>Ga0209812_10000041_pt1 | contig 107051 bp, 84 predicted proteins | sample JI71714BDNA_FD_187502 | JGI IMG/M metagenome (GOLD analysis project Ga0209812, IMG submission 187502) | Wastewater effluent complex algal communities from Wisconsin, to seasonally profile nutrient transformation and Carbon sequestration -... | ecosystem: Engineered > WWTP > Effluent > Algae... | reverse complement strand
TTGTAATGCCCCCGTGGTTGCCCATTGTAGGGGCAATCCCCCCGTGGTTGCCCATTGTAATGCCCCCGTGGTTGCCCATTGTAGGGGCAATCCCCCCGTGGTTGCCCATTGTAGGGACAATCCCCCCGTGGTTGCCCATTGTAGGGACAATCCCGCCGTGGTTGCCCATTGTAGGGGCAATCCCGCCGTGGTTGCCCCCTCTATAAAAACAACAAAACCTATTCACCGAGGCAGTCATTAACTCACCGTGTTTGCACTCAGCGGCTACGAATATTTCTTAGGCTTCTTACTCATTTCCAGCCTAGTCCCCATCCTTGCCCTCACCGCGTCCAAAGTCCTGCGGCCAAAAAGCCGCCCCTACGAACGACGCACCACCTATGAGTCAGGGGTGGAACCCATTGGCGGCGCATGGATACAGTTCAATATCCGATACTATATGTTTGCCCTCGTCTTCGTCATCTTCGACGTAGAAACAGTATTTCTGTATCCCTGGGCCGTCGCGTTCCATCAACTGGGACTACTGGCATTCATTGAAGCCTTAATTTTTATCGCAATTCTGGTTATTGCTCTTGTCTATGCTTGGCGCAAAGGAGCCTTGGAATGGTCTTAAGTTCTGAGAAAATACAAAACGCGCAAATTATTAACCCCGTAGAGCGTCCCCAAGTCACCTCGGAACTCTCAGAAAACATCATTTTGACCTCCGTCGATGACCTCTATAACTGGGCAAGACTTTCCAGTTTATGGCCCCTACTCTACGGCACAGCTTGTTGTTTCATTGAATTTGCCGCGCTCATTGGTTCCCGATTTGACTTTGACCGTTTCGGCCTAGTCCCTCGTTCCAGTCCACGGCAAGCGGACTTGATCATCACCGCGGGCACCATTACCATGAAGTACGCGCCCACCTTAGTGCGTCTTTATGAACAAATGCCCGAACCCAAATACGTCATCGCGATGGGAGCCTGTACCATCACAGGTGGAATGTTTAGCATGGACTCCCCCACCGCGGTACGAGGCGTAGATAAACTCATTCCCGTCGATGTTTATATACCGGGCTGTCCTCCCCGGCCAGAAGCCATTATCGACGCGATCGTCAAATTGCGGAAAAAAATAGCCAATGATTCCCTACAGGAACGAGGGAATTTACAACAAACCCATCGCTACTATACCCGTTCCCACAAAATGAAACCCGTAGATCCCATCTTAACGGGTAAATATTTACAAGCAGGCACATGGGACACCCCTCCCAAGGAACTCACAGAAGCCATTGGAATGCCAGTTCCCCCTGCCCTACAAGCATCACAAAAACAGGAGGCACCTCGTGGCTGATACCGAAGCCCCCATTGTTCAAGCCGGAAAAGTGTCTCAATGGCTCACCCAAAATGGGTTTGACCATAAGGCATTAGAAGCCGATCATCTAGGTGTAGAAATTCTGAAAGTCGATCGCGACTTTTTACTGCCCATTGCCACTGCTTTATATGCCTATGGGTTTAATTATTTACAGTGTCAATGTGCCTACGACCAAGGCCCAGGAGAAGATTTAGTCAGCGTCTATCATCTGATTAAAGTGAGCGACAATGCCGATCGCCCTGAAGAAGTACGCGTTAAAGTCTTTGTGCCGAGAGAAGATCCCAGAGTTCCCTCACTATATTGGATCTGGAAAGCCGTCGATTTCCAAGAGCGGGAATCCTATGATATGTATGGGATTGTTTATGAAGGACATCCCAATCTGAAGCGGATATTAATGCCGGAAGATTGGGTAGGCTGGCCTCTACGGAAAGATTATATTTCCCCTGATTTCTACGAATTGCAGGACGCTTACTAATATTAAGATTATCCTCAATTCATTAAGGTGCGTGAGCTGTTTCACCCGGAAAATTATTTCCTGAACAAGACAACAGACTCACGCGCCCTACTTTTGCCAAAAAAAAGAAAATTTCTGAGCCAGATTATACCAGAAGTTGTCAAATCATCCCGCTCAAAGGAGAAAACTGTTGTAGCATAATATCGTAATTTAAGTTTCCCGCTCCCAGAAAAGTCGATTTTCTAGTTAGAGCTTAAGATAATGTGCTATAAACTCCCACAACAGGGCTTTGACTAGAGTTGGGATGAGGGCAAAAGTATTTATACTCTCCTAATCCTCCTAAAAAAGCCATCCCTACTGTACACTGAACATATCTTTTGCGACTTCGTGACCAACTAGGTAATTTCACCTTTGGGGGGAGTGTTGCTGACAGTCAGAGTAGAAGTGGGAAGGACACCGGATGAGCTTGTGTTCTGATATCCGAATGTTGTCCCAGTTTTACGACAAACGAGGCGGGAACTCATAAAATAGTCAAAATGTCTATTACCGAGGTAGGTATCCACTGACCCCCTTGGCTTTTCAGCTTATGGAGTCTGAGTATCTCTATCCCAAAAACATCATTTATGTTTTTCATAGTACCGCACGACAGACGGAAACTTGCTCTGAGAAAAGAGTAAACGCTTGGGGAGAGACGACTCACAGTTTAGAATGTCCAAAAGCATCTATGCTAAGTTACTCAAGGAACCAAGAATCCCAATGGCTTTAGCCGAGGGAGTGTCACATTGATTTAGGTGTGAAGGAGAAATTCATGGCAGATAATAACAGTCTTGATCTTAGATTTGAACAGCAAGTAGTTTCATTTCCTCAAGTTCCTTTTGGGAATAAGGCCCCAAGCATTGTCGGTACAAAATTCAACGATGCCAACGCCAATGGTGTCCGCGACACCAATGAAAATGGGATTGGCGGTGTAACGGTTTTCGTTGATTTGAATAATAATAGTATTCCGGATGCGGGCGAACCCTCTGTTGTCACCAATGCAGATGGGTCTTACGTTATCCCTAACGCGATCAACAATGCAACAAACACGGCTGTATTAACACCCGGAATACCTTATACGGTTCGGGAAGTAGTACCCGCCAATTCTAGACCGACAACGGCAAACCCTGTTGTTGCAGTTATTTCACCGAGTGCAGATGCCAGAGTTGACTTTGGCAATATCAGCGGTGGCAATACGATCATGGGATGCAAGTTCCTTGATCTCAATGGCGATGGCAAGCGTACTGGGAATGAACCAGGGATCGCGGGTGTCAAGATTTTTCTGGATACGAACAACAATGGCACATGGAATGCGGGTGAAGCCTATTCTGTAACGAATCAATTTGGTGAGTTTACTTTTACTAATTTGCCCGCGGGTATTTACAGAGTTCGTGAAGAGGGTATTGCTGGGTATCCCCAAAGCACACCCCCTGGAAATATTCCTAATTTAGATGTTGTCCTCACTGGTACGGGAAGTACCGCGAATCCTTTCCAAGTCTGGGGTTGCGCGTTGGTTGGTGATACCCCAACTTATACAATTAATATCAAAAAATACCGAGACGATAACGCGAACGGGATTCAGGATGTTACCGAGCCTCCGATCGCGAACACTCCATTCTATATCGATTTGAATCGTAATGGTAAGTTAGAGGCAGGTGAACCCCAAACGAGTACTGATGCCAATGGGATTGCAGCTTTCCGAGGTTTAGCTCCCGGCTCTTACTCGGTACGGGAAAATATTAATGCTGCTCCCTTCCAAGTTCCTACTTTCCCTAATAATAGTGTTGTGGAAGTGACGGCACCGGGTCCCTTGGCTGTGCAATCACCTCTGCCTACCACAGTGACAGATCCAGTTCCTCCGACTCTGCCTTGGGATGCTACAGTGCCTCGCACTTACCAAGTTCAAACGAGTCTTCCGTTCCCAGCCAATCCGGCTAATCTCATTACCTATTCTCAACCGCCCGCGAATGCTAATGGTGGGGGTCCTGTTGGGAATGCTCGTCCGAACTTGAATGTATTTAAGTTTGTCGATCTTAATGCTAATGGGATCTATGAACCGAATAAGGATATCAATCCGTTCCTTCCTGGGCAACAATTGGAAATACCTCAAGCCGGTGTCAAGTTCTTCATTGACTTAAATGCAAACGGTCAATTAGATGCCAATGAACCCCAAGCGACTACAGATACTAATGGGAATGCTAGTTTCCAAGCCTTGACACCCGGAAGTTACCAAGTCAGAGAAGTTGTGCCTGGTGGTTTCACCCCTTCCACTCCGAATCCGGTAACGGTTCCTATTGCCAATCAGGATGCTCGGGTCATCTTTGGTGATACTCCTAATAGCAACATCAAGGGTTGCAAGTTCCTTGATTTGAATAATAATGGCTATCGCGATGGAAATGAACCGGGTCTTTCGGGTATTACCATTTTCTTAGACCAAAATAATAATGGTCTGGCTGATGATGGGGCGCAATTCGTCACTACGACGGATCGGGATGGCAATTGGCAGTTTAACAATTTAACCCCAGGACTTTATCGTGTTCGGGAAGTTGTTCCTGCTAATGGTGGTTTCCAAACGACTCCTCCCCTTGACATTCAGTTAGGACCTAATGAGACTTTCTCTTGCGCGCCTGTTGGCAACGGTCAGTTTTATGACCTGTATGTGAAGAAGTTCCAAGATAATAACCGCAACGGTATTCAAGATAATGGTGAACCGCCTCTGCAAAATGTGCCCTTCATCTTGGATTTGAACGGCAACCAGAAGCAAGATTCCGGTGAGCCTTTGGTGTCAACGGATGCTAATGGGATCGCGGTTTTCCGTAATATCCCTCAAGGTAATTACTCGGTCTTTGAATTGCAACCTAACGGTTTGCAAATTGGTACGACTCCTAACCCCTATCAGGATAGTGCTCCGGGTCCTAATGCGGTAGTCGCGGGTTCTACTCCTCCGGCTGGCTTTACTCCCGTGGCTACCACTGCCGCGGCGGCCACTACCACTCGTGTTGGTGCTGATGTGTTAACTGAAAGTGGTGTTAGTACGGCAAATTCTGATAGCTTATTGACCTCCGGTACTGCCTCTACTCAGTTAGTGAACATTACGACGGCTGGTGTCTCCAACTCTAACACTCTGTTGAGTGAGAAGGATAAGCAAGTGCTTTTAACCGCTCCTACGACGTCTAATTTTTTATACGTCTAGTGAGCCTTCCCAGATCATTTTAGGTCTGTAAACCCGGTTTCTTAGACAATACCCTCGCCCTTTCTTTGTTGGTTGAGGCGGGGGCAAAGCAAAACCCAAGGCATTTTTTGGGTTTTGCGCTGCGCGCACGCTACGCGAACGTGCCTCAACCCAACCTACATGGAAATCCATTTTTCGGTTGGGCGAAGGTATTGTTAGAGAAACTGGGTTTCTTTTTTGTGCTTCTATTTTGGGCGTTGCTGAATGAAAGTATGATTTACCTGTAGGGGCGGTGCAAGAGTGCCCGCCCCCCCGTGCCCGCCCCCCCCTTGCCCGCGTGCCCGTCGGTGGTAGGGGTAACCACTTCTGGATTGCCCCGATTATTTCATATCCCAATTCAGCAACGCCCTATTTTGTATCCGGGGACTCGGATTGCAGAATCAGAAATTTCTAGTATTAAGTTTGAACTACTAAAAAATAGACAAATATAGACAAATATAGCCATCTATGTGATAATAGATGGCATGAAACTATCTGATTACGCGAAAACCAAAGGCATTAGTTACCGCACTGCATGGAGAATGTGGAAAAGGGGGGAGTTGAAAGCACTTCAACTCCCTCGCGGTACTATCGTTATTGATCATTCAGCGCCCATTACTCCAGGTGTAGTTATGGTCTAAGGAGGAGGAAAAGAAAGACCGAATGTCTGATTAAATGTTTGAAGGAGGATTCAGAATGCTCTTAGTCGAAAAGCATATTATCAAAGCCACACACAAACATTTCCAAGAGATTGACAATATGTCATTTCTTTCTAAAAACTTGTTTAACAGTGCTTTGTATATTTGCCGTCAGGCATTTTTTAACGGGCAGAAAGTCCCCTCTTTCAACAACCTTTATCATCAATTCAAGTCGGGGATTGACTACAAGTCTTTGCCGTCAAAGGTTTCCCAACTTGTAATTAAGCAGGTTAGTAAAAGCTTTGATTCGTACAGCAAAGCCTTAAAAGCCTATAAAGCCAATCCCAGCAAGTTTCTTGGTAAGCCAAAACTCCCTAGGTACAAAGATAAAGTTTCAGGCAGAAATATTTTGACCTTTAATTATCAGGCTGTATCTAAAGTATGGCTAGGAAAAGGCTTTGTCGTTCCGTCAGGATTGCCTCTTAAACTCAAAACCAAGGTTTCGGCTTTGCAAGAAGTTAGGCTAATCCCAAAATGTCGTTTCTATGTGGCAGAAATTGTTTACGAACATAATCTGCCAGAGATGGAAACAAATAACAAGATCGCTTCTGTAGACATAGGTCTAAACAACCTAGCTACCGTTGGCAGTAATTGTCCTGATTTTCAGCCTTTTATTGTTTGTGGCAAAGCTCTAAAAGCTTGCAACCAGCAATACAACAAAGTAAAAGCGTTGTTACAATCTCAACTACCTACTCAGAGATTTTCTTCCCACAAAATCGAAGCATTGACAAATAAGCGCAATGCCAAAATGGATTATTACCTCCATACATCTAGTCGATTCATCATCGATCAACTGGTTAAACAAGATGTGAAGCATCTTATTATCGGTAAAAACGATAATTGGAAACAAAATCTAAATTTAGGTAAGAGAATCAATCAATCTTTTACTTCTATTCCTCATGCCAGATTCATCCAGCAATTAGAGTACAAAGCTCAATTAGCAGGAATTAAAGTTACTGTCACAGAGGAAAGTTACACATCAAAATGTAGTTTCCTTGACCTTGAGCCAATTAAGAAACAGACTGAGTATCTTGGCTCCAGAGTTAAAAGAGGCTTGTTTAGAGCTTCTAACGGCAAGAAGTACAATGCCGATCTCAATGGCAGTTTGAATATATTAAGAAAAGTAGTTGGTGATTCCGTCTTTGATGGAAAGCCAATAGAGAGGCTTGTAGTTAGCCCAGTAAGGATAAAACCTTATAAAGCTAGTCTTTTGGATATTTGTCCATAAAACCAGTAACTATGATTAAGCTGAAGTTAATGGGAGTTGAAAATTCAAAAGTTTGTCTGCACTACTTACTGATTTAGATTTCCCAGCTAATATCCTGAAATTAGACAATGGGTTAACAGTCATTCACCAATACATTCCGGCTACGCCTGTGACGGTGGTCGATGTGTGGGTGAGGGCGGGTGCGATGCGAGAGCCGGATCAGTGGTCTGGAATGGCTCATTTTTTGGAACACATGATTTTTAAGGGGACCGATCGCGTAGCTCCTGGAGAGTTTGATTATCTCATTGAAAATTGTGGGGGGATTACCAACGCGGCGACGAGTCACGACTATGCCCATTTCTTTTTGACTACCGCGACTCAATATTTGGAGGATACTGCGCCTTTGTTGGGGGAATTACTCTTACAAGCGGCTATCCCTGATGATGAGTTTGAGCGGGAACGGGATGTGGTATTAGAGGAAATTCGTCAATCGGAGGATAATCCTGATTGGGTGGGTTTCCAAGCTCTGATGGAAACTATGTATGAGTATCATCCTTATCGTCGTCCCGTTTTGGGGACTGAGGATATTTTAATGGCGCGATCTCCTTCGGAAATGCGTGATTTCCATCGTCGTTATTATCAACCTGATAATATGACGGTGGTGGTTGTGGGTGGAGTCCCAGAGGATCAGGCTATTAATATTGTGGAAAAGGCCTTTAATAATTTCTGCGATCGCTCTGATATTCCTCTCTTTAAGCCCGAAGCCGAACCGCCTTTAACGGAAATTCGCCGTGAAGTTTTATATCAGCCGCGTTTGGAACAGGCTCGACTAATGATGGGTTGGAGCGGGCCTGGAATTGATAATTTAGATGATGGTTATGGCTTAGATTTATTATCGGTTTTGTTGGCCGATGGTCGTTCTTCTCGTTTGGTCCGTCTTTTACGCGAGGAGTTACAATGGGTTCATGGTATTAGTAGTAGTTTTTCTCTGCAAAAGGATTCCAGTTTGTTTACTATTAGTGCTATTCTTGAACCTCAATTTGTGCAGGATGTAGAACAGGTGATTGCTGATCGCCTTTGGCAATTACAACAGGAACCGGTGTCGGAGGCGGAGTTAATTCGTGCTCAACGGGTATTATCTAATGATTATGCTTTTTCGACGGAAGTGCCCGGACAATTGGCGGGTCTTTATGGCTATTATCACACGATCGCGTCGGCTGAGATCGCGGTTTCTTATCCCTCAAAAATCATGGCTTTTCAACCCGATGACCTCCAATTTCTGACCCAAAAATATCTTTCTCCTATCCGCTATGGAAGTGTCGTTTTAAGACCTCTTTAGGGTAATGGGTAATGGGTAATGGGTAATTATTGATTTCTTTCTCTTGAATTTTCGCCAAAAGTGAGATAATATGTTATGATATGATGGGAGCCTTTTCACAATATTAAAAAATAGGATAATTTTTGATTAAATAAAAATCAAATTATGGCAAAAGGGAATTATTAACAATTAGGAATTAAACATTAATCATTAACAATAGCTATTAACAACAATGAATAATAACATCGAACGCACGGTTTTAAATAATGGTTTAGTGGTTATTGCGGTGGAAAATCCCGCGGCTGATATTATCGCGGCTCGGATTTTTTTACGCGCGGGTAGTCGTGGGTTATCACCGGAAAAAGCCGGTTTATCTCACCTTTTGGCGGCGGTTTTAACCAAGGGGACTGACAAACTTTCTTCTTTAGAAATTGCGGAGCAAGTGGAGTCGGTTGGGGCTCGTTTAAGTACGGATTCTTCTACGGATTATTTCTTATTAAGTTTAAAAACGGTTTCGTCGGATTTTGCTGAGATTTTACATCTGGCTGGAAACTTATTACGATCGCCTTCTTTTCCTGAATCTGAAGTTGAATTAGAACGCAAAATTGCTATTCAAGGGATTCGATCGCAACAGGAACAACCCTTCGCGATCGCGTTTGAGCAATTACGTTTGATGATGTATGAAAATCATCCTTACGCGTTTTCCACTTTGGGAACAGAAGTTACGATGTCTCAGTTAACGAGTGAGGATTTACACGAGTTTCATCAAACTTATTTTCGCCCGGATAATATGGTAATTTCCGTGGTGGGACGGATAGCACCCTTGAGCGCGATCGCGCTGGTTAATGAGGTGTTTGGGGATTGGGAAAAGCCGAAAACTCCGTTACCTACCATAGATTTACCTGCCATTTATCCCCATCCGAAACCCGCGGTTACATCTCAAGACACACAACAATCTGTTGTTATGTTAGGTTATTTAACTCCTAATGTTAAACATCCTGATTATGGCGCGATGAAATTATTAAATACGTATCTGGGTAATGGTTTATCGAGTCGTTTATTTGTGGAATTACGGGAAAAACGGGGATTAGCTTATGATGTTTCTGCCCTTTATCCCACTCGTTTAGATGCTTCTCAATTTGTGGTTTATATGGGCACGGCTCCTGAAAATACCTCCGTCGCGTTAGAAGGGTTACGCACAGAAGTTGATCGCCTGGTGAATATTCGATTAACCGAGGAAGAATTACAGTCTTCTAAGAATAAATTATTGGGGCAGTACGCGTTAGGTAAACAAACTAATTCCCAAATTTCTCAAGTGTTGGGTTGGTATGAAATTTTGGGATTAGGTATTGCTTTTGATCAATCTTTTCAAGACGCGATCGCGGCGGTGACAGCAGCAGAAGCGCAAGAAGCCGCCCAAGAATATTTTATCGAACCTTATCTCTCTTTAGTCGGTCCAGAAGATGCTGTCACGGCTTTAGGATTTTAAGCAAGTGCGATCAACTTTATCATAGCTGATGAAAGCGGATAGAGATAATTCGCTTTCATGCACAAGTCAGGCAAAAAGTGTGAGCTTTTGGTCCCGATTAACCTAAAAAATCCTCATGGTAGATGATAAGGAATGGAAATGTCATAACTTGACTATTGGGTTGATAGTTTCGCCTATATGTATCCCAGAGCAGGCAAGATGCCTGCACTACTTTATGATAATTTCCATTCAATAGGGGATTAATCGACAATTATTAATCAAGTTTCTCACTCCCTTGGGATTTGAGATCAAAGACGTGAGTAATGGAAAAGACGCGATAGCTGCGCTTGAGCCGTTCGGCGAAGCCGAACGCACTCAGGCTATCGCGCTGTGGGAGTCATGGGAACCCCATTTTATATGGATATGAGGATGCCCGTAATGGATGGTTATGAAGCGACGAAACATATTAAATCCACCACAAAAGGCAATGCTACCGTGATCGGGTTAACGGTGAGTGTGTGAGAAGAAGAAAACGCGATCGTGCTTTGGGCAGGCTGTGATGATTTTGTTCGTAAACCCTTTAAAGAAAGTATGATATTTGAAACCCTGAGTAAACATTTAGGAGTAAAATATATTTATGAAGAAATGACAGAATCCGAGGGGGATAATGTCACAGAAACACAGTTAACAGCAATGGGTGATAAGATTATCGGACGCAGCCCTAGAAGCTGACACAGATCAAATGATGACACTGATCCCAGAAATGCCAGAAATTGAAGCACCCCTAGCTAAAAGCCTGACTAAACTGGCGCGTAAATTTCAATTTGAGCAAATTCTTGATTTAATTGAACCTCCGATCAATCATGATGGTTTGTAGGGAGAATTGATCAATTACCCCTACCATTTAATTGAACCTCCGATCAACCATGAATAACAATACTCCCAAAAAGAGACTAAATCCACGCCCTAAAAAACCGGAAAACACTCGAAAAATCCCCCTGAGATTACTACTAATTATCCCCTTTGTCTGGCAAATTGTTGTGGCAGTGGGGCTAGTGGGTTATCTTTCCTATCGCAGTGGACAGGAGGCAGTAGAAGATTTGGTTAATCTATTAATGAATCAGGCAACAAATCGGGTACATGATCACCTCGACACATTTCTACAAACTCCACAACAAGCAATAGTAGTTAATCATCGTGCTTTTGAAGAAGGTCGCCTTAACATCAAAGACTTTGAGCAAGTGCGTCAGCAATTGTGGCAACAAATCAACCTCAATCCCACATTGGTGTCAACTTTCTACGTTAATGAAAAAGGAGAACAAGTAGGTTATGGAAGAATTATTAGCCAAGAGATTATTGAATTAGCCAAAAAACTAACGACGGAAAAAAACATAAAGAGAGGGACACTTTTCTTCTATCAAATCAGATATGCACACCACAAAATACAAACTCAACATTTAGTGGATAAAGACGGTAAACCTCGCAAACAGACTTATCGCGTACCGATCAATCTGACTACAAGGCCTTGGTATTTACACGCGAAAGCAGTCAAGAATCAAAGTTGGTCAGAGATTGCTATTTCCAAAGTTGCCACAACATTGAACATCATTGCGGCATTTCCTATTTTCGATGCTGCGGGAAAATTTCAAGGTCTTTTTGCCTCTGACATTTCTTTGTCAGAGATCAGCACTTTTTTAAGCCAGCTAAATTTTTCGTCATCGGGACAAAGTTTTATTATGGAGCACTCTGGCGATTTAGTTGCTACATCCACCCTAGAGCTTCCATATCTGAATCATGGCAAGAAACAGCAAACTCGTTTGCCCGCGACTGAAAGTCAGAATGGATGGACAAGAGCGATAGCAACTCAGCTCAAACAGCAGTACAAAGATTTAAACAAAATTCCCACTAATCTACACTTTAAAGTCCCAGTTAAAGGAAACACACTATTTGCTCAAGTCGTACCTTACCAAAATAAATACGGCTTAGATTGGTTGTTGGTGACTGGGATTCCAGAATCTGATTTTATGGTACAAATTAATAACAATAGCAAAATCACAATTTTACTTTGTCTATTGACTTTAATAATTGCCACAGGATTAGGAATTATTACCTCAAATTTAATTGCAGCACCAATGGGGCGTTTAAGTCAAGCTAGTAGAGGCATAGCCAGTGGTGAACTAAGTCAAGTTGTAGAGAGCAAAGGAGTTTTTGAACTAGAAACGCTAGGGGATTCCTTTAATCAGATGGCTCTTCAGTTACAAACATCTTTTGAAACTTTAGAACATCGGGTGGAGGAAAGAACCCTAGAGTTAGTCATTGCCAAAGAAAAAGCAGAAGTTGCCAATCAAGCCAAAAGTACATTTATTGCCAATATGAGCCATGAATTGCGTAGTCCCCTCAATGCTATTATTGGTTTTTCTCAATTAATGTTACGCACAAAAAACCTACCGATTGAACAATATGAAAATGCGGTAATTATTCATCGGAGTGGAGAGTATTTATTAACTTTAATTAATCATGTTTTGGATTTTGATAAAATTGAATATGGTAAAAATACTCTTATTCAAAATAATTTTGATCTGTATCAGTTACTTGATGATTTAGAAGATATGCTGCATTTAATGGCGGTCAATGCCGGATTAGAATTAATCTTTTATCGGGGTGACAATTTACCTCGTTATATTTACACAGATGGAGTAAAATTACGTCAAATTTTACTGAATTTATTAGGTAATGCTATTAAATTTACCCAGGCGGGTGAGGTCATTTTCCGCCTTAATTCAACCCCAAATAAACTCACAAACAATTATATTTTAGATTTCAGTGTCAGTGATACGGGAGTAGGAATTGCTCCCGAAGAGTTAACCGAATTATTTGAGGCTTTTGCTCAAACGGAATCAGGACGACAATCTCAAGAGGGCACTGGATTAGGATTGGCTATTAGTCGTCAATTTGTACAGTTAATGGGGGGAGATATTACGGTAGAAAGCGAATTAGGAAAAGGGACAACCTTTAAATTTTCTCTTCAGGTACAATTAGGCCAAGAAACCAGGAAGAATCAGATAGAAACCAGACAGGTATTAGCACTTGCACCCGATCAACCTACTTACAAACTTCTGACTGTAGATGATAAACCGATTAACCGTCAATTATTAATTAAACTCCTCGCACCTTTAGGATTTGAGGTAAAAGAAGCGAGTAACGGAAAAGACGCGATCGCGCTGTGGGAAGAATGGGAACCTGATCTGATCTGGATGGATATGAGAATGCCCGTCATGGATGGTTACGAAGCGACAAAATACATCAAATCCACCACCAAAGGAGCCAAAACCGCGATCGTTGCTCTCACAGCCAGTGTCCTCGAAGAAGAGAGAGTCGTGATCCTAAGTACAGGTTGTGACGACTTTGTGCGTAAACCCTTCACCGAAGAGATGATTTTCGAGATACTGGCGAAACATTTAGGAGTGAGCTATATTTATGAACAAAGCCTATCCGATGAGACCAACGCTCCGACCGACAATATTCTCACATCAGACAATTTAAAAGTTATGTCTGATGAATGGATTCTGCTCTTGTACCAAGGCTCTCTTGAGGGAGATGTGAATCGCGTGATGCAATTGATACAAGAAATACCCGAAAATAAAACGGATTTAACTCAATCTCTCACGAAACTTGTCCATCAATTTCAATTCGAGCAGCTTATTGAATTGACCGAACCCTTTATAACTCATGATTCCATATTACGTCAATAAACCGCACAAATCTCGACAAATTCCTCTGAGATTAGTGCTAATTGTCCCCTTTGTTTTGCAAATTGTCGGGGGAGTGGGATTAGTTGGTTATCTTTCCTACCGTAGTGGGCAAAAAGCGGTAGAAGATATGGCTAATCATTTAATGGCTCAGGCAACGAAACGGATACAGGATCACCTCAATAGCTCCCTACAAATTCAACAGCAAACAGTGGCTCTTAATTATGAGGAATTCCAACAGGGTAGCCTTAACATCAAGGATTTGGAGCAACTACGTCAGCATCTTTGGCAGCAGATAAAACTATCTCCGTCCCTTTCATCTACTGGGTTTGCCAATGAAAGGGGAGATGATATCGCCTACTTCCGCCTTCTGGGTAAGGAATTAGTGCAAAAAGCCAGTCAGCTTTCTGGAGAAAACCTCCTTGAGGGGATATTAGTCTTAAGTGAAGTTAATCTTTCCGAGATCACAAAACGGAAATATTCTCTAGTTGATCATCAAGGCAGAGCCAGGAAATTGGCTTATACGATCCCAATCAATATTCGGACTACGGATTGGTATCGGGCTGCGAAGGCCGCGAAAAAACAAACTTGGACACCGATTTTTGTTTACAAAGTACCAACGACTTTGGGTATTATGGCAATATTGCCCGTTTACGATCAGACTGGAAAATTTCAAGGTGTTTTTAGCAGTGGCATTATATTGGATGTGATCGGAAAATTTTTAAATAATCTGAAATTATCCCCTTCAGGACAAACATTTATCATCGCTCATGATGGTAATCTTGTCGCGACATCGACGCGAGAAACTCCCTATCTCAAGAATGACAAGGGAAAGCCAATCCCTTTACCTGCTACCAAGAGTCGGGACCCTCGGACCAGCGCGATCGCTACTCAACTGAAGCTGCAATATCCCGATCTCAGCAAAATTAAAACTGAGATTCACTTCCAAGTCCCCTTTCAGGGCCAAACCCTCTTCGTGCGGGTTGAGCCTTACCGAGATCAATATGGTTTAGATTGGTTATTGGTGGTAGTGATCCCAGACAGTGACTTTATGACGGAAATTCGCGCAAATGCTAGACTAACAATTTTACTCTCTGGTATCACTCTCATTGTCGCCACAGCCATTGGTATTATTACCGCGCGCGGGATTGCTAATCCGATTCTGCGCTTAAATCGAGCGAGTCAGGCAATGGCAAAGGGTGAGTGGCAAACTTTGGCAGCAGAAGAGAATCTGGTTAGTCAGAGTGTGGAAACCCAAAGCATTGCCGAAATAAAAACTCTCGCGGATTCATTTAATAATATGGCATTTCAGTTACAAACATCCTTTGAAATGTTAGAAACTAGAGTAAAGGAGAGGACAAAAGAATTAGTTATTGCTAAGGAAAAAGCAGAGGTAGCCAATCAAGCGAAAAGTGCTTTTGTCGCGAATATGAGCCATGAATTACGATCGCCCCTCAATGCTATTCTCGGCTTTTCTCAATTGATGTTACGAAATGATAATCTCACCCCCGAACAGTACGAGAATGCCGGAATCATCTATCGTAGTGGTGATTACCTCTTGACACTGATTAATAATATCCTCGATTTATCGAAAATTGAAGCTGGTAAAACCTACCTCAATCCTAGCAATTTTGACTTATATCAGTTGCTTGATGATTTAGAAAATATGCTCCATTTCCGGGCGATTGATGCGGGAGCGAAATTGATATTTGAACGAGGAGAAAGTGTTCCTCGTTATATCTATACCGATGAAGTGAAACTGCGTCAAGTTTTAATTAATTTACTCAGTAATGGGATTAAATTTACCCCCGATGGAGTGATTACCTTGACTGTGGAGCATAACTTTGATGATGAAGAATCAACCGATGTTGTCACCCTCAATTTCTCCGTTATTGATACGGGTGTAGGGATTGCACCGGCAGAATTACCCCAAGTTTTTGATGCTTTTTCCCAAGCACAAGCCGGAAAAGATATGCAAGAGGGAACGGGATTAGGTTTAGCAATTAGTCGTAAATTTGTGCAATTAATGGGGGGTGATATTCAGGTAGAAAGTCAACTGGGTAAAGGCACAACTTTCCGATTTAAGATTGAGACAAAAATGGGTGATAGGATTATTAATTATCATGCTAAAGTCAGGGAAAAAGTGTTAGCTTTGGCTCCGGATCAAGCTACCTATAAAATTCTCACGGTAGATGATAAGGCGATTAATCGACAATTATTAATCAAACTTCTCACTCCTTTGGGTTTTGAGGTGAAAGAAGCGAGTAACGGAAAAGACGCGATCGCGCTGTGGGAAGAATGGGAACCGGATCTAATCTGGATGGATATGAGAATGCCCATCATGGATGGTTACGAAGCAACAAAACAGATCAAATCCACCACCAAAGGGAATGCTACAGCCATAATTGCTCTCACAGCCAGTGTGATCGAAGAAGAGAGAGTCGTAATTCTCAGTGCAGGTTGTGACGATTTTGTGCGTAAACCTTTTACCGAAGAGATAATTTTTGACACATTGGCGAAACATTTGGGAGTAAGATATATCTATGCAGAAACCGAATCCCCCAATGAGTTGTCGAATACATCGCCTCCCTTAAATCATCTGAGCGAAAGCACCTTGACATCACAAGATTTTACCTCCACATCTCAAGCCTGGAGAAAAAAACTATACAAGGCTTCTGTTGAGGGAGACATTTACATCATCGAGCAACTAATAGAAGAAATTTCTTCAACAGAAACCATCTTAGCTCAATCTTTAGGGACACTTACCGAGCAATTTCAATTTGATGTTATTATAGAATTAATCGAAGCTTTGATCGCGGATGAGGTAGCCATTAATTCGTGATTATTATGACGCGATCGCGGCCCTTGAGCCCTTCGCGTCGCGTGTGCGTAGCACTCAGGCGATCGCGCTCTGGGAAGAATGGGAACCGGATCTGATCTGGATGGATATGAGAATGCCCGTCATGGATGGTTACGAAGGGACAAAATATATCAAATCCACCACAAAAGGCAATGCTACAGTGATAATTGCTCTCACAGCCAGTGCCTTTGAAGAAGAGAAAGTCGTGATTTTAAGTGCAGGTTGTGATGATTTTCTGCGTAAACCCTTTACCGAAGATATGATTTTTGACATATTGGCGAAACATTTGGGAGTAAAATATATTTATGCAATCACAACATCCTCTACCTTGGATAATTCCACAGATAGTACATTAACATCCCAAGATTTAACCTCTATGTCAGGAGAATGGATTACCCAGCTATACCAAGCCGCGATTGAGGGAAATTCCACGCTTGTGATGGAATTGATTGCACAAATCCCACAGACAGAGACTCCTTTGATACAATCGCTGACAAAACTTGCTCGACAATTTTAATTCGAGCAGATTTTTGACTTAGCCTTAAAAGTGACAAACTACTGATAACTAATGATTCCCTATCGCGTCCCCAAAAAAAACAGAAAAATTCCTCTGAGATTAGTGTTAATTGTCCCCTTTGTGTTGCAAATTGTCGGGGCGGTGGGGCTGGTAGGTTATCTTTCCCTACGCAATGGACAAAAAGCCGTTAACGAGGTTGCGACTCAACTGCGTCAACAAATTTCAGCGCAGATACATGGGGAAATCCAACAATATATTAATATACCACATATTCTGAATCAAATTAATGCCGCCTCTTTAGCCGAAGGTAAATTTGATATGGCAAAAGCCAGTAATGCCAGACAATTGTTAATCCAAATCAAAAGTTTTCCTTTTATTTTTCCCTTTTATTGTGGTGATTCTCAAGGACGGTTTTTAGATGTAGCTAAAGAGGAAAAAGGGATATATTTGTCGGCGAGTAATCAGGAAACAAATTATCATTTCTACCAATACCGGATAGACGCTTGGGGTAATAAAAAAAAAATCCATAAAAAATTGGAAAAATATGATCCTCGTCAACGTCCTTGGTATCTTTCCGCCGTGAAAGCAGGTAAACCGATCTGGAGTGAATTTTACATGGATTTTTCAACGGGAGAGCCTACAATTAGTGCTAGTGAACCCGTCTATGACAAAAAAGGAAACCTTATCGGTGTTTGTGGTAATGATGTGATCTTTACTTATAATTTAAGGAATTTTCTAGGAAGTCTTTCCATTGGTAAAACAGGACAGGCCTTTTTGATGGATCGATCCGGTTTTATCATTTCTAGTTCGACTCAAGAGCCATTAACTACTGGAAAAGGTAAGGAGAAAACCTTAATTAAAGCATTAGCAAGCAGTAATTCTTTAATCCGTCAGACGGCTCAATATTTGCTGCAGCAGTTTGGCGACTTTACACAGATTCAAGAATCACAACAGTTAGATTTTAGTTGGAAGGGGCAACGACAGTTTATACAGGTAGTACCATTCAATGATCATAGAGGTATTAATTGGATTATTGTCGTGGCTATTCCAGAAGCAGATTTTATGGAGCAAATCAACGCGAACACCCTTTTAACCGTCCTCCTGTGTCTATTAGCTTTGGTTATAGCTACAGGATTGGGAATTATCACCTCCAATTTGATTGCAGAACCGATTCGGCAATTGAGCGAAGTGAGTGGCGCGATAGCCCGTGGTGAACTTAGTCAGGTGGTGGAGATAAAAGGGATTTCTGAATTGGAAACTTTAGCCGAGTCTTTTAATGGTATGGCAAGTCAGTTACAAACATCATTTAACACTTTGGAGCATCGAGTACAGGAGAGGACAATAGAATTAGCAGTCGCGAAAGAAAAAGCGGAAGTAGCCAATCAAGCCAAAAGTACGTTTATTGCTGGTATGAGTCACGAATTGCGATCGCCCCTCAATGCAATTTTAGGTTTTTCTCAATTAATGATAAGAGCCAAAGATATCTCCTCTGAACACTACGAAAATGCCGGAATTATCTATCGCAGTGGTGAATACTTGCTAACACTGATTAATAATATCCTCGATTTATCCAAAATTGAAGCGGGCAAAACCAGCCTTAATCCTAGCAATTTTGATCTTTATCGCTTGTTAGATGATTTAGAAAATATGCTAAATTTACGAGCTAAAAATTCCGGATTAAAATTAATCTTTAAACGGGATGAATCTATCCCTCGTTATATCTGTACCGATGAAGTAAAATTACGTCAAGTCTTAATTAATTTACTCAGTAATGGGATTAAATTTACCCCAGATGGAGTCATTGCCTTGAGTGTGGTTAAGGTGGATGAAGACTCAACCGATGTTGTCACCCTCAATTTCTCGGTTAGTGATACGGGTGTTGGTATTGCACCCGCAGAATTACCCAAAATGTTTGAGGCTTTTTCCCAAGCACAAGTCGGCAAAGATATGCAAGAAGGAACGGGATTAGGTTTAGCAATTAGTCATAAATTTGTGCAACTGATGGGGGGAGATATTCAGGTGGAAAGTCAACTCGGTAAAGGCACAACCTTCTCCTTCCAAATTCAGGTAAAACTGGGTCAAAATACTAACACTGAACAGAGAGAAACCAGACAAAAAGTGTTAGGATTAGCTCCTAGTCAACCTCCTTATAAAATTCTTACCGTTGATGATAAAGAAATTCATCGAAAATTATTAATTAAACTCTTAGAACCCTTGGGATTTGAGATGAAAGAAGCTAGTAATGGAAAAGACGCGATCGCGCTCTGGGAAGAATGGGAACCGGATCTGATCTGGATGGATATGAGAATGCCCGTCATGGATGGTTACGAAGCGACAAAATATATCAAATCCACCACAAAAGGCAATGCTACAGTGATAATTGCTCTCACAGCCAGTGCCTTTGAAGAAGAGAAAGTCGTGATTTTAAGTGCAGGTTGTGATGATTTTCTGCGTAAACCCTTTACCGAAGAGATGATTTTTGACATATTGGCGAAACATTTGGGAGTAAAATATATTTATGCAATCACAACATCCTCTACCTTGGATAATTCCACAGATAGTACATTAACATCCCAAGATTTAACCTCTATGTCTGGAGAATGGATTACCCAGCTATACCAAGCCGCGATTGAGGGAAATTCCACGCTTGTGATGGAATTGATTGCACAAATCCCACAGACAGAGACTCCTTTGATACAATCGCTGAGAAAACTTACTCGAGAATTTGAATTCGAGCAGATAATTGACTTAACCGAACCCCTGATAACCCATGATCCGCGATCGTGCCCATAAATCCCACAAAACTAGACAAATCCCCCTGACATTAGTGCTAATTGTCCCCTTTGTGTTGCAAATTGTCGGAGCCGTGGGATTGGTGGGTTATTTGTCTTACCGTAGTGGACAAAAAGCGGTAGAAGATATGGCAAAATATTTGATGACAGAAATGGGCGATCGGATTGATCAAAATCTAGCTAGTTACCTGCGTAAACCAACCGAAGTTACGCAAAATAATGTCAAAGCTATTAAAATGGGTATCCTTAATTGGCAAGATTTAGTAACAGTAGAACGATATTTTTTGGAACAAATGCACATTTTTCAAGGTCTAAGTTCCCTCGCGATCGCCAATGAGCAAAAAGAGATTTTAATCGTACAAATTGATGATGATGGTTCTCACGCGATTCGTCTGAGGGACAAGTCAACTAATTATAACTTTGATAATTATTTGGCTGACGCTCAAGGTACGCGGATCAAATTAATCAGACGTTCAAGCACTTATGATCCTCATCAAGATCCCCCAAATAACCCTTGGTATGAACAAACGAAAAAAGCAAACCGTTCAATTTGGAGACTAAATGTGGCCAGGGTAAAAGCAGATAAACCGACCTTAATTGCCATTAACTTCATGCCTTTTACTAATCGTAATAATCAATTTCAAGGGGTTGTTGGTTCTTCTGTTTCTCTGTCTCGCTTGGGCGATTTTTTGAAAAGTCTAAAAATTGGGAAAACTGGTCAGGCTTTCATTATCGATCACCAAGGACTACTAATCGGTACTTCTACAGGGGAAACACCTTTTCGCCAAGGCTTGCTGGCGCCCGATAATCAGCAAAACTTTAACAAAAATGTCGATCCCAACCAGAGAAGACTAAATGCCCTTCATAGTCGTAACTTATTAACTCAGAAAACAGCAAATTATTTAAAGAATTGTTTTACTAATTTTGATCAGATTAAAACCAGACAACAACTACGTTTCACCATTGATGAGCAACCCTACTTTCTCCAAGTTGTCCCCTTGCAAACACAACGTGATCTGGACTGGCTGACAATTATCCTCATTCCTGAATCTGACTTTATGAGAGAAATTGAGTCAAATACTAGATGGACAATTTTCTTATGTGTGCTGACTCTTTTAGTCGCGACAGGCATTGGCATCCTCACGGCGCGTTGGATCACGATCCCGATTTTGCGATTAAGTCAAGCCAGTCAGGATTTAGCAATAGGTGAATGGCAAAATTTCGAGATAAAAAATGATTCAATAGAAGATCAAAGTATTACAGAAGTATCAAATCTGGCTAATTCCTTTCACACTATGGCGCGGCAGTTAAAAGTCTTGTTTGAAACTTTGGAAAATCGCGTCCAAGAAAGAACCGCGGAGTTAGCGATCGCGAAAGAAAAAGCGGAGGTAGCCAATCAAGCCAAAAGTTTATTTATTGCTAATATGAGCCATGAATTACGATCGCCCCTCAATGCCATTTTAGGTTTTTCCCAATTGATGTTACGAAATGACAAGCTCACCCCCGAACAGTACGAGAATGCCAACATCATCTATCGCAGTGGTGATTACCTATTGACGCTGATTAATAATATCCTCGATTTATCTAAAATCGAAGCCGGTCAAACTAGCCTAAATTCTCAAGATTTTGACTTACATCACCTGCTAGATGATTTAGAAGATATGCTATATTTACGAGCTAGTAATGCCGGATTAAAATTGGTGTTTGAGCGTGAAAAAAATGTCCCCCATGATATCTGTACTGATGAAGTAAAATTGCGTCAAGTTTTAATTAATTTACTGAGTAATGCCATCAAATTTACCTCCGAGGGTCAAATTACTCTCCATGTATTTCAGGGAGAGGAAGAAACCACAGATGTTTTTCATCTCCATTTTCGTATCTGTGATACTGGGGTAGGTATTGCACCCTCAGAATTGCCCAAGCTTTTTGAGGCTTTTTCCCAAGCAGACGCGGGAAAAAAGATGCAAGAAGGAACCGGTTTAGGTTTAGCCATCAGTCGGAAATTTGTGCAACTAATGGGAGGGGATATTTCCGTGGAAAGCGAATTAGGAAAAGGCACAATTTTTCAATTCTATATTCAGACAAAATTGGGTCAAACAACCGTTAGAAAGAATGTCGAAGAAAATCGCAGAGTGCTGGGACTTGCTCCTGATCAACCTACCTATAAAATTCTGACAGTAGATGATAACGCGATTAATCGACAATTATTAATCAAGCTTCTTACTCCCTTGGGATTTGAGGTGAAAGAAGCTAGTAATGGAAAAGACGCGATAGCTGCGCTTGAGCCGAAGGCTATCGCGCTGTGGGAAGAATGGGAACCTGATTTAATTTTGATGGATATGAGAATGCCCGTCATGGATGGTTACGAAGCGACAAAATATATCAAATCCACTACAAAAGGCAATGCTACAGTGATCATTGCTCTCACAGCCAGTGTACTCGAAGAAGAGAAAGTCGTGATTTTAAGTGCAGGTTGTGACGACTTTGTGCGTAAACCCTTTACCGAAGATATGATTTTCGACATACTGGCTCAACATTTGGGAGTAAGATATATCTATGCAATTACAACATCCTCTACCTTGGATAATTCCACAGATAGTACATTAACATCCCAAGATTTAACCTGTATGTCTGGAGAATGGATTACCCAGCTATGCCAAGCCGCTCTTGAGGGAAATTCCGGGTTTGTGATGGAATTGATTGCACAAATCCCAGAAACGGAGACTCATTTGATACAATCGCTGACAAAACTTGAGCATGAATTTCAATTTGAGCAGATTGTTGACTTAGCCTTAAGAGTGACAAACCCCTGATAACTAATGATTCCCTATCACCTCCCCAAAAAAACTAGAAAAATCCCCCTGAGATTAGTGTTAATTGTCCCCTTTGTGTTGGAAATTGTCGGGGCAGTGGGGCTGGTGGGTTATCTTTCCCTACGCAATGGACAAAAAGCGGTTAACGATGTCGCAGCTCAACTGCACCAGGAACTCTCAGCGCGCATAGATGGGGAAATCAAACAATATATTAATATGCCACACATTCTCAATCAAATGAATGCGGCCTCTTTTGCCGAGGGGAATTTTGACATGGCGAAGGCCAGTAATGCCAGACAATTGTTAATCCAAGTCAAAAATTTCCCTTTTATCTTTGCCTCTTATTGTGGTGATTCCCAAGGACAGTTTTTGGATGTAGCTAAAGACGCATCTGGGATATATCTCGCGGCGAGTAATCAAGGAACAAATTATAATTTTTACCAATACATTATAGACAGTTTTGGCACTCGAAAACAACTCTATAAAAAATTCCCCAAATTTGATGCTCGCCAACGCCCTTGGTATCTGGGAGCGGTGCAAGCCCGGAAACCTATCTGGAGTGAATTGTACCTAGATTTTGCCACGGGAGAGCCTACCATTACGGCTAGTGAACCTGTCTATGACAGAAGGGGAAAACTTATTGGTGTTTGTGGTAATGATGTAGTCTTTTCCACAAATTTAAGGAACTTTCTAGGGAGTCTTTCCATTGGTAAAACCGGACAAGCTTTTGTGATGGATCGATCGGGTTTAATCATTTCTAGTTCGACTCAAGAGCCATTAACTATCGGAAAAGGGAAGGATAAGACCCCCATTAAAGCAGTAGCAAGCAGTAACCCTCTCATCCGTGAGACTGCACAATATTTGCAGCAGCAGTTTGGCGATTTTAAACAGATTGAGCGATCGCGACAATTAGATTTTGGTTTCAATGATCAACGGCAGTTTGTACAGGTGCTACCCATCAATGATGGCAGAGGTATTAATTGGATTATTGTCGTGGCGATTCCAGAAGCCGATTTTATGGAGCAAATCAACGCGAACACCCATTCAACCATCCTCCTGTGTCTATTAGCTTTGGTTATAGCTACAGGATTGGGAATTATCACCTCCCATCTGATTGCAGCACCGATTCGACAATTGAGCGAAGTCAGTGGCGCGATCGCGAGGGGTGAACTTAGTCAAGTTGTGGAGATAAAAGGAGTTTCTGAACTAGAAACTTTGGCAGATTCTTTTAATCTTATGACTCTACAGTTACAAACCTCTTTTGAAACTTTAGAAAATCGGGTACAGGAAAGAACATCAGAGTTAGCAATTGCTAAGGAAAAAGCCGAGGTAGCCAATCAAGCGAAAAGTACCTTTATTGCCAATATGAGCCATGAATTGCGATCGCCCCTCAATGCTATTCTGGGGTTTTCCCAATTGATGGTACGCGCTAGGAATTTGCCATCAGAACATTACCAAAATGCCGGAATTATTTATCGCAGTGGTGATTATCTATTAACTTTAATTAATAATATCCTCGATTTATCTAAAATCGAAGCCTGCCAAATTACTCTCAATCCCACCAATTTTGACTTATATCACTTGCTCGACGATTTAGAAGATATGCTGTATCTGCGGGCTATGGATGCCGGATTAAAATTGATATTTGAGCGGGGAGAAACAGTCCCACGTTATATCTGCACCGATGAAATTAAATTACGTCAAGTCTTAATTAATTTACTCAGTAATGCGATTAAATTCACCCCAGATGGAGTCATTGTCTTGAGTGTGGCAAAGGTGGATGAAGAATCCAGGGATGTTGTCACTATTCATTTCTCTGTTAGTGATACAGGTGTAGGGATTGCACCCGCAGAACTACCCAAACTCTTCGATGCTTTTATGCAAGCTCAAGCGGGAAGAGAGTCCCTCGAAGGCACGGGATTAGGTTTAGCAATTAGTCGTAAATTCGTGCAACTAATGGGGGGAGATATTCAGGTGGAAAGTGAACTGGGTAAAGGCACGACTTTCCACTTTAATATTGAGGCAAAACTCGGTCAAAATCTAATTAGTAATTACCAAGCATATCCGCAACAAGTTTTAGCTTTGGCTCCCGATCAGCCGATCTATAAAATCCTCGCGGTAGATGATAAGGCGATTAATCGACAATTATTAATCAAGCTTCTCACTCCCTTGGGATTTGAGGTGAAAGAAGCTAGTAATGGAAAAGACGCGATCGCGCTTTGGGAAGAATGGGAACCCCACCTCATTTGGATGGACATGAGAATGCCTGTGATGGATGGTTACGAAGCGACAAAATATATCAAATCAACCACCAAAGGCAATGATACAGTGATCATTGCCCTAACAGCCAGTGTTTTAGAAGAAGAAAAGGCGATAACCCTCTGGGCGGGGTGTGACGACTTTATCCAGAAACCCTTTATCGATCACAACATTTTCGAGATGCTGGCTCAACATTTGGGAGTGAAATATATCTATGGAGTAACCGAATCACCCAATGGGTTATCGAAAACATCACCCCACTTAGATAATATCCGAGAAACCACCTTAACATCACAAGATTTAACCGGCACGTCTGAAGCCTGGAGAAAACAACTATACCAGGCTTCTCTGGAGGGAGATTTATACATAGTGCTGCAACTGATAGAAGAAATTTCTTCGACAGAAACCCTTTTAGCTCAATCTTTAGGGAAACTTACCGAGCAATTTAAATTTGATGTTATTATTGAATTAATTGAACCTTTGATCGCGGATGATGAGGGAGCCATTAATTCGTGATTAACGATCACGTGTAACGATATCCCGTCTCTTTTTGGCCTTGGGAACTATGAAAACCTGACAACATTATGAGCCACCCTCTAAAATCCCCAATCCTATTATAATTTTAGTCCGTGAAATGATCGCGCTCAAAAATATGAAACATTTTTTTATCCACAAAATCAGCCGATTATTCAAGCCGTTATTAAACCCAGTAGTACCAAAAATTGGCAGTTTACCTCATTTGTCTCTGACGCAAAGTATTATGATACTTTCTGTTGTGCCAATGGTGGGTAGTGTTGCCTTAGTGGGTTATGTTTCTTTTAAAAATGGGACTAAAGCCGTCGAAAATTTAGCCAAACAGTTGCAACAAGAAATACACTCTAAAGTAGAGCGAGAATTAAATAATTATTTAACCCTTCCCAACCAAGTTAATCAAATTAATTTAGAGAATCACCGTCTGGGTATTTTAAATTTTACTAATTTTCCCTTGATGGAAAAATATTTGTGGGGACAAATTCAACATTTCCCAGAAATAGGTTTTATTGGCTATGCGGCTGCTACGGGGGAAATGATTGGGGGAGAAAGATTAGATAATGGTAAGATTGAAATTAATTTAATGAATAATGATTCTCGCCATAGTTTACGCATTTATCCCACCGATAGTGAGGGAAATAAATTAACCCAAAGAAAAGTCATTCCTCATTTCATTAATCAAGAACGTCCCTGGTATCAAAAAGCAGTTAAAGCGGGTAAACCTACTTGGAGTGATATTTTTATCTATCAGGGAACTCCTCGTTTAGCTGTTTCTGCGGTGGTTCCTATTTATAATAAAAACAAACAATTACAAGGTGTTTTATTTAGTGATTTGCTCTTATCTTTAGTGAGTAAATTTTTGTCGGAGTTGAAAATTGGAAAGTCGGGGCAAATTGTTATTATGGAAACATCAGGTTTATTAGTAGCCAGTTCGGCGGAACAGCCCTTTATTATTCCTAATCATCAAGCTAATGAGTTAGAACAAAGACCTCAAAGAATTAGTTTACGGGAAAGTAATCAACCCCAAATGAGATCCCTGGCAGAAAATCTTAAGTTGAAGTTTCCCCAATTAGACCAGATTAAAACAGCACATTTTTGGACGATAGAATTGCAAGATAAAAAATATTTTGTGCAGATTTTTCCCTTTCATAATAATTTAAGTTCTGACTGGCTTGTGGTGATGTTGCTTCCTCAAGAAGATGTGATGGAGGAGATTACATTTAATACAAAAGTTAGTATTGCCATTTCATTATTAACCCTAGTGTTAGCAGTTTTCATCGGTATTTTTACCGCGCAATGGATTACTCAACCGATTTTAAAATTAAATCAGGGGGTGGAAAATCTCAAACAGGGAAATTTACATCAACCGATTCTGATGCAGAGAAAAGATGAATTAGGCAATTTAGTCACTGCTTTTAATTTAATGGCTACGCAGTTACAAACCTTGTTAGCAACTTTAGAACAAAAAGTGGCAGAAAGAACCGCGGAATTGATCATTGCTAAGGAAAAAGCGGAGGTTGCGAATCAGGCAAAAAGTACCTTTATTGCTAATATGAGCCATGAATTGCGATCGCCCTTGAATGCGATTATGGGATTTTCGCAGTTAATCCTACGCACCAAAAACTTACCGAGGGAACAGTACGAAAACGCCGGTATTATTCATCATAGTGGCGAATATTTATTAAGCTTAATTAACGATATTCTCGACTTCTCTAAAATTGAAGCCGGGAAATCTACTCTCAATCAACAGGATTTTGACTTATATCGTTTACTCGATGATTTAGAAGATATTTTATATCACAAGGTGCTTGATTCTGAATTAGAGTTAATCTTTGAGCGCAGTGACAATTTGCCCCGCTATATCCGCACCGATAGCTTGAAATTACGTCAGGTGTTACTCAATCTATTGAGTAATGCGATTAAATTTACTTCCTTCGGTGAAGTAATTTTAACTGTCAATGCTTCTGAGAATGTCACGACACCAGAAGTAGGGCTAGAGATAACACAATTCACTAGAGAAAAATGTGATGTTCCTTCTCACCATAATTATACGATAAATTTCCGTATTAGTGATACGGGGGTAGGTATTGCCCCGGAAGAATTATCCCAATTATTTCAGCCTTTTTCTCAAACAGAATCAGGAAGAGAAGCTCAAGAGGGAACTGGTTTAGGTTTAACCATTAGTCGTCAGTTTGTCAATTTAATGGGAGGAGATATTACCGTTGAAAGTGAATTAGGCAAAGGAAGCATCTTTAAATTCTCGATTCAGGCCCAATTCGGTAAAGAAACCACCAACCCTGAACCCGAAAAGAATGAGATGAGACGAGTATTAGCCTTGGCACCAGATCAACCTACTTATAAACTCCTGGTTGTAGATGATAAAGCTATTAACCGACAATTATTAATGAAACTTTTGCTTCCTTTGGGGTTTGAGGTAAAAGAAGCCAGTAACGGCCAAGACGCGATCGCGATTTGGGAACGATGGGAACCTCATTTAATTTTGATGGATATGAGAATGCCGGTGATGAATGGTTATGAAGCGACTAAATATATTAAATCCACGATTAAAGGTAATGCTACCGCGATCATTGCCTTCACCGCGAGTGTACTAGAAGAAGAAAAATCGATCATTCTTTCTACCGGGTGTGATGATTTTCTGCGGAAACCCTTTAAGGAATATACCATTTTTGACACATTAACCAAGCATTTAGGGGTGCAATATATTTACGAGGAAATACCAGGGCATAATGAGGGGAGCCTCACGGAAATACCCCCCAAAATAGAAAATTTCCAAGTTATGCCCAAGGAGTGGTTGATTCGATTGTCGGAAGCCGTTTTAGAGGCCGATGGTGAGCAAGTAATGAAACTCGTAGAAGAAATTCCTACAACCGGGGAATCTTTAGCTAAAAACTTGACTAAACTGGTGCATCAATTTCAATTTGAGCAGATTCTTAATTTAATTGAACCTCTGATCACTGATGATGATTTGTCGGGGGAATTGCACAATTCCCCTACCATTTAATTGAACCTCTGATCACTGATAATGATCAACCTATTCACCGTCAATTATTAATGAAACGGCTTGCTCCTTTAGGTTTTGAAATCAAAGAAGCCAGTAACGGAAAAGACGCGATAGCTGCGCTTGAGCCCTTCGCGTCGCGATGCCGAAGGCACTCAGGCTATCGTGTTGTGGGAGTCAGGGGAACCCCATTTAATATGGATAGGAGGCGAAAAAATATATGAAATCTACGACAAAGGGTAATGCTACCGCGGCGATCGTGTGAACCGCGAGTGTGTGAGAAGAATCAAACGCGATCGGGCTTTAGGCCGGGTGTGATGAGTTTGTCCGTAAACCCTTTAAATAAATTATGATATTTGATACCATAAGTAAACATTTAGGAGTAAAATATATTTATGAATAAACCATAGAAATTGATGAAAATACTTCACAAGAAGTCCTCATCACATCTGAAACCTTGCCAATTATGCCCTGGGAATGGATAATGAAATTATCTCAAGCCGTAAACGAGATGATGAACAAAAGCTCCACCTGATTCCAGAAATTTACCACACCGAAACATCCCTGATTCCAGGTTTAACCACAGGGCTGAATAACTTTCAAATTCACCCAACTATTGACCTAATAAAACCATAATTAACCATGATTAACAAACCAAAATAACATCCCCAAAACCGCTAAAATTACCTTTTGACTCTCAGCTGTCGCTCATTGAAAATCCAGAATATATCTTAAATAGCCATCAAAAAATAAATCAAATTTAAAATCACAATGAAAAAACATAATCCGCTTAATCAGCATAAGTTCCTCACAGGAAAATCAGATTTTTTGAGACTTATTGCCATTAATCTTTGTTTAGCAATTACTTATAGCATCGCAGCACAATTTAGTATTAAAATTACATCTTTCAATGGAGCATCTGCCATTTGGTTGCCTTCAGGCATGACTTTAGCGGCTTTCCTGATCTTAGGTTCAAAAGTATTTCCGGCCATTGCTTTTGGTTCAATTATGGGATTAATTGATAACCATACTTCCCTCAAATCTTTCTTTGATGTTATTCTCATTAACATTTCTTGTATTTTAGCCAATTATTTACAACCTTTTTTAATAACATTAATCCTGAAAAAATTTACTCCGGTAAAAAATTTATTTAATAGTATTAAGAGTGTCCTGGCTTTTTTGATCATATCAGGTGTGTTAGTTCCTATATTACCTCCAATTATTATCGTTAATGCTGCTGTTTATGTCGGATTATATTCTTCAGAAAAATACTGGAATTATTTCTTTCTTATGTACGCTTCTAGTGCCTTAGCTCATATAATTTTTACCCCAGTATTTTTAATTAATAAAATTGACACAGTACCAGGCTCCAAAACGCTTAAATCGCCAATAAAATTATCAATTATATGCTTTATCTTCATCGGTACACTTGTAATTTTTTGGCTAACTTTTATCAAAAATAATTCGGTTGAATATATTTTCTTATTGTTACTAATTTTAACGGTGTTTACTTTGGGTAAAAAGTTTTCAATTATGATGGTCGCGATAGTTTCTTCAATGACTATTATCGCAACGGCTCTCGGATTGGGACCATTTGTTAAAGAATCACCCAATGAATCCTTGTTTTTAGTTCAATCATTTATTGGGGTTTTTGCTATTACTTCTCTCATCCTATCAGCCATTATTGATGAAAAACAAAAAGCGACAAACAAATTAGAATTAACTCTGGCTAATTTAGAAAATACGGTTAAAGAACGCACATCAGAATTAGTAATTGCTAAAGAAAAGGCAGAAGTGGCGAATCAAGCAAAAAGTACCTTTATTGCGAATATGAGTCATGAATTCAGGTCTCCTTTAAACGCAATTATTGGTTTTTCGCAATTAATGTTACGCACGAAAAACTTGCCTTCGGAACAATACGAAAATGCGGGGATGATTCATCGTAGTGGTGAGTATTTATTAACTTTAATTAATAATGTCTTGGATTTTGCCAAAATTGAAGCCGGGAAAACGACTCTGAATCAAAAAGATTTTGACCTGTATCAGTTACTTGATGATTTGGAAGATATGTTGCATTTAAGGGCGGTAAATGCGGGATTAGAGTTGAGCTTCGATCGCGGTGGGAATTTACCACGTTATATTCACACCGATGGGGTAAAATTACATCAAGTTTTACTGAATTTATTAGGCAATGCGATTAAATTTACTACGGAAGGCGAGGTGATTTTAAGCATTAATTCCACGAGAAATGAAATCACAAAAGATTATACTTTAGATTTCCGAGTCAGTGATACGGGAGTCGGAATTTCCACCGCAGAATTAAACCAATTATTTGAGGCTTTTGCTCAAACGGAATCAGGACTCCAATCTCAAGAGGGAACGGGATTAGGATTAGTGATAAGTCGTCAATTTGTACAGTTAATGGGGGGAGATATTACCGTAAAAAGTGAATTAGGAAAAGGGACAACTTTTCAATTTTCAATTTCGGTAAAATTAGGTACAGAAACCAGTAATAATCAGAAGGAAATCAGACAGGTATTAGCTCTGGAGCCTGAGCAACCGACTTATAAACTTTTGACGGTAGATGATAAAGCTATTAATCGACAATTATTAATCAAGCTTCTCACTCCCTTGGGATTTGAGATGAAAGAAGCGAGTAACGGAAAAGACGCGATCGCGCTGTGGGAGTCATGGGAACCCCATTTAATATGGATGGACATGAGAATGCCAATTATGGACGGTTATGAAGCGACAAAATATATTAAGTCAACGACAAAAGGGAATGGGACAGCAGTGATCGCGTTAACAGCCAGTGTATTAGAAGAAGAAAAAGTGATCGTGCTTTCGGCAGGGTGTGATGATTTTATCCGTAAACCCTTTAAAGAAAGTATGATATTTGAGACACTATATAAACATTTAGGAGTAAAATATATTTATGAAAAAATGACAGAATCCGAGGGGGATAATGTCACAGAAACACCATTAACATCAGAAACATTAAAAGTAATGTCTCCTGAATGGGTGATAAGATTATCGGAGGCGGCCCTAGAAGCTGACACAGATCAAGTGATGACACTGATCCAAGAAATTCCCGAAACAGAAACATCCCTAATTAAAGGTTTGACGAAACTGGTGCGTAAATTTCAATTTGAGCAAATTCTTGATTTAATAGAACCGCCGATCAACTATGAATAACAATACTTCCAAAAAGAGGCTAAATCAACCCCCCAATAAATCCCCAAAAATCAGAAAAATTTCCCTGAGATTAGTCTTAATTATCCCCTTTGTTTTGCAAATTTTTGGTGCGGTGGGATTAGTAGGTTATCTTTCCTATCTTAGTGGAGAAAAAGCAGTAGAAGATATGGCTAAACCTTTAATGTCGGAAGTAGGCGATCGCATTGATCAAAATTTGACCAATTATCTTCAGAAAACAACACAAGTTATTAGAAATAATGCCACTGCCATTCAACTTGGGCTTCTCCCTTGGCAAAATTTAAAGATGATGGAGCGATATTTTTGGGAACAACGAGCCATTTTTAATGATTTGGGTTCTTTAGCTATTGCTAATGAGAAAAAAGAAATTTTAATTGTTCAAATAGATGATGATGGTTCTCCGGCTGTTCGTATCTGTGATCAATCAACAAATTATAACTTTAATACTTATCTGCTCAATGCTCAAGGGAAAATAGTCAAATTAATTAGAAGTAGCTCTTTTTATGATCCCCATAATGATCCCCCTACTAACCCTTGGTATCAAAGCACAAAAAAAGCAAACCGTTTAATTTGGAGACTCAATGTTTCACGAGTTAGACTTAATCACTCTAGTCTAATTGCTGTTACTTTTATACCTTTTTATGATCGGAATAATACCTTTCAAGGAGTTTTAGGTGCTTCTGTTTCTCTTACTCAACTAGGAAATTTTTTAAAAAGTCTCAAAATTGGTAAAACGGGTCAGGCTTTTATTATAGATCGAGAAGGATTAGTAATTGGTACTTCCACAGGTGAAACTCCTTTTATTTCAGGTTTATTGGCCCCTAGTACGGAAGAAAATTGGCGTAAGAATGATGATCCGTCCAAACGGCGTTTAAATGTTCTTAATAGTAATAACTTAGTTACTCAAAAAACCGCAGATTATTTGAAAAAAGAATTTCATTCTTTTGCTGGAATCAAAACCAAACAGGAACTTAGTCTTCTTATTAATAAGAAAAAATATTTTGTGCAAATTGTTCCCTTTGATTCTGAGAAAGATTTTGATTGGTTGATAACAATAGTTATTCCTGAAGATGATTTTATGGAAAAAATTAAGGCTAATAACAGAATAACATTTTTACTTTGCTTATTGACTTTAGTTATGGCTATAGGGTTAGGAATTATTACATCAAATTTGATTGCTACACCCATTAAGCGTTTAAGTCAAGCCAGTAGTGTGATCGCGAGGGGTGAATTTAATCAGGTTGTCGAGATTAAAGGAGTTTCTGAATTAGACACTTTGGCGGATTCTTTTAATAGTATGGCAGAACAGTTACAAACCTCTTTTGAAACCTTAGAAAATCGGGTAGAAGAACGCACAGCCGAGTTAGTAATCGCGAAGGAAAAAGCTGAGGTAGCCAATCAAGCAAAAAGTACATTTATTGCGAATATGAGCCATGAATTAAGGTCTCCTTTAAATGCCATTCTTGGTTTTTCGCAATTAATGTTACGCACAAAACAATTACCTTCTGCCCAATATGAAAACGCCGGAATTATTCATCGCAGTGGTGAGTATTTATTAACTTTAATTAATAATGTATTAGATTTTGCCAAAATTGAAGCAGGGAAAACGACTCTGAATCAAAAAGATTTTGACCTGTATCAGTTACTTGATGATTTGGAAGATATGTTGCATTTAAGGGCGGTAAATGCGGGATTAGAGTTGATCTTCGATCGCGGTGGGAATTTACCACGTTATATTCACACCGATGGGGTAAAATTACATCAAGTTTTACTGAATTTATTAGGCAATGCGATTAAATTTACTACGGAAGGCGAGGTGATTTTAAGCATTAATTCCACGAGAAATGAAATCACAAAAGATTATACTTTAGATTTCCGAGTCAGTGATACGGGAGTCGGAATTTCCACCGCAGAATTAAACCAATTATTTGAGGCTTTTGCTCAAACGGAATCAGGACTCCAATCTCAAGAGGGAACGGGATTAGGATTAGTGATAAGTCGTCAATTTGTACAGTTAATGGGGGGAGATATTACCGTAAAAAGTGAATTAGGAAAAGGGACAACTTTTCAATTTTCAATTTCGGTAAAATTAGGTACAGAAACCAGTAATAATCAGAAGGAAATCAGACAGGTATTAGCTCTGGAGCCTGAGCAACCGACTTATAAACTTTTGACGGTAGATGATAAAGCTATTAATCGACAATTATTAATCAAGCTTCTCACTCCCTTGGGATTTGAGATGAAAGAAGCGAGTAACGGAAAAGACGCGATCGCGCTGTGGGAGTCATGGGAACCCCATTTAATATGGATGGACATGAGAATGCCAATTATGGACGGTTATGAAGCGACAAAATATATTAAGTCAACGACAAAAGGGAATGGGACAGCAGTGATCGCGTTAACAGCCAGTGTATTAGAAGAAGAAAAAGTGATCGTGCTTTCGGCAGGGTGTGATGATTTTATCCGTAAACCCTTTAAAGAAAGTATGATATTTGAGACACTATATAAACATTTAGGAGTAAAATATATTTATGAAAAAATGACAGAATCCGAGGGGGATAATGTCACAGAAACACCATTAACATCAGAAACATTAAAAGTAATGTCTCCTGAATGGGTGATAAGATTATCGGAGGCGGCCCTAGAAGCTGACACAGATCAAGTGATGACACTGATCCAAGAAATTCCCGAAACAGAAACATCCCTAATTAAAGGTTTGACGAAACTGGTGCGTAAATTTCAATTTGAACATATTATTGATTTAGCCGAACCCCTGATTAACCATGAATCTTGATTCTAAATCTGAAAATAAAGGCAATATCCTACTGGTAGATGACATTCCAGAGAATCTGCAATTGTTGAGCGATTTGCTAGTCAAACTCGGCTATACTGTTCGCAGCGTAACCAATGGACGGATGACACTCAAAACCGTGAAGGTGAAGCAACCTGATATAATCCTTTTAGATGTTAAGATGCCAGAGATGGATGGCTATGAGGTTTGTCAACTCCTCAAAGCCGATGAAAGTTCACGCAATATTCCCGTTATTTTTATTAGTGCTTTAAATGATGTCTTTGATAAAGTAAGGGCTTTTGAGTCCGGCGGTATCGACTACATCACTAAACCCTTTCAGATCGAAGAAGTGGTGGCACGAGTAGAAAATCAGTTAACCATTCAACGCCAGCAACGCCTTCTCGAAGAAGAAATTATTAAGCGCCGGGAAACGGAAGAGATACTTTATCAATCTAGGGCATTACTGGCGAGCGTTTTGAACAGTTCACTTGATGGGATTGCCGCGATGCAAGCAGTCCGCAAACCGACGACGGGGGATATTGAGGATTTTCGCTGCTTAGTCGTCAACCCCGTGATTTCCAGAGCTTTTGCAAGGACTCACGAAGATATGAGTGGCAAATTGGTACTCAAAAAATTCCTCAGCCGTATTGATGAACAACTCTTTAATCGCTTCGTTGAAATCGTTGAGACGGGTGAACCTTTGCAACAGGATTTTTACTATCCATTAGGTGAGTCTGACTGGTTTCACTTTGTCGCAGTGAAGTTGGGGGATGGTTTTGCTATTACGATCCGTGATATCACGGCGCGGAAACAAGCAGAATTTCAATTACAACAACAAGCTGAAAATTTAGAACTTACCCTGCGCGAATTAAAACGAACCCAAGCCCAACTCATCCACAGTGAGAAAATGTCTTCACTGGGGAATTTGGTTGCCGGTGTAGCCCATGAAATTAACAATCCGGTTAATTTTATTCATGGCAATTTGCTCCCGGCCACTGAATATTTCCAAGAGTTACTGCATTTGGTGAAACTCTATCAACAACACTTTCCCGATCCTCCACCAGAAATTAAAGCCGAAATCAATGCTATTAACCTAGATTTCCTCCAAGAAGACTTGCTCAAACTGTTAAATTCTATGGAGATCGGAACCGAGCGCATTAATGAAATAGTGCTGTCTCTGCGAAATTTCTCGCGTCACGATGAGGCTGAATTTAAACGAGTGGATATTCATCAAGGTATTGATAGTACATTGATGATTCTCCAGAATTGTCTGAAAGCCACACCAGAACATCCAGAAATTATCGTGATTAAAGATTATGGTCAACTGCCCCTGATAGAGTGTTATTCCGGTCAACTTAATCAGGTATTTATGAATCTTCTGAATAATGCTATTGATTCCGTTTCAACCAACTTTATCGGAGAACAACCACAAATTAAAATTACAACTAAATTGGTGAGAAATAATCGAATATCTATTCAAATTTACGATAATGGTTTAGGAATTTCGGAAGAAGTACAATCACAATTATTTGATCCTTTTTTTACGACGAAACCAGTGGGAAAAGGGACTGGACTTGGACTTTTCCTCTGTCACCAGATTGTGGTAGATAAACACGGTGGAAATTTATATTGTTGCTCGACATTAGGAAAAGGAGCGGAATTTGTTGTGCAAATTCCCATTACCAAAAAAGTTCTGAGTCAGGAATCTTGAGTGAGTCGTTCAAAAAAATGTCAATTTCATCACCTTGTATTAAATTATATGAATCTTGATACTAAATCTGAAAAGAAAGGCAATATCCTACTGGTAGATGACATACCAGAGAATCTGCAATTATTGGGTGATTTGCTAGTGAAAATCGGCTACACTGTTCGCAGCGTCACCAGTGGACGGATGGCACTCAAAACCGTGAGGGTGAAGCCTCCTCATCTGATCCTTTTAGATGTTAAGATGCCAGAGATGGATGGCTATGAAGTTTGTCAAATCCTCAAAGCCGATGAAAATTTACGCAACATTCCCGTCATTTTTATTAGTGCTTTAAATGATGTCTTCGATAAAGTAAGGGCTTTTGAGTCCGGCGGTATCGACTACATCACTAAACCCTTTCAAATCGAAGAAGTGGTGGCACGAGTAGAAAATCAGTTAACCATTCAACGCCAGCAACGCCTTCTCGAAGAAGAAATTATTAAGCGCAGGGAAACGGAAGAGATACTTTATCAATCTAGGGCATTACTGGCGAGTGTTTTGAACAGTTCACTCGATGGGATTGCAGCAATGCAAGCAGTCCGCGAACCTACTACAGGGGATATTGAGGATTTTCGCTGCTTAGTCGTCAACCCGGTGATTTCTCGATCTTTTGCAAGGACTCGCGAAGATATGAGTGGCAAATTGGTGCTGAAAAAATTCCTCAGCCGTATTGATGGAGAACTCTTTAATCGCTTCGTTGAGATCGTTGAGACGGGTGAACCTTTACAACAGGATTTTTACTATCCATTAGGTGATTCTTACTGGTTTCACTTTGTTGCAGTCAAGTTAGGGGATGGTTTTGCTATTACGATCCGCGATATCACGACGCGTAAGCAAATTGAATTAGCTCTGCAAGAGGCTAATCAGAAACTAGAACAATTGGCAAATCTCGATGGTTTGACTCAGGTGGCTAACCGTCGTTGTTTCAATGATCGTCTCCTCCAAGAGTGGTTACGACTGGCAGAGCAACAAGAGTTACTGACGCTGATTCTGTTTGATATTGATGAGTTTAAACGCTACAACGACCACTATGGTCATCTTGGAGGGGATGATTGTCTATTAAAGATCGCGCAAGCTGTGTATCGATCTATTCGTAAGGAAAATGTTACTCGTCCCATTGATCTTGTCGCCCGTTACGGTGGCGAAGAATTTGTGGTACTCCTCCCCCATACTAATTTAGAGGGTGGGATTCAGATCGCACAACGCATTCAGCAAGTCATTTACGATTTGGCGATTCCCCATGCCCAGTCTCAGGTGAAGGATATCGTCACTGTCAGTCTGGGCGTTGCTTCCCTGATCCCAACGTTAGATGTTAATCCTGATACATTAATCGCCTATGCTGATGAAGCTCTCTACCATGCGAAACAACAGGGACGCGATCGCGTGGAGATTTTTCACAACTCCCCATCATAAATAATCACTACTGTTAAAAAATATATCCCAAATCACCAAAATAATACCTAAATTTCTGAGAATCAACCACAAAGGACACAAAGGGCACAGAGAGAGAAAAAATAGCAAAGAGAGCGGTAATATTTGACTGGGAAAGGAGTATGTAACTGAAGACAGATAACACACCCTACCCAGGTTATTTATTTAATTGTTTTTTCTACATCACACAACTAAATTTCCGCGACAGCGCGTTCAATCAACCGTCGTGCTAAAGTCTGTGTTCCCGTGTGTTCATAGTAATTGGTTGCTACATCTAGGAACGCGGCTAGATAGTCGAATTTATCCTGACTAAACTCCATAAAGTTTTGCAAGTTACCAACTACTTTCTCGGGGGTTAAATTATTGGCTGTTACAATACCACTCATCCAACCTTTAACTGAGTCAAAACTTTCGCCAATAAAGTTGAGTTTACCAGCATCATTGTTGCCAGGAATAGAGTCTTTGATGCTTTGAAAAGTCGAGTTTTGTGCTAACTCCTGTGGGCTGGTTTGACTAATTCCAGATAGGGCTTTGTTAATAAAATTTGGTCCGAGGGGGAGCAAACCATCAACGCAAATTAAAGCTACCATGCGGATGAGTGACTCACCACCATACTCACCTAAAGATGCGACAAAATCGCCAATACTATCGCCAGGAATACCGTTAATTTGACAAAAGGCGACTAATTCCACGACTACTTTTAATGTGAGATCAATCGTTTGAGCTTTCTCAGGGCTGGGGGTGACGGAGTTTAAAAAACCGAATAGGGGTATTTTTTCCCCAACTTTATTAGCCAAAGCTGCTGCCCCAAGAGCTTTATCAGTACCGTCTACGGTTTGATAGAGCCATAAAGCGGTTTGATATCCTTGGGATTTGTCGTTGAAAAGGTAAATCGCCCGTTCACCAATTTGCTGAATCAAGTCCTCATCCGTTTCACCAGTCACAGTTTTAATCGTATTAACAAAGCCTACAGTATTTTGCCACTCACCAGGAGCAACAAAATCGAGCGCTTTCAACATGGAAACGGTTAAGTTATTGGTAGGTAGCTCATCAACTAACTCGAAAATTGATTTGCTCACAAAAATATCCTCATCTAGCTTTGGTGTAATTTCTGTCTATTAATGACTATACTTCAATTTTTACAGATCGTCAAGATTAAAATTTTTATCTATCCCATCTCCCTCGGCATCACGAGGGGGAATTTTTTCTCAAAAATCACCTTCTCTTGCTCCCGAAATTCCCACGTCATAAAGGGCAAGAAAACTTGTTTTTTTTCCTAATTTATGGATTATTTTTGCAGTTTTTCCGCTTAAAGTAATATATAACATTTTTAAATGAGATGTAAATGTGGTACGGGCCTTAGCCCGTCACAGGCAAGATGCCTGTGCCACAAGTTTTACTTCTGAAATGGAAACACTATAGGACAAAAAAAATGCGGAATGGGGGTGGCACAATGCTAAGGACTGAATATTAAATAACTTGATGATTTCGTTTGTCGGGGAACCATTGATATCGAACGCAGGCAAGATGCCTGCACTACTTTATTCAATTTTCATTCCTCCACAACAGGGGCGCGATCGTGATTGCACCCGAAGGACCTTATTTTTGCTGCTATGTCTAATATATAGTCCGTCTAAGTCATTCATAAAGATTTGTGGCGGTAGCGCCTTCGTGCCAACCCCTGATCAATCGGGGCAACCACGGGGGGATTGCCCCTACCTCAATTGTATAACTCATTCAGATGTGCTATATCGTCCATATTTCTCCTACAAACCGGGTTTCTTTGCTTCCGTCTGATCAATGTTAATTTTTACAAAGTTTAGACTCAGTTACGATATATCGCTATATAGTTATGAATCAAGACTTTAAATAGCATTGATCGACTCATTTTCCCGTTGGAATATCTCAAGGAGAAAAATATTATGCGGATTATGATGATTCAACCTAACTATCATTCTGGTGGTGCGGAAATCGCGGGTAATTGGCCGCCAAGTTGGGTTCCTTATGTGGGTGGTGCTTTAAAACAGGCAGGGTTTAATAATATCCGTTTTGTTGACGCGATGACGGATTATATTCCTAATGATATTTTAGCTCAAATCATCGCGCAATATCAGCCGGATGTGGTTTTAGCTACCGCGATTACTCCGATGATTTATCAATCCCAAACTACCCTCAAAATTGTGAAGGATGTTTGTCCTAATGCTGTTACAATTATGGGGGGTGTTCATCCTACCTATATGTATAATGAGGTACTGCAAGCAGCCCCTTGGGTTGATTATATTATTCGGGGTGAAGGGGAAGAAATTACTGTTAATTTATTGAACGCGATCGCGTCAGGAACGGATCAAGAAAATCGAGATCATATTCTAGGGATTGCCTTTCTCAAAGAGGGAAAAGTTGTCGCGACTCCCGCCCATCCACCGATTAAAAACTTAGATGTTTTAAGCCCGGATTGGACTTTATTAGACTGGACAAAATACATTTATACACCACTTAATGTCCGAGTCGCGGTTCCCAATTATGCGAGAGGTTGTCCCTTCCGTTGTCGTTTTTGTTCCCAGTGGCGATTCTGGCGTAAATATCGTTCTTGCAGTCCGAAGAAGTTTGTCGATGAAATTGAGATTTTAGTAAAACAACATCAAGTCGGATTTTTCATTTTAGCGGATGAGGAACCCACGATTAATAAACCAAAATTTCTCTCATTATGTCGGGAATTAATAGATCGAAAATTAGATGTTCATTGGGGCATTAATACCCGTGTTACCGATATTTTACGAGATGAGAAAGAATTACCTCTTTATCGCAAAGCAGGTTTAGTTCATGTTTCTTTAGGCACGGAAGCCGCGGCGCAATTGAATTTGAATTTGTTTCGGAAAGAAACTACGATCGAAGATAATAAAAAGGCAGTGCGACTGCTACGGGAAAATGGCATTTTAGCCGAAGTGCAATTTATTATGGGTTTGCCCAATGAAACCTTAGAAACGATTGAAGAAACCTATAAAATGGCACGGGATTGGAAAGCCGACATGACTAACTGGAATATGTTTACTCCTTGGCCATTTTCGGATTTATTTGAAGATGTGGGTGCTCAGGTAGAGGTGCGAGATTATTCTCAATATAATTTTGTCACTCCTATTATGAAACCGGACGCGATTACCCGTGAGGCATTACTGAAGGGGGTTCTCCGTAATTATGCCCGTTTTTATATGAATAAAACTTGGGAATATTGGTGGGAGAAAGATCCCTTTAAGCGTCGTTATTTGTTGGGTTGTCTGTGGGCTTTTGCTAAGACTACTTGGAATAAGCGTTTTTATAATTTGAAACGGGTGAAACAACGGGGTTTACGCACTGAAATTGATTTCGGTTTTGATCCATCTAAAATTCTCACGCCGGAGCAACTTGCCGCGATTAAAAAAGATCATCCTGAGTCACAAGCGGATATGACTTTTGGCGGTTCGATCGCGGCTTGTGGGGCACCGAATGATTTGCCTGAATATAAACAGCCTGAGCCTGAAGAAAAAGCTTCTAATTGTGATATTCAGGTATTTCTGATTGAGGATAATGAGTCTCTGCGTATTGGGTTAAGAAATGGGTTACGATCGCGGGATGGTATCGAGATTTATAGTGAAGCCACCAACGCGGATACGGGATTAGTGTTACTGAAATCTGTTGGGGGTGGGGATGTGGCTTTAGTGGATATGAGTTTGCCCGATCGAGATGGAGGAGAGTTAACTAAGGAATTTCGAGCAGTGCAGAAAAATTCCGATAATCCTGATTTGAAAATCTGTCTGTTAATTGATGATAGTCAACCTACGGAGTTTGATCGCGCTTTGATGGTAGAGGCGGATTCTTACTGTTTAAAAAATGCTCCTATTGCCAAAATCGCGGATATGGTGCAACAAACTCATTTGGGATATTCTTATCTGGATTCGGGGATTGCTCTTTATTTGTTATCCACGGTGAAAAAGGGTTCAGAGCAAGTCTCTTTAAACCCCCAAGAATGGGATGTTTTAGAGTTAATTAGTGCTGAGGCTCATTATGGCGCGATCGTGTCTCAATTAGGTATAACAATGGAACAAGTAAATGGGGATATCAAAAACATTCTCCATCAATTCCGGGGTTATTATCTCAATCGCCAAAATAGTTTAGGGCTTTCCCAGGTGGTTTGACAATCAGGTAATTGTTTTTTTTTGGGAAACCGCTCCTAAACCCAGATAAACGCAGATATTTGGGTGCGAGAAAAAGGGGAATCCGATACATTTTGTCGGGGCGGGTTTATTATCATTGACAAACACCAATCAATGATAATAAACCGCCCTCTCACTGATCGCGGGGGGCGGGTTTATTAAGGTTATTTGTTGTTGGGATAAATTCGGGTGAACCCGCCCCTACCGTGTTTTTTGTTTTTTTTGAAACCGCAGATAAACGCAGATAAACGCAGATGGGGATAAACGCAGATATTTTGTCGGGTGGGTGAGGTAGGGATAATCCGACACCCAGCACCAAATTTATCAGAAAACAAAAAATAAAAACAAAATATTAGAGAAAATTTAAAAAACCCTTGACTGACGTCACGGAGTACGAGAAACTTTACATAACTGATTAGTAGCTTGCGGGAAATAATAACTTTTGTAAAGTTATGTCCCATCTTGTATCAATTCATCACAATTGATGTAGGGATATTCCCGATGCCCAACAAAAGAAGCAACTTGATGAGGCATTCCCTGGGCTATCCAGATGCCTAATCCAGTTTTATAGTCCCCATTCTGTCAGTGAAATTATGGAAACACTAGAATTTGTGATTTATCCTGATGGCAGAGTGCAGGAAAAAGTCACTGGTATTGTCGGTGCATCCTGCGCTGAGGTGACAGCCCTTCTCGAAGCTCAACTTGGTTTGGTACTTCATCAAGAGCCCACCTCCGAATATTTTGCGTCAACTCTGAATCAATCAGTGTCGGCGACAACTCAAGTTGCTTTCAGTGATTATTAACATTCCCAATGTCATTTGACATTGGGTTTGTTGTAAAAGACATCTCTCCAAAATTATGTCAATCGCAGGCAGGATGCCTGCGCCACAATAGTTGTTGGAGATGTTTAAAGGGTTTCCCGTGCTTTTGAGAGATTTTTTCTTAGGCAGAAACCGGGTTTTTCTCTATTAATTTGTCAAACTGACCAAAATTCTAGGGCAAAAACACCCGGTTTCGCGGTTGTCTTCGCTCGCATTTTCGGGCGATTTTTTCTAAATTGTCTTGTTTAGTCCTCTTTAATTTTCTACCAAATTGCCATGTCACACTTTAGCCAAATCAAAACCCAAATTCGCAATTTGTCTTCTTTGCAAAGTGCTTTAACGGATCTCGGTATTGACTGGAAACAAGGCCCTAAAGAAGTGCGGGGTTATCGTAGTCAAACTGCTTCTGCCGAAATCGTAATTGAGCAGGATAATGGTTATGACATCGGCTTTGCCTGGAATGGCAATGAGTATGAATTAATCTCGGATTTTCAATTCTGGAATCAATCTTTGTCTGTGGAGCGTTTCCTCAATAAAGTCACTCAGCGTTATGCTTATCATACTGTGGTTAATGAAACCTCTAAACAAGGTTTTCAAGTGGCCGAGCAACAGCAAAATTCTGATGGTTCGATCCGTCTGGTTGTGCAACGCTGGTGTGCGTAATATGCCCTAAAAACCGATGTTTTTTTATCTATTAGATATCTCCCAAAATCGGCTCAATGGCAGGCTTCTTGCCTGCCCTACTATCGTTTCTGGAGATGTCTATTGGTAGATACTGGAAATACTTTATTATAAGTCCGCGATCGCGGACTTATTTGTTATTTTAGGACTGCTGCGAGAGGTGGCTATGTCTGATATTTCGGCTTTTGCCTTTGACTCTAACATCGAAGCGCGATCGGGATTAGAACCCGAATTAGGGGGTTTTTTGCGCGATACACCCCAACGCACGGGATTTGAACCGGAGTTAGGGGGAATTTTACGCGAAAAAGGGGTTTATGTTGATGAAGTAACCTGTATTGGTTGTAAACATTGCGCTCATGTTGCCCGTAATACTTTTTATATTGAACCAGATTACGGTCGATCGCGAGTGGTGCGTCAGGATGGAGATTCTGAGGAGTTAATTCAAGAGGCGATCGAAACCTGTCCCGTCGATTGCATTCACTGGGTTGATTATACAGAATTAAAACAATTAGAAGAAGAGCGTCAAGATCAGATAATTCCGATCGCGGGAGCCCCAATTGATCATGCCGCAGTGCGAGCGAAAATCCGTCAAAAATTACGGGGAAAAAAAAGAACTTCTGGCCTCTAAATTCTGGATCTCAGAAACCGGGTTTCTTTGCGACTCTTTCGTTTCCCGCGATCGTCGCTCTCAGAAACCCGGTTTTTTTGCCTGTAGGGGCGGGTTCACCCACAAATTTTCCTAACAACAAATAACCTGAATAAACCCGCCCCCACCCCGCCAATAATCTATGTAATCTGGTTTTTTTTACCGCAGATAAACGCAGATAAACGCAGATGGGATAAACACAGATATTATGGAAGAAGCCGAATTGTGGTAAATGAGGATAACACGCTCGACACGCTCGACACCAAGAGATAATATTAGCACAGGTTATTTGGGTTTAATTTTTTATAAGACACCGGGTTGGGTGAAGGTGAAGTTTGGTAACAAATTTTATCGGTTTTTCTGTTATTTGCATAATGATAACAGGTTCCTCCGATATAGCTGTGTACCGATGGATCAGAAACCGGGTTTCTATCGAGAGGCTAATCACTAAGTGGAGATTTTTGAAGAAACCCGGTTTCTCAAAGTCTATGAGAAACCTGTGGCACAGGCATCCTGCCTGTGGTTGCACATTTAAGAAACCGGGTTTCGATCAAGAGGCTAATCACTCAGTCGAGATTTCTCAAGAAACCCGGTTTCTCAAACTTTTCTTCGCATAACTCAGGCAGGTTCCCTGCGATATAGCTGTGTAATGAAATAACACGATGGAAAAAAACCATGAATGAACAACGTCAGCAAGACTATCTTAATTTGATTCAAGCCTTACTTGATTGTCCCAATGAGGAAGAGATTAATAATACCGTCAACGCCCATCTACACCTGATCGATTCAGATTTGGTGCAGGTGATGGCACAAGTAGCAGAAATGATGGCGCAACAGGGGAATGAGAATAATGCGAGATTTTTAACTAATTTAGCACAGCAAATAGCAGATTATTTGGGTAATACCTCATCGGCAGCATCCCCAGAAGAATATATCGCCTTTTTAGTTGAAGTATTGCAAGCCACGTTTGACAGTCATGGCAACCCACAATTCGTCTATCCCATCCTGGGGGCTAACCAAGATAAACTCAATCAGACTTTAGTTAAATTGTACCCAAATTGGGCTAACAATATTCTCTCGCAAGTCGCACCTGAACAAGCCCGAAATGTTGCAGTAGATTTTGGAAATTTCAGCAATTTAATTCAGCAGTTCCCTTTGGGTAACAAGGCTAGTAACCTAGAAATCGCGATTATTGGTTACGAATTAGCTTTAACCATCTTCACTCGTGACAAATTTTCCCAAGAATGGGCAACGGTTCAAAATAATCTGGGAGGTGCCTACTCATACAAAATCACGGGCAACCGGGCCGAGAATATTGATGGGGCGATTCTTTGTTTTCAACGGGCTTTAGAAGTTAGAACCCGTGCCGATTTTCCTGAATATTGGGCAGATACTCAAAATAATCTGGGAAGTGCCTACTCAGACAAAATAACCGGCAACCGGGCCGAGAATATTGATGGGGCGATTCTTTGTTTTCAACGGGCTTTAGAAGTCTACACCCATGCCGATTTTCCTGAATATTGGGCAACAACTCAAAATAATCTGGGACTTGCCTACTGGGACAAAATAACCGGCAACCGGGCCCAGAATATTGATGAGGCGATCGCCTGTTATCTACGGGCTTTAGAAGTCTACACCCGTGAGAATTTTCCCGAATATTGGGCAGATACTCAAAATAATCTGGGACTTGCCTACTGGGGCAAAATCACCGGGAAGCGGGCCGAGAATATTGATAGCGCGATCGCCTGTTATCTACTGGCTTTAGAAGTTAGAACCCGTGCCGATTTTCCTGAATATTGGGCAACGACTCAAAATAATCTGGGAAGTGCCTACTGGGACAAAATCACCGGCAACCGGGCCCAGAATATTGATGAGGCGATCGCCTGTTATCTACGGGCTTTAGAAGTCTACACCCGTGCCGATTTTCCTGAATATTGGGCAGGGACTCAAAATAATCTGGGAAGTGCCTACAAAAACAAAATCACCGGCAACCAGACCGAGAATATTGATGCGGCGATCGCCTGTTATCTACGGGCTTTAGATGTTTATACCCGTGAGGATTTTCCCGAAAAATGGGCAGGGACTGAAAATAATCTGGGACTTGCCTACTGGGACAAAATCACCGGCAACCGGGCCGAGAATATTGATGCGGCGATCACCTGTTATCTACGGGCTTTAGAAGTTAGAACCCGTGAGAATTTTCCCGAATATTGGGCAGATACTCAAAATAATCTGGGAAATGCCTACACAAACAAAATTACCGGCAACCGGGCCGAGAATATTGATGAGGCGATCGCCTGTTATCTACGGGCTTTAGAAGTCTACACCCGTGCCGATTTTCCTGAAAAATGGGCAATGACTCAAAATGGTCTGGGAAGTGCCTACTCATACAAAATCACCGGCAACCGGGCCGAGAATATTGATGCGGCGATTCTTTCTTATCTACTGGCTTTAGAAGTCTACACCCGTGCCGATTTTCCTGAATATTGGGCAGATACTCAAAATAATCTGGGACTTGCCTACTGGGGCAAAATCACCGGCAACCGGGCTCAGAATATTGATGAGGCGATTCGTTGTTATCGGTTAGCCTTAGAATTTCGGACTCCTACCACTCTACCATTAGATTGTCTGCAATCTGGCAGAAATCTCGGTAATCTTGGCTTCAAAGAAGGTTTGTGGGAAATTGCCATTGAGGGCTACGAAACCGCCATTAATGCTGTGGAAAAAATCCGCAGTTGGTCAACTACTGATGCCAGTCGTCAACAGATTATCGCCGATTCAATAGACGTTTACGAAAACATCATTCAAGCCTACATCAATAACGGCAACCTGGAAAAAGCGATCGCGTATGTAGATCGATCACGCTCTAAACGTCTGGTAGACTTAATGGCAAGTAACGATCTCTACGCGGGGGGTGAAATTCCTCCCGAAGTTCAGAAATATTTGCAACAATACGACGAACTCCAAGCCCAAATTGATGCGGAAAGAAAACGCCTGCCAAGTGACTCCGACTCTAGCAAACAACAGACAGATAAAAGCACTGTTGCCCTGACTCGCGCCGCCTTAGAAGCTGCTACCGAAGATATCGAAAAATTGGAAGCAGAAAAACAAAAAGTCTGGGAACAAATGCGCCGATTAGACCCCGTTTTAGCCGGAGAAATTCAAGTAACTCCCTTAGATTTTGCCACCATTCAGCAACTCATCGAAAAACCCCATACTGCTATTCTCAATTTCTTTACCACTGACAACGACACCCACATTTTCATCATCTACAAAGACAAAAAGCCCCAACTGCATACCTGCACAGGCTTTGGCGATCAAACTTTACGGGAGTTAGTGGTTAACGAGTGGTTAAATCCCTATTTAAACAAGAAACAAGACGGCATTTGGTATGGAAAAATCTCGCAATTCTTGCAGCAAATAGCCGAAAAACTGCAAATCAAAACCTTAGTGCAAACCTATCTCAATGGCATTGAGGAACTGATTATCATCCCCCATTTATTTTGGCATCAAATCCCCTTTGCCGCCTTACCTTTAGCCGTCCCCACTCAAGTCAATTCTCAGCCACCGGAAAATCAATCATCAGGAATGATCCGCCAAGCTATCGAGATATTTACTCGCTTGGAGAAAAAGAAGACTACTACTAATATGACAGGTATTCGTCCTGAAAGTGAAATAATCTCAACCCAATACTTAGGCGATAAATTCCGTCTTCGCTATGTTCCCAGTAGCCAAATCTTACAATATTGCCAACAACGTCCGCCCCTTTCTCAAATTAATTACGGTACTGTAGAAAACCCCGATGGTAGCCTACCCAGTGTTGAATTTGAATGCGAAAAAATCGCCCAATTCTACAATATTCCGGCCAACCAACGCTTAAAAGGTCGAGAAAAAGCAACGGTAAACAATTATCGCGAACTGGCCAAACAAGTGCAAGTCTTACACTCTAGCCATCACGCCTCCTCACGCCTCGATAGTCCCTTAGAATCAGTCCTAAAACTGGCTGATGGTGACATTACATTAGGTCAAATAATGACCCCCGGTTTTCGACTGCCTAACCTCTCTGATGTGTTCCTTTCCTGTTGCGAAACTAACCTGGGTATTGCGGGTGTTAGTGATGATATTTTATCATTATCCACCGGATTTTTATGTGCGGGGGCGCGTAGTGTAGTCAGTACATTGTGGTCCGTTGATGATTTAGCGACCGCGTTATTTTCCATCTTTTACTATCAGTATCGCCAACAAGGTTGAAATCGTCCTGAAGCACTGAGAAAAGCGCAAATAACCCTCAGAAATTTACCCGGAAAAACCATAGAAACTAATTACAAAGCTGAACTGGAAACCCATTACCAGCACCAATCTGAACAAGCAATAGAGAAGTGGGAAAAAGCCAAGAAAAATCGCAAACGGTTATTTGAAGGAACGCGAGAGTATCAGCAATGGGATGAAGAATATAAACAGTGGGACGCGATTTTAAAACGCATTTTCAAAGTGAAAGAAAGCCTGAAAACCCTCTGTCGTAAAGAATTACCCTTTGCAGAGCCTTATTATTGGGCTGGTTTTATCTGTTCCGGTTTGCGTTAATGTAGGGGCGAAGCATTCGGGCAGATAATTTATCGGGTAAACGATTAACTTTTTACCCGAATGCTTCGCCCTCTCCGGTCAGGGCGAAGCATTCGGGGATATCAGTTATTTGTTCTTTCCAAAGATTTTCTGCCCGAATGCTTCGCCCCTACAGGTAAATTCGATCATTTTCGGCAAATTCGCATAACAATGGCTACTCCTTCCGATATACCAGTAACACCGTTTGGAGAGCAACAGCCATGAGCCGATATTACTATCCCACACGCGACACCAATCGCAACAGACAAGGCACTCCCACGCGCACCCAGACTCATAAACCTTGGTTTAAGTCGCCGGTGATTCTATTAGCAATTCTGCTCGGCTTGGGCGTAGTTGGCACTACTTTAATCATCGAATTTACCACTCCGCGAGTTATTCATATTCGGGCTGATGACAATTCCGATTCTGCTAATAATTATACTACCCAAAGACAGCAACATTGTCAAGCCAGTATTCAACATTATAAACCGGGTGATGTGGCAATTTATATGCCCTTTGCCGATCGCGCTGTCACCAAGCAACACATCTCTATTTTAAACAGTTTATCTTTGCTGGGCCAGTGTCAAGATACCACGCGCGCGATCCACAATAGAGTCGCGGGGACTTCTCTAATTTTACTCCTCGAACGTATAGAAAAAACTGTCAAACAAGAACGAGCTCGGAAAAATGTTAATCCCGTGGCAGTAACGATCGCGATTCAAGATGACGAGCCTGGGCCAAACCAACCCAATCCCCAAGACATTGAGCGCGTGAAAACCCTTGTCCATAATATTACCCAAGACAACGGCGCGATCGCGTTCATGGTGGAAGACGAAACTTTAAAGAATCAACTAGAGACTAATTTAACTTCCGAAAGAAACGTGAATATTTGCGAATTTAAAGAGATTTCTAACTGTGTCAATTGGGCTTTTGAAACCGCTCGGAAACCGACATCTCAATAGGGTAGGGACACGGCACTGCCGTGTCCTGTAATACGGTGTATCCGAATGTATATCTCAAGGGCGAAGCATTCGGGTAAACAATTTCTCGCTGGGAGCAAAAGATTTTTAGCCCGAATGCTTCGCCCCTACAAATATCACCCCAAAATTTGCATAACTCCTCACAACTTCAACGATTAAAGATTATAAGCAACATAACAGGAAGGAAAGGGAAAATGAATACCAACCAACCGCAAAATAATAACCATCATCAACTTCATATCTGGCAAACTGTAGATCGTTGGCGGCAAATGTCCCAAGAAGTGATTAAACGCGTACCCAAAGGATTACGAGCAAATGTCAGCGAAAGAGTGAAAAACTCCGCAGAATCTCGTATTGCCGAAACCCGTATTGCTGATATCAATCCGATCGCGTCCAGACAATCTTCACCTGCTACCAAACAAGCTACTAAAATTGTAGTTATTATTGTGGGGGCACTAACTTTTAGTGCGGGTACACAAGTGCTCACCTCGCGTTTAGGTGCGGCGGCGTTACCAGCAGCAATGGCTGGCGGTGCATTGGCTAGTTTTTTAGTAGACGATCGCGCTACTAAAGTGCTGACAAAAATGCGAATTGTTCACGGCACTAAACAGGAAATCAACGCGATCGGGCGAGGGCAATCTCCTATCAATGACTTAGACCAATTATTTTACAACAGTCAAAAGGCATTGGTTCAACAAGTCGAAGGGAAAAATCTGGAGAAACAGCTTGCTGTCGATGCCATTTTAGCTGGAATACTTAGTGCTGGGGAATTTTCAACGGCTTTATGGATTGTGGTACAAATGGGATTACCGGGGGGGATTTTAATTGAAATAATCGCGGCGAGTTTGCCCGTTACTATTGTTTAGTTAGCCGCGGCTTTTCAGAGTGATCGCTTTGAATTACCCGAACATTATGGCGATTTAATTAATAAATACCAGCCCTATTTGTTGCCCCCTGAAGGAATGCCTGAAACTGAAGTTGAAAAACTCCTTGCCGATAAAGAAAGTCAAGAAGCACGTTTAGATCATTTAATGAAATACGTTGCTGAAGGTGATACCAGTGGGCGGTTCAAAAATATGACGATGGCAGAAGGGGATTACGAGATTGAGATGGGGCGCGATCGGAAGAAACAATTGGAATTAGAGCGTGATAGCGCGATCGAACAGCGGTTGTTTCAACACCGAACCGACTTAGCCGATCTCCCCAATAAATTTCCCGCGCCAGAGATAGAGATGACGGGCGCACCCCATGAAATCAAAGAAAGACAGCAAAAAGTTGAAAAGATGCGGAAACAGTGGGTAGAGGAGAAACGCGCTGAATTAGAGGAGATTTTGACGCAAGATATGAAGATGATCAGTCACCGTTACCAAACGCAAATTAAACAATGTGAAGAGGACATTGAGGCCGCGCAGAAACGGTATGACGAAGGGGAGCGAAACTGGAAAGAAGACAATGATGACTTTGGGGGCGACTTAGACGATGCGGCTTAAGGTTAAAGAAACCGGGTTTCTGCCTAGATATCTGGTTTCCATCCGCCTATTTTTCAGAAAAACGGGGTTTCTGTCTTGGTGGGGGGTGCTTTCTGGGTATAATCCAGGCATCCCTCTTTTTGCTTTGATTCACGCCCCTATGGATGATGCGTCGTTATGTAAATTGATTCGAGAAGCCTTGCACTCTCCTCAAAGGGCAGAGGCACTAGGATTCGCGATCGACCAATTACCGGAAATTAAGAGATATCTCGATAAAGGTTGGCTACCCTATTATGATGAAGCTCTGCCAATGACAGAAAGGGACGTTAAGCGCAATATTAACCGATTTCCTCAAATGTATCGTTTGAACTTGGAAAGCGTTAACTGTCAAAACCCTTCTGAGGCTGCTAATGTTCGGAAACACTTTGTTCGCTGGGTAATGATGATTCTCAAACGAGATTGCTACGATGTGAAACGTCGGCGAGACAAGCAACCTAGAATTGTTAGTATGAGCGAGACCATTGGAGGAGAAGACGGCTTAACAATTGAAGAAACGATAGATAGCACGCAAACTCTGAATGCTGATGAAATTCCAACTCTTGAGGGGTTAGACAATTTGATCGATCAAGAAGAGTTGCTAGAGAACCAAAAGAGGGCAACACTGATGTTTCGTCTACTTGTAGAAAATCTCAGACAGTTTACCGAAAAACTGGTCTGTCTCCTAGAAGATTTATCAAATTGCCATCCGGCAGGATATCCCCAAGCAAATTGTTATGAATTAGTCAAAAGGAGGCTATTAAGAATACCACCGCAACAATGGAAGGAGCTTGCCAAAGAATTACAAACCCCTTACGGAACAGTCACCTCTCACTGGAATAGAAAATGTAACCCAATGCTTACACAAATCGAACAAAATTTAGAACGCTAAAGGAGCAAAACAATGAAAAGTACAGATAATCTTTATCTAACCATTCAGCTAACCCAAAAGGCACATCATGATGCCCACAAGTTCGCATCCAAACAAGCAAATAGTCAGAAGGTGAAACAAGTTTATCTCAACACGCTGGCTGTCTATGCTGTTGAGGATTTTTTAAAATGGCTGGGAATTGAAACTGATGTAAACGCAGGGGACAGTTGGCATTCTGTTGTCCGAAGTTTCCAAAACGTCGCGGATTTAGTAATTCCCAATTTAGGTAAACTCGAATGTCGTCCGGTTTTACCAGGACAAACAGTTATTTCTCTACCGCCAGAGGTGACAGAGGACAGAATTGCCTATATTGGGGTTCAATTCCAAGAACAGTTAAATGAGGTGCAGTTATTAGGATTTTATCCGACTATAGACCCACAATCTCCGCCAGAAGCAATAGAAATTACCAGTCTGCAACCGATAGAAACATTGATTGATTATATCGATCGCTTGGAATCAGCACATTTTTTGTTACAAGGCGATGAAGAGATAGCAATTAAGGTTAAAAAAAGATTAGCAGACCAGTCTATTTCAGAGATTGTTGCACAATTCGACCGAATATATCGCACATATAACAAATACGATCGCCGATATGCAGGCGGGGAGTTTTTAGCGAGTTATTTGCCAACAACAAAAGGCGTTTCTTTCCGAGGGATCACACCTGTTGCAGCTCGAGAAGATTTTGATGATTCACAACAAAACGAACTGCAAGATTTAGCTGAAGAATTGCTAGAAAAGTTAGATGAAATTTGGGGTGGAGAACCCGTAAATCAGCCAGTAGAGGTTTTGAGGCAATGGCTTGAGGGGATATTCCGGGAAGATTGGCAGCCCAAGGAAGACGTCTTAACGGCTTATCGTAGAGGCGGAGAACAATCACAAGAGGTTAGTCGTGTTAAGCTTATTGAGTTAGGGAGTCATGCGGTAGCGTTGTTGGCTTCGGTTGGCTTAGACTCTGAAAATGAATTCAGTATTCATTTACGTTTGTACCCAGCGGGTCGTGCAATTCATCTGCCCGAAGGTCTACAATTAACTGCTGTAGATGATGAATCAGGAGAGATTATTTCACAAGCGCAAGCCGAGGAAACAAATGACTGGATACAAATCATAGTTGAGGGAGGAACTCAGGGCGATCGCTTCAGTGTCAAAGTAGCGATGGGAGATATCAGCATTACGGAATTTTTTGCAATTTAACCACAAGTTATAGGTTAACACCAATGAGTAAGCTAGTTGTATTCGAGTTTTTAGAAAGTGATTCTGAACAAGGGTTTAGGGTCAATGTTTCCCTGGGGCAAGATGGCCTGAGTCCTGCTGTCAAATTCAGAGCAAAGCTGAGTCCAGCGACAGAAATACTCAAACAATATAAAGATTGGAAGGACGCTTTTGTTCAGATCAATACTGGTAAAGACAAATCTCAAGCAGATCCGAATGGTAATTTTCGAGGTTTGAGAGCCGGAAAACAATCAAAACATAGTTCTCGTCAGTCGGCAGATATCCTCGCACAAAACCTCAATAATTGGTTGAGCGTAACAGATAAAGAAGTTAAAAAAATTAGCAGAGAGTTAGACAAATATCTAAATAAAAGCGACGAAATTCGAGTAATTATTCAAACGGAAAGTTTGGAATTACAGCGCTTACCCTGGCATTTGTGGGAAGTTTTTTCTAAAAATTTTACTCGATCTGAAATTGCGGTTAGCTTGCCAGAGTTCCAAGAACCAAAAACTTATCCGCCCGCAAGCAAGAATCAAGTAAAAGTTTTAAGTGTTATTGGAAACATTGAGAATTTGGATATAGTCCCTGATCAGCGGGAAATAAATGGGTTGCCAGGGGCTGATGTAACGACTATTGACAATCTTACAAAGGAGAAATTAATTGGAAAGCTAGAGGAGGAAAACTGGGATGTTTTCTTTTTTACAGGACATAGTAATACTGATCAAGAAACGGGTTACTTGCATATTAATTCGACTGATAGGTTAAGTATTGATGACTTGAGAGATGCTTTCACAAGTGCTATTCGTCGGGGTTTGAAGTTAGCAGTTTTTAACTCTTGCGATGGATTGGGATTAGCACGACAACTGACAAACTTACACATTCCTCAAATCATTGTGATGCGGGAATCTGTACAAGATGCGGTTGCACAAGACTTTTTGAAGCATTTTCTCAAAGCTTATTCTCGCGGGAGGTCTTTGTATGCTTCCGTCCGACAGGCCCGACAAAGACTCGAAGAAAACTGGAACGAAAAATTTCCGGGTGCTAGTTGGTTGCCAGTCATTTGTCAAAATCCGGCTGAACTTCCTATGACGTGGTTGGAACTGCGTCAAGGATTTCGTTCTACAAGTCGCCGACCACAGTTGCGGGATGATAACGAAGTTACTCTTTTAAATAAAGTTAAAGAATTTTGGATAGAAGGCTTACTAGAAAAGTCGCTACATGGCAGACTCCGCATTGAACTGGGTTTACAGGAGAGATTGGACGCGATCGCGCATCCTTGGGGTATGGTATGGGAAACACCCGAACAACTAAGAAAAAATTTAGACTCAGGAACTAGAATTATCGATGTCTTTGATCGCATGGGAATGGGAGGAACGCTTTTAATTTTAGGAGACCCTGGATCGGGAAAAACTACCAGCTTATTAGAATTTGCTGAGGATCGGATTGCTCATGCTGAACAAGATATAGATTTGCCAATTCCAGTAGTATTTAACTTATCTACTTGGAGAGGTGGGAGGCAAACCCTGTTTGATTGGCTAGTCGAAGAACTTTTGGGAAAATATAGGGTTTCTAAAGCTCTGAGCAAGGATTGGATTAGCCGTGAAAAATTGTTACCTCTTTTAGATGGTTTAGATGAAGTTCGCGACGATCGACAGGAGTCCTGCATTCAAGCGATTAATCAGTTTATTCAAATGTATGGAAAAACAGAAGTTGTTGTGTGCAGTCGTATTAGAGACTACCAGAGACTAAAAACGCGCTTGAAATTTCAAGGAGCCATTTTTATAGATGAGCTGAAAGAGCGACAAATAGAAGACTATCTTTGACAAGGCTGGCTTGGGTTTAACAGCATTAAGAACAGCATTAAAAACAGATGAAACACTGAAACAGTTAGCGAAGTCACCGCTAACTCTCAATGTGATGACATGGGCGTACTGGAATGATAGAGAGTTGCCCAGAATGAACTCATTTGAAGAAAGACGCAAACATCTTTTTGACAGATATATTCAACGAATGTTTGACCGTCGCAAGAAAGAAGATTCAAAAGACTCCCATCAAGGAGGTATAGAGCAACCTTACTTACAAGCTCAGACCGAATTCTGGCTGATTTTTCTTGCCTATCAGATGAAGGAGAAGTCTAAAACTATCTTTTTAATTGAGGAAATTCAACCTAATTGGTTAAAATCTGGCTTACAAAAAAATATATATTCTATTCTGTACGCTTTCGCACAGGGCTTGCTAGGATTTTCATCACTTAACTTCGTAGTTATAATAGGTGCTTGGTTTTTAAAATCAAGTTTAGAGTATGAGTATATTAAACTTTCTCTTTGGGGAGGACTTATTCTGGGACTAATTTTCACTGTGACAGAGCTTATTACAAACAGCCCAGACATTAAAACTATTGAAACTGTAAAATTGTCGTGGAAAAGTGTTTTGGAACTCTTACCTTCGAGCCTTCTAGTATTGTTTATCTCTCTTAAACTTGCTAAATATTCTTGTCGTTTCAATTTTGAAAAAATACTTGTAGAAGGGATGCAATTTCAATTTTGTAACCTAGTTGAAACTAACTTAATTGTCAGTTTTGTACCACTGATTTTAACGATAGCAATGAAGGGTCCGAATTTATGTATAGACAAAAAAACATTTCCTAACCAAGGGATTCGACTGACAGCAATTAATTCAGCTTTACTTTCTGTGCCTTTTGTCTTTATTGGTGCTTCTGCGTTCTTTACGATATTTATGTCGCAGACATCTGACCTAATAACTAGCTTATCATCTGCACTGATAGGTGGAATTTACGCTGGATTAATGATGTGGTTTTCCACAAGTAAAACAATTTTTAAGCACTTTTTTGTACGACTTTTACTCCGCTGTTATGGATATATACCTTGGAATTATGCTCATTTCCTTGACCACGCCACTGAGCGCATCTTTTTACAAAAGGTTGGTGGGGGCTACATCTTCATTCATCGACTACTGCAAGAGCATTTTGCCAATCGGAAGAAAAATTAAGTAAAAAAATGAATAATTGAGCATCTACAAGAAACTTCATCAGGCTCATCTGCCAAAACCCCGCTGAAGATCCGCCGATGTCACGATCGCGCCTCTCAAATTTCTCTCAAATTTCTCTCAACTTTTTGCATAACATTCAATTCTGGCAACGATAAATAGACATAAGGCAAAAATACAAGGAATTTTAATATCGCGGCTTCGGAAATTGTGTCAATAAACCCGGTTTCTACCCTTTCACACGGGCCTCAAGAAACCGGGTTTCTAGCTGTTATCTATGGGCAGAAATCGAGATTGTGAAGAAACCCGGTTTCTACAGTTGAAATATTCATGCCTTCTGATGAAATTCGGGTTATTATTAAATCCTCTATCGCATAATCCTTACAAATCTTCCCGATAAAAGGTTAATTAACCAGGCGCAGATACTTATGGAAACTAACCTTATCGCTCAGGAATTGACAGGAACGGCCTCCTTCCCTCAGCATCAATATCAGCCTAATACTTGGGAAACAAAACGGCTATTTCTTAGACCTTTTACCGCCCAATATTTTCCATACCTATATCGAGTCTATGGCGATGCAGAAGTCATGCGTTTTATCGGCAAAGGAGCGAGAACCGAATTAGAAACTCTTTCGGAATTAATCAGTTTTATCAATCATTGGCAACAGCACAATTTCGGCAATTTTGCCATCATTCACAAAGCCTCTGGGAAATTGATTGGTCGCACTGGACTTTATCTTAGTGCTCGATGCAAAGAGGCTCAGTTTGGCTACGTTTTGGATAAATCTTATTGGGGTCAAGGTCTTGGTTTTGAAGCGGGAAAATCCAGTTTAGACTATGGTTTTAAGGTACTAGAAATTGAGCAAATTGTTGCCTTTTCCATGCCAGAAAATGTTGTATTTCGGAAGATTTTATCTGAGAAATTTGGGATGCACTGCATCACAGATAATTTCATGTATTCTGGCATCAAATATGCTTATTATAGCATTGGGCGATTCGAATACTTGACAACTCACTGTGGCAAGAAACCTGGTTTCTGAGGTGGAAATGCTTTTTGAGAAACAATCTGAGAAACCCGGTTTCTTCAGTCTGATTGTTGTGGCGAGAAACCGGGTTTCTCATCCCCTATCGCGAACAACAGGGTATGGGGTGATTCATTTAACAATGTTGGCACCAATCGAAGCCTCAAGGAGACGGATTTGATTGAAGGTATAACCATAAAGTTCCTCTTCTACACCCTACACCCCACACCCTACACCCTATTTTCTTCTAAAAAAAGATCCCAAATGGGTTCTATAGAGAAATATGAACTACACCTCACGAGATCGAACACCCCCATATACAAATGGAGTCTTCCTAAAAATTACAATTTGCTTCAATCTATTACCTATTACCTATTACCCATTTATTTGACGGCTTTTTCGGCCATTTTTTGACTGATTTCTGGGTTATAAATACGCAGATAATTCCAATAATTCTCAAAAACGGATTTAACATAATCCTGGGTTTCAGGATAGGGGATTTTCTCGACAAAAGCATCAGGATCTTTAAAGCCAAAACGCGTTAACCAGCCTCCCACTGCACCGGGCCCCGCGTTATAACTCGCCACGGCTAACATGGAATTATTATTATATTCATCATGGGTATGCCCTAAATACCAAGTCCCTAAATTAACATTATCATTAACATTTTCCAATGAATAATTTTTCAGATTGATTTTTTGGGCTATATCCGCGGCGGTTTCGGGCATGACTTGCATTAATCCGGTTGCGCCTACCACGGATTTTATGGTAGGCATAAATCGGGATTCTTGACGAATTAATGCTGTTACTAATACCGGATTTAATGCACGTTCTTTTGACCATTTAACAATGGTTTCTAAATAGGGAAATGGATATAATGCTTCCCAATAAGTCATTTGTTTTTTCAGGGTGAGATATTCTTTAATTTCTTCTGGTTTTTCCCGTTTATTTAAACTGGAAATCATCCACAGTCCTTCTAAATTATCTCCTATTCCTAAGCGCATTAATCCGTCGGTAAATTGTTCGGAAACTGTGGGCTGTTGAGGATTTTTAAATTCGACTTGCCATAGAGTCCAAGCATTTTTGCTTTGTCCTAATTGATAAAGTTCTTTTAACGCGTCTGATCCGGTTAAAGGGACTGGTTGTTCTTGGGGTCTAATTACGTTTGGTGATAGTTTGCGAAGGGTGGTAAAATCTCCTACATTCCATCCTAATAATACCGCGGAACGCCATGCAAAATAGGAGGATGGATAATTACTTAATACATACTCAAATGATTGTTCTGCATCATTTTTTAATCCTAAATTTTGCGCCCATTTTCCTACCCAAAATCCGGATTGGGGTGCTAATTCATGTTCGGGATTATTTTTAATAATCTCTCTTGCCCATTGCCACGCGATTTTATATTCATTCATAAGGGCGGCTTTTTGGGCTAAATTCCAACGGAGTTCCGCGGCCGCGTCGGAATTACTATATTTACTTAATAAGATTTGACGGGTTTGAGACGCGGCTTTTTCTGAGCCGTTTTTTTCGAGAATTTTGGCTTTATCTAATAGGGCTTCTGGGGCGTTTTTGGGAAAGTTTTGAATGACTCTATCTAAGAGTGGTATCGCGTCTTGAGGCTCTTGTAATCTTGATAAACGTATTAATCCTAATCCGGTTTCTTCGCCTTGGGGAAAGGTTTGAATTAGTTGTTGATAGGCTTGTTTGGATTCGGCTATTTTTCCTTTTAACCATAACCCTCTTCCATAACGATAAAGGGTTTTGGGAGTGGGTTTGGCTTTGGAATACGCGATCGCGGCTTTTTCGTAGTCTTGTTTTTCCCAATATCCCCACGCGATCGCGTCCCATTGTTCCGGGGATAATTGTGTGTTAAATTTTTTGGTTAATTGTTCTAAATAATCCCCATAATTTTTCAGATATAGTCCATGTTTGGCTATCAGTAATAATAACTCGATTTGATTGGGATTTTCAAGGATTTTTTGACGGGCTATATCAATGGTACGGGGATGGGAAGGAAATTGCGCGATCGCTTTTTCCCAATAATCAGGATTTTTTTTCCCTAAAACATAAAATGCTTCCACAACCACGGGATCGTTAGGATAATTTTTGATAATTTCTTCCCAAGTTGTTTTCCCTTTCTCGGCATTGCCCATCTCTTGATAAATTTGAGCTCGTTTTAAGGTGATATGAGACGCGAGAACGGGATAATCTTTTTCTAAGTCTTTTAAATAGTCTAGGGCTTTTTGTTCTTGTTTTAAGATTGATAAATCACTGGCTAATAAATAACGTATCCGAGATAGGGCTAATTTTTGTTCGGGTGAAGAGGGCGATCGTAATTCCAGAAAAAGGGTTTCTAATTGAGTAACTCGCTCTTGAGGTGATAAAAATACTGAGGCTTTGATTTGTGCATTATAATCAGTAGAAGTTGATTTTTGTGTCGAAGTTTCCGATCCCTTACCTCCTGTAAATTGAGAAAGAGAATCACAGGAAGCTAAAAATATGGGACAACAGAGGGCTAAAGTTATGACAAGAGAAGTTTTAGTAATTCGTTTTTTAACCATGATTTTTTTGAGATAGGACTTATGCAGAAACCGGGTTTCTTAACCCCAAATTGTCATTTTTGTCAAGAGATTATCCCCAGAAACCCGGTTTCTGACGACGATCGCGAGAAACCCGGTTTTTTCACCCCAAATTGTCATTTTTGTCAAGAGATGATCACGAAAAACCGGGTTTCTTAAACCCCAATTGTCTGATCAACTGACGATGATCTCCAGAAACCGGGTTTCTTAAACCCCAAATTGTCTGAGCAACTGACGACGATCTCCAGAAACCGGGTTTCTTAACCTCAAATTGTCATTTTTGTCAAGAGATGATCGCCCGAAAGTGGGTTTTTTCGGTGGGAGTCCAATATTAGCCTAATCTGATGGATGCCAAAAGTCAACCACGGAGAAAAAAAAGGAACAAGACGATCGCGCATGATGTAAAATCATTAAAATTGAAGCCGTCATTATTATCAATTAAAACATGGAATTTCACGCGATCAACACATCCGCCTTAGATTGGGCTGGAGATGCCCTAGCGATTGGTTTATTTGAAGATACACTAGAAATAACCGGGGAATTAGCCCAACTTAACGAAAAACTGGCCGGGACTCTGAAAGAACTTATTGATGAAGTAGAATTTAAAGGCAAAGTCGGAAGTAGTGCCGTTACTCGCGTTGGTAATAACCCCATCCGTAAAGTAATCCTGGTTGGGTTAGGCAAAGAAGGGGATATCACTTTAGACTCTTTGCGTCGCGCCTCGGCTACCTGTGCCCGGTTCGCGAAAAAGGAAAAATGCAAAAAGATTGCCCTTAATTTCCCTCTGGGATATTATACCCCCAACTCCATCGCGCAGGCTCTTGTGGAAGGTGTCGAACTTGCCCTTTATCAAGATAACCGCTTTAAGTCAGAGTCCGATGACAATAAATTTAACATCGAAAGTGTCGATCTCTTAGGTTTAGAAGGTACTGACACGACTATTCTCCAAGCGCGACAAATTTGCCAAGGTGTTTTTCTGGCACGCGAGTTAGTTGCCGCTCCTCCTAATGCTTGTACTCCTATTACAATGGCCGAAACTGCCCAGACGATCGCGATCGAAACTGGGTTATCGATCGAAATTTTAGAACGCGAAGACTGCGAAAAATTAGGAATGGGAGCCTTTTTAGGTGTCGCCCAAGCCTCGGATTTACCTCCTAAATTTATTCATCTTACCTATATACCAGAAGGCACGCCTCGACGTAAATTAGCTATTGTTGGCAAAGGGTTAACTTTTGACTCCGGCGGTTTAAATATTAAGGGTGTCGGAAGTGGTATTGAAATGATGAAAGTTGACATGGGTGGCGCAGGTGCTACTTTGGGAGCGGCAAAAGCGATCGGTTTATTAAAACCCGATGTAGAAGTTCATTTCATTAGTGCAGTCACGGAAAATATGATTAGTGGCCGAGCGCTCCATCCGGGTGATATTATTACTGCTTCTAATGGTAAAACTATTGAGGTTAATAATACAGACGCGGAAGGCCGTTTGACTTTAGCGGATGCTTTGGTATTCGCGGAAAAATTAGGGGTGGACGCGATCGTTGATTTAGCCACATTAACGGGTGCTTGTGTTATCGCGTTAGGAGATGATATCGCGGGTTTATGGAGTCCTAATGATACTCTGGCAAATGAGTTATTAAATGCTTCAAAAGTGACGGGTGAAAAAATCTGGCGAATGCCTTTAGAGGAGAAATATTTTGAGGGTTTGAAGGCGTTACACGCGGATATGAAAAATACTGGCCCTCGTCCGGGTGGTGCTATTACCGCGGCTTTATTTTTGAAGCAATTTATTAAGGAAACTCCTTGGGCTCATTTAGATATCGCGGCTCCGGTTTGGGCTGATAAGGAAAGTGGTTATAATAGTGCGGGTGCTACGGGTTTCGCGGTGAGAATGCTTGTTAATTGGGTGTTGAGTTAAGTCGAGAATGGGGAATGGGTAATGGGTAATGGGTAATGGTGAATGGGTAAAGTTATTTATTCTCTCAATTCTTTACCCTAAAACTCTCAATTCTTGATCCTGAAATCGGGTTTCTTCACCCAATTTTGTCATTTTATGCCCTAGTTTACTGTGAGAAACCCGGTTTCTTTTATTCGTTTAAGTGATAAGAAAGGGAAGAGAGGCGCGATCGTGATCCTTGCCGCTCGTAGCGCTTTTTTTATTGAACCACAAAGGGCACAGAGAGCACAGAGCAAGAAGTGCTTTTTTTATTGAACCACAAAGGGCACAGAGAGCACAGAGCAAGAGGAAGAAGCGCGATCGTCATCGGGAAACCTCTTTTTTAGGGAACCACAAAGGGCACAGAGAGCACAAAGGAAGAGGAAGAAGAGGGATATTTACATATCTACGGCTTATGCAAAGAAACCCGGTTGGGAGCATTTCATTTTTGTAAATTGGTAGTGGGAGCGTCTCGCTCCCTATTAGATCCCGCCGATTCGAGACGTTTGTGCTACGCACAGGCTACGCCAACCCACTACAGTTTTTTTTGGGACCTTGAGATGCACCCACCCGGTTTCTACGAAAAATATGCAGGTTGGCGAAGTATCTACTCAGAAACCGGGTTTAATGCTCCTCATAGCTCGGATTATTGATCGCGTGATTTTAATAGTTAAGTCGATCTCGTTTCTCCGCTTTTTTAAAAGCTTCATCATCAGTCCAGCCTGGCTCAGGTTTCAAGTCTGGAAGTTGAGAAAATTGTTGTAAAATTGAAGCATCACCTGTATGTTCAGAAATGACTTGAGCTATGAATTTACAGCAACGATCAGGATAGCGAAGTACCTGTTTTTCACTAAAACGAATTATATACCAGTCTCTACTCTGAAAAAATGAATTACGTCTCTTATCCTTATCATCACCTATACAATGAGTTAATATCAGTGCAGGATTCTTAGGGTATTGACGGGGAGTATAGGGTTCATCAATTTCAATATCGATGTAAATCTTTCTGGCCTTATCTATATATGCAAAATCAGGAGTATAGGATTCCAACATTGCCAAAATAAAGATATTCTCATCGGAGAAATATTTCCGAATCAGGTTAGGAAATTTACAATTGTCAGGATATTCAGCAAATCCTCTTTTGTCTTCAGCAATTCCCTGGGATAAGTCTTGGGGATCAAGAGATAATAAGGCTTGCTGGTAAGCATTCTTTCTCCAATCAAGTATTTTTTCAGGTTTTTTTAAGCTTTCTATTTCCCTCTGATATACCTTTTCTAATTGCGATTTCTCTCTTTCCCAGTCAGAAATTTGTTGTTTATGTTCGATTCTTTTCTTCTTGACCTCTTCCTGCCAGTAGTTAACAATTTTAGGATAATTATCTACTTGATTTTGGTGAATTTCTCCCTTCTTTCTATATTCACTTAATTTTTGAGGATAACTTGTAAACATTTTATATCCCCACCCGAAAACTCCCGATGTCAAAAATAGAAAAACTAACCAACCCGCGAGACTATTATTACTGGCATTATTCACAATCGCGGCAATGATAGACGCAGATAATTCAGCAAAAATTAATGGTAAAAATTGAAATTTCTTAGGAGGTAACTCTGTAAACTCTTTGGGTGGTTGTGGTTTGGATTGAATTTGAAGTGTTGGTTTTGGTGAAAATTCAGGTGGTGCTGGTTCAGGTGGAAAACTTTCTCTGGCTTTCTCTACAAAAGTCGGATAAAAAATTAACGGGTAGGAAGTCATAATCCAATCAATCTCACTCAGCAAAGATTAGGAACTATCTTCATTATTTTGTTGAGACTTTTTTTTGTCCAGTCGGAAAAAATCGGAAAAAGTCGGTAGTTTTTCAGTTTTTTTCAGAGGTGAAATGTGAAAAAAGTCTGATATAATAGGAAAAAGTATAAAAAGGTAGGAAAAAGTCTGATATAATAGCAAACAACACTGCACCTACCCCACCTATGAACACTCAAGAAGTCATCAAACTCGCTGATGATATAGTGTTTGCCCATACCGGAAAACACTTAGATAACCTCCAAGAAGCGATACTTAAGGGGGTTTGGCAAGGTCAAAAATACTCAAAAATTTCCGAAGATTTCCACTGTTCTGAAGGTCACATTAAAGATGTTTCTTCCGCATTATGGACTCTACTCTCTAAGGTATTAGGTGAAGAAATTAATAAATCGAATTTTCGAGCTACCCTTGAGCGATTGAAGTTATCTATTCTTTCCTCTAATGATTTTTTTGCTAAAGATTTTTTCACCCATGATTTTACACAAATTAATCACATTAACTTTTCTGGAGATACTTCCCCTCCCTCAAAAGCATCAAACTCAATGTCTCAGGAAACAGAACACAGGCAGGATGCCTGTGCTACTATTAAAAAACGAGAAGATTTACGGGAAATGCCTAATCTTAATACCTGTTTCGATCGCGTCTCTGAACTTACTACCCTGCAACAATGGATATTAGAAGAAAACACCCGCGTCATTAGTATTTTAGGTATGATCGGAATTGGTAAAACATCCCTAGCCGTCCAACTTATCCCACAAATAAAACCGCAATTTGATTATGTGATCTGGCGTAGTCTCCGTCACTCCCCTCCCCTTCAATTAACTCTACACAATCTCCTCAATTTTCTCTCTAATGAACCCTCACGCGTTCCCTCATCTTCCCCTACTTCCTCTCTTACAGAAACGCGATCGCGTTTCCTAGAAACATTACAGATTAAGCGTTGTCTGATTATTTTCGATGATCTACAAACGCTCTACAGTAGTGGACAACTTGCCGGGACTTATCAACCAGAATATGCAAATCATCACCGATTTTTTCGGGAAATTGCAGAAAGTTCTCATCAAAGTTGTTTCATTTTAATGAGTCGAGAAAAACCGAGAGATATTTCTAGGTTAGAAAGCGAAAATGAACCCGTTAAAACTTTACCTCTAAAAGGGTTAGACAATGTGGAAGAAATATTGAGGGAAAAAGCATTGAAATCCGACGAAAATTCGTTAAAATTCTTTCAAGCTTATCAAGGTAATCCCTTATGGTTAAAAATAGTCACGACTATGATTCAAGATTTATTTGACGGTAATGTGTCTGATCTTTTAACCGATGACAGTCTATTTTTAGGTGATCTTGAACCCTTATTGCAAAAACAATTCAATCGGTTATCACCATCAGAAAAAGAATTAATGATTACCATTTCTCAGGAAATACCCCCTATGAGTTTGCCGAAAATTAAAGAAAAATTACCCTTTTCGTCATCGGAATTATTAAAAATAATGCAATCTTTAGAAAGACGTTTTTTCCTTGAAAAAGTGAGAGAATGTGATAAAAATTTGTTTACCATTTCCCCGGTTTTCAAGGAATTGCTTAAAAGTCAACATAACCCATAACAACTTACCATAAATGCCATTAGAGCATCCGTTACGCGATATAGTCCAGTTCACTTAGTAAACTTACTATTTTTATACTAAGTGAGATTGATTAGGGTAAGGGAGAAAGACCAATTTTGATACCACAAAGGGCACAGAGAGCACAGAGCAAGAGCCAGAAGCGCGATCGTAATAGGGAAAGCTCTTTTTTTATGAAACCACAAAGGGCACAGAGAGCACAGAGGAAGAGGAAGAAGCGCTTTTTTTTCGGAACAAAGGGCACAGAGAGCACAGAGGAAGAAGCGCGATAGCCTGAGTGCGTTCGCGGAGCGTGTGCGTAGCACTCAGGCACTCGGCTTCGCCGAACGGCTCAAGCGCAGCTATCGCGGCTTAAATTAACCTTAAGTAACGCGCCTTGACAATTTAATGTATAATGTTTCTTGGCTGTCAACACCTCTGGCATTATGGTTATCGATCTTTTTTCCATGATTCTGCAGCCGGTGATGATCAACATCGTCACGGCTCCCATTGATGCGAGAAATTTGTTAAAGCGCTTTCAAAATCGGCACTGTTGGGCGGATGGGTGCAGGCGGCACGGGTGGTGGTAACTTGTCGAGTGTCACTGGAAGCGGATAAGAATGCTTTTTCGGGGTTTGATGTGTTTCGCAATTTGGAGTTTAACCCCGAACAGGTGACGGACTATACGCCGTTGGTTTGCCGCGATGGGGGATGCCGCGACGGGGGAGAGTTTAAAGGCGGCGTTAACACAGTCGCAAAATTCCCCTCTCAAGGAGTTGATTCAGAATCCCTTGCGGTTGTAGATGTTGTGTCAAATTTTGCAGACTGGCGGCGGTTTGCCCCAGACGCAGGCGGGGTTATACGCGCAGTTTGTGGATTGGGTGTATCGCCCGAAGGCGGATGAGGAGATTTTAGACCAACGGGAGACAATTGATACAGCCTTGGCGCGTTTGGCGTTGGCAAGGTACTTGTTATGTGTTGTTTGAGTTAAAGATTTCATTAATCATTTTTCTAATAGTTAAATTCTCTAATTTAATTGCAATAGGCGAAATATTATCACGATGTTCATGCCAGTGAAGACCATCATTATAAATAATTCCTATGTTCTGCTGCACCATTAGACGTATGCACTGCACTAATAATTTCTGCTGCTTCATTCCCTAATATAATTCCTTCTTCTTTCGCCAATTCCGCGGTTAAAAACTGCATCAGTTGAAACTTTTCAGTACGGGATAACTGCCGCAGTTGCGCTAATAATTCAGGATTTGACATAAAACCACCTTGAATTCATCTTTCCATCTTACCATTATCCCAAGGTTTTAGTCAAACTTTTCTCGATTCCCTCACTCGTTTTGACACTACAATCAGCGCGATACGGCACTCACCCCATGCCACCATTCCCACCTTCTCACCCCAAGATCCGCACCTGATTCCAACTATTATTACTTGGCTACAACGGACTATTTTAGAAACGTAAATTTGTAGAGTGGGTCGATCGCGCCCGATGAAGGGATTTTAGACCAACCGGAGGTTATTGATAGCGCGATGATCGCGTTGCCGTCCCCTAGGGAATCGCATTTCACGGTTCATAGGCCTCACTACGATGCGCGGAGCCTCCGGCGCGCCGCTTCGCGGCATCGCGACAACAAAAACCTGAACCACTTCATCTTCTACCGAATAAATGACCCTATAATCTCCTATTCGATAGCGATAGTACCCTGCATAATCTCCCTTGAGGGCTTTAATGTTAGGGTGCGATCGAGGATTTTGCTCTAGCTGCTGCAAACATCGGGCAATTTTCTTAGCTAGGGCTTTGGGAGCGTTAGCATAAACCTTTTGAGCATCAGGATGGAGGAGAACTTCATACATCAGAGCGAATGTTTCTCCAGCTTTTATAATGGGTTTTAGGGGTTGCTTGATTTTGCTTAACTCGTTCGAGCAATCCAGGAATTGCCAAGAGTTCCTCGGTTGCAGCTTCGCTTTCGGCATAAGCCAGGTAAGCCGCAAAATCAGCAAGCACCTGTAATCGCTCTGGCGATAGTTGCTTGAGTGACTCATTAAGCTGGCGTTGTAACTCCGTTACAGATATCGCAACCGCCGACGACTTATCCGACATTGGGGAATTATCTGTAGTATTCATAGGTGTTTTGCCACTTCAATGTTCAGTATCTTTTGCCACTTTTCGGCACGCGATAACTGCCGCCGTTGAGCCAATAATTGAGAATTTGACATAAAACAACCTTGTATTCATTTTTCTATCTTACCACGACCCCAAGGATTCCACCAAACCCTTCAAATCTTCTGCATCGATCGCGTCGCGTCCCCTAGGAAATCGCGGCAAATTCGATCTCCACGAAAACCCCGCCAACCACATCTACCAGACTGGGATAAACACCCCATCCTCATTTTCTACGAAGATCCCACCGTCGCTACCCAAGGTGTAGGGACACGGCACTGCCGTTTCCCTACTTTTCTCGACACGATCGCGTCTTTGATTAACTTTTCGTGATAGAGTTCGAGATTACTTTTTCTGTGGGGGAATGTTGGGAAACAGATAAGGTTTGACAGATGAAATCATCCGATGTATCTCTTGAGAGTTGTGTTTGAGAAGCTCATGCCCCCATAATTCATTCTTATTCTCAGAGCAATCTTTTGCCAAATCTGCTCCGATTCCCTCTAAAGTCCTTTCAGTGGCTTTCTTTAGCTTCTCAGGTTCAGATTGAACTCCCAGAATAAATACTCTTTCTTTTAAATCATTGGGAATCTGATTATCTACATAACTGAAGCGATTTTCCCGTTCATCGAAATCAATCAGTAAAACCATCATTCTGTGTGAATATTTTTGCATTTCCGAAACATGATATGTCTTAAAGTCCTCCACAACTTTTTTCCAACCACCCGCAGGAGGCAGGACTTGAATAGCACTTTGATTTAGAGTTTGCTCCAGAAGAAATCCATTGGCAATCTGGCGATTAGCATCGTCTTCAAGTAACACTAGAATGTGTGGTTTATACTTATTGATTCTCATAGCTCTATATCGCCACAAATCAGGGCATTTATCAGATCACCTTTAACAGACATATCACTGAGCAATCTCACCAAAGTTGGCTCTAAATGGCTTTTTCTATCAAGTACAAAGGTATTTTCATCTGAAAACTTGCGGATGGCTTCAGGATTATGAGATGTCACTAAAATTTGACTACTACCCTGAAATGAACGTCGCAATGATGTGACAAAATGCCCAATTTCTGATAGAGAAAGATAGTTATCAGGCTCATCCCAAAAGCAAAAAAGCGGGCCATAAAATTTGTTTGCGGCTAAGACAACCGCACAAATAAAAAAGCATTTCTCCCCGTCAGATAAGTCTTGAAAATCAACACTGAGATTCGCGTTATTTGCTTCAAACCTAACAATCATGCTTTTAGAGTCTTTGCCGATGGGCTCATTGAGAAAATCCTGAATGTCTGGCATCACTTCTCGGAGATATTTATCAACCTGTGTGTAGGCGGCCGGATAGCGACTGAGTAACCCCGAAAACCACTCCCCAAAGTTGGAACCGTCTCGCTTTGGCTCTAAAGTTTCGCCCTGAGAGTCTCCTGTCATTAAACTGGGGATTGGAGCTAAAATGATCATGCGTGCAAGCCAAGTTTTGAAAATCCGAAGCGGATCGGTTTCGGATTGTTCTTGAATGACTGGAAGGGCAACAAGATGCCAATCCACTAAAAACTGAGCCTCTCGATTTTGTGAACTGGTGTGAAGAGTGACTTCTGCTTCTTTTCGAGAGTAAATTGGCTCTCCTGAAACTAACAGTTTTTCTTCAAAAACTCGCGGTTCTCTAATTTTTTTTGGTAACTCTAATGCTAGGATATATTTATATAAGTTATCGTGAAGTAATACTTCTATTTTTAACCGGATTGGCACATCTTTTCTGCTACGAGAAAAATCCTTTGTTTTGATAATATCGCGCACTCTATTTGTGCCTCGACTGATGGACTGAAATATCTCTAAAACATGAGAAATCGCGGATTTTCCTACACCATTTTTTCCAATTAAGAGAACTGATGGCAGTCCCTTTAAGGTGAGTTCAAAGTTTTCTAGGCATCTGAAGTTGTGTACATAGAGTCTTTGGAGCATAGCAAGAGGATTCAAGGAGTGGGTATTTCTAAGATAGCGGATCAAGGCGCGATCGGCTCTTCGATTAATTTTTCGTGATGAGGAGAGTTTGGAGCAACGAGACGGCATCGCGCTCCTTGCCGCCCCTAGCGCTTTTTTTATTGAACCACAAAGGGCACAGAGAGCACAGAGCAAGAAGCTCTTTTTTTATGAACCACAAAGGGCACAGAGAGCACAGAGCAAGAAGCGCGATCGTCATCGGGAAAGCTCTTTTTTTATGAACCACAAAGGGCACAGAGAGCACAGAGCAAGAGCAAGAGCAAGAGCAAGAAGCGCGATCGCGTCCAAGCATAGTATAATTAGAGTGAATGCCAACCATCCCGATTTGGAGTTTAACCCAGAACAAGTGGATCGCACCAAAATGGATGAGCAGTTTTCCTTAATGTTTTCTTAACAAAATCCTTATTAACGAAAAGAGGTTGTTTTTGATAATATAGGCGGGAAGGCAATTCAGTATTAACGGAACCGATAACAATGGTGAGTGGGACTAGAGCAGGTCAATATGTGGAACAAATGGCAGGATACAAAGCCTTTATACCTAATCCGCTGCCACCTACACCTGAGATTATGATGGATCAGGAAATGTGGAATCTCCTGTCTCAGGCCGATCGCGCCTTGGGGCGGCTAGATGGAGCCACCGATGCTCTACCAAATCCAGATTTATTTGTGTTTATGTATGTTCGCAAAGAAGCCGTTTTATCGAGCCAAATAGAAGGCACACAAGCATCATTGATAGATGTCCTAGAATTTCAATCTCAAGTCGCGTTCCTTGCCGCCCCTAGTGCTTTTTTTATGAAACCACAAAGGGCACAGAGATCACAGAGGAAGAGCAAGAAGCGCTTTTTTTATTGAACCACAAAGGGCACAGAGAGCAAGAGGAAGAAGCGCGATAGCCTTCGGCTCAAGCGCAGCTATCGCGGCTTAAAGTAAGCTTAAGTAACGCGCCTTGACAATTTAATGTATAATGTTTCTTGGCTGTCAACACCTCTGGCATTATGGTTATCGATCTTTTTTCCATGATTCTGCTGCCCGTGATGATCAACATCGTCACGGCTCCCATTGATGCGAAAAATTTGTTGGGGCGTTTTCAAAATCGGCCAAAGCCTATCAATCACGACTTGCAAAAGGCGATTAAGATTGCTTATTTGCAAGCCTTAATAGAAATTGCCACCGAGTGTCAAGCGGGAAAAATTAAGTCATTTCGCATCTATTTACCAACGGAAATAGATAAACGGATTAAACAATGGCAAAGCGAGTTAAAACAGGTAGAAAATGCCAAAGAGGAGACAGAAATATCACCTCCTTTTCAAGACGCAGCAGAAATTGAGCAACTTTTACTCTCTCATGGTCAACCGATTGGCGATCGCCTCAAAGAATTAGAAACAAGACTAATCAGGCAAGCATTACAAGGTATTGCTGATATACCAGCAGATTACCAAAATCAAATACAGACGGGTTTATTTGCCAGAATATACGCTCATTTTGTCGAGCAATTAAAAACTAATGACCGTGCCTATAGAGCTTTTGAATTAGAATATTTACCAGCCATTAATGCCAGTTTAACAGAGATTGGGGTTGGACAAGAGCAAGTTGCTTTGACGATGACAGATATGTTCTCAGTCGTTAATCGCACTGACCAAAATGTGCAAAAAATTATTGATATCCTCAACCCCAAATCATTGACGTTAGAAGACTGGCAAGAAATCTGTCGTCAAAACCTCGCGCAACAAAAGAAATTCACCACAAAAGAGTTTCAGCGTCACGGGGCAGAACTGCAACTGGATGATATTTATGTTCCTTTAGCGATTGTTGAACGCAAACCGCCCAAACCTCCCTCAAAAAATCAGCAGGAAGAAAAGGAAGAAGAAAAACTCATTCCTATTACTGAAGAACGCTTTTTTGAGGATGTATTGCGACAAGGGAAAAGCGAAATTAGTCAAGGGCGAAAAATAGCGATTATTGGCGAACCGGGTTCGGGAAAAACCACGCGGTTACAGAAAATTGCCGATTGGATTTTAGAGCAAGATTTGGGGTTGCCAATTTGGATATCTTTGGCAGATTTAACCCAACCAACAATTACCCAATATATCGAAGAAATCTGGCTCAAACAAACAGGTCAAAATCTCACCATTGAGGAACTCACCCAACAGAAACACCGGATTTGGTTATTGTTGGATGGGTTGGATGAAATGACATCTAGGGTGGAAATGCGCCATGTTTCCGCACTGTTGGGGGGATGGGTGCAGGCGGCGCGGGTGGTGGTGACTTGTCGGGTGAATGTCTGGGAAGCGGATAAAAATGCTTTTTCGGGGTTTGATGTGTTTCGCAATTTGGAGTTTAACCCCGAACAGGTGACGGACTATATTCGCCGTTGGTTTGCGGGGATGGGGGATGCAGCGACGGGGGAGAGTTTAGAGGCGGCGTTAGCAGAGTCGGAAAATTCCCGTCTCAAGGAGTTGATTCAGAATCCCTTGCGGTTGTGGATGTTGTGTCAAATTTGGCAGACGGGGGGCGGTTTACCGGAAACGCAGGCGGGGTTATACGGGCAGTTTGTCGATTGGGTGTATGACTGGAAGGCGGATGAGGAGATTTTAGACCAACGGGAGGCAATTGATACAGCCTTGGCGCGGTTGGCGTTGGCGGCGATGGAACAGAAAGATGAGGTTTCGCGGTTACGGTTGCGGGAAAGTTGGGTGTTGAAGGTTTTGGGAAGTCGCCCGATTTTTCAGGCGGTGATGAAGTTGGGGTGGTTGAATCGGGTGGAACGCTTGCCAGAGGCGATTTGCGTGTTTTATCATGCCTCGTTTCAGGAGTATTTTGCTGCGTTGGCGGTGGAGGATTGGGATTATTTTTTACCTCGGAATCATGTTAATTTTCCGGTGGCGGGGAAGGAATATCGGATTTTTGAACCGCAGTGGAAGCAGGTGATTTTGTTGTGGTTGGGGTGTGAGGATGTTGTGGATGAGGATAAGGAGGGGTTTATTCAGGCATTAGTGAAATTTGAGGATGGGTCTATGGGTTTATATTGGTTTCACGCTGTTTTTCTCGCCGCAGCAGGAATTGGTGAATTTAAAACCTGTGCTCAAGTTGATGTAGTTAATGCCATTGTTAAGCTGATAGTTAAATGGGGTTTTGGTTATTACAACCAGGAAAAACAGGAATGGTGGGGTTATTTCCATCAAATTCAAGAAGATGCTAGGGAAACTATTTTACAAACTGATCACAAACGCGCTGTTCAAGAACTTTACCAAATTCTTGAACATCCCCAATGCCATGAATATCCCCGTAGGCTGGCTGTTTATACTTTGCGAGAAATCGGGCAAGGCAATCAAACGGCGATCGCTGGTTTGGTTAAAATCCTCGAAACTGCTGAGGAGGCATATACCCGTATGGAGGCTGCCTCTTGTTTATGCAAAATTGGACAAGGCAATCAAACGGCGATCGCTGAATTGGTAAGAATTATCGAAACCACTGAAGATGAATATACCCGTCAGAGGACTGCCGAAAATTTGGGGGAAATCGACCCAGGTAATCAAACGGCGATCGCTGATTTGGTTCAAATTCTCGAAAAGACTGAATATACCCGTAGCGAGGCTGCCTATAATTTACACACAATCGGAGGACCTCTGACTCAAGTCGTCCTTGACGACAGCACTGACTATGAATCTACTCGTATGGAGGCTGCCAAAAGTTTATGGGAAATCGACCCAGGCAATCAAACGGCGATCACCGCTTTGGTCAAAGTTATCGAAACTACTGAAGGTACATATACCCGTAAGGAGGCTGCCAAAAGTTTATGGGAAATCGACCCAGGCAATCAAACGGCGATCACCGCTTTGGTCAAAGTTATCGAAACTACTGAAGATGAATGGACTCGTATGGAGGCTGCCAAAAGTTTATGGGAAATCGACCCAGGCAATCAAACGGTGATCGCTGCTTTGGTCAAAGTTATCGAAACTACTGAAGATACATATACCCGTAAGGAGGCTGCCAAAAGTTTATGGGAAATCGACCCAGGCAATCAAACGGTGATCGCTGCTTTGGTCAAAGTTATCGAAACTACTGAAGATGAATGGACTCGTATGGATGCTGTAGAAAGTTTATGCAAAATCGACCCAGGCAATCAAACGGCGATCGCTGAATTGCTCAGAATTCTCGAAACTACTGGAACTCAATGGAGCCGTAGGCGGTCTGCCGATAGTTTAAAGCAAATCGGACAAGGCAATCAAACGGTGATCGCTGAATTGCTCAGAATTCTCAAAGCCACTGAAGATGAAGATACTCGCATTGAGGTTGCCTTTTGTTTAGGGAAAATCGACCCAGGCAATCAAACGGCGATCTCTGAATTGCTCAGAGACCCGCAATTGCTCAGAATTTTTGAAGCCATTGAAGATGAAAATACTCATTGGCAGGCTACCGAGAGTTTAGAGGAAATCGACCCAGGCAATGAAACGGAGAACGCTGAATTGCTCAGAATTCTCGAAACCGCTGAAAATGAATCTACCCATAGAAGGGCAGCGTATAGTTTAGAGAAAATCCTCACCACACGTCAACACTATGCAGGAGTCATCTCCGCCTTAAAACACAACCTCAGCGATGAAGTTTACCAAAACAACTTTGACCGATTCCATGAATGCTACAAAGTCCTCTGGGATTGTGCCGCTAACCTGCCCTATCCCGAATTTTATCAAGCATGGCACGGTTTAACCGAAACCCAAACCTCCCCCCTCGTCCAAACCCTCAACCTCGCCCAACTCCCCCAACTCCTGCAAACCCAACTCACCGAAACCAACCTCCACCAAACCCTGCAACTCCTCTGCATCGACGGTAGCAAATTCGATAACCCCGATAACCCCGCCGCCGACATCTACCTGCAACTCGTCAAAAAACACCACTACCCCAAATCCACAGAAGGCACACCCCGCACCCTCACCGAACTCAAAATCTACTGGCAACTCCTAGACTGGGAAAAACACCCCATCCTCATTTTCTACGAAGAGGCGAAACCTCAAGGTTTTAGCCAAACTTTTCTCGATTTTCTCACTCGCTTTGACGCGACAATTTGCGTTATTACCGACTCACCCCATGCCACCATTCCCACTTTTTCACCCCAAGATCCGCACCTGATTCAAACTATTATGACTTGGCTGCAACGGACTATCTTAGAGACATGAAGCCATCCTCAATCCACAAATTTGAGATAAAATATCGGAAAACCCTAAGCGTAACGAACAATGACTCCAGCCAGCTATCAACTTTCCCTGAACTTTGAACAAGTTTTAGCCTTGGTCAAACAACTGCCATATCCAGAAAAATTTCTGTTAAGCCAAGAACTTGAAAAAGAAGTATTAAACAGCCAATTAACAGCCCTTTTAGAGTCATTCAAAACCGATGAACTCTCTTTAGAAACTATTACGGAAGAAGTTGAAGCAGTTAGAAGCGAAATTTATGCCAAAAAAACAGCCTCTTAAAGTAATTATAGACACCAATCTTTGGATTATTTTCTTGATTGGTAAAGAATTAGCCAATCTCTAACAATTAATCGTTAATAAAACGCTCCAAGTTGTCTTGTGCAACCAACTCCTCGAGGAAATTAATCTGGTAACTCAAAGACCAAAACTCCAAAAATATTTTCCCGTCACGAAAGTCCAAGAATTTCTGGAAGTGTTGAATATTATTGGTTTTTCTATAGAAATAACCTCAGAAGTTTCTATTGGTAGAGATGCTAAAGATAATTATTTATTAGCTTTAGCTAAAGATAGTCAAGCTTATTTTTTAATTACAGGAGATAGAGATTTATTAAGTTGGGTTAATTTTGAGGGGACATAAATTTTAACTTACAACGATTTTTTACAAACAATAGGGAACTCAAAATTTATGTAAGAAACCGGCTTTGTGGGACAATTTTTGCGGCTTACCCAAGATTAAATTAAGAAACCCGGTTTCTCTTGAGGGGATAAACACCCCATCCTCATTTTCTCCGAAGACGCGATACCCCAAGGTGTAGGGACACGGCACTGCCGTGTCCCTACTTTTGTCGACGCTCCGCTTCGCCCAACGGCTCAAGCGCCGCGATCGCGTCTTCAACATTTTTTCTGCCCACTCTACCACTATTCACTAGACCTCTTGCGAACTTAAATCCTTTCTATTAATTGATCCCGATACTTCACTTCATAATTGTAAATACCTGCAATCAGATTAAATCTCATCCCAAAATTGTGTTTCCTGTTCCTATATCGTGATGATAATATTCTAAATACCTTTAATTTACGATTAATATGTTCAATCATACAGCAGATTGCAGATTGATGAAGTACAGCCCATAAACCCCAAATCAGGGCGAGCACGGGGGCATCGCCCCTACAGAAACTATTTTTTTGTACTTCATTTACCTGAAAAATGCTGTAATTCGTTTTTTCGCTAATTCTTTATTCTCTTTTTTTTGCGGAACTGTTAATGATTAATTTTTCTTTTTTTCTGAGAAATTTGACTATTTTTATGAAATAAATGAATACCTTGATAGCCTTTATCTGCTAGAAAAAGTGTAGTTTCTGATATGACTAATTTACTATTTTTAAACAGAGTAAAATCATGCTCAGAGCCTTCACCATAAGCCTAAGCGGTACAAATAATTAATGATGTATTTTGTTCTGCCACTATTTGAGTTTTTTTAGTATGTTTTTTCTTTTTGCCACTGTAATTTTTTTTGCTTTCTCTGAGGTCTTTCTATTTCCGTTTCCGTGACATCAATTACTATAGTTATTTCTGCTTTATCAAAAAAATCTGATGATTTTAATACTTTTTTACCCGGCAAGGCGAAAGATTTTGATTCCACTAAAATTTTCTCTATTTTGGGAATTGTTCTGCACACATTAGACTCATTTAAACCCACTTCTTTTCCCAAATTAAAATAAGTTCTTCTGTACTCTCGAAAATAATCTAAAGTTAATAAGATTTCGTTTTCTATAGTTAATTTTTTTTTCTTCCAACTTTTTTGTGTATTTTCACATGATCCGTAACAATATTTACAATTTATTGAAAAGTGCTGTTCTCCACACCAGTTAAGCGTTTGAACTCTTCTGCTTTTAAATTTTTGCTCTTATTCATAGTCCATAAATTACTATTTATTAATTAACGTCTTACTCATTGTACCATGTTTTTGTTTTCAATTTCGCAAGAGGTCTAATGTCCAGCCTTTTTCAGCCGCAAACTCTTTGAGCCTCAGTCTGACTAAACCCATAGTTATATAAAATCATACAAAAATATTTCCTTAAGAACAACCCAAATTAATCTTCAACCACTTCTAATAAATCTTCAATCATTACATCAAAGGTGCGAGCTAATCTCAGTAAAGCCGTTAGATCCGCCATTGTCATTCCAGGGGAACGAGCATAACTTTTTACAGTGTTATAACCCACTCCTGAGCGATCTGCGACTTCCTTGAGTGTCCAGCCTTCTCTGGCAGCAAACTCCCTAATCCGCAATTTAACCAATTCGCCTCTTGACATAGGGGTGATGTTTCACCTATACTAGAAATGAAATGACCGCTCTGAGGTTTGAGAAACCCAAGAGCGATCCCCTAAAAATAAACATAGTACCTATGATAACACAAGCAGAACCAAACCACAAGGCCTCTAATCCCCTTGCCCGTTTTGTCACGACAGAAGCCGTCGCGAAAGTCCTTAATGTCGCTCCACAGAAGATTCGGGAGATTCGTCTGTGGCCCTATGTCATCCATGTTGTCGGAGAAGGGATCAGTCGTTTTGTCAGTTATGGGGATATGCCACCCATTGTCGCGCTCGAAAAGCCAACCCCTAAAGATGTGGCATGGTGGCATAAGCGTTGGCGTCAGAATCAACAACATTTAGCACCTGACTTTTGGGTAGAATTTTTTGAAGCCAAATTTAGGGAAGCGCAAACGGAGTCGCAATTGTTTGCCTGGGGTGAATTAGTCGGTTTTGTTAAACATGGTTTTCCCCCTGAAAAAGTCGCCTTTTTGCAACAGGTTTATCGTCTGATCAGACATGATTTGAGAGTCTCCCTCGGAAACGCGATCGCGTCCTTGAATCATCGAGTTCAAGCCTAAAATCTGGGAATAATCACAATTACAGCAGTTCCCGCGGTTATGAAACACGGTAGGGACACGGCATTGCCGTGTCCCTAGGAGGATTGAACAATAAGTGGGTGTACCTCGCGGTTTCCGCTGTAATTCATATCATGGGCATGGATGTCAGTCAATAGACTTCTTGCGAAAGTGAGGGAACAGGCAACAGGCAACAGTATGAATTTTCGATGATTTCTTAATAATAATTGATTTGTTTTTGAGTTTCCCAAGAGGTCTACTATAATGATATTTACACGCAGCAATGACAATTTATTCATCGGTAACTTTGTAAACTAAACGATGTTCATTATCAATACGTCTTGACCAAAAACCACTTAACTCATACTTCAGAGGTTCAGGTTTACCCAATCCTTCAAACGGCGATCGATGATCTATATCTTTAATCAGTTCGACAATCTTGCGATCAATCTTTTTGTCTAATTTTACCCATTCAGTAAAATCTTCAAAGACAGAAGATTCAAAAAAAAATCTTCTGCTCATTGTCAATCCGGTAAGTTAACTTCAATTAAATTTTGCCCTTTTTTCACATTTTCAATCGTTCTCAAAAGGGGATTTTTGTTGGCTTCAGATTTGAGTAGGTATTCAGTTTCATCAAATTGTGAAACAATGATTTCAATCTCTTTTTCTCCAAAAGTCGCTTTTATTTCTTCTAAAAAATCACGATCTAGTTCGCTGGCTTTTAACCGATAAACTGTTGACATCGTTTTTACCTATTTTCGATTCTGATAATTATAGCGTTATCTTAGCACCACTCGTCAAAAAACGCCCCTACCCAAATCCACCGAGGGCATCGCCTCGCACCCTCACCGAACTCAAAATCTACGTAAGAAACCGGGTTTGTGGGACAATTTTTGCGGCTTACCCAAGATTAAATTAAGAAACCCGGTTTGGGGATAAACACCCCATCCTCATTTTCTACGAAGACGCGATACCCCAAGGTGTAGGGACACGGCAGTGCCGTGTCCCTACTTTGACACTACAATCAGCGCGATAGGGCACTCACCCCAAGCTCCGCACCTGATTCCAACTATTATGACTTGCCTACAAAGGACTATTTTAGAAGCTTAATAATCTCAACTCTCCCTAAATTTAGGACACACTTCAAAGGCTAATTGTGAACGATAAAAACAGACATCAAACTCGATAAAAAAGTTTAACTAACCTAAAATAATAGGCGGAACGTTAGATTTAGCCCAAGCAAAAGCTAAACGAACAGGTGGAAAATCGCTAATTTGTCCCACCACAACTAAACCCCTTGCTTCCACTGGCGCAAGATTACCTGCTAACGCAATGGAAAGGGTTTGCTCCTGCCAAACTGCTCCCAAGGCTAAACCAACATGGTAAGGTAACACATTAAGACTTGCTCCCGTATCCAACAAACCAACAACTTCCAAAACACAATCTCGATAACTTAAAGTTATGGGTACACAGGGAAAAACATTAGCTTCTCCGGCTTTATTCCTGCCTTCGATAAAAGGAAATCTTTGAGGATTCCGCATTTTATTTTCCTTCTTCTTGATCTAATAAGCTCATTAATTTCTGAGCCGAGTCACCATAATCCTAAGGGGACTAAACACGATAAACCACGCCATTATCCCATGATTTTAAACTTTTTTCTTTCGCCAATTCCGCGGTTAAAAACTGCATCATTTCAACCTTCTCATCACGCGATAACTGCTGAATTTTTGCCAATAATTCAGGATTTGACATAAAACAACCTTGAATTTATTTTTCCATCTTACCACTACCCCAACTCACCGAGCATCGGGACGCGTCACCCCGATCGCGCTCCTTGCCGCCCCTAGCGCGATACGGCACCATGAGGAGGTTTCCATCTCACGTCCCCCATCGCGCCACTACCCCACCCTAGAATAGTAACTAAAGTATCTTTTTATACATAGAGTAAAAGTGTTTTATCGAAAATTTTGCGGAATATACGCAGAAAAACGAGAGATCAGGTATAAAAAAATACTTGTATCAGGACAAGAGAAAGAGATTTGCTGATCGCGCCGTCATGTCAGAAGGTAAATCAATCTGTCAAAATCAAAGAAGATATCCCTTGGAAGTCCCCCAGTTGTGATTCAATCAGCATCTAGTACCATTCACTGCATTAACCCAGAGTGCCCAAGGCCCTATCCTTTACCTTGGGGACATAATTTCTGTCAAAGTTGCGGCGCTCCCTTAAAATTACGCGATCGTTATATTCCCTTACAACGTCTCGGTATTGGTGGGTTTGCCGCCATTTATAACGTATGGGATGTCGTCACGCAAACCGAAAAAGTCCTAAAAGTGCTATTAGAGCCCTCTCCCAAAGCCTTAGAACTTTTTGAACAAGAAGCACGGGTATTAGCCAATTTACGTCATTCGGGAGTACCAAGAGTCGAAACGGATGATTTTTTTGAAGTCGTGCTGAAGTCTTCTTATACCCCTAAACGAATCCTTCCCTGTTTAGTGATGGAGAAAATAGAGGGTAAAACTTTACAAGATATTTTAGATGAATACCCCCAAGGCTGTCCTGAAGCTTGGGTTTATAGTTGGTTACGTCAAGCCATTAACATTTTAGAGGTTTTACACCAACGCCAAATTATTCATCGAGACATTAAACCCTCGAATTTGATGTTAAGAATCCCTCTGCAAAATTCCGGGGGGACATCTCTTAATACATTTCATCAGGGGGGAACGATCGCGCCCTTTGGTAAAGGGGGAATGGGGAGAGCACAATTAGTAATGATCGACTTTGGGGGCGCGAAACAGGTAGGTAATGGAGAAACAAAACCCTCATCCACACGGTTAATTTCTCCGGGTTATAGTCCCCCCGAACAAATAATGGGAGCCGTGGTGACACCTCGCGCAGACTTTTACGCCTTAGGGCGCACTTGTATTCATTTATTAACAGGGAAATATCCGGCTGAGTTGGAAGATCCCTTAACTGGGGAGTTACGCTGGCGTAATTTAGTTCCCGTGAGTTCCCGTTTTGCTAATTTATTAGATGATATGGTACGAACACCGGTTAAAGATCGTCCAGTCTCCTCCGCACAAGTCCGCGATCGTCTGCGAGATATTTATATCAAAAAAACACCGACATTGATCGGGTTAATGGTAAGAGGAATCTTTAATATTTTTGGCCTACTCTTTCTGGGAGTATTAAAAGTAGTAGAAAAATTCACCCTTTCTTGTGGTCGTATTATTAATGGTATTATCTCCGCGTGTTTAGAAACAGTTTGGACAATGTTTTTAGGGGGAATTGGGGGGAGTGTCGGGGCTGTAGGTGGTTTAGTCTTAGCTTATTGGTCCTCCGCGGGTGTGGATCTTTCTCGATTTTTGGGTAAATTTTTATTAGAGTTAATGCCACAATTAGGCAATACGGCAACGACTTTTTCCCAAACCGCGACACCCGCGATGATTTTATTTAGTTTGGCGGGATTGGGTACCGCGATCGGATTAACAGATGGGGGGTCATTTAATCAATATCGCCATTATTTCTGGGCGGGTTTAATGGGTATGATTGGTTATGGTTGCGCGGGGATTTTTTGGTCGGGTGCAATAGGTTATAAAGCGATAGAAGATATGATTTTATTAGGTTCTCTTTCTATTGCCGCGATGACGGTAGGTTTAGGGTTACAAAGTCATCGTTTTGTTTACGCGCTAGGGGTAGCAATAGGAACCGCGCTTATTTTTTCTCTGTTGCATGGTTTGAATTTATTTCCTGAGCATTTTTGGGATTTATTGCGGTTATCTGAGGGTAAACCGAGTTGGTTACAATTTTGGATGTCTATTGGTTTTTTTGGGGTTTTGGGTGGCGCGATCGCGTTGTATTTAGGGATTTGTCATTATCTGATTATTCCTGTGTTGCGATGGTTGGGGTGGAAGTGATATTTGAGAATGGTTTTTCTCGAAACCCCAGAGCGCGATCGACGATCAACAAGGAGGTTTCTTTGGGAAACCGCAGATAAACGCAGATAAACGCAGATGGTGATGATCACAAATTTAGGTTTTTTTATTGGCATAGAGGATACAGAGAAGGGATAAATCAAACGTTCAGGAGAGGATTTATGCAGAATAGTTCTTGATTTTTTTTGGTAATTTCATCACATTTTAGGCATTAATTATCTCAAGATGTAGGTGAAAAAATTGGTCTTTAATATCTAGTCAGGTTCAATAGAGATAAGGGTTGTAGGGGATATTTGCGAATATCTTAGGAATGAAAATGTTATAAAGTAGTGCAGGCATCTTGCCTGCTTTCGCTCTCAATGATTACCCGAAAAAAACAATGCTCAAGTTATTTAATGGGAGCATCTCAACTTGGCAAAAAAAACTGTCGTGGGAGCCTCTGGCTCCCTATTAGAGTCCGTCAGGAGCGAGATGTTTGTGTTACGCAGAGGCTACGGCAACCCACTACCTATTTACAAAGATGGGATGCTCCCTTTTTTATTTTAACCCTTGTTCCATAGATTTGTAAAACTGAGATGCACCGGACAAAGCTCACAAGAGAGTGAGCCTTTTTTCCATAAAGTTGAGGTGAAATTGGATGAGGACTTGGTTCGGGAAAAAGAGCGCGATCGTGTGTCCCTTATTATACCAAACTAATTAACTTCTCCAAAAAGGACTCTTGACATCAGAAAAGATCACTCGACCAAAATCCTTAGGAGAATGAAATTGAGGCTTTTCAGTTTGACTGGGGGACCATTGACTATATTGTGCATTGGTTTTCCCCCCTAAACGATTCAAATTTAAACGCCAAATATCACCCGGTTTCGGTGGAATATTTTTCGCGACTTGTTGAAAATTCATCAAAGGAATAGCAACTTCTAAAATCCAATATTGATCGAGATCACTATCATTATTAAGGGTTCCCAAAAAAGAAGTCGCAATTTTTATCCCTTCCCCATTCCATTCCGGATCATTATTAACACCGGGCCCCTGGGGATGAAATTGATCAAGAAAAGTACCGATAACATTCATTTCAATATTAAAATAAACCTGAGGATGATCTGGATTAGGAGCGGTAAATACTTCCACACAATCATCAGTGAAAACGGCACTATCACGAACTTTTTTTTCACCCCACATATAGGAATCTTCAGCAATAAACGAAACGTAAATATTTTGCTTATCCCACAATAATTTACTAACTGTTTTTTCTGTTTTCCCTGATTTCCACCAAGGAAAACTAAAAGAACCCACATCCGGCGCGGCAGTCCAAGCCGGTTCGTCTAAATGCCCATCAATGATAATAGGTGTTTGTGCTTGATAGATTGTATAGGTGGGTAATTCTCGGGCACTGATCGTGGAACAGGAGAGAATAAAAACGAAAAAACAGCCAGAAAATAGCACAAAATAGTTTTTTTTCAGAATAATAATCGGGTTTCGGCTGAGTGAAGTTGGGAATATTGAAAGCATAAAACTCACTAGGTAAATATCCACCAAATACCCACGCAGTATTTGGTGAAAAGGAAACAGTAAATATGGTTTTAGCCACCCTACCATGATAATGAACCAAGGGAACGCGAGTTTCCCCATCCAAAAGCTCAAATCCCTAATCACTATTTGAGTCCTTTTCAGGTATGTTAAACAGAAAACAAGTAATCTTACCTAAAGAAATTCGTGAAATACTTCTTCTTATCAGAAGGCTGGACTATCGGCCGAGTCTGGGGTGTTGGGGGTTTATGGAACGAAACAGCCTGGAGACGACTCCCCGACATCCAAAAACTAAACCTCTGTCTGTGGGATCAAAAGGAAAAAATGTGGCTCTATCGAGTCGAAGATGCAGTTCTCATGGTAGAAGTCAAAGCCACAGAAGCTTACCTCGCAAACCATCCGGGTCAAAATATCGGTAATGTCGTCCTGACGCGGCTAATTACCGCGGATCAAGTCTTAGAAAGGTTGTGCAGCAGTTTTGCGCGATGTGAAATTATTCCCTCGACCTCTTTGGGTTCTAGTCAAGACAGAGGAGGAGAGGATAAGGAGGATAACTTGGAATCAATCTCGTGAGACAATATTGCCATCGGTTCTAATACTCGATACACTTCTTTACATTATCGAAGTGATCTTCGTAACCTGGCACATCTTTGTGAGACAGGAAGCCAGCACTATATCGGAGTAGCGAGATAGTGGTGGAGACTTCACATAACTTTCATTTTTATGCTTTGATTGTTTTAGCGTCCCAACGGTGTAGGTCAATTCACAGCCAAAGCCGAAGGGGGGGTAAGACAAGGAAAGCTTAATAAGAGCTGAAACAGTCATCAAACTTAGACAACATCACTCATTTTGGAGGAGCGTAGTCAATGGGACTACCCTGGTATCGTGTACATACAGTCGTCTTGAATGACCCAGGGCGCTTGATTGCTGTACACCTTATGCACACTGGTCTGGTCGCGGGCTGGGCTGGCTCTATGGCCCTTTACGAACTGGCAGTTTTCGATCCTAGCGATCCAGTTCTTAACCCCATGTGGCGTCAAGGGATGTTCGTACTTCCCTTTATGGCCCGTCTGGGTGTCACCCAATCTTGGGGTGGTTGGAGCGTAACAGGTGAAACCGCGGTTGACCCCGGTTTCTGGTCTTTCGAGGGTGTCGCGGCCGCTCACATTATTCTGGCGGGTCTGTTATTCCTGGCTGCTGTTTGGCACTGGGTGTATTGGGACTTGGAACTCTTCAGAGATCCCCGCACCGGAGAACCGGCTCTTGACTTGCCAAAAATGTTTGGCATTCACTTGTTCTTATCGGGTTTGCTTTGTTTTGGTTTCGGTGCTTTCCACCTTTCGGGCGTTTTTGGTCCGGGGATGTGGGTATCTGATCCCTACGGTTTAACGGGTCACATTCAACCTGTGGCTCCCGCGTGGGGCCCGGAAGGTTTCGATCCTTTTAATCCGGGTGGTATTGTGGCTCACCACATTGCCGCGGGTATTGTCGGTGTTATTGCTGGTTTGTTCCACTTGACGGTGCGTCCTCCTGAACGGCTTTACAAAGCTCTACGGATGGGGAATATCGAAACGGTGCTTTCGAGCAGTATTGCCGCGGTATTCTTTGCGGCTTTCGTGGTCGCGGGTACGATGTGGTATGGCTCTGCGGCTACCCCCATCGAATTGTTTGGACCTACTCGTTATCAGTGGGATAGCGGTTATTTCCAACAAGAAATTCAGCGTCGCGCCCAAACCAGTTTGGCTGGTGGAGCAACGATCGCGGCGGCTTATGAGCAAATTCCTGAAAAGTTAGCTTTCTACGACTACGTTGGTAATAGTCCCGCCAAAGGCGGTCTGTTCCGTGTTGGTCCGATGGTTAATGGTGATGGTATCGCGAAGGGTTGGTTAGGCCATCCTGTGTTTACAGACAGCGAAGGACATGAATTATTTGTCCGTCGTCTGCCTAACTTCTTTGAAACTTTCCCCGTTGTGTTGACGGATAAGGATGGCGTGGTTCGCGCTGATATTCCCTTCCGTCGCGCTGAGTCGAAGTATAGCTTTGAACAAGCGGGTGTCACTGTGACTGTCTATGGTGGTGATTTAGACGGTAAGAAGTTTACTAACCCTGTGGATGTCAAGAAGTTTGCTCGCGCTGCACAGCAGGGCGAGGTGTTTGAATTTGACCGTGAAACTCTGAAGTCTGACGGGGTTTTCCGTACTTCTACTCGCGGTTGGTTCACTTTTGGACACGCGTGTTTTGCGCTGTTGTTCTTCTTTGGTCATATTTGGCACGGTACTCGTACTATCTTCCGTGATGTGTTCGCGGGTATTGAAGAAGACCTCGAAGAGCAAGTGGAATGGGGACTGTTCCAAAAACTGGGCGACCCCACTACTCGTAAGGAAGAAACTGTTTAAGTTGGATTTCTTGATCGAGTCTGTCATTAACTAAAAAACCCGGTTTCGCTCTCGAAACCGGGTTTTTTTTTGAGATTTGTTGCATTCTTCACAGTTGAGCTCTTTGGGGCAAATCTTGGGATAAACTGATAGAGAACCGGATGACCAGGAATTTATAATATGGAAAGTGTTGCTTACATCTTGATTTTGGCTTTAACTTTAGGTGTGCTCTTTTTCGCGATCGCCTTCCGCGAGCCTCCTCGAATTGGTAAGTAACTAAGAGGGTTCACTCTCTTATTCACTATTTGGTCTTATATCCCCCACTATAGTTGGTACTCCCACGGGTGTGGCGGGATATAAGTCTCTCTCAAAGGACATACCCTAATCACAAATTTTGGCTAGTTTTAAGATAGGACGCAAAATATCCAGAGGTTTTCCGATATGCTCCGACATCTTGAATGACCCTCATAGGCCACGACCGCGGTGATATAATACGCTCATATTACTTAAAGCTTGAGTAACTATTGGTTGGGGTGTGAAAAAAGCATTCATTTTGAGCCAGGGAAATTTTCTTGACGGGGCAATCCCCCGTGGTTGCCCCTGTGGGATGCCTCCTTCATCAACTTAGTTGGTGATGTTGTACTAAGGATTTTTATGATGTCGATGATGTCAGACAATTCCTGGTTAAAAGCATCAGTCGTTCACTAACTGTAAAATTAACCATCATGCGCTGTCCAGTCTGCCAGCACAGTAACAGTCGCGTTCTTGAGTCTCGTTGCGCGGAGCAAGGTCAGAGCATTCGCCGTCGGCGGGAGTGCTTAAGTTGTTTGCATCGTTTTACGACTTATGAACGGATTGAGTTTGTGCCTATTACAGTGATTAAGCTCGATGGCAAACGGGAGTCTTTTGATAAGTCTAAAGTTCTACGGGGAATGGTTCGCGCTTGCGAAAAAACAGGTATTACACCGGAGACGTTAGAATCTCTCGTCGCCGAAATTGAAGCGGAACTTCAAACGCGATCGCAACGGGAAGTCACTAGCTCGGAAATCGGTGAATTGGTACTCAAGCAGTTATCATGCCTTAGTGAAGTGGCCTATATCCGCTTTGCTTCAGTGTATCGACAGTTTCGGGGCATACGGGATTTTGTCGATACTTTGGAAGACTTGAGAAAAGAAGATTTACAAAGTCCTTCAGAAGAAACACCAGAAACACCGACAACAAAGGGGACGGATAAAAATGATTACTCTCCACCGCCAGTCTTGACTGCGGTGAGTGAGGATCTCTTCACTCCCACCCCCAGTCTCAGTTAAAGCATCAGTTTAAGATATATGCCCTTGGCACATCAATCCCTGATACAATTAGAGGATCTTAACCATCTTCATCACGCGGGCTGGAAAAAAGCCCTAGTTGACCAGACTCAGGTAGTAATACCTTAGGTTAGTAGCAAGAGTTAAAGTTCTGACAGAATAATCCCTCTAGACCCACCCCTAAGGGGGTCTGGATCAATGGGTTGCCCCTAAGGGGGCAGTCATAAGCTCAGTGGTAAACAGTTGATTTAACTGTCAAACTCGGAATATGTGCAGCCGTCGGGCAGACGGTGAAGATGCTTGATGAGGGTAAGTTCACTAGAACCCCTGTGAGTCAAGAATCCCATCCCCCCAACGGGTGGGAGTGTCAAGAATTAGCACTCCAAACGTCAGGTTTAGAGTAATAATAAAAGATCGGGTGTAGAGTTGTACCCCGTAAGGATTAGTTATGACTAGACTTTACAAGGGGTTTTGAGAGATGAGAGAAGTGCTCCGCTTCTCTATAAAACTCTACAATACTCATTATTTGGTTCAACAATCATCCGTCAACCACCATAGCAGGAGAATAATCTAGGAAACGTTCGCATGGCTTTAAAAACAATCGCCAAAGATGTTGGCTTTACTCACGATGATTTTGCTGCCCTACTAGACAAATATGACTATCATTTTAGTCCTGGTGATATAGTCGCGGGTACGGTGTTCAGTATAGAACCGAGAGGTGCTCTGATTGATATTGGTGCTAAAACCGCCGCCTACATTCCTATTCAGGAAATGTCTATCAATCGCGTCGAAGCACCTGAAGAGGTTTTGCAGTCTAACGAAACCAGAGAGTTTTTTATCCTCACGGATGAAAATGAAGATGGACAGTTAACGCTCTCTATCCGCCGTATTGAATATATGCGCGCTTGGGAACGTGTCCGTCAGTTGCAAGCGGAAGATGCTACGGTAAGATCCCAAGTTTTTGCGACGAATCGTGGGGGCGCGTTGGTACGAATTGAAGGGTTACGGGGATTTATCCCTGGTTCTCATATTAGTACGCGCAAACCCAAGGAAGAATTAGTTTCAGAAGAACTGCCTTTAAAATTCTTAGAGGTTGACGAAGATCGAAATCGCCTCGTTTTAAGTCATCGTCGAGCTCTGGTTGAGCGTAAGATGAACCGTTTGGAAGTGGGCGAAGTTGTCATGGGGACTGTGCGTGGAATCAAACCCTATGGCGCGTTCATTGATATTGGCGGTGTCAGTGGTTTACTGCACATTTCAGAAATTTCTCACGATCACATTGATACGCCTCACAGCGTCTTCAACGTCAATGACGAAGTGAAAGTGATGATCATTGACTTGGATGCGGAACGGGGTCGCATTTCTCTGTCCACGAAGCAGTTGGAACCTGAACCGGGCGCGATGGTGAAAAATCGTGAACTGGTTTATGAAAAGGCTGAGGAAATGGCCGCGAAGTTCAAGGAAAAATTACTGGCTCAGAAGCAAGGTAAATCTATGGAACTTCCTGTGGAAGAGCCTGTTGCTGAGGAAGAAGTTGTGGACATTGCGGAAGAGGATCTTCCAAGCGCGACTGAAGACTAATTTTCGTTTTTATTACTTATTAACCCGGTTTCTTTGAGAAGCTGGGTTTTTTGATCTTATTGCAGAAGGAAGAAGGAAGAAGGAAGAAGGAAGAAGGAAGAAGGAAGAAGGAAGAAGGAAGAAGGAAGAAGGAAGAAGGAAGAAGGAAGAAGGAAGAAGGAAGAAGGAAAAGAGAAGAGGGAATGAAACACCAAGGCACGGAGGCACAAAGGAAGTCCTTCTAAGGAAGTCCGAAGAGGGAAAAGAGAAGAGGGAAAAGAGAAGAGGGAATGAAACACAAAGGCACAAAGGCACAAAGGAAGTCCGAAGAAGGAGGAATCAATAAAATAAAATGAAGGGTTTGTGCAATTAAGAATGTCCTAACAGGATGCTTCGACTGCTAGATCATACTAAAATGGCACAATCTATAAGTTTTTTGATATAATTTCTTTTGTACCCGTTGATTGGGAGAAAGGGTTATGTTTGACGTTTCCTTAGCAAAAGCCCAACACGCCCTCTGGAATTTGAAACTCAGTTCCTATTTGTATGGAACTCAAGATATCCCACCATTAAATATGATCGCGTCCTCTAAGTGTTATTTGGGGAAATGGTTATATTCTCAGGGACTCAAGGACTATAGTCATTTACCAGAAATGCGTCTTTTAGAGCAAGTTCATCAAGAATTACACTCGATGGGGCATCAGGTAATTTTAATGAAAATGGTGGGCAATTTAGCTGGGGCAGAACAGGAGTTATTGAAGTTAACTCCCTTGAGTTCCCAAATTCTGGCTTTGCTATCTAAGATACAACAAAAAGTCGGTCAAGGTGTTCTTATCTGATTATCAATTTCTGTGAGAAGCTATATTTTTTTTTTACTTTTTGATTTGAAATGACGAAACTGGCTTCTCCTGGGAAAAAAAGTTGTAGGAGTTAACAACTTTTAGCTCCTACTCGTCTAGTAAACAAAATTGTTAGGATAATGGGATTCGTACTCTGTTACCCACCACTATAACGATGAAAAATTTTTCTCCCTTGGCTGTACTCCTTTCTACAACCACGATCGCGGGTTCTCTTGTATGGGGTTCAATTCCATCGGCTCACGCGTGTTATCTGGATAACCCTAGTCTGAATCAAACCTCTACGACAAAACATTGGGGAGCTAATGGCTCTGATAAAATGAATCCTTGGGCTAAAGCTGGCGCGATCGCGCTTTTTTCTGTAGGGGGTTTATTTAGCTTAGGTATTCTCTATAAAGGTTATCGTGGTGGTAAAGAAGCCGAAATCGCGTTGGAGGGGATGACGGAGAAATTTGATATTGCAGAAACAGAAGAGGTGGAGCCAAGCCGGAGCCGAGCACTTATCACCTGGGAAAATAGTCATCAACACCCAGAAGCACCGGGAGGTAAATTCGATTTGAGTCGCGATCGTGACTCTAACTCTGTCGAAAAAGAAGTTTTTGTGAGCAAGTGAGAACTAATAAAGCCGGTTTCTTCAAGAAAACAGGCTTTCTCTATTTCTTTAACCCCAATTGCCAGTTAATCCTTTAAACCCGGTTTGACGCGATGTCGTTACCTGATAAAGAAACCGGGTTTCTCTGGATGGGTGGATTTTTACGCCTGGAAACCCTGTTTCTCGGATAAATATTGTGTGGGTGAAGGAACTAAGAAGAAACCGGGTTTCTCGCCCCATAAACGGAAGTCCTGTTATATTTGTTTATACTTGTCATATATTATTTTTTCGAGCAATATTATCAGAAAAGATTAGAATATAAGTTCAGAAAAAATACACAGTATTTTAAATATGTGGCATCTCTCGATTTATCAGCAAATTCGCAGTCAATCCAGGGCTATTTTTTCTCAATTACTACGCCCCAAACAGTTTGCCATTCTGGAAGCCTGTTTAATCGGTTTCATCTGTGGATTAGCCGGTTATTTACTCAAATTTAGTGTAGGATGGTTAGGTAGTTTACGGGTATCTACATCCCTAATTATACCGCCAATTGTCTTATTACCAATAGTAGGTTTATTAGGTGGATTTTTAACCGGATTTCTTGTAGAAAGATTTGCACCCGAAACATCAGGAAGTGGTATTCCTCAAGTAAAATCCGCCCTTTCTGGCATGGGAAAACCTTTAAATTTACGCGTAGGAATTGCCAAATTAATTTCCACAACTTTAGCCGTAGGTTCCGGTTTAACATTAGGAAGACAGGGGCCTACGGTACAAATTGGAGCCGCTTTAGCAGCGTGGATTAGTTCAATGGTTCCTACTTCTCCTGAGTATCGACGTCAGTTAATTGCTTCCGGGGCTGCCGCGGGATTAGCCGCGGGTTTTAATGCTCCCATTGCCGGAGTTTTATTTGTTATTGAAGAACTCCTCCATGATGTTTCTGGTATTACATTAGGGACTGCGATTATTGCTTCATTTATTGGCGCGGTTGTCTCTCAACATTTAGGGGGAGATTGGTTAAATCTGAATTTAATTACCTATCAAACCAGTTTTTATCCCCAAGAAATACCCTTTTATGTTGTATTAGGAGTTTTGGCGGGCTTATTAGGTGCGTTATTTTGTAAAGGCATTTTAACGATTTTAAACTTTTATCAAAAAAACCTTCTTTTGGGTTTACCATTACGGATTGCCTTCGCGGGATTAATCGCGGGCTTTATGATTGCTTTGTTACCAGATGGTTTCCATAATAATACAGGATTAAGAGAAATTTTAGTGGGTGGAGAAGCTACGGTAACAGTTACGTTTGTCGCCTTTATAGCCCATTTTTTCTTAACTATTATTGCCGCGGGTTCCGGCGCACCCGGTGGTTTATTTGCACCGTCTTTAATTCTAGGGGCTGCCCTGGGTAATCTCATCGGAAATTGGCAATTATATTTCTTTGATATGGGTTTACCAACAACTTATGCACTCGCGGGAATGGGGGCTTTTTTTTGTGCGGTTTCTCGCACTCCTATGACTGCCGTTGTCATTGTTTTTGAAATTACCAAAGATTTTCATCTTGTTCTCCCTTTAATGATCTGTGCCGCGATCGCGTATTTTGTTGCGGATAGAATTGATCCGGGTTCCCTGTACGATCGCATTTTAGCATTAGGTGGTATTGATCTAACTCAAGAAAAATCTTTTAGTGATATGTTAAATACGATTCAAGCTCAAGATGTCATGCAGCGTCGTGTTGAAACTCTTTCTAGTAAAATGACACTGGATGAAGTTTTACAAGCTTTTTCTCGTTCCCATCACCGAGGTTTTCCTGTTGTGAATAGTGGTAAATTAGTAGGAATTGTCACACAAACAGATTTAGTAAAAGCAAATCAAAATAAATTAGCAAAAAATACTTTTTTAAATGAAATTATGACCCCACAACCTCTGACGGTTTCTCCTCAAGATACTCTCAGTGAAGTCTTATATCAATTAAATAGATTTAACATGAGTCGCTTACCTGTGACGGAAGGGTATCATTTAGTGGGAATTATCACTCGTAGTGATATTATTCGCGCCGAGTCTGATAAATTAACCAGTCAAGTTGACCAAATTGGTCCCCAATTTGCACCTTCTTATGTTGTCTATCAAACACGAGAACCACAAATCGGGAATGGACGATTATTGGTGTGTTTAAGTAATCCTGACACGATGCCTGCTTTATTAAATATAGCTGCCGCGATCGCGAAGGAAAAGAATTATGAAATAGAATGTTTACAAGTGATAGTTGTACCCCGCACAAATTCGCCTTCACAAACAGAAGTCCGAACAACGATGAGTCGTCGTCTTCTCCATCACGCGGAAAGAATTTTAAAACCTTGGGATTTATCCGTACATACACAAATTCGTCTTTGCCATGAGATCGCACCCGCGATTTTAGAAACCATAAAAGAACGTCATATTGATTTAATTATCATGGGTTGGCAAGGAGTAAATTCGACACCAGGTCGCATTTTTGGTAATGTAGTAGATACGATTATTCGTCAAGCTTCTTGTGAGGTAATTTTAGTAAAATTGGGAAAAAGTTTTGAGTTAAAACCTCAATGGAAAGGTGCTCGCAAAGAAGATGCTGAACTTTCTCCCCTGGCTTTACGTCTTTCTTTTTTGAATAAGTCTCAGGAGTTAGGAGAAGAATCGGTGACGGCTTTAAATCGCTGGTTAGTACCCGTGCGAGACTGGAATAAGGCCGCCGCGGTGCGTTTGTTACCTTCTCTGGTGATGATCAGTGGAAAACCGGAAATTCATCTTTGTCAGGTGCATCAACCTTCGGGGGATAAACCTGATCCCGCACAGTTACAAGAGGCGGCGGCTTTTCTCAAAAAAAGGTTGCATTGTCCGGTACAAGTGACATCAATTTGTGCTAAATCTGTTTCTGATGCTGTCCTCGATTTGGCTGAAAAACAATTTTGTGATGTGATTGTTTTGGGGGCTAGTCGAGAAGGATTATTAACTCAAGTTGTTAAGGGTAATATTCCAGAGGCGATCGCGCGCAATTCCGAAAGTACGGTAATTTTAGTCCGTCCCGCGGTGTAATTAAATTTAAGGAGAAAATTAAATGGGAATTGAAAGGAAAATGTTTCGTGGAATGTTTGCACCGATGGAAGTGGTGTTATTAAAACAACCTTGTTTTACCCCTGGGGGGTTATTTGAACCGGGTAAGTATCCTGTGCAAGATTTACCGGATATCGCGTTTGATATGGGGTTAGTGCAGAAATTACCGACAGTGCGTCAAAGTCAAGAAGTTTCTCCCCCTGATGATCTCACGGAAAAGATGGATTAAGATACCGGATAAAAATACTAATACGGGGTAAAAAATGACCAGTAACTTGACAAAAAGTGCCTAATTTTTTATACTGGTTAATAGCAATTATTTTTTCTCATCTAACTCCATGGGCGAGGGTGAACAGTCCATCAACTCTCCACCCGGTTTCTCCTTGGAGTCTTACGGTGTCATTATGAAAAACAACCCATAAACCGGGTGGGGAAGCTTAATTAGCAATTTGAGTGCTCGAGTCAGGGGAAACGGGGGAAACCATTACCAATTAAAAATGAGGAGAAGATTTATCATGGCTGATTATTATCTTATGGGCAATGCTCACGTTCATCTAGTGAGAAATCGGATTACAATGATTAAGGGTTCTATAAATACAATGGATCTAACAGAATCACAGAGTCATTTCTCTCCCTTATTTTGCTGTCAGATGATCCCCGATGATCAACAGCAATTTGTGGACGAATTATTAGAAGAAATTATTTTTCCATCTCCCACAGACAAATTTGTGAAGATTGAAACGCGATCGCGATGTGAACCCCATCAAATTGTCTTTCTCCAACAGTTTGTTTTTACGCCAAATCATGTCTTTATTCCTGGTAATTATCCTGTTGAAGAATTACCAGACAGTGCTTTTGAAATGGGATTAGTGGGAGAGCTCATTACTTAAAAAAGGAATAAGGAATAAGGAATAAGGAAGAAAGAATAAGGAATGAGATCAAGTGGGTTTCTGTTTGAATAAGAGGGCGAGGCTTGGCTGAGTACAAATTATATTTCCTCAAATAATACCATCTTTAGTCTCTTGATACAATAGATTTAATTCCATAGATATTGTTAACCGAAGAAGTTTTTGGGTGATTTTTTCTTTTTTTCTGTCGCGATCAATCCCGATCGGGAAAATGGAAAATGCGCGATCGAGTGGCCGGGAAATTACTGCATAAATTCCCCCCGAAATTCGGGCATGGCTGTTTCATTAAGGGCAAAAATTGTGAAAAATTCAGATTTTGTAGGGGCGGGTTTGGCTGATTAATATTGCACTTTGATAACCTAAATAAACCCGCCTCACAGTTTCTCGGTGGGGATGGGGCGGCTTTACTAGATCTTTGGCTTCTCGTTAAGATATGGGCGAACCCGCCCCTACTGTCATTCGGTATCAATGCCCCATAAATTCCTTAGTAAGGAAGTTTAGGGGAAATTTGCTCCCAGTGAGAAATGGGATATTAGGAAAAATGACGGCGAAACCGTTTATCTAATTTATCACTTTTGCGTTGATTACAAGTGCTACAAAGGGTGTGTAAATTACTAATATCATTGGAGCCTCCCTGCGCTAAGGGGATAATATGATCAATCGTCAGTTGAGTTTCTTTGTAAGTTTTACCGCAGCTTTGACACTGATATTGATTACGCTGAAACACATATTTTCTCACTTCTGTTGGTATGGGTATTCTGGGAGTTTTTGTCATGATTTTTCACCGTAAATTAATACAAATCTGATTGAGATGAATTAACGCGATCGGATTTGAATGTAAGGTTATTCAGATCAGGAGTAAGTAGGTTGGGTTGAGGTACGAAACCCAACGCATTTCTTGGGTTTTGCTCCACGCGCATCCCTGGGGAACGTGCCTTAACCCAACCGACAAGAAATGGCTAAGAGCATAGTTGGGTTTTGCGCCTCAACCCAACCTACAACAAATGGCTAAGAGCATAGACGATCGCGTTTTTGTTGTCAACAAATCCCCGATGGATAAATAAGTTTCTCGATTCATAAGTAGGTTGGGTTGAGGCACGAAACCCAACGCTACAAGAAATGGCTAAGATCATAGTTTTGCTATCGCTCAACCTAAGAAATTCGTTGGGTTTCGTGCCTCAACCCAACCTACAAGAAATAAGATCATAGACGATCGCGTTTTTTGTTGTCAAGCAATCAAAGATTGATCACTAAGTTGAGTCGCACAAAATAAAACCCAACCAAAAAGAGATTAACTCAGAGATTGAGAAACATCAGAAACACTATCAGCCTTAGCAATTACAGGCAAAACAAACTCATATAATTGCATTGATTCCAAACAACGATTAATCGCGTTGACAGCTTCATTATAGAGATTAATTTTTTGCTCAACTTCCCCTTGTAAACGTCGATTTCGCTCTAATTTTTCCTCCGCTTCCTTCTCCAAAGTTTGCTCTAAATACCCACGGGCTTGATCGTATTGTTGCAAAATTTCATCCGCGTGTTGCTCCGCCATTGGTAATAAATGATTTTTCAGGGTTTGATTCACTGTCTGACGGAAAGATCGCCGAATGGTATCCCAGACTTTAGGCTCAAAATCTAGCTTTAATAATTGTCGGATCGCGGGTTGTGCTTCCACCATACTTTCGCAGTCGTAACTCGATGAAGTTTGCTGCAAAGTTTGACGGAATTGATAAATCGAAAAAGTGCCTTCATCGTAAAAACGAGGGCTTTCTCGGACAAAACGATCGCATTCTATCTTAGAAGCATTAACCAAGGCTAAAGTCACTTCTTTTTCTAACCGTCTTAAATGTTCTTCTATCCCGCCATCATTCCCCAATAAACGATACAATTGACGATAATAATCAGATGGGCGAACCCGGTTAATTAACAATTGGAATAAATTCGCGATTATTTCCTTAATTGATTCCACTAAAATATCTTCCAATTGATTCGATAAATAATAAAGTGCTTCTACCAAAACGGCGAGCAATGGCGCGGTAGAATTACGAGGATGATTGATGGTAGCGCGTCGATAGACATCTTCTACAGAAAATTTATCCAATAATTCATCTAAACGACGAATCATACGAGACTGAAGTTGACGAAAATCACTTTCAAAGGGTTCACATTGATTCGTAACAATGTTATTAACTTCCTCCGTAATATGATTAAAAAAATCTTGCCCTACTTGTTGTAATTCTTGATTAAGACGTTGTAATTCTTGAGATTTCATCGCCTCAACTTCACGGGGTTGACTGTCTAAATCTCGCTTAATTCCTTGGTAATAAGTTCGCAATTGAATACATAAGTCGCCTAAATCATTGGCTAAATTCTTAAATAGTTGTGGTTTTTTCTCTTCCGTTAGATAACGGGTAATTCCGTTGCGAAAATCCTCGATACCGCTATCTTGAATTAATTGGTTAATTAAGGGAGTTCCCCATTCGGCTAAAATTCGCACATAGTTTTGATTGGGGGTTTCAAACCCATTGATACTAATGCGAAATTTACTGGGAAGTTTACCCGATATCCCACAATAATTGTTAAACGCGTAAACAAATTGGGGGGTTTCTTCATGAGCCCTGTCTGGGTAAGAGGGGTTAAAAGAGAGATTTTCGTTGCCTTGGTAAGTAGAGGTAACACTTTGGGCAAAAATGGTATCCAAACCAAAGCGATCGCGTCCACTGGTAGATTTAATCAAACCGCCATAAAAGCCTAATAAGCCACTGGTTTTATAAATTCTGTTAGTATCACGAAAATCGGAATTAAGGAGAGATTCTAAACGCTGACGTAATTGACTATTATACCAAGTTTCATCAATGCGATTAAAGGTATAAAAGACGCGATCGCGTATCCCTGGATTTGTCTTCATTTTTTCCATTAATTCCGTTTCTTCCGTTGTCATTTCGCCGGAAGACGCGGCTTTTAAAACACAAATAACGGCAGAAGTATCCGGGTGTTCAATTTTTTGATAAGTTAACTCAGCATCCCGTTTCACCGGTGCATCAATACCCGGAGTATCAATGATAACATTACCATCCTTTAAAAGAGGATGATGACAATAATATTCAACCCGTTTTAACACCGCACTATTACTTCCCCGTCTGGCATAACTCGCGGCTTCTTTCAAATTAGTAAAATTAAATTGCTCCATTGAATAGGTAGAATTTTGGACAGGATGAATACGATCGCGGTTAGCCACAAACCCCTCTAACAAGAGTAATAAAGCTTTAGCTTGTTTACCCTTATCAGATTTATTTTCACCCCCTTCTACCTGAATAATCGTGTTACATCCTGTTTGGAGAAGTTCCAATGCTTCCGAGTGATTAATATCAACATTCGCGTTAATTCCTAATAGTTGACATAACGCCGAGACTTGTTCTCGAATTTCGGCTTCACTTAAAAATGTCAAAACCACGCATTCTTTATCCGCGTCTGCATATTCAATATAACATTCCGTGCCCGTGGCATGGCCCTCCGCGCTATAGAGTAATTCTCGCTCTAATAGGGCATTAATTAACATGGATTTTCCGGCACTAAAAGCACCCGCAAAAACTATTTCAAATTTAGGAGAAATCGCTTTTTTGAGTGAAGCTTGAACCCCACTAATATCCTGTTGACGTAAAGAGGATTCTTTATGTAATAACTCAATCACGCGATCGACATGATCTTGAAGATTAGCACATTGAGGCAATAATTCACTCATGGGGACGGATGACTCCTAATAAAAATACCCTAAAATTTCATTATAAATCTTCTTAACTATTCGCACACGCGTATTTTTACGGATCTTTGGGAATGGGTAATGGGTAATGGGTAATGGGTAATGGGTAATGGGGAATGGGTAATTGGTAATGCGGAATGGGTAATTGGTAATGGGGAATGGGGAATTGGTAATGGGGGATTAACGTAAGTTGTTAGTAATAATCAGAAACCCGGTTTCTCAACAAAAATAGATAGTTATTAGCTAACGACATCGCAAGAAACCGGGTTTCTTAGGCTAGAATTGGGAATTGGGAATGGGGAATTGGTAATAAAGAATGGGGAATTGGTAATAGAGAATAGTTAAAAATGAACCCTCTTCCCTCTTCCTTCTTCCTTCTTCCCTCTTCCTTCTTCCTTCTTCTTATTCTGCCGCCACCTCTTCTACGACTTCAGCTTCTTCTATTTCGGAAGAATCTTCACCCGCGGAGGGAACTAATGCCACTGCCACGATCGAATCATCTTCATCTAAACGTTGTACTCGTACTCCCTTGGCACTGCGTTTTTGTTGGGAAATAGCATCCACCGCTTGACGAATAATAATTCCGCGACTGGTGATAATCATTAATTCCTCACCCGTGTTGACAACTCGTAACGCGGCAACTTGATCAGAAGTTTTATGAAACTTGGTGGAAATTTTGCCTTTACCCGCCCGTTTTTGTAAACGGAAATAGGAGACGGGTACGCGTTTTCCATAACCTCCCATTGTAATTACTAATGCCCAGGGACCTTGTTGATTATTGGTAGTTTCTGTTACAACTTCCGAGGTTTCTCCCTCTTCATTTACAACTTCTGTTTCTACTTCTATCACTTCTTCTTCTTCTTCATTTTCCTCTCCTAATTGGGCAATACTCTGCACAATTAATGAGGGCAAAATATCCATTCCTACTAATTCATCACCCTCGGCTAAATTCATGGAGCGGACACCCCTCGCGGTACGTCCTGTTGCTCGTAATTGTTCGCCATCGGCTTTAAAATGAATGGCCATTCCTCGGCGAGATCCGATGATGATACTATCTTCTGCACTAGCCCTTCTTACCCATCGTAATAAATCGCCATCGTTTAAACTGATCGCGATTAATCCATTGGATCGAATGTTGGCAAACGCGGATAATTCGGTTTTTTTAATGTAACCTTTACGCGTTAACATGACTAGGTATTCATGGTCCGTAAATTCGCTTACTGCTACCATTGAAGTGATTTTTTCTTCAATAGGAATTGGGAGTAATTGCACGATCGCGGCGCCTCGTGCAGTCCGTGATGACATGGGAATTTGATACGCGTTTAAACGATAGACGACACCGCGATCGCTAAAGAATAAAACGCAATCATGATCGCAACAAGAGAGGAAATGTTCGATACAATCATCGTCTTTAACATTAGCACCCGCTTTACCGCGTGTTGCCCGATTTTGAGCATCAAAGGTATTAACAGGCATCCGCTTAATGTAGCCTTGCTCTGTTAATAAAATAATCGCTTTTTCGTTGGCAATTAAATCGGTTTCATCGAGTTCTCCTTCCGCGTGTTCAATGACAGTGCGACGGGGGGAGGCAAATTTTTGTTTGATTTCTAAGACTTCGGTTTCGATGATTTCCAGAATGCGCGATCGCGTTTCCAGAATATTCACCAAATTGGCAATTATTCCTTGTAACTCATCATGCTCTTGTTGAATTTTGTGGGATTCTAACGCGGTTAAACGCCGTAATTGCATTTGTAAAATCGCATCACATTGTTGTTCCGATAAACCATAGGTAGTGATTAATTCCTGTTTGGCAAGAGGTGTATCGGCGGCCTGACGAATTAGGTGAATAATAGCATCGAGGTTATCTAACGCGATTAATAACCCTTGCAATAAATGATCTCTTTCTTCCGCTTTGCGTAATTCGTATTGTGTGCGCCGAATAATCGTTTCAATGCGAAAATCGAGGAAAACAGAAAGGAATTTTTTGAGCGAAAGTAATTGTGGTTTGCTATTAACTAACGCCAACATATTCGCCCCAAAATTCGATTGGATGGGCGTTTGTTTATAGAGATTATTGAGCACCACACGGGGATAGGCATCCCGCTTTAATTCGATCACGATTCTCATGCCATCGCGATCGCTCTCATCCCGAATATCAGAAATGCCTTCCAATTTCTTATCATTCACCAATTCCGCGATTTTTTCAATTAACGCGGCCTTATTGGTTTGATAAGGCAATTCTGTGATAATAATAGCTTCTCGATCGGAGCGTCCTTTATATTCAATGGTTTCAAAATTCGCGACACCACGCATGGTAATTGAACCACGGCCTTTGGTGTAAGCTTCACGGATATCATGGCGACCTAAAATTTGTGCCCCTGTGGGAAAATCAGGGCCAGGAATATAGTGCATTAATTCCAGATCCGTAATTTCGGGATTATGAATTAACGCGATTAAACCATCAATTAATTCCCCTAAATTATGGGGTGGAATATTTGTCGCCATCCCCACCGCGATCCCCGAAGAACCATTTAGTAATATTTGGGGAATACGCGCCGGAAGTACAACGGGCTCCTGTTGAGATCCATCGAAGTTATCAATAAAATTAACAGTGTCCGAGTCAATGTCTTGTAAAAGCGCTTCCGTTGTCAGGGAAGTTAAGCGACATTCGGTGTAACGCATGGCCGCGGGAGGATCGTCATCCACGGAACCAAAATTACCATGTCCATTAATGAGGGGATGACGCATGGAGAAGTCTTGAGCCATCCGCACCAAAGCATCATAAACCGCGGTATCTCCGTGGGGGTGATACTTACCCAGTACCTCCCCCACCACACGGGCACACTTACGGAAGGGGCGATCGGGAGTTAAACCTAATTCGTTCATCGCGTAGAGAATACGACGATGGACTGGTTTTAAACCATCCCTCGCGTCTGGCAGCGCCCGTCCGACAATTACGCTCATCGCGTATTCGATATAAGACTGCTGCATCTCGTTGCGGAGATCCGTCGGGATAATCCGCGACTCAGATATGCTCATAGAATAAAAGACTCCGTGAATTGTTGAATTTAGGTAGCAAAAAACCGATATTATGTGATAACATCGGTTTCAATTCGAGAGAATTGTCAATGCTTGCCAATCATACTCTAAATTATAGCACTTATGGCCACGTTTTAAAGGGTGAAGTTGCCGAAAAGACTAAATCAATTATTTGGGGTAAGATGTCTGGGCTAATAGGTAATAACAAATATGTCTTTTGCTCGGATGTTAATTATTACCTATTGCACAAAATCAACTCGATAATATATTATTATTGTGTGTTTAGTTTGTGTAAAATTAAGCACAAGACACCTGCATTATCTCGGAAAAATCCGGGGGTTTTGGTGAGGATTTTCACGAAAAAAAGGGGTTTCTCAATCCTGATAAACCCTGTTTTTTGATACCATTCCCTATTACCGATTACCGATTACCGATTACCGATTACCTATTCCCTATTACCCATTCCCTATTACCCATTCCCTATCTAAAAATTCTCTAATGTTACCTGTTATTTACTCGGACGATTTCTTACAACATAAGACTGGGATGTTACACCCAGAGCGGCCTGAGCGTTTAACCGCGATCGTGGACGCGCTCATTGGGGTGTCTTGGACGGCCAAAATTGACTGGCAATTGCCAACTCCTGTGGAGTCGCGGCAACCGGAATTAATGATGTTTCTCCAAAAGGTTCATACTGTGGACTATATTTTGCGGGTGCAAGAGATCGCGAAATCCGGTGGGGGTTATTTAGATGGCGATACCCCTATGTCAGAAAAAAGTTATGATATCGCGCTTTTGGCGATTAGTGCTTGGTTTGATGGGGTTGATCGGGTTTTGACAAGGGGAAAACCGGCTTTTGTCTTGGCTCGTCCTCCGGGGCATCACGCGGAGCGCGATCGCGGGATGGGTTTTTGTTTATTTTCTAATGCCGCGATCGCGGCTCATTATGCTTTAGGAAAAGAAGGGATTAATCGAGTCGCGATTTTAGATTGGGATGTGCATCACGGTAATGGTACTCAGGCGATCGTAGAAAGTAATCCGAAAATTGCCTATTGCTCTCTCCATCAGTCCCCCTGTTATCCGGGGACAGGTTATGCCACGGAAAAGGGTGATTATGATAATGTCTTAAATTTGCCCATGTATCCGGGTTCAGGTTTAAGCGAGTATAAACAGGCTTTTGAAAAGCAAATCATACCATTTTTATCGGCATTTACCCCAGATTTATTGATTGTGAGCGCGGGTTATGATGGCAATGCGGCTGATCCCTTGGCGAGTATTAGTTTATCCCCCGCGGATTTTGGATTATTCACAAGGTACTGTTTACCAGTCAGTGAGCGAATTATGTTTGGTTTAGAAGGGGGTTATGCTCTGAAAGAGTTAGCCTTGTCTGTCGTGGCGACTCTTGAAGCTTGTTTAGAGGTTTGACTGGAGACTGGGGAGACTTTCCCAATGGATGATCCCCCTAACCCCCCATTCTTTGTAGGGGCAATCCCCCCGTGGTTGCCCCATTCTTTGTAGGGGCAATCCCCCTGTGGTTGCCCCGATGTTGACTTGAGTCCCTCAGGAGTTATGGAAGAATGAATCAACCCTGTAGGGCAGGTTGGGAGGAAAATGTAACGGATGAGTTATTTGCTTTTCGACTCTATTGGTGATCTAAATCACTATTTGACTTGATTCAAATCACAGATGTTTGGCGATTTCAATCACAAAAGGAAACAGGAATAATCACAGTGGGCAATGTTTCTTATCACTGATCAAAGATTGTTAAGGGATCATACTAAAAGTATAGATTTATTGTTTTAACTTTACAAAGGTTTATAGGTGATAGGATGTTCTCTGCCATGTCTATGCAATCTTCAACTCTGGAAGAACTTTTTGGTCAAGTTATGTTTTCCTGTGTTGTCACCCGCCAGGATCGACAACAAATCCGTGCCGCGATTCTCGGTGGTACTCTCAACGAAGACCAACACGCGATCATTAATAGGTTAGTTTATAATGTCCGGCGAGGATGGGTTAAAGTTCTTGATTAAATTTCCTTGTTGTGATATTAATCAGATTTTTTGTGCGCGATCGTGTGAAATTAACTAAGAAATAATAAAACAATTGCGGTAGTGCTGCATAGTGAGAGTAGTTCGGGTATAATAATTTAGTCCGACTCTCTTAACTTCGAGAACCAGGAATTGTTCCGGGTGCAGTTCTCAAAATGTTATGAAAAACAGCCCTGCTCATAGTGGCAAGCAAAACTGGGAGGAGCATCCCATTTTTGTCAGTTGGTAATGGGAGCCTCTGGCTCCCTTGGCCTCTGAGAGCCAGCCAGAGGCTCCCACTCCAAAAAAAAGGCTTTTTACACAATCGGGATGCTCCCGACAGGAAGCCGCTAAAATTAAATATCCTTACTATGGAGAACTACCTTTTTTATTGATAGAGATATTGGCATTATTTGTGACTCATCCAAATTGCCAGAAATAAAGCCAAACCAAAGATTATTAAATAAGTTAATCCCGAATCTGATCGATTGATATGTTTTTCTTTATCGCATCTTAAACAAACATAATGATCGGGATCTTGAGAATTTCTTACCCAATTACAAAAATGTTGCTGGCATTTCATGGTTTTTTCTCCTTCTCTAATAATTAAATGTAGGGGCGGTGCCCCCGTGCCCGCCCGTGCCCCCGTGCCCGCCCGTGCCCCCGTGCCCGCCCTTGGATTTATTTCGGATGATTAAACTACGGGAATTAATAACATTAAACTGCCCATCATTGTCCCAATTTCGACAGCCATCACTGCTTCCTGACAAATCCCTCCCCAGAAAATTACACGACTGATAAATGTCTCGAAATGTTGACTGATTCCTTCGGCATTGGTGAAAGATTTAATGAAGATGATGTCATCGTTAATAATTTCTTTATTGCTATTTTCCCAGCTTCCGATAAATCCATTCCCCCAAGTCGCGCCTTTGAATAAATGTGTCATGTCACTCATTAAATATTCCCCCTCCGCACCAGCGCGATCGGGCTAATATACCGTAAGAGAATAGGGTAAGATTTCAATTTGATTTTGGTATTTTGCCAAGAGGGGTTGAATTTGATCGAACTTGGTAAAATCACTCTTTTGAGAATAGGTAAGGGCTTGGTTAATCACGGGGTTCGTTTTAGCCATTTGTGCCAAAATTTGCTGCACAGAGTTCATAAATTTTCTCCTGATTATTATGTTGTTTGTTGGGATGAATAATGACAAAAATCTTTGTCGGGGCGAAGCATTCGGGCAAAAAACTGGGATTTTTTCCGATAACTTTGTTCCCGAATTCTTTGCCCAAACACAATGACTATGGGAGCATCTCATTTTTGTAAATTGGTAGTGGGAGCGTCTCGCTCCCTAGGAATATATAGGGAGCGAGACGCTCCCACTACAGTTTTTTGCTTCTTTGAGATGCTCCCCTGACTCTGGTTAAAATCGCGGATCAGAAAGGACTATTTTTTGGGTTTCGGGAAAATCTCCCAGATATAATGACGCGGAGACTTGATAGATTATTTCCGATCGCAGGATTCGACGGAGTATCTCACTATTCGTAAAGGAAAAGAAATAATAACACGCGGTTAATTCTCCTTCCCAATTAAAGCGCGATCGGGCTAAATAATGATCATAATCATGGACAAAACGGAATTGCAAATTACCTTCTTTATCCAGTACCACGGGATTGTTATAATCCGTAGACACTTGAATGCGAGGGTTTTTCTCGAAGTCGGAGAATAACTCCTCGGCCTTGTTATAGGGTTGCCCAGAAACTCTTACCTCCTTAATACCTAAATTTTTAATGTCGGTATATCGCGAGTGAATTAATTCTCGAAATTCACGTTTCACCTTTGGGAAAATTTTGTCCTCCGGCGCATTTAGATAATGTTCCGCGTATAATTGGATTATCGCCTTTGGCGATAGAGGGCGCGATTTATATTTGGTTTTCATGGGTTCGTCCTCTTCAGGTTGAAACCTGATAAATTTCTATAATCCTGACTATATAGATTCCATTTTTTTTCATGTTGGGTTGCTAATAAAACCCGACAAGTTTCTAGTTTTTGGTAAAGGGATAAGATTTTTTCACAAGGTACTTTAAGAAGTTGTGAAGTTTTTTTCACAAATTTCGGAGAGTGATAAATTTGATGGATAAATCTCACAACTATCCCTAATAGACAGAATGTGCTAAAGTAAAAGATAAGCCATTAATTATGTATGCAGTGAGGCTAATACTATGGTGACAAAAAAAGAGTTTGAGCGTATCTATCCTAAACAGCTAACACCAAAAAAACATCAGGTTTTAGACCTTTTTTTGCAAGGAAAGTCAAAGGTCAACATCATGAAAACTCTGGGAGTGAAGGATCGCGAAGGTTTAAGAGAAATAGTCGATGAACACGCGACTGAGGTTTTAGCGGAAATCGTCGAAAAGACTGGGGGAAAACCTTTCCTTACTCAATTTTTCTGTCAAGATTTTGTGACTCAATCATAAGGTAGTGATACTAATGTGACGATTTTTTAACTATATAATTAAGTGATAATCAAGACGATTTTTATAGGATTCAACGGCATTTACTAGAAAGAAGATTATCAATGGTATGTGATTTATGTTAAAGTCCTATAAAAATGGATTTTTGACGATTCATTATTTTTTTATCGAGACTATTGACACTCCTATTTCGTGGGTATAGAATAGTATTATACATGAAAGTCATTGAAAGGTCGAATCAATGTTACTAAGTTTCAAAACTGCGTTAATTCCTAATAACAAACAATTAACCGCGTTTCGTAAAGCCGCGGGTGTCTCCAGACACGCCTATAATTGGGGAAATGCAGTAATTTTAGACCTGTTGAAAGCCCGTGAGACGGATAAATCGCTTAAAGTTCCATCTGCAATCGACTTACATAAGCGATTAATAGCAGAAGTCAAGTCAATTTATCCCTGGTATTACGAAACCAGTAAAAATGTCCCACAAAAAGCACTAATTGACTTGAGAATAGCTTGGGATAGATGTTTCAAAAAAATCTCAAAACAGCCAAGATTCAAGAAAAAAGGTCAACATGACTCATTTTACTTAGAGTCAGGGACGAAGGCTAAACCCGCAATAAGAAACGATGGTAAGCGAATCAAATTACCATCAATCGGTGGATGGGTAAGATTAGCCGAAACATTACCTTTGACGGCTGTCAATAATTGCGTAATTAGTCGGCAAGCTGACCGATGGTTTATCTCAATTAAATACGAGATAGAAAAGCCTCTTGTTACCGATAATCTCCCTTCAGTCGGAGTAGATATTGGGATTAAACAATTAGCCGTTTGTTCTAACGGCAAAGTCTTTAATAATCCTAAAGCTTATCGAAAGATGAGTACGCGTCTTAAACGATTACAACGTCGGGTAAGGAAAAAAGTTAAGGGTTCCCAGAACCACACTAAGGTTCTGAGAAAACTGGCTAAATTACACGCACGAGTAGCAAATATCCGTAAAGATGCTATTCATAAATTGACTAATTATCTCGCCCAGAACCACCGCGAGGTAAAAATTGAAGATTTATCGGTGAAAGCATTTTTGAAGAATCATAAATTGGCAGGTGCAATCGCCGATTGTGGGATGTACGAGTTTCGTCGTCAATTAGAGTACAAAACTGAGAAATTCGGAAGTAAATTAACTCTTGTAGATAGGACTTTTCCGAGTTCTCAAATTTGCTCGAATTGTGGCAAAAATCGACATAAAATGCCACTGAAAAACCGCACTTATCTCTGTCCTGAGTGTGGATACACTGAAGACCGAGACTTAAATGCGGCTAAAAATATAGACCGTTGGTTTGGAGGTATTTTTGTACCAGAGCGGTCAGAGATGACGGTAAGTTCTACCGTGACAGCCTGTGGAGTAGACAAACCTCTCAAGAGTCATCTTGAGACTACAATGAAGCAGGAAGTAAACACTAATCCTATATATGTCCAGTTAGGTCGGAATTTGTACGGGATTGGATAAGTTTTTCAGAACGGAGTATTTAGCCACCGCGTCCTCTGACAATAGGGCAAAAATGTGGGATTTACAGGGGAATTTGATCGCGGATTTTCGGGGTTATCGCGGGAATTTGCTCAGGGGGGAACCGCATTTTGTGGAGTTAAACAGTCCGATTTTGTGCCTTTGTTTTAGTCGTGATGGCAAGTTTTTGGTAACAGGTGATCAGGAGGGGAATGTGCGGTTTTGGCGGGTGGAGAGTTTGGAGGAGTTGTTGCAACGGGGGAGGGAATGGTTAGGATTGGCTCATGGGTAGTTGGTAGTTGGTAATGGGCCATCAGAAACCGGGTTTCTCTCTTGGCCTCAAGAAACCGGGTTTCTTTCTGAGGCTCATCAATCCGTCGAGGTTTACTGAAGAAACCCGGTTTCTGCCTAGAGCACGATCGCGTCTTGTCGGCATCAAGAAACCGGGTTTCTTTCTGAGGCTCATCAATCCGTCGAGGTTTACTGAAGAAACCCGGTTTCTGCCTAGAGCGCGATCGCGTCTTGTCGGCATCAAGAAACCGGGTTTCTTTCTGAGGCTCATCAATCCGTCGAGGTTTACTGAAGAAACCCGGTTTCTGCCTAGAGCGCGATCGCGTCTTGTCGGCATCAAGAAACCGGGTTTCTTTCTGAGGCTCATCAAGTCAAGATTTCTGAAGAAACCCGGTTTCTGCCTAGAGCGCGATCGCGTCTTGTCGGCATCAAGAAACCGGGTTTCTTTCTGAGGCTCATCAAGTCAAGATTTCTGAAGAAACCCGGTTTCTGCCTAGAGCACGATCGCGTCTTGTCGGCATCAAGAAACCGGGTTTCTTTCTGAGGCTCATCAATCCGTCGAGGTTTACTGAAGAAACCCGGTTTCTGCCTAGAGCGCG
>Ga0209812_10000040_pt1 | contig 107347 bp, 82 predicted proteins | sample JI71714BDNA_FD_187502 | JGI IMG/M metagenome (GOLD analysis project Ga0209812, IMG submission 187502) | Wastewater effluent complex algal communities from Wisconsin, to seasonally profile nutrient transformation and Carbon sequestration -... | ecosystem: Engineered > WWTP > Effluent > Algae... | reverse complement strand
TTGATTGAAGTGGGGTCAGGAAAAACATGGCATTCTTATTTAACCAGTGTTCTAGACCCCAAGGTTTTACCCCCATATCTAGTAGCCGATTTATATCGGCGACGGTGGCGAATTGAAGAGGCTTTTACAGCGGTTCCCGCTGTTATGCGGTACAATACAGAGTAATGAAATATCATTTTGTAGTCAAGCCTAATGAAATCATATTCACTCGACCTCAGAGAAAAAATAGTGGCCGCGCATTTGACACAAAAGATGCCGATTAGGAAAGTAGCCACCATGTTTGCTGTCAGTAAAAGTTTAGTCCAAAAACTGGTAAAACAACAACAAACTGCGGGTAACTTACAGCCCAAACAGAGGGGAAAACCCCAATTCAGTTATCTGACAAATGCGGAAGAAGAAATCAGAGCGCGGGTGCTAGAGCATCCCGATGCAACTTTAGTGGAGTTTTGTGAATTATTTGCACAAAAAACTGGAAATTGGGTGAGTAGGACGGCCATGTGTCGCTGTTTGCAGAAATTAGGACTCAATCGAAAAAAAAAACATGGTACAGCCGCCAAGCTGCGACTGAAAGAGTCCAAAAATTCAGAGTGGAGTATTGGGAAAAGATTAAAGATATCGAGCCAGAAAACTTAGTATTTTTGGATGAAACTGGTATTTTACTAGGGGGGGCTAGAACTCATGCACGTTCACAAACGGGGACAAGAGTATGCTCATTAAAACCATTTTATCCTTCGGCAAAAGTCACAGCTATTGGCGCAATTAGCATTAACAAAGTCCTGGCATTAATGACGATGAATGATTCAATGGATGGAGCGGCATTTGCCCTATTTATTGAGAAGTTTTTATGTCCTCAGTTATGGGCGGGAGCGGTAGTAGTGATGGATAATTTACCCGCGCATAAGTTAGCTTCAATTGTGCCAATGATTGAAGCTGTAGGTGCGAGTGTTATCTGTTTATCCCCATACTCCCCTGATTTTAACCCCATTGAACTGTGGTGGTCACAACTCAAATCTTTTTTACGTAGGTTCGCTCCAACTACCACCTTTATGATTGATAGAATAATTTCAGTTGCCCTCAACTTAATAAATTCTCAACATTTCAGAAATTGGTTTGCTCATTGTTGTTATTGTACCTCATAACAGCGGGAACCGCTGTAATACAGTAAAAAGACTTTTAGATTTAAGTTATTTATGGACAGGTTCAATTAATGGAATTAAGTTACAGATTTGGGCAACTTGGTTATTTTATGCGGTTTTAGTAGATTTAGGTGATGCCGTAGCCGATGAACTCTCTCTACCCTTTGATGATATCTCATTAGAAATGATTTATCGTGGTCTTTATCATTTTACAATGGCTCATCAAAAAGGTAAGGCCACAGATCCGGTTAAGTATTTTGCTGACCATCAAAATCGAGATTTAGGCATTATCAAACAGCCGCGAAAACCCAAGATAAAATTAATTGTCGCTCCTGAACCTGATCTGCAACGTGGGACTAAGGAGTTTTTTTTCAACAATTCTCTCAAACCCTCTTGACAAAAGACTTACAGCCTTAACTTGTCACCAATGCACTTCCACTCAATCAAATTAATCACGATCGCGCCCAAATCGCAGCCTTTATAGTTGATTTAGAATGGTTGCCCACCCTCACAGATTACAAATGGGAAGGCGATGATGCAAAAAACCGGAAGCAATGGCAAAAAATGGGAGGCTTCGCGATAGAAATGCTCACTCAACTTTATCCAGAAATTCCCTCTTTTGTCTTTACAGGACTCCTGGCGGCAGAAGACTTACAAGAAGCCTTATCACGCGGTGCAACGTGGGGTTTTCACAAAGAAAAAACCCACCATTACTCTCAAGAAAATGCAACGGAACAGCTAACCTATATTAACCTAGAAAAGCATCTCACCAGAGCCGTTAATGTTCGGTATAGTTATTATCAAGAAGTTCCCTTTACCAATCAACTCAAAATAGAACCCAGCCACGAACCCACCCAAAAATTACTCCAACAACTCCGTATTAAAGCACCTCTTAGCCAATCATTTCAAGGACAAGCCCTACAAAAACTGATAGCCAGCCTCTTACCAAATGCCACATCAGTTGAACCCACCAAAGTATTAACCGCGGGCAAATCCAAAGCCGAAGCCACCTTTTTTGTCAGCCCCATCATCGGCCAAGATAAACTCGCAACTCGCTTTATTAAAATCGGCCCTTGGTTAAGCATTCAAAAAGAATATCTCGCTTATCAAAGCATCATTCAACCCCGTCTCAATAGCCACACCGCGAACCTAATTCACCGACCAATTTTAGCAGAAGGCGAGGCCGGTGAAATGCCCAAAGGAGCCTTAATGTACTCCCTCGCCGGCCTCCCAGAAGATTATCAAAATTTACAGTCACTCGACGAATTAATCGAGAAAAATATCGAAACCCCAGAAGGCGATAAAATCCTAGTAGAACGGTTGCAAAATACCTTAGAAACTGTCCTACATATCCTCTATCGTTCCGGGGCTTCCCAACAGGAAAAACAACCCTTGTGGCGTTGGTTAGGAGACATCCTCCCCCCTCTTTACACCGGAATTCTCATCCCCCTACCACAGACTTCTTATGAAGACTTAGATGCAGAAACCACAACTGCCATTGTTCTTGCTTCTAAAACAGCACAAGGCTATAAAAATACTGCCGCTTGGACCTTAGCATCTTTTGACCTTACCGACCTAAATATTGCCCTGGAAGAGCAACGGAAAAACTGTCAGGTTAAAAAACAATCTGAAGACCCTTCCCACTGGAAAAAGGACATTCCTGACACCTACAAACGAGTTTTATTAGATGGATGGTATTTATATAACGTTGAATGGGAAAATGGCGATTTAGGAAACGGTGTTGTCACCCTGATTCATCCCGACTTGGGGATAAAGATTTTATTGCGGGGACAAGGTAAAGATATTCGGCTGCGGTTTGGTGCGACTTGGGTGCGTCCGGGGATGAAGGTTAAAGTTTTAGCGTGCCTAGATATCAACAACCAAGAACAGGAAAAGATTAAGCGAAAAATTAACGAAAATCTTTCCGGTTTGGGTTGGTTAGCAGATGTGGAAAAAGACTCCACAAATAATGATATTTTTGAATACATTTTGCAGCGATTTGCCCAAGCAAATTCTGTAAATCAACATTCTCTAACTTCACCCTTTAAGGTTTTTGGTCAAAACTCTCTCCTTCCCCATCATTATACGATTACTGCTCATGCCGGGGTAATTCATGGGGACTTAAACCTCAATAACATTCTCTATACTTCTCGCGATTCCGTGGGTTGGCTAATTGATTTTGAGTTAGTAAAAGCCCAGGGTATGATTGCCTTTGATTTAGCCAAACTAGAGGTAGAAATTTGGAATCATCACCTTTCCCCCTATTTGACAACTGTCGCTAAACTCACGACTTTATCTCATGCTCATAGCGGCTATCAATTGCTTGACTGGTGTTTACAGGCTTTAGATTTTGCTGGGGATGAAACGGCATTTTTTATCTCCAAGGTGAGAAGAGCAGAAACCTTTTGTGATACGTCCGAATCTTTACTGGTTCCCATTACCAATGCTTTAAAAATTATCAAAGTGATCCGACGCTTTGGTGTGGAAAAATGCCAACTGACGCAAGGGGAGTTAAAATGGGCTTTAGCCGCGTATTTCTTCAACTCTGTTAAATTTCAGTCACAAACCAAAAAGTATAAATCGGCCAGTGCTTGTACTGCTATTTTTGCTTTTCTCGCGTCCGCGTGGCATCTGGATGCAGTCTTACCGACTGTTGAATGAAAATCACCTCTGTTTGCCAAAATACCGTTTTTACCTAATAGGATAACATGACTATGACCCAGCAATTTAAAAATGTGTTTTCCCGAATTAAGCAGGGAGAAAAATCTGCGAAAATGGATACAGATATTGACAGCCTTTTGATTCAAGCGCAAAGCAGTAAAGAAGGATTGAATGAATTTACGGCTGCTATGGCCGATTCAGAAATGGCGGCAAAAATGAAGCACATCTGGGATGATTCCGGTGTGGAAAGATGGGATTTGGCTTCTACCGGGGGGGTGGCAAATATTACCCCGATTTTGGGTTATTTGTGGTTAATGGTAGCTGCGGAAGAAAGCAAAACTAAAGAGGACGAATACACCAAAGTTGTCCCTAAAATTTCCACCAATGGTAAAGGCGGCGGTACGATCGATATTTTGGAAAGTGGGGGGTTAACATTTCCTTCAGATCCCGATGCAATTTACCATGAATGTAAGGAATCAGGAGGGGTAATTTGTCAGCAGGATGATAATTTAACGCCTATTGATAAAGCTTTGATGCGTCGGCGGCGAGAAACAAATTTGATGACTAATGTTTATCTCACCTACGCGTCTATTCTTTCCAAAAAAATCGCGATGCGCTGCACTCATGCCATTATTGATGTGAAGTTGGGGAGAGATACTAAGATTTTATCGGCTTGGATGAATCAGCTTGATGATGTAAACGTAGAAAAACTTTTAAAGGCTTTTGATAAGGATACTCTGGTTATATCGGATAAGGAATCTTTGCAAGCCTTCGCCAACGTTTTGCAGCAATTGAATATTAAAACAGAAGAAATTGATGGGGATTGGATAAAGCAGAGTTCAGAAAAAGGTAATCAACAGCTTTATCCTTTAGAGGAGGTAAGATGGTTGCTAACAAATGCGAATATTCCTCAATGTCGGGTTATTGGCCGGCAATTGATGTTAATTCATTTGGATCAATTGATTAACGAGACTGATGATTTATTAAAACAAAATAATTATTATCAACTATACCGTAAAATTTTACCTGAAATTTGCGGCACTGATGAGCAAAAATGGGAGTCATTAAAAAAACAGTGGAACTCGTTAAAAAAACAATTACTAAAACCCAACTTTGATAATTTTCCAGATTTTAAGCTTAAAGATCAAGAGTTATCCTTAGAAATAAGTTATCCCCTTTATGTAGCTGATTTATCAGTAATTTCTTTTGGTTTGTATCCCTATCAGTTACAAGCTGGGAATAAGAATGTGACAATAAAGAAAATGGATGTTCAATTTTTAGATGAGTTATTTAGCTGGCTTTGTGGGAATGAACCTTACGATCCCGAGGTGGGAATTTGGCTGCATAAACTACCGGGTGAGACGGTGGAAAAATGCGATCAGGGAAAGGTAAATGGGGCAGGTTGGAATGGGAAAAGATATTTAAAAATTTGTGAGAAATCTCAATATCCTGTTATTTCCATATTTTATCGGCCAAGTCGCAATCCTGAGTCAGAGGTGATTGCCAAGGCAAGGCAATTTTTGTCTAAAGTTAAAGTTGAACTCAATCCGTAGCGCGATCGCGCTGTTTCCTTCTCAAAAAAATTAGGAAAAATCAAGATTTGGTAGGGGCGGGTTCACCGAAATCTTTGATACCCACAAACAACGGATAAAAACCCGCCCCCACCCACAGACAACTGATAAAATTTTTCTTCAAAATTAGGAAAAATCAAGATTTGGTAGGGGCGGGTTCACCGAAATCTTTGATACCCACAGACAACTGATAAAAACCCGCCCCCACCCACAGACAACTGATAAAATTTTTCTTCCTTACCCCACCCAGATATTAATAATTAATGGAATTTAACGGTTTGCCTGGGATGATTGTGAGGGGTTATTGGTTGTGTAGGGGCGGGTTTATCAATGTTATCTGTGGGTGGTAAAATTGATCGCTTAACCCGCCCCTACCAATTTTATTCAACATTTTACCATCCCCATCCCCACAGACAAATGATAAAACTGCCCCTATCCCCCAATTAACAATTAATGGAATTTAACGGTTATTTGGGGATAGTTGTGAGGGGTTATTGGTTGGGTGGGGGCGGGTTTATCAATGTTATCTGTGGGTGGTAAAATTGATCGCTTAACCCGCCCCTACAGAATGAAACAGCCCTGTTGGGGCAAAGGGGGCTCGATAAACTGTAGCAAACATTTATAAAATTGATATTAATCATCTGAAAAACCCCCGGTTAAGACAAGAAACCACAAATAAACATAAAATAGGATATAGTCAGAAACCAGGTTTCTGAATTTCTACAGACTTACCGAGTAATGGAAATGGGATTATCAGGAATAAGGATTATTTTAGTAGAACCCGCCGGCCCCTTAAATGTGGGCTCCGTTGCTCGTGTCATGAAAAATATGGGATTAGAGCAACTGATCCTAGTTAACCCCCGTTGTGATTATTTGGGGGAAGAAGCCCGTAATATGGCCGTTCACGCGGGTGATATTTTAGATAAGGCCCAAGTTGTCCACTCTTTACCCGATGGCTTGGTGGGATGTCAACGGGCGATCGCGACAACGGCCCAAAATCGCGCCTTACCAACCAATTTAGAAAACCCCAGAAGCGCCCTACCCTGGTTACTCAATCACCCATCAGCCTTAATTTTTGGTAGAGAAGATCGAGGTTTGACTAATAGTGAATTAAACTATGCCCAAAGATTTGTTCGCATCCCCTCTACAGAAGTTTATCCTTCCCTTAATCTCGCCCAAGGAGTCGCGATTTGCTGTTATGAACTTTATCAGGAAGCCACTCAAAACCTTCGACAAACACCCTCACTCACCCCTAATCCCCAATTGCCCATGACTCCACTCTGCACCGATACCCCTAGGGCATCCCTAGAAATATTAGAGGGTTATTATCAACACTTAGAAGATTTACTCTTAAAAATAGAGTATCTTTATCCTCATACTGCCGCGAGTCGAATGGAGAAATTTCGGCGTTTATACAATCGCGCCTATCCTACCCCCGAAGAAGTCGCGCTCTTGCGAGGTATTCTCCGTCAAGTAGAATGGGCGATCGCGCTTAAGGGGGAAAAGTGATTGGGGACGGGTGATTGGGGTAATCGGGGGATGGGAAGATCAGAAACCAATCTATAATTTATCTGTGACATCCATGAAAAAGCCGTTGCTAATTTGTAATTAGAGATATTTCAAAAATCAGAGCAAAGGCAGGCAAGATGCCTACCCTACCATAAATTTTTGAGATGTCTATGTCAAATCTAAAATCTAAAAGTTTAAGGAGTTTGGTGTGGAGGAACGATTTTCTCGTCGATCAAAATTATCCCTGGTATCTTCTGACGATTCAGGGAAAAAGTCACCAGTAAATAGTGACAATAAGGGTTCGGAAACTTCATCGGATACCCCGTCAACCAAAAGCAGAATTCCTCGGTCAAAATTACCACCTAGTAAAGAGTCGAAAAAATCTAAACCTAAAATTTCTCAGGGAAAAAAAAATAATAATACGGCTAAAGTAACTCCCTTACGGGTGGTTAATGGTGGTGCTTTGAATAAGGAGCAAAATACTCCTATTCCTGGGACGACACGATCGCGCACTTCTGCCAATTTACCCAAAGTTTCTCCTAATCCCGAAGCTAGAGAAGCTAGAGAAGCTCGAGGGGATCGCGCATCTTTAAAAACTTTAGACTTAAAATCAAGAAATTCCCCTATTTCTGAAGCTCCTCTTTCCCCAATACCGCGAGATACCAAAAATCGAGTTCCCGCGAAACGAGTGCGTCGTCGTCCCACATCTCCCCTCGTTCAAGCGACTCGTTATTTAATTTTAGGAGTAGGAATCGCGGTGATCACGGGAACTGTTTTATCAGCCTTTAATTCCTTGACTCGTCCCACACCAGAAGCTAATAGTCAAGAACAACTTAAAGAAGCATCTCTAGCTGTAAAAACTCCTATTATACCACAAGGTTTAAAACTTAATCAAGAAATTACTGAGTTAAAAACGGCTATTCAATCTTTAGCCAGTAAAAATGCTACTTTAACACCGGGTGTGTTTTTATTTGATGTGGATACGGGGAATTATGTTGATTTTAATGGGGATACTGTGTTAGGGGCAGCCAGTACGATTAAAACACCGATTTTAGCGGCTTTTTTCCAAGCTATTGATGAAGGAAAAGTGCGTTTAGATGATAAAGTCACTCTGAAAAAAGAACATATTGGCGGGGGTTCCGGCGAATTACAAGATCAAAAACCAGGTAAGCAATTTAGTGCTTTAGATGTGGCTAATAAAATGATTGTTATTAGTGATAATACGGCGACTAATATGTTGATTGAGTTATTAGGAGGTATGGAGGTTTTAAATGATAAATTTAAAAAATGGGGATTAACTAATACTCAATTACAAAATGTCTTACCGGATTTGGAAGGGACGAATAAAACTACAGCTAAAGATTTAGTTAATATTATGGCACAAATGAATCAGGGTCAATTGATTTCGTTAAAATCACGCGATCGGGCCTTAAATATTATGACTCAAACTCGCAATGATACGCTCTTACCACAAGGATTGGAAAAAGGAGCTACGATCGCGCATAAAACCGGAACTATTGATACAATTGCCGCGGATGTTGGTATTATTGATATGCCCAATGGGAGGCGTTATTTATTAGGTGTGATTGTCCAACATCCTAAGACTAAGCGCAAAGCCGAAAAGTTTATTCAGGATGTTTCTAGTCTGGTTTATAAACATTTTAATGAAGATGCTAACTCGACTTCCAAGATGGAAACCATAAAAGAGACAGGTAGCACTCCTCTTCCTGTGCCAAAATCTGTTGATTCTAATAATAATACCAAGAAACGCGATCGCTAACCTCACCCCCCAACCCCCTCTCCTGGGAGGAGAGGGGGAATTTTGTTTGGTTTTTCTCGGAATTTTGTCGGGTTTTCTCGCGTTTTTCTCCCCTCTCCTGATAGGAGAGGGGCTAGGGGTGAGGTTCGAGGGATTAAATATTTTGATCTAAAGTAACACGATTTCTCCCCGATTCTTTACTTTGATACATCAATTGATCAGCGCGTTTAATCAGAGATTGAATTGTATCATCTTTGCGGGCAAGTGTGCCACCAATGGAAACTGTCACGTTTAAATTTTCTTCATTAACAGTCAACCACGATTTTTCTATAAATATTCTAATTCTTTCTGCCACTTTTGCCAATTTTTCCCGATCAACATTGGTGACAATAACGACAAATTCTTCACCGCCCCATCGGGCAATCACATCCATTCCTCGGATCAGGTTGGATAGGGTTTTGGCTACCATGAATAAAACGCGATCGCCGATTAAATGGCCATAGGTATCATTAAATTTCTTAAAGTGATCGATATCTAAAAAAAGCACCCCAAACTGAATATTATAAAGACCCATTTCGTGCCAGCGATATTCTAATTTAATTTCCAAAAACTTCCGATTTGCCACTTGTGTTAAGGCATCAAGAAAAACCTCCTTTCTTAAAATTTCTAATTCCTTAATTTGATTAATATGTTTAGAATTATCAGAAAAAACCTCTACAGCCCCCACCGCTTCACCTTCTTCATTAAGAATAGGAGAAACTCGCACCGATACCGGGACACGATGACCATCTTTATGATGTAAATAAACATCAACTTCTAAATTGTTTTTATGCAATAAAGTTTGAGAGAGGGGACAACCGACAAGACAAAGTTCATGGCCACAATCATCAATATGTTTCAAAATATTATCAGCACAACAAAAACCCACGACTTCCTCTTTGGTATATCCGGTAATTTTCTCCGCGCCTTTATTCCAAAAAGTAATCCGTTTATCACGATCAACGAAATACACACCATCGGGGATATGTTCAATTAATTCTTGGTAAAATTTATCATTCATTGTTCTCCCTCTCCCACCCTCAAGCACTTTTTTGATTATATTATACTCCCTTGCCTCAGACTAGACGATAAAAATAGGCAACGATGAGTAAGGAATGAAAAATTAATAAAGTAGTGCAGGCATCTTGCCTGCTTTCGGGCACCTATGGGCGAAACTACCAACGCAATAGTCAAGTTATTTAATTTCCATTCCTTAAATCAGAAAAAGGTGAGCATCCTGAGTGCCCACCCTAGGCGAAAAAATCCCTTTAAAACACCTCAACACCTTCTAATTTCTTCACCATTTCCGTCTTCGCGATCGCGGCTTCTCCACAAGTCCGAGGGGTAGGAAACATCTTACCCGGATTCGCTAAACCCTTGGGATTAAACACTTCTCGAACCCATTGCATTGTCTCCAAATCTACCTCATTAAACATCTCTGGCATATAGCATTTTTTATCAGCCCCAATACCATGTTCTCCCGATAAACTCCCCCCCACTTTCACACATAATTTCAGAATTTCTCCCCCGACTTCTTCCACCTTTTCTAATGCCCCAGGCACAGAATTATCATAAAGAATTAAAGGATGTAAATTGCCATCTCCCGCGTGAAAAACATTAGCAATACGATAGCCCGAACGATGACTTAACGCCTCAATTTCTTTTAAAACATAAACCATTTGTGTCCGAGGAATAACCCCATCTTGCACATAATAATCTGGGCTTAAATGACCCGCCGCGGCAAAGGCAGCCTTTCGGCCTTTCCACATCTTTAAACGAGTTTCCGCGTCGTTAGCTGTAGTAATATTACGCGCTCCATTTTTCCGACAAATTTCTGCCACCCGTTTTTTATTTTCCGCCACTTCTACTTCTAAACCATCAATTTCGACTAACAAAATTGACGCGGCATCACGGGGATAACATCCCGTCGCGACAACATCTTCCACTGCATTAATACTGAGATTATCCATGATTTCCATACCCCCCGGAATAATCCCGGCACTGATAATATCAGAAACGGAAGATCCCGCGTCTTCCATGCTGTTAAAATCGGCTAATAATACACAAATGGATTCAGGATATTTTAAGATTCTTAAAGTCACTTCAGTGGCAATACCTAAAGTCCCTTCGGAACCCACAAAAACCCCGGTTAAATCATAACCGGGCATTTCCGGTATTTGTCCACCAATATCGACGATCGAACCATCGGGAGTGACGATTTTTAAACCAATAACGTGATTGGTTGTCACCCCATATTTCAGACAATGAACACCGCCAGAATTTTCGGCAACATTACCCCCAATCGAACAGATAATTTGACTGGAAGGATCGGGGGCAAAATAAAAACCGGCTCCGCTTACCGCTTGCGTTACCCAATTATTAATAATGCCCGGTTGTACCACGACTTGTTGATTTTCTAAGTCAATTTTGAGGATTTTTCGCATTAACGCGGTGACTATTAATACGCAATTTTCAATGGGTAAGGCTCCCCCTGATAGTCCGGTTCCCGCCCCTCTCGCTACCCAGGGAATTGAATCGCGATCGCAGATTTTTACTACTTGTGAAACTTCTTCAGTTGTTCTCGGTAAAACCACAAGAGCCGGACGTTGACGATAGCTAGTTAGGCCATCACATTCATAAACTAATAATTCTTCTCGACGTTGGACGACATTATTTTTACCAACAATTTTTTCAAATTCTTGGATAATGGGTTTCCAGTTAAATTTGGTTTCTTGGGCAAGCATTATATTTCTCTCTTTTGTGAGGTTATTGTCTATTTTACAATGATAGCATTAATTTTTATTTTGAACCACAAAGGCACAGAGGACACAGAGAGAAAGAAAAGAGGTTTTCCGGTTCGCGTTAATTCGGTTATTACAACCTACTAAGCGAGATTCTGAGAAACCGGGTTTCTGAGGTTACGGACTCATGTTAATGGTTTATCTGTCATCAGAAACCCTGTTTCTTTGCCGGATGCCTGCCCTACTATTTAAAGTTTTAATTCTACTGTTTCTCCGGGTTGAGGGGTGAAAAATTCTGTTGATAAACCTGATTTTTTCAAGCCTTCTCTGAATTCCTCTATACTGCCGACAGGACGAATTAATTTAGGTAAAATCCCACTGGCGCGTATTTCTCCTAATGTTGTTGGCAGAAAATATTTCGGTTTTAAGGTTTCGACTAAATTTAATGCCTCCTTTGAACCCATGATTAATTGTCCTAAGAAGGGGAAGATTTGACCAATAATAGGCGCGATCGTGACATCGACTCGATCTACCTTTTCTTTAATTTTGGTCAAGGGAGATAAATGAGGTTCATAATAGAGGGTTTTACCGGTAGTTAAATCTTGTAAAAGATAACCATTTTCTTCTTGCCCGGGTTGAATTGTCGCACCCGGTATCGCGATGATTTTTAAGGTGTCATTGAGACGATACTCCTGCCAATGAGATAAGGAAATTACGGTTTTATAACCTAATGTCTTTACCCGTTTGGCCGCGGTGGGAGACACGATCACGGGGATGTCCCGATCCAATAGGGCTAAAGTTGGGAGATGACAATGATCATCCACCCCTTGAGAAATGAGAATACAATCAAGAGGAGGTAAGGAACTGGGAGTGAAAGCAGGGGGTTTTTGATGGTAAGCTGTAAATAGCCAAGGTTGACCAGAGAAAACTAGAGGATCAACGAGCCAAGGATCAAGGAGGATAGTTTGATTGGAGATCTTGATGATCCAAGAGTTAAGGTCAATCCAAGTCAGTTTCATGGTAAATACTCAAAACACTTGACAATTGTGACTGATTGTAGCAGATTAACACAGAGATTGCCCAAAACCCGATAAGGTCTCTGAGATTATCTCCCGCCCCACTTGCTCTGGGAAGACTAAGACAATCGACTATCTATCGCGGCTTATTAAAAATTTATTTAATTTTGAGAAGATCGGCAACAAATCTGTTATGATAATAAGAATAATTCAGTGCATTTGACCGGTCAAAGAGAGGGGACAATGGGATGGAAAACCCAAGAAGAGGTCAAGGGTAAAAAGTCCCAAAAAGACCGGAGAAAATTCCCAAATCTGACCCAGTATCTCAAGTGTTTCATTTTTTAAAGAAAGTGAATCAAAACAGAGAAAATATGTCAAAATTGTGAAAGAGTGGTGCCATCTTGAAGACACAGGCTGGGAGAATAAGCTGTTACGCGTTTAAAAATCCTTGTACAATAGGCTTAAAGCCAGTGATAAGCAGGATTCTTGTCCTACTGTTTGTGGTGGAAATGCGTCTTATTAACACTCACGCCGAAAGCATCATTAGGGAGGAAGACAAATGAAACAAATATTAGTGGTGGATGATTCTGCCACAATGCGGCGGATGGTAATGGCTTCATTACGCGATCTACCCGGAGTTACCTTTGGGGAGGCAAGTAATGGACTAGAAGCTATTGAATATTTAGCAATTTCACCGTGCGATTTAATGATTCTGGACTTAAATATGCCAGATATGCACGGCTTGGAAGTCCTGAAATTTGTGTTAGGACATCCGAGCTATAGTGATACACCCATCGTTATTTTAACCACCAGAGGAGACGAAGGAAGTAGAGGAGAAGCGATCGCGGCTGGAGCCGCCTGTTATCTAACCAAACCCTTTGAACCACGTTCCTTGTCCTCACAAGTGAAAGAATTACTACATGGAGAATAATCATGGGGGGGAAATCGCGATCAATCCATCTCTATTTGTGATGGAATCTGAGGGGACGCGATAGCAAACCAAACATTGTGCTGATCAAGAGAGGGATCGTTGTGTCAGATGCCAATACCAACTTTTTTGCCGACTTTTTCGACGATTATTTCGCCGAATCAGAAGAGCATCTCGTCATAGTGCGCCAGAGTTTACTGGCCTTAGAACCCTGTATCAATCAAGAGCACATTGATAGTACCCACCTTAATCAACTATTCCGTAGTTTTCATTCCATAAAGGGACTTTCTGGGATGGTAGGGGTAAAAGACGCGGAGGAATTAGCACACCAGATGGAAAGCTATCTGAAAGTGTTAAGAGAAGGACAAGTAGGATTAACACCGGCCGGATTTGATGCTTTGCTTGATGGTACCAAACTATTAGAACAAGTCATTGTACAAGCACGAGATCATAAATCAGTAACTAATATTACACCTATCAAAGAATCCCTACAAGCCCTGCTCCCCGCCACTCTAGCCCCACCCCCAGCGGAAACCACCTTAACTCAGGCCGCCTCAACTCATCCCTTAGGGGGGGTGTCCCTTAAACTCAAAGATGGGGAACAAGAACACTTAGAGGAAGCCCTCACAAAAGGATTCAAACTCTGGCAATTAGAGTTTGTCCCGAGTAACGAATTAGTCAAACGAGGAGTCAACGTCAATTATATTCGCGATCGGCTACAAACCATTGGTCAATTAATCCACTCCGCGCCACGCATGAGTAGCCAAGGCGGGATAGTCTTCGACTTTCTCTTGGGAACCCCAAAAAATATCGAACCCCCCTTTAAGCGATGGGAAAAAGACGGATTAACTTGGATGCCCTATAGCATTTCCGAGTTGTTAGCACCACCCCCAACCCCCCCAGAGGAAGTCTCTGCCCCCATCCCTGTCTCTGTGCCCGCGTCACCGGAACCCAGTCCCACCGTCACAGTATTGCCCGACACACAGGAATCTCGACCCCAAAGTACAACACCAATACCCACAACGGAGGCCCCTACCACACCAACTGCATCACCCCTGGTTACTCAGTCAGCAAATGTCGTGCGAGTTGACTTACCCAAACTCGACGAATTAATGCGGATGGTAGGGGATTTAGTAATTACTCGTGCCCGTTTAGAAGACTTGCTGGTTCGGATCAAAGAAAATTTACCGCCAGCCCAATTACGATCGCTCCAAGAAATCAATCTCACCTTAGAGCGACAACTGCGGGACTTACGAGAAGGAGTGATGGGAGTCCGTTTAGTCCCCATCGGGGATGTCTTTGCCCGAATGCAATTTGTCGTGAGGGATCTCGTCCGAGAAACCAAAAAACAAGTCCAACTCGACTCCGAGGGCCAAGAAACGGAAATCGATAAATTTGTAGTCGAAAGAATGATGGACCCCTTACTGCACCTAGTCCGCAACGCGATCAGTCATGGCATCGAACCGGAAGCCGATCGCGTGAAAAAGGGCAAACCCCCCCAAGGGAAAATTAAATTAAAAGCATCTACCTCCGGGGAAATGGTAGTCATTGAAATTGACGACGATGGACGCGGGATCGACAGAGGCAAAGTCATAGAAAAAGCGCGTGCCCTGGGTTTACTACCCGATGAAACTATTAACAAAAATAACCTTTATGACAGTAACACCCTCCTTGATATTCTCTGTGCCCCGGGTTTTTCCACTTGTGAGGTTGCCGACTTAACCAGTGGTAGAGGGGTGGGAATGAGCATCGTCAAAAATACTATTCAGGAACTTGGGGGCTTTTTGTGCATCGAAACTGAACCCGATCAAGGGACACACTTTATCATTCAACTACCTTTAACCCTCGCGATCGCGGACGCGTTAATTATCAATGTATGTGAACAAACCTTTGCCATTCCCCAAGCCGCAGTGCGCGAAGTGATCGAAGTTGTACCCACCGCGATCACCCCCTTTGAAAATAACGAAATTATCGCGTATCGCTCTGACGTTTTTCCCCTGATTAGACTAGGGGAGACTTTTGGTTTGTCCCCCCACCCCAGGACCAACATCAACAGTCAAAACTCCGCCAAAAATACCCTCGAGACCCCCGTCAAAGAGCCATCGGAGACCAGCGCGATCGGCCCAGGGAGGGCCCCGAACGCGATCACGTCCCTTTTGCGAGTCATAATTGTCGGAAGTGGCTTAAAACGCGTCGCCCTTGCCGTTGATCGCATTATCGGGCTGCGCGAAATCGTAGTCCGATCGCTCGTTGATCCTTTTGTTCAAGTTCCGGGTATTTCTGGTGTGACAGAATTAGGCGATGGGCGCGTTATCTTAATTCTTGATGTTAATGCCCTAGAACGCATCTGGACCCAATTGAAAAGAGACGCGTAGGGACACGGCACTGCCGTGTCCAGCACTGCTCAAGATAATCTGATTGACTCTTGATTCAACCCAACCTACTTTAATCCAAACCGAAAAAAACACCCAATCCCCAATCCCCATTCCCTAATCCCCAATCGCCAATGCCCAAAAACTATGACACAGACAGAAAACACCACGGAAACCTTTATATTTTTTGAACTCGCGGGAACAACTTATGGGATACCATCACAAGTTGTGCAACAAATGGAAATGGTAGAACGCATTACACCCGTTCCCAATGCCTTATCCTTTGTAGAAGGAGTCGTCTTTTCCCGCGGACAAGTCGTTCCCGTATTAAACTTGCGGGTGAGATTTGGTTTTGAGAAAATTCCATATAATATTCGTAGCCGCTTAATCGTCATTCATACCAATAATCGTACTATTGGCTTAATCGTCGATACAGCCAGAGAATTTATATCCGTTAACAGGAGTGCCATTCAACCACCACCAGAGGCGATTTCAGGATTACGAGGTGGCTATCTTGCGGGAATTGCCACTCTTGGAGAACGAGTCGTATTAATCCTAAATGTCGAAGAATTACTAATCGTTGATGAATCGGTGCTTGCCTCAATCCCTCTAAACAAGATCGCGGTGTAGGACAGGGCAATGCCGTGTCCCTACGTCGAGAGAAGATTCGAGAAAGGCGATTCTACCCATTAATTAATAACAGAAAAAAAGGAGAAAAAACTTATGGCAAAAGTAAAAAACAATTTGATTCCTGGTGCGACCCAAAAAGAAAATAAAAGCGAAACCCGCAATCAAATCTCTTCTGTAGCAATTACCCAGGTGCGGGAACAATCGGAACAAATTAGTAACGCGACTCATCACATAGCCCAATTTATCGGACAAGTGGCAGAAGGAGCGGAATCTCAAATACGATCGCTCGATCAAACATTCAGCGGCATCAATCAACTGTCCACGTCCCTCAAAGAAACCGCGAACCAAGCAGAATCGGTAAGCCTTTCCACCGAAGAACTGGTTTCCTCCATCAACGAAATGGCGGCATCCATTGAACAAGTGGCAGCAAGCAGTATTGAATTAGCCTCCGCGGTCAAACAAACCGCGACATCGGTTCAAGAAACCACCACCTCGATCCAAAGCGTAACGAATACCTCCCAGGAGATGGCAACCTCCGCGACTCAAGTCACCACCTCCATGACGGAAATCGCGACATCCATTCGTAGCGTCAGTCGAGATACGGAATCCCTCGCGTCCGCGGTGAACCAAACCGCGGCATCCATCGAAGAAATGGGCGGTTCCATTAAAGGAGTCGCGGCAAATGCTGATGACTTAACTTCCCGTGCGGAGGAAACCACCACGTCTATGAACGAAATGGCGGCCTCCATTGAAGAAGTATCCAGTACAGCAGAACATCTCTCCGCCACCGTTGAAGAAGTATCAATATCAATCGAAGAAATGGCTCGTTCGATCCAAGGAGTCGCGAGCAACACCGATCGAATTAGCGACGCGGCCACCAATGCCGCGACCAGTGCCCAACAATTAGACAGATCCATTCGTTCCGTCAGTAGTCTCACCAAAAAAGCCGACGAAATTACCCGTCGCGTGGCGCGTGATGCCGAAGAAGGGGGCGGGAGCATCGAAAAAACCATTCAAGGTCTCAGTCGTGTCCGCGACTCTATGGTACTATCAGACCAGGTAATTCGCGAAATGGGTAAACGTACTAACGAAATTAGCAGTATTGTGGATACCATTAACTTGATTTCTGAGCGTACAAATCTTCTTTCCCTCAACGCGTCCATTGAAGCAGCCAGAGCCGGAGACGCGGGACGGGGTTTTGCTGTTGTGGCTGAGGAAATTCGTAATCTCGCCGATCGCGCCGCCCAAGCCACCTCAGACATCGCGACCATTATCAAAGGGTTACAAGGAGTTGTCCAAGACGCGATTAACACCTCTAACGAAGGGATGCGAGTCGCGGAAGAAAGTGGTCGTCTCGCGGAAGATGGAGTGAGTGGCTTAAAGAAAATCCTATCGGGGGTAGAAGAAACGAGCCAATTAGTGAGTCAAATAGCCCGCGCCACAGAAGAACAACTAGGCGCGGGTCAAGTTGTGGTGACCGCGATTAACACTACAGTCACTCAGACGAAAGAAGTCGCGATCGCGACCTCTGAACAAGCCAAAACCTCCCAGGGGATCGTCGCGTCAACCACTCAGATGCGAAAAATCACCCAACAGGTGACAAAAGCGATGAATGAACAAGCACGCGCAGCCCGGGATGTGATCAAATCCGCGACTAATACGTCCTCACTGGCAACCCAAGTCAGAAAAGCCACCGCAGAACAGGCAAAGGCTGCGAGTCAAATCATGCAAGCGGTAGAATTAATGCGACGGGGAGCCTCTAGCACCGCGCGGGCTCTGGCAGAACAGTCTAACGCGGGAGAGCAAATCTCCTCAGAATCACAAAGACTCGCTCATCTGATTAACGGTGTCAGCAAAGCCATGACGGAACAAAGTACCGCGTCTAATCAAATTCAAACCGCGGTTGAAGCCATGAAACGTCAATCGGATCAAGTGGCTAAGGCGATGACTGAACAGTCACGCGCCATTAAAGATATGACTACCGCGGTACAGACAATCTCGAAACAGATAAATTTAATTACTCGTGCTAATCGAGAACACTCTACAGTGTCGGGCAGTATTCTTAATGCTCTGGGTGATATGCGACGTATTACAGAGCGCAACGGCATTGGAGTACAGGAAACCCAACGGGTGACAGGAAATCTGCTGGAATGGGCAAAAATCTTGACCAGCATCACTGATCGCATAAGTAGTTAGTGAGGAAAAGTTGATACTCTCATCCTCTGAGGGGGGTGGGAGTGTCAACCCCAATCCCCAATCCCCAATCCCCAATCCCCAATCCCCAATCCCCAATCCCCAGTCCCCAATCCCCAACTTAATTATGGCAGCCTCTAATGCTTCCTCTATTTGCATTTTCACCACAGATGCGAACCTGAATGTACGCTCTTGGGATTCCCGTATGGCAGAAATGACGGGAAAAAGTGCCTTGGAAGTCTGTGGTCAACCCTTGTGCGTTATCATACCTGATCTGGAATCGCGGGGGTTATTGACGCGGTTTTCGCGGGTTCTCAACACAGGCGCGATCGAATCCCTCTCCCCTGGGTTTCATCATTATTTAATAGCCTGTTCCCCTTCTCGCCCCTCCAAATATTTTGACAAAATGCAGCAGCGGGTGACGATCGCGCCGATCCGCGAAAAACAAGTCATTACAGGAGTCGTTGTGATGATTGAAGATGTCACAGCGCGGATGGATCAGGAACGGGATTTAGCTGGGCAATTGACTCAACCTCAAGAAAGCAATCGTGCTTTAGGTAGAGACACGGCATTGCCGTCTTTCTACGGCGATCGATCCATCGTTGATGCTTTAGCTGATGAGAGTTGGCAAGTACGTCGAGACGCGGTGGATACCATTGCCTTAAACCCCGATCCCGACATCGCGGTGAAACTGGTCCGAGACTTGCGAGAAGAGCATCATAATATCAGTATTCTCAATAGTGTTCTCCAAGTTTTAGCCTTAAGTAATGTGGACGCGGTACCGGCTTTAATCGCGTGTTTATCCGATACTGATGCTGATTTACGCATTTACGCGGCTTTGGCTTTGGGGGAACAACATGATCCTCGCGGTGTCCCCTCCTTAATTAAGGCTTTGAATGATCCTGATACCAATGTGCGCTATCACGCGATCGATTCTTTGGGGCATTTACGCGCGACGGAAGCTGTGGATATTTTGACTGATATTGCGGTTTCGGGAGATTTTTTCTTGGGATTTCCGGCTTTGGATGCCCTCCTCCGTATCGGTGAACGGGCTACGGCTTCTCCCCTGTTGGTTCCTTTATTGCAAAATGAATTATTAGGTCCGGCGGCGGTGGAGGTTTTGGAGAAAATCGGAGATCGGGAAGTGGTTCCGGCTTTGGTTCAGTTATTAAATGGTGTTCAGCCTCCTACTCTGCTTGTCGTGAGGGCGATTCAGGCAATTTATCAACGGGATGAACGGATTTATGGGCAAGGGATTGCCATTGCTGATTTGACTGTTCATCAATTGACGGACGCGGGTATTGGGGCTTTGATTGATGCCATTCCCCACGCGGCTGAGGAAGAATTAGCTGATTTGATCCTGCTTTTAGGGTGGTTAGAGGGGCCAGAGGTGGAAGTCGCGATGACGGGATTAATCAGTCATGGAGCACTACGTGATCAGGTAATTGATACCTTAATTCGCTATGGCCGACGGGAGCAGGATAAGGGCGATCGCATTTGTGCTCTGTTGATGGAACAACTGGACTCCGTTGAGATAGAAACCCGTGAAGCCGCGGTAATGGCTTTAGGGAAAATTGGTAATTCTCGTGTTGTGCCCGCGCTCATTGCATTGTTAAATGAAGAGATCGAAAGTGAATTGGTGATCGCGGCGACTAATGCTTTGGCTCAAATTGGCGATCGCCGGGCCTTTGAGCCTTTATTGGCTTTATTAGGTCATTCCGACCCCGCGGTGCGTCAAGGCGCGATCGCGGCTTTAGATTCTTTAGGACATCCTGAGTTAGAAAATCAGGTGACTCAATTCTTATCTAGTCCTAATCCCAGATTACGAGAGTCGGCTGTGCGAATTGCTGGTTATTTTGCCTTTCCTCAATGTGTGGAATTTATCTTTGGGTGCACTCGCGATGAGTCAGAAAAAGTACGTCGTGCCGCGATCGAACATCTGCCCTATTTAGAAGATGATGAACGCGCCCTCGATACTCTGCGACGGGCTTTGGTGCAGGAAACGCCTAGAGTCAGAGCCGCCGCGGCAAGGGCCTTGGGGGAAATGGAAAACGCGAGCGTGTATCAAGATTTAATCCAAGCCCTCTCGGATGAAGAGCCTTGGGTTCGATATTATGCCGTTCGTTCCTTGGGTAAACTAGATCATAAAGGCCACAGGCAGGATGCCTGTGTTACCCCCCAAAATAGTTCTCTGTTTGATATCTTAGCTCCGATCGCCCTCACCGATCCCAGCCATCCTGTACGAGGCGCGATCGCGGAAGTCTTAGGCAATATTGGCGGCATAGATGCAGTTCCTCTTTTAACCACCTTAGCCGAAGTAGAAGATGGGGATGGTGATATTGCACGCGCAGCCCTAACCGCGTTAGGATATATTGAACATCCCGATGCTGATTCTGCCCTATTGAAAGCTTTATATTCTCCCAATCCAGAACGTCGCATTGATAGTATCCAGGCCTTGGGAAAACGTGCTGTAGGGGCGGGTTTACCCGCGTCTTCAGAAGATAACCTGAATACGGGTTCCGAGGCCTCTAGGACTGCCGTGGATGCTTTGCAATGGTTGGTTCTCTCTGATCAGTCCCCGAAAGTCATTCAGTGCGGCATCGATACCCTGCAACGGGTAAACCGCGATGAGGCAACTCAGGCTCTGATTGAATTAACGATTGAGCCTACTCGCCGAGAAGCCTGTTGTACAGCCTTGGCTCAATTGGGAGAAAGTCATCTCGATCGTATCGCGGTGGGATTAAATCATATTCATCCGGGGGTGCGTTGTGCCATTGTCAATGTCTTAACACGGCTGAAAAATCCCAAGGCATCGGAACTTCTAATTGCCATGTTAGATGATCAAGATTCCGAAGTGCGTTTAGCCTCCACAGTGGCCTTAGGACGTCTGGGAAATCGTGCCTGTGATGACAAACTCGCCCATTTAGCCCATACTGATCCCGATCCGGCCGTGCGTCGGGCGGCCCAAAAAGTATTACAGCGCTGATTTTAGGAGTAGAAACCGGGTTTCTCACTGGGGGTGCGGGTTTGAGAAATTCTCGGTTTTTGGGAAAAATGTGCGCAATTGCGCACATTTTTCCTAAACAGGGAAAAGATCGGAGTGAAGGGACTCCTACCTTTGGTTTTCTGATCGATGTAGATTGCGGGGGGGGCGGGTTTTAGAGGTTGTCTGTTTTGTGGAACCCACCGCGGGTGAACAGGCCCCTACCTTTGATTTTCTGATCGATGTAGATTTCGGGGACACGATTTGAGGTTTTAAATTTGAGATGGGAAATGAGGAGATATTTCTCCTTTGCGCCTCTAAAAATTTTTGATCTAAAGTCTACAAGTTTTCTTTATAGGATTGTGATGAATGAGATTTAAAGCAGAACCTTTCAGTTTGCCTGAAAGTATTTTTACGATTTTACGAGATTTAATCCACGAACACACGGGACTTTATTATGAAAATAATCAACGCACAATGTTAGGAGAAAAACTCTCTCCCCGTCTGCTAGAAAGAGATTTAGACTCTTTCTTAGACTACTATTATTTGCTGAAATATGATATCAATGCTTACGAAGAATGGAATTATTTAATGGATCTTCTTTCCGTCCAAGAAACTTTCTTCTGGCGCGAGATTGATCAGGTGCAAGTTATGGTAGATATTTTACTTCCCCAATTGTTAGAACTCCCGAAATTTAGATATCAGGCTGTTCGGATCTGGTGTGCCGCCTGTGCCACAGGTGAAGAACCTTTATCGATCGCGATCGCGCTTCAAGAAAAAGGATGGTTTGATAAAGTGGCTATTGAAATTTATGCCAGTGATGGGAGTCAGAAAGCGATTACCCAAGCCAAAAAAGGAATTTATAGAGAACGCTCTTTTCGCACTTTACCAGAATATCTCAAACAAAAATACTTTCAAAAAATAGAAGGGGGTTGGCAAATTCAAGCCGATATTCATAAACGTGTTGAATGGTCCCTAGCCAATTTAATGAAACCCAATGAAATTCACAGCTTAACTCATGCGAATTTCATTTTTTGTCGAAATGTTTTTATCTATTTTTCCGAAGACTCTATTAAGGAAACAGTCTCATTATTCTATAAAGGTATAAGTAGCCCCGGATATTTATTTGTCGGTGCAGCAGAATCTTTATTGAAAATAACTAAAGAATTGGATTTACAAGAAATAGGAGGAGCGTTTGTCTATGTCAAAAAATAGCACTTGGGGAGACTTGAAAAACAATTATAATGATAATATAGTGTTGACCTTTGAGAGGTGAAACTTGTGGTACAGGCCTAAGGCCTGTGACGGGCCTTAGGCCGGTTCCACATTTACATCTCATTTAAAAATGCTATATCAAGTCCGGTTAAATAGACAGAATTACCCCAGGGGATCTTTCGCCAATATCTTAACGAGAAGCCCTATCTGCCGTCAACCCGCCCCTCCTCAATATGAATGATCATTAATCAACCGGACTTGATCAAAACCCCCCAGAAAACATTTTCCATCCGATATCGTCTCAATTCAGGAGATAAAATTAAATGAACAATAAATTAATTCGTGTTTTAATTGTGGATGATTCGGCCTATGTTCGTAAAGTCGTTAAACAAATTCTGTCACGGAGTCCTTTTATCGAAGTAATAGGGATTGCCCGCGATGGACAAGAAGCCTTAGAGATGGTGGAAAAACTAAATCCAGATGTAGTGACATTAGACTTAATTATGCCACAAATGGATGGTGTAGAATTTTTAAATGTGCAAATGAAACGTCGTCCTATTCCTGTAGTGATTGTTAGTATTGCCAGTGAAGACGGAGAATTAGTATTAGCCGCCCTTGATGCTGGGGCTGTTGATTTTGTCCAAAAACCCACCGCGTTAGCTACAGAAAAAATTTTTGAAATTAGTAATGAATTAATTGCTAAAGTCAAAACGGCAGCCCATGTGCCTTTAACTCATCTTCCTATTCAGCAAGAGTCTCAAAAAACACTCTCTCCCCTGCAAAAAAGAATGAATCATATAGGCGGTATTGATATTGTTGTTATTGGGATTTCCACTGGTGGCCCCCAAGCACTTACTTCTTTAATTCCTATTTTGCCGGGGGATTTTCCTATACCTATTGCTATTGTTTTACATATGCCAGTTGGTTATACCGAAATGTATGCCCGTCGCCTCAATGAAATTTCTCTCCTTAATGTCATGGAAGCCAAAGAGGGGGTTTTAGTATCTCCGGGCTCAGTCTTTATTGCACCCGCGGGACGGCATTTAACTTTTCTGCGTCAACCTAATGGTACTGTTGTCACCCATTTAGATGCTCGTCCTTTTGATAGTTTACATCGCCCTTCCGTTGATGTTTTATTTGAGTCAGCCGCGGAAATTTATCGCGATCGGACTCTGGGAATTGTCATGACAGGAATGGGCAGCGATGGTAAACAAGGCGCTGCTTGGATTAAATCCCACGGTGGTATGATTTTTACAGAATCAGAAGAAACCTGTGTTGTCTATGGAATGCCGAGATCCGTTTTGGAAGCAGGATTAAGTGATAAAAGTTATCCTCTCTATAATATGGCAAAAGCCATTTTAGAGATCGTTTAACCCCAACATCTCTGATCATCTCAAAAAAAGAACCCTGACTCATCCTGAAACGTGATAAAAATGAGAAATCAGGAATCTTTTTTCATATTCGGCTAAGGATTTTTGCTCATAGACAACTGATAGGAGCCATCCATAGGATGTTGCCCCCAAATCACCCTATATATCGCGTGTCCACAATAAAATCATTCATACAGATTTGTAGGAGTAGTGCCTTTGTGCCAACCCGCCTCCGTGCCTCACCTCATCCCTCAGGGCAACCACGGGGGGATTGCCCCTACCCCCCCTTGCCCCCCCGCGCGCGGGTAGGGGCAACCACGGGGGGATTGCCCCTACCTTCGGGAACCCCCGGAACCCCCGCGGGCGGGGGGCAGGGGGGACGCGCTATATAGAGTCAATGCGTAAGTCATGATGCTTTAATCAAGCCCCTAAGAGGGTGGGATAAAAATCATAATTGGCTGGGCAAAAAAAACTGTGACAAACCAACCTGAAATCAGTTCGATAAAGGAGCTAATTATGTTACTTACAACGAAACAAAATCAAGGTTTAATTACTTTTATTAAAACCGGATTTATTGGCTCAACAATAAGCAGTTTAGAGGACTTAAGTCATAGAAAGATAAAAATAGAAATTAAAGATATTTATCTGAATCCAGTGAATCGTTTAGGGAATAAATTTGCCCCTTTTATTGATAAGGAAGTATCGACTATTCATCAAGTTTTTAGTGGTTCTATTTCAGGCGATGCTTTTTTTCTGTTAGATTACAGCAATGCTTTATCTTTGTGTAATTCACTCCGAGAACCCTCAATTTTGCCCTCCCCTCACTTGGATTTTGACCGTCGTGATATTTTAACCGAAGTCGGGAATATTATTCTCAATAATTATCTGGGAATGTTTAGCGAACTCTTACAATTACAAGTAAATTTTTGTTTCCCCTGTTTTCGTTTAGAACCTTTGCCCAAACTTATTAATCATATAGTTGTTGGCAAAAATGAGATTCGTTATTCATTGGTAATAGAAACAGCTTTTGATTTTTCTGAGCAATCAATTATTTCTTATATTATATTAGTATCTGGTGTTTTGTCTCTTTCTTGTTTAATTCATTCCGTGGAAACTTGGGCCGATTTAACTAACTTAAATTTTAGTAATCTTTACGAATTTAAAGTTTAGTTATTTGTAGGTTGGGTTGAATCATTGAAGCTCTAGGTAATCTTAATGACTCTTTATTCAAGCCAACCTAGGAGATGTGATTTGTAGGTTGGGTTGAATCCTTGAAGCTCTAGGTAATCTTATGGAATCTTTATTCAACCCAACCTATGTAATAGGTACGATTGAGGTATAATCAAGATATTGAAGTGAGGTAAGTCTGATGAAATTACTTGCTCCTATTAAAGTTGTTGATCTGGAGTTAAGTCATGAAATTCCGACTTTGACAGGGTTAGAGGGATATATGGGTTTACAAGCTTTGGTGAGACTTCAAGGAGTCCCCCTGGGCATGATCCAAGCACCCATAACGTCAGGAATTTGTCTTAAACAAACCTTAATACAAGGAATTTTAGAACAGTATAGTGACAAGATTCTCCCTTATTTATTACTGAAGGGATTCGCGTCTAAACCTCAATCTGAAAGATTACGTTTAGAAGCTTTCTTTGATTTGCCTTTGCCTCATTATAAGGGTGAATTGCCTTTAGTGACTGTGGCTATTTGTCTGAGAGAATCTGTTGAAAATTTAGTCGGTTGTTTAGACTCTATTAGAAAATTAGATTATCCCTATCTTGATATTTTAATTGTTGATAATGCTCCGAAAAATGAGGATACAGAAAAAGTAGTTTCCCAATATCCTCAATTTCGTTATGTCTGGGAACCTCGTCCGGGTTTAAGTTGGGCAAGAAATCGGGCAATTTTAGAGGCGAAAGGGGATATTATTGCTTTTACTGATGAGGATGTTATTGTCGATCGCGCTTGGGTAAGAGCCTTAGCAGAAGTCTTTGGAGAAAACCCGGAAGTAATGGCAGTAACGGGTTTAGTCGTACCCTACGAATTAGAAACAGAAAGCCAAGTTTTATGGGAAAAATCACAATGGTTTGAGCGCAAATTTCAACAAAAATGGTATCACAGGGGAGAAGGGAAAACCGTGCCGAATGATTTATTAGCCACTTGGCAATTAGGCACGGGAAAAAATATGGCTTATCGTCGTAGTCTTTTTCACACAATCCCCTCCTTTAATCCCTCTTTAGGCGTGGGGACAGCTTTCCCTGATGCCGAAAGTTTAGAAATGTTTTTTCAAGTGCTGAAAAACGGATATACTTTAGTTTATGAACCCCGTGCCTTCGTCCGTCACCGTTATCCCCAACACCGGGAAAAATTAGATAATTTCTTAGGAATATTTAGCTCAATTTATGGATATTTAATTAGTAGTATTATCTCGTATCCAGAGTATTTTTTATCTTTGAAAATCACAGGAATTTCTTGGCTAATTAGATGCTATTTGCCCCGTTTCTTTCTGGTTTTAACCGGTCCGAGTGAGTTTTCCCGTGATTTAATTTTGAGAGAAGGGATCGGGATTTTAACCAGTTTTTCTAATTACCAAAAAGCCCGTGGGCAAAGCAGGAAGATTAACTCAGAATTTGGCGATTTTCCCGATATGAAACAGGTGCTTCCCGAAGCAGCTAAAGCCGAAAGCAAAACCGAAACGCGCAAAAAAGACGCGATAGCCTTCGGCTCAAGCGAAGCTATCGCGGTACGAATAATCAATCTGAATGAACCCCTCCAGCCCCTTACCGATGTGATGGACTATCGAGTAGTGCGTATTTTTGTCAGTGGGAATGGTTCACCCTTTGGCGAGTTCGACATCATTAATAATTATTACCCCATCAGTATAAGTCGTCTACGGGAAAGCCTTATCGAAAAATTAGGTCACGAATTATTGCCCCCCCCGGATATCTGCAACCATTCCCAGATAGAAACTTACCTAAAATTTGTCTTACAACAGCAAAAAAGTTTAGCTCCAGAAAGCGAAATTTTCTCTCCGGTGATAACATTTCCCGAAAAATTATCACCCGAAATATCCGTTTCCATAGTGATCGCGACTTACGATCGACCCGACGGATTGAGAAACTGTCTCAAACACTTAATGTTACAAGAATCCTCTCGGAAAATTGAAATTATTATTGTCGATAACCATCCCTCCTCCGGTATTACGGAGCCTATAATCAAAGAATTTCCTGGGGTAATTTTGGTAAAAGAATCCCGTCAAGGTTTACCCTATGCCAGGAATGCAGGTATCCTCGCGAGTACAGGAGAGATTATTATCGCGACAGATGATGATGTGACAACACCTCCTGATTGGTTGGAAAAACTCCTAGGGCCTTTTGTCAGACCTGATGTTATGGTAGTGACGGGAAATGTATTACCCCTAAAATTGGAGTACAAATCTCAATGTTTATTTCAAGCTTACGGCAAAGGGGGTTTAGGACGTGGGTTTAAGAGGTTTGAGGCTAATAGTAATTGGTTTACGCGGTTTTGGTGGCAAAGTGTTCCCACCTGGGAACTAGGCGCGACAGCTAATGCAGCTTTCCGGGCTGAGATATTTAGCGATCCTGAGATTGGTTTAGTCGAAGAAACCTTGGGAGCGGGGACACCCACGGGCGCGGGAGAAGACCTTTATCTGTTCTATAAAGTGCTCAAAGCTGGTTATACCATAGTTTATGAACCCCGTGCCTGGTTGTGCCATGAGCACCGCGCAGAAATGACGGCTCTGCGTCGTCAACTTTACAATTATGGTAAGGGTACTGCCTCTTATATGTGGTTGACTTGTCTGCGCGATGGGGATCTACGAGTCTTGATTAATTTATTCTTAGGATTGCCTTGGTTTGATCTCAGGCGAATTATCCATCGTATCTTAGGTCGCACTCATCATCCCATTTCCTTAACTTTATGGGAAGCTCTGGGGCATTTGCTGGGGGGTTTTGCCCTGTGGCAGTCTTATCAACGGGTGAAACGAGAAGGCAGAAGTCAACCTTATATTCCTGTGCGCGATCGGGTTAATGGCTCTTGACAAAATACCGAGATTTACCGAGATTTTAGTGCCATTTTTTTGTAAGTTGGGTTTCGTGCCTCAACCCAACCTACCAATCAAGGCTAGGCAGAAAAAACGGGTTTCTTCTGCCTAGGGATTAAACCCAAGTGGTTAATTAAATTCCGAAACCCGGTTTCTGGGTGCTTAAGAGAAACTTATCCCCCTTTTTGAGATATGATTTTGACGAAAAAAACTGGCCAAACACAGTTCCGATGGGAACCTCTTTATCTCTACGATCTCCTCAAACAACTGGTGATGCGAGATATTAAAATTCTCTATAAAAAGTCAATGTTAGGAGTCGGGTGGACCCTGATTAGTCCTCTCCTCCAATTAGCCGTTTTTGCCTTCATTTTTCGTCGGGTATTACCTGTCAATATTTCTCGATATACATCCTTTATTTTTTGTGGGTTACTGGTTTGGACATGGTTTCAGACTTCACTGGTTCATTCTACGGGATTAATTACAGGAAATCGCCCCATGATTCGGATGCCTGGGTTTCCGATCGCGATTCTCCCCATCGTCACGGTAATGACAGGTATGATTCATTATTTGATCGCGATTCCTGTCTTAATTTTATTGGTATTAATTGACGGTGGATATCTCTCCCCTTACTTGTTTATATTACCCCTATTATTATTAATGCAGTTTGGTTTAACGGTAGGTTTAGCCTATCCTTTAGCTGCCTTGAATGTCACATTTCGTGATACACAATATACGATCGGAGTGATTTTGCAAATGTTATTTTATATGACTCCTGTTTTCTATGATATCCAACATCTTTCCCCTCAACTTCAGTTTATCTATCGACTTAATCCTTTAGTCACCCTGCTCGAATCTTATCGGAATATTTTAGTTTATCAAAAAGCACCGAATTGGGGATGGCTTTTGATAGTGGCTCTGATCACCGCGATCGTTAGTTTCTTGGGATATTATATTTTTCAGCGTCAGAGTGTGCGTTTTGTTCAGGAAATTTAATCAAAAAGATGGAGAAAATTTGATGAAAGATGCCATTATTGTCGAAGGTTTAGGAAAGGAATTTGCTCGTTATCATGCCAAGCGACCTAATACGATTATGACCGCGGTTTTGTCGGGGATGCGACATCTCAAAGCCCAATCTCGTTTCTGGGCTTTACGCGATATCAGTTTCTCTGTTGCGCCAGGGAAAATGTTAGGAATACTAGGTCAAAATGGTGCGGGAAAATCGACTTTATTACAATTAATTGGCGGTGTAGGTGCTCCCGATGAAGGGTCAATAAAAGTCAATGGACGTATTGGCGCGTTATTAGATTTAGGGGTAGGATTTCACCCGGAATTGACGGGTAGAGAAAACGTTTTTGTCGCGGGTGTTGTCGCGGGTTTAACGGAAAAAGAAGTGAGGCGAAGGTTTAATGATATTGTTGAATTTGCCGAGTTAGGGAACTTTATTGAAAATCCTGTGCGAACTTATAGCAGTGGGATGCAAATGCGTTTAGGATTTGCGGTCGCGGTACATACTGATCCCGATATTCTCTTAGTGGATGAATTTTTATCGGTGGGAGATTTAGCTTTTCAGTCGAAGTGTTTGCAAAGAATTACAGAGTTTAAAGAAAGAGGATGTGCGATTATTTTAATTTCCCATAAGGCCAATCAAATTCAAGAATTTTGTGATGAGGCGATGTGGTTACACGCGGGGCGACTGATCGCGCTCGGAGATCCCAAAGAAATTACCAAATTTTATATCACAAAAATGCGACAGGATACCGATCAACGGATCTCTAGCTTAACATCCAAGGCCAGAAAATTAGGAGGTGAGTTAAGAATTAATGAAAATCGGATGGGTTCTTTAGAGGTAGAAATTACCGATGTCAAATTCTTGCCCGCCAAGGAGATTAACCGAGGAGACTCGGTGACAATTGAGATCCATTACGAAAGTGTAAATCCGATTATATCACCGATTTTCCGAGTGAATATTAGTACGGAAGATGGGTTAACTTTATTTCAAACAGATTGGGAAACACGGGATCAACTGAGAATGCTGCAAGGGAAGGGAACCGTGAAGCTGGAACTGGCACGTGTGGATTTAGGGAAGGGGAAGTATTTTGTCAATGTGGGGGTTTATGAAGAAAATTGGGCTTATACTTATGACTATCAATGGAATCTTTATTCTTTAATCGTTAACGACACAGAAAGTGAAAAAAATATTTTCCATCCCCCCTCTCATTGGCAACTGGGAAGTGTGGAGGCTTCTCCAGATAAGACGGCCGACTCTGATTTTTGATAGAATATTAGTAGATGATCGGGATCAAATTTGCGTAAAGCAGATATGGGAGGGTTGGGCGGATTTGATATCAAAGCTAAAGAATCTTTGTAGTGTAAGGTAGTTGATCAGTCCAACCCTCCCTCTGGGGCTTTTTCTCCCAGTTATATTTAAGTCAACAGACAAGCTGGAAAACCCGCCGCGATCGCGGTGAGTGGGACATCTACTAATCCGTTTTCCCAAGGCAATATCCTTTACCCGTCCCCTCTGTAAGAGCTCAAGGATGTGCCGATTTCTATACCCAGAACACCCTGATGTATATTCCCTCTGTTAGTCAGGTTATTGATCGTAACCCCTTGATTACGCCCCCTCATACGCCGATCCATGAGGCGATACGGTTAATGAGTCGGGCGGGAGCAAGTTATGTCTTAATTGTAGAGGAAAAGGGGGGAGACTCGCCAGAGATGGGGAGTTACCCTGATGTCTTTGCTTTTTCTCCGAGTCCCCTCTTAGGGATTTTCACAGAAAGAGATATTATCCAATTGACCTCCATCGGCGCGTCTTTAACGGGTTTTCCCATTTCCCAAATTATGATTCGCAGCGTTGTCACGGCGCAAGATGCGGAAATTCGGGATATGTTTAGTCTCTGTTCGATGCTGCAAAAGCATGAAATTACCCATTTGCCGATCCTCAATGATTCCGATGAATTGGTGGGCATTATTACCCCCCAAAGTTTGCTGCAAGCCTCTACAATCAAAGAATCTGAACCGAAAGATATACCACCTCATCGGGGGGGGCAACCTCCTGTTCTCCCCCCTCGTCCGGGGCTACACATTCCCCTCAACGTCCTCAAAGTTCACCAAATTTTGCGCGCCAATGACCCCCGTTTGGTACAAGCCTCCCCGAGGGATTCTTTGCGTTTTATTGCCCAATTGATGTTTCAACATAATGTTAGTTATGTGGTGATTACGGAACGCGCGGAAGATACTAAAGAAAGGGAGCAAGAAAGGGGAGTTCCTACTCTTTTTATTGATCAGCCTAATCTCCCTCAAGTTTCTTCTCTACCGACTGGGGGTGGTGCTGCGAAGGTGGCTTTGGGGGTGGTGAGTGCGACCGATTTGGTGCAATTTATCGTTTTAGGTTTGAATTTTAATAGGACTAAGGCGATCGAGGTTTGTAATCGAATGCCTTTGATCGTGCGTCCTAATGTTTCTCTGAGTTCGGGGTTTGCTTTATTACAAAAGACTTTTTATCAGTTGCCCCTGATTGTGGTAAATGAACAGGGACATCCCATCACTGTTCTTAATCCCGCGACGATTATTCCCCAAGCTTTGGACGCGAAGGCTTTACATTTGGGCATTCTCACCCTTCAGCGTCAATTGGAAGCTACGACGTTACAGTTGCAAAAGAGGAATCAACTTGTTGAGTCTCTGATGCGCGATCGTCAACAACAGGCACTTCTGAAATCGGCTTTGAAAGACATTTCCGAACGTGCCACTTTAGCTTTACAGGCAAATCAAGATGGTATTTGGGATTGGAATTTAGAAACGAATGAGGTTTTTTATTCTTCCCGTTGGAAGGAAATTTTGGGCTATTCCGATGATGATATTTCTAATAGCTTAGAGGACTGGTTACAACGGGTTCATCCTGATGATTTTGATAAGGTTAATCATGCTATTGAGGATCATTTGGCCCAAAAAACGCCTTCCCTCTCTTTGGAGTATCGGATGCGTTGTAAGGATGGTAGTTATCGTTGGATTTTAAACCGTGCTCAGGGGACTTGGAACTCCGTGGGGATCGCGGTGCGGCTCTTGGGTACTTATACGGATATTACCCAGGAAAAGGAATGGGCTTTAAAGATATCTTCTCAGTTAGAGTCTTTTGATGATATTTCCCAACGGGAGGCCGCGCTACGACAACTTTATGAGTACACGATTCATTTAGAGGGGCCTTTTGAGGAACGTATTACTCGTTTGTTGGCGATGGGGTGCGATCGCTTTTCGATGGATATGGGGCTTTTAGGCCGGGTGACAAGCGATCGCTATGAGGTAATGGCGGTTTATTTACCTCAAGATTTTCCTTTTGGTATTGCCAAAGGGGATAGTTTTGCCTTATCTAGCACTTTTGAACGGGAGGTATTACGCGCTAATACGGGCGCGGATCGGTTAGCCTCGGACCCCCTGATTGTGGAATCAGCCGGATCGGAACCTTTTTGGCGTCAACATCCAGCCTATAATGTGCGTCGCATAGAGTCTTTTATGGGTATTCCCATTATGGTCGATGGTCGTCTTTATGGCACTTTGAGTTTTTCTTCTCGATATTCCCAACCCAAATTTAAGTCGGTGGATTTGGAAATTTTTCAATTAATGGCGGGTTATATTGGTAATGAGATTACTCGCGATCAACGGGAACAAACTTTACAACAACAATATCAACGGGCTTTATTATTTAAACAAATTACTTATAAGATTCGTTCTAAGTTCGATTCTCAGGAAATTTTCCAAACTACCGCGACTCAAATAGGTCGAGTTTTTGGGGTAAATCGTTGTACTATTCATACTTATGTCAAGGAGCCTTATCCTCATCTTCCTTGTGTCGCGGAGTATTTGGAACGGGGTTATGATTCCGCCCTGGATGTGGAGTTATCTGTTAGTTATAATCCTTATACGGAAAAATTACTGGGGGAAGATGAGGCGATCGCGTCTTCTGATGTTTTCAGCGATCCTTTATTAGAATCTTCTGCACCTCTATGTCGTCGCATCGGTTTAAAATCAATGTTGGCGGTGCGGACTTCTTATCAAGGGGAACCTAATGGGATTATTAATTTACATCAATGTGATGTGATTCGTCATTGGAATCAGGATGAAATTGAGTTTCTCGAAGATGTCGCGGCTCAGGTGGGAATCGCGATCGCGCAAGCGCAATTATTAGAAAAAGAAGTAAAAAGTAAACAAGAATTATCCGAAAAAAATGAGGCATTAGAACAAGCGAGACAAGCCTCGGAAGTCGCGAATAAAGCTAAGAGTGAATTTTTAGCAACGATGAGCCATGAAATCCGTACACCCATGAACGCGGTGATCGGAATGACGGGGTTATTATTAGATATGGACTTAACTCCAGAACAACGCGATTTTGTCGAAACAATTCGCACCAGTGGCGATTCTTTATTAACTATTATTAATGATATTCTCGATTTTTCTAAGATAGAATCGGGTAAAATGGATTTAGAACAACATCCTTTAGAATTGCGAACTTGTATAGAAGAAGCTTTAGATTTATTAGCACCAAAAGCCTCTGATAAGGGAATAGAATTAGCCTATCAAATTGATGCTACTGTTCCCATGAATATTTTAGCAGATGTTACCAGACTGCGACAAGTTTTTGTCAATTTAGTCGGAAACGCGGTCAAATTTACCCAAAATGGAGCCGTTGTTGTTTCGGTTACGAGTCGTCATTTTTCCGATGTTTCTAGTTCAGAAAATCCCAAAAATGAGAGTCTTTGCGAGATTCAATTTGCCGTCAAAGATACAGGAATTGGTATTCCTACAGATAGAATGGATCGCCTATTTAAGGCATTTTCCCAAGTAGATGCTTCGACTACTCGTGAGTATGGAGGGACGGGTTTAGGGTTAGCGATTAGTAAGCGTTTAAGTGAATTAATGGGCGGAAAAATGTGGGTAGTAAGTAAGACTATTAAGGATGAAACAGCTCATTCTGGTCAACAAAGTATCACGGGAGAGACACCGATAGGGTTTGTTGAACCTGTGATGGAGGAGAGTGGTTCTATTTTTTATTTTACCATTGTTGTACCTTCTTGTGTTAATAATTCCCCTAATGAAAATTTAGAACTCCTCAAAAATAAGAATTTATTAATTGTCGAACATCATGCTATTCATCAACAGTTATTATGTCAACAGGCGCAGTCTTGGGGGATGAAGTCTGTGGTAGTATCATCGGGTACAGATGCGTTAAAGTTACTAGAAAAATCGGGCTTTGATCTCGTGATTTTGTCGATGAATTTAGCGGATTTTGATGGCATTGAGTTAGCACGACAGATAGGGGAGTTAACCCGTCAAAAAAATGGGAAAGCTCCGCTGCCGATGGTGTTATTTACTTATATGGGTAAACCGGAAATTTGGAAAAAGTTAGAAAGTGCCGATGTGAATTTTGTTGCTTTTTTGAATAAGCCCTTGAAACAGTCTAGTTTTTATAATATTTTGATGCAGGTTTTTCGTGCGGATCTTCAATATGATGAACATTTAGAGGGAGAAAATGGTTTCCAAAAGAAAGTTGGGGTTAAGGCGATAAAAAATGAGAAGAAAGCGATGATCGCTCCCGATCCCCTGCGTATTTTGTTGGCGGAAGATAATTTAGTGAATCAAAAAGTCGCGATTAAGTTATTGGCGAGTATTGGCTATAATAATGTGGATATCGCGGAGAATGGTTTGGAGGTTTTGAAGAATTTAAAAAATCGGGTTTATGATGTGATTTTGATGGATGTTAATATGCCTCAGTTGGATGGTTTGGATACTACGCGACGGATAAAACAGGAGTGGCAAGGAAAGTTACTTCCTCGTATTATCGCGATGACGGCTAACGCGATGCGCGGCGATCGCGAAAAATGTTTAGACGCGGGAATGGATGACTATGTGACAAAACCTATTCGCCGCGAGCAGTTATTTGATGCCTTGACTAAGTGTAAACCCGTGAAACTGGAGGAAAATGCCTCAGATATCCCTCTCAAAGAAATAGTTAATCTTTCTTCTGGGGATGTATCCGCGTTTACAATGGAGGTAAGCCATCAGGATATACCCTTAACTGTTTCTCCTGCTGTTGCTCTTAAGGATGTGGAGTCTCCCATAATGATTAATGAATACCCAATGAGTGATAAGCCTGCCATTGATTTTAATAAACTCGATCCCATTCGGGAATTATATGAGGATGAGCCCGAGGAATTCGCGAGTTTAATTAGTAATTATTTGACTAATTCAGGGGGTTATATTGATGATATTCGCAGCGCGATCGATAATCGTGATGTGTCTGCTTTGAAGGTGGCTGCCCATACTCTCAAATCCAGTAGTGCTCAAATGGGCGCGATGATTTTGTCGGGATATTCTAAGGAATTGGAAACAATGGCGCGGGCAATGTTGGGAGAAATTGATGAAACTCCTGATGATTGTTTTGCCTCTGGAAACGCGCAGAAAAAATTATTATATTTAGAAGGAGAATGGCTCCGCGTAAAACCCGCGTTAGAAGAGATTATTTCAGGGTAATGGGGATTGGTGAATGGGGAATGGGGAAACCCATATTTTTGTAAGTTTTTGCTTAGGTGCTGACTCGCGAAAAGCTCCCAGGAAAAAGCTACGAATCCACCTCACCCACTACCTCGCGTTTTAGTTGCTAAGGAATGGAAATTAAATAACTTGACTATTTGGTTTTTCGGGGAGCCCTTGAGAGGGAAAGCAGGCAAGATGCCTGCACTACTTTATTAAATTTTCATTCCTCATACCAATATTTGATTAAGGAATAATATGATCACAGAAGAAATTAGGGTTTATGGCACGGTGCAGGGGGTAGGGTTTCGCCCTACGGTTTATCGTCTCGCTCAAGAATTTCATCTTAAGGGTGAGGTTTGTAATGATGGGGAAGGGGTATTAATTCGGGTTTCCGGTACCTTAGATTTAATAGATGCTTTTGTGGAAAAGTTACAACAAAATTGTCCACCTTTAGCTAAAATTGATCGGATTATTCGTCGGAAATATCAACACGCGCGCGCTTTTGATGATTTTGTTATTACCAGGAGTTTAACGAGTAAAATTCATACGGCTATTGTCGCCGATGCCGCCACTTGTCCCCAATGTCAAGAGGAAATATTAAACCCCCTTTCGCGTTGGTATCTTTACCCTTTTACCAATTGTACTCACTGCGGCCCTCGTTTGAGTATTATTCGTAATATTCCCTACGATCGCGTTAACACCAGCATGACAAAATTTATCATGTGTGAGGCTTGTGAAAAAGAATATCAAGATGTAAGAAATCGCCGTTTTCATGCCCAACCTATTGCTTGTCATAATTGTGGGCCGGAAGTTTGGTTAGAAAAAGCTGATAACCCCAATATCTTATTAAAAAATATTGCTAATTTTCAGACTATATCTCGATTCATAAAAAAGGGATTTATTTTAGCCATAAAAGGGATAGGTGGGATTCATTTAGTTTGTGACGCGACTAATGAAAATGCAGTTAAAACTCTCCGACAACGGAAAAAAAGATATGATAAGCCTTTGGCATTAATGGCGAGAGATATTTTTATTATAGAAGAATACTGCACGGTGTCTCAGGGGGAAAAAGAATTATTAACAAGCACGATCGCGCCTATTGTGTTAATGAGAATAAAGGGGAAGAAAAAAGTCACGTCATCCGTTGCCCCCGGACAAAATACCCTCGGTTTTATGTTACCTTATACGCCTTTACATCATTTAATTTTCACTGATATTGATTTTCCCTTGGTTTTTACCAGTGGTAATTTTTCCGATGAGCCTCAATGTATTGATAATGAAGAAACGCGAACAAAGTTAAACTCGATCGCGGATTATTTATTACTCCATAATCGGGAAATTGTCAATCGGGTAGATGATTCCGTTATGAGAGTGGTTAATAATAAAAGTCAGGTGTTAAGAAGGGCGAGGGGACTTGCACCTTCTCCCCTAGGTTTACCTCCGGGTTTTGAGAAAGTGCCACCTCTTTTAGCTATGGGAGGGGAGTTAAAAAATACCTTTTGTTTAGTGAAAGATGGAGAGGCTATTTTATCTCAACATTTGGGAGACTTGGAAAACGCGATCGCGTTTCAAGCTTATCAAGATACTCTGAATTTATACTTAAAATTATTTGAACATAAACCTGACGCGATCGCGATCGACTTACATCCTGAATATTTATCAACAAAATTGGGGAAAGACTTAGCATTAGCTAATAATTTAAAAATCTATTATATTCAACATCATCACGCCCATATTGCCGCGTGTCTGGCAGAAAATAATATTCCTTTAGATGCAAAACCTGTCTTAGGAATTGCCTTAGACGGATTAGGATATGGCAGGGATGGGAATTTATGGGGGGGGGAATTTTTATTGGCAAGTTATCGAGATTTTCAAAGATTAGCTACTTTTAAACCTGTTCCTATGATAGGGGGACAACAAGCGATTTATCAACCGTGGCGTAATACTTATGCCCATTTAATTACCTATTTTTCCTGGGATGAATTAAGGGAAAAATATCAAGATTTAGATATCATAAAATTTTTAGACCAAAAACCTCATAAACTTTTGCATCAAATGATACAAAAAGAGATTAATTGCCCTTTAGCTTCATCGGTAGGACGATTATTTGATGCGGTAGCCGCCGCGATGGGAATTTGTCGAGAAAATTGTAGTTATGAGGGGCAAGGCGCGATGGAAATGGAAGCCCTCGTCGATGAGGTTATCTTAAATAATAATGAAGAAATCACAGGTTATCCTTTCAGCCTTGTGACAATAGATAAGAGAAAAAATAATCCAGAATTGTATATAAATTTACAAACATTCTGGTTAAGTTTGTTAGAAGATTTAGTCCAAGAGGTGTCTCACCCGATGATCGCGGCTAAGTTTCATAAAGGGCTGGGAACCACGATCGCGTCTCTTGCCCAAAAACTTTGTCAGGAAAACGCGATCGAACAAGTTGTCTTAACAGGAGGTGTCTTTCAAAATCGCATATTATTAGAACAAGTCAGTCAGAGTTTAACTCAAGTAGGAATCACTGTACTGACACATCATTTAGTCCCGGCCAATGATGGTGGGATTTCTCTCGGACAAGCCGCGATCGTGGCAGCTCAATTACTAGAGAATGTGTAGCAAACTAGGGGTATATTTTTATGAATTTCCAAGCCAATAACAGGTTAGAATTGGATGAATTTCCACAAAATATTCAAGAATTATTAATGCTCGCGGTGCAACATTGGGAAAATTTTTCCGAAGCGAATAAATATATCAATGAAGCTTTAACTTTGGCGGGCGATCGTCAAGATCGCGTAATCATGACTTATCGGCATTTATTTTATAAAGAATTAAGAAAATTAAGCTTACGTCGTGAATAGAGCCGAAGTTATGCTACAATAAGCTAGATGAAAAAAAGCAAAGGAGAAAGAAAAATGTGTTTAGGCATCCCAGGTAAAATTATAGAAATTACGGATGTCGAAAATCAATTAGCTATGGTTAATATTGGCGGTGTCAAACGTCAAGTTAATATTGCTTGTATTGTGGATGAACAACATCCGGTAGAATCTTGTATTGATGATTGGGTATTAGTTCATGTTGGTTTTGCCCTTAATCGTTTAGATGAAGAAGACGCGGCAGAAACTTTGAAATTGCTTAATGAAATGGCACTTGTTAATGGGTAATGGGGAATGGGTAATGGGAAATTGGTGAAAACATCAAACTCAGTTAGCATTGCAGAGTTACCCATTAACAAGTCACCAGTGCTCATTTTGGGAGCATCCCATATTGGTAAATTGGTAGTGCAGTGGAGCCTCTTGCTCCCTTAGATCCCTACAGGTTTTTTCGCAAATTTGGGATGCTCCAAGTTACCATTCCCTATTCCCTATTCCCTATTCCTGAGTCTCCATTACCTATTACCCATTACCTATTACCTATTACCTATTACCCATTCACTAATTATGAAATACGTTGATGAATTTCGAGATCCCAAAAAATCTCAAGCCTTACTTAAGGCAATTGAAAAATTAGCTAATTCCCTTAATCGCACTCCCGAAAAACCACTGAAATTAATGGAAGTTTGCGGTGGGCATACTCATTCTATTTTTAAATATGGCCTAGAGGAAATTTTACCACCTACCATTGAATTAATACATGGCCCCGGTTGTCCCGTTTGTATTATGCCTAGAGGCAGACTCGATGACGCGATCGCGCTTTCTTTAAAACCGAATATAATTTTTACCACCTTTGGGGACGCGATGCGAGTACCAGGCTCGGAATATAACCTATTACAAGCCAAAGCACAAGGGGCAGATATTCGCATGATTTATTCACCCTTAGACTGTCTCAAAATTGCCAAAGAAAACCCCGATAAAGAAGTCATTTTCTTTGGTATCGGTTTTGAAACAACAACGCCGAGCACAGCCTTAACCATTCTACAAGCCGCCAGAGAAAATCTTAAAAACTTCAGTATTTTTGCCAATCACGTTTTAGTGATGCCCGCCCTGGAAGCCCTCTTAAAAAATCCCGATTTACAACTAGATGGCTTTATCGCGCCTGGTAATGTTAGCACTATTATTGGTACTCATCCCTATGAAGTAATTACCAATGACTATCATAAACCCTTAGTCATTTCTGGGTTTGAACCCTTAGATATTTTGCAATCGATTTGGATGCTTCTGCAACAATTTATCGAGGGACGTTGTGAAGTCGAAAACCAATATTCACGGCTGGTTAAACCCGAAGGTAACGCGATCGCGCTTCAAGCCATTAATCAAGTCTTTGAAGTGAGAGAAACCTTTGAATGGCGAGGGTTAGGCGATATCCCCTATTCGGGCTTAAAAATACGTCCAGCCTATGCCCAATTTGATGCCGAAACCAAATTCACCTTACCCAATTTACAAGTAGGAGATCACAAAGCTTGTCAATGTGGAGAAATACTCAAAGGCGTTTTAAAACCCTGGGAATGTAAAGTATTTGGCACAGCTTGTACCCCCGAAAATCCCATAGGAAGTTGTATGGTATCCTCAGAAGGAGCCTGTGCCGCGTATTATAAATATGGGCGACTTTCTACCGTTTCTAAATTCGATAAAATTGATCGTAAAACATTCCCTCAAGTGGTAGGGGCGCCTTAACCGATCAATTTTCCCACCCACCGATAACCTTAATAAACCCGCCCCTACCCAACCAATAACCCCGAAAAACCATCCCGGGCAAACCGTTAAATTCCATTAATAATTAATATCTGGATGGGGCGGGTTTACATAATTTGTCGATGGGGTGGAGGCGGGTTTTTATCAGTTGTCTGTGGGTATTAAAGATATGGGTGAACCCGCCCCTACATCAATGGTAAAATGTGGGATAAAATTCCGGGTAAAATGTTGAATAAAATTGCTAGGGGCGCGATCTATTTTGTCACCCACCAATAATCTTAATAAACCCGCCCCCACGCAACAAATAACCGCGAAAAACCATCCCCGAATCACCGTTAAATTCAATTAATTGTTAATTTTTGGGTGGGGAAGGATTACTGTAGAATAAGGCACAATCTCTCTCGGTTGCGAAGTTTTGACAAACGCGGCTTTATCGGGTATGATGAAAGTGTTGCTGTCACCTTGCCACAATTTTAATGTCTGCTTATGCCCAAAAAGATTCGAGAACTCAAAAGCCTACTGCTAAAAGCTGGGTTCATTTATCGTTCGGCAAAAGGCAGTCATACCAGATGGGTTCATCCTTTGTTACCTAATGAACCAATTACCATTGCTGGAAATGATGGCGATGATGCGAAACTGTATTTAGAGAGAGAAGTGAACCGAAAACTCGGAATATTGAAAGCCATTGAAGAAGAGGACTCGGAATTATGAAATTACCTTATATAATTGTTATTCAATGGTCTGATGAAGATAACTGCTACCTAGTGCATTTACCTGATTTTCCATCCCAGCAGTTCCACACTCACGGAGATACCTACGAAGAAGCTTTGAAGAATGCTGTAGAGGTGTTAGAGCTTTTAGTTGAAGAATATCAGATCGATGGTAAATCTCTCCCCCAACCTAAAAATATAGCAGAAAACCTTCTGTTTGCTTGAACATAGGTTGGAAGCGATCGCGTTTCTCCTATCCACGTTCATCTGCGGTAAAAAAAAACGCGATCGCTGCCCCTAAATCAATGGTAAAATGTGGGAGAAAATTCCGGGTAAAATGTTGAATAAAATTGGTATGGGCTCTTTCACCAATCAATTTTGTCACCCACAGATAACATTGATAAACCCGCCCCCACGCAACAAATAACCGCGATCAACGATCCACACCCCACTGTATATTTCTCTCGGTAAAATAATAATTATGAGCGATAACTTGAAGGAATCGGCCGCACAACATCCCCTGTTTAAAAAAGTCGAACAAGCGCGACTTCGCCGAGGGAAAATACGCGACACTGCGATCAATCTCGCTCATGGAAGTGGCGGAAAAGCCATGAGAGATTTAATTGATGATATTTTTGTCAATAGTTTTGATAATCCCATTTTATCACAACTGGAAGATCAGGCAATTTTTCCCTTAGCCAGCTTAAGTCAATTCGGCAATAAACTGGCATTTACTACAGATTCTTATGTGGTGACACCCTTATTTTTTCCGGGTAGTAATATAGGGGAATTAGCCGTTAATGGGACTGTAAATGATTTAGCGGTAAGCGGAGCAAAACCCCTTTATCTTAGCTGTAGTGTCATTTTAGAAGAAGGTTTTTCTATTGAGACTTTACGGGAAGTTATTAATAGTATGAAAGAAACCGCCGATCGCGCAGGAGTGCAAATTGTCACAGGTGACACGAAAGTAGTACATCGCGGTGCGGCCGATAAATTATTTATTAATACCGCGGGAATTGGTATAATTAGAGAAGGCGTGTCTATTTCTGCTAAAAATTTACAACCCGATGATGTTATAATTGTGAATGGATATCTGGGAGATCATGGGACTGCGATTTTAATTGCTAGGGGAGAATTAGCCTTAGAAACGGAAATAAAAAGTGATTGTCAGGCGTTAAATGGATTAGTTGATACTATTCTTAATGTATGCCCAGAAGTTCACGCGATGCGAGATGCGACACGCGGGGGTTTAGCGACAGTTTTAAATGAATTTGCCCAAACTTCTCAGGTGGGAATTTATTTACATGAAAAGACGCTTCCGGTGAGGGATGAAGTGACAGGAGTTTGTGAAATTTTGGGATTAGATCCTTTATATTTGGCGAATGAGGGTAAATTGGTGGTGGTTGTACCCCGATCGCGTAGTGAAGAGGTACTTTCGGTAATGAAATCTCATCCCGCGGGAAAAGATGCTTGTATTATTGGAGAAGTAATAAAATCACCTCCGGGTATTGTGTTATTAGAAACAGGGTTTGGCTCTCAAAGAATTGTCGATATGTTAGTGGGGGATCAATTACCCAGAATTTGTTAATTTTCAGCGTCGAGGAAAATGAGAAACCGGGTTTCTTTTATAGCCAAGTTAAAAAACTCATATTCTCACAAGAAACCCGGTTTCTTAGCTCTTCGCTCTGAGGAAAAATTTTCCCAGTGAGCCGCTCACACTACGCCTTCTTTCCTCTTCCCTCTTCCTTTGTGCCTTTGTGCCTTTGTGGTTTATTACTTCTTCAAAAATATGCACGAATTAGGAATTACAGAAAATATAGTCACGATCGCGACTCAACACGCCCAAGGGCATAAAATCAAAAGAATCACCCTAGAAATAGGGAAACTATCAGCAATAATGCCAGACGCGATCGAATTTTGTTTTGACGTATGCAGTCGAGAAACACTACTCGAAGATGCTATACTAGAAATAATAGAAATTCCTGGGCGCGGCCAATGTCGCAAATGTGGAAACAAAATAGCATTAGATGAACCCTTTGGTATCTGCGAATGTGGTAGTATTGAACTAGATTTAATCGCAGGCCAAGAATTAAAAATAAAAGAAATGGAGATAGAATAATGTGTGTAACTTGCGGATGTTCGGAAAACGCGCAAACCCAACTCACTAACCCAGAAACGGGTGAAGTCGTTACTCTTTCTACTGAGGGCGAATTGCCAACTGAGGGCGAATTGCCAACTGAGGGCGAATTGCCAACTGAGGGCGAATTGCCAACTGAGGGCGAATTGCCATTCGCCCCTACCAGCGAAAATCATCATTCTCATACCCATACTTTACCCGATGGTACTGTCATTACTCACACCCATCATCACCATGAACATCATCAGGATGAAGTCCCCCAAATTCATGCCAAAATCCATGGAACAACTATCACTTTAGAGCAAAATATACTGGCAAAAAATAACCTTTTAGCCGCACAAAATCGAGGATGGTTAAAAGGGCGAAATATTCTCGCGTTAAATTTAATGAGTTCCCCAGGTGCAGGGAAAACAACTCTCTTAACTCGCACCCTTAACGATTTAAAAGATAAATTACCGATTTCTGTCATAGAAGGCGATCAAGAAACCGCGAATGATGCGGAAAAGATACGCGAAACAGGTTGTAAAGTCGTACAAATTAATACGGGAACCGGATGTCATTTAGAAGCTTCAATGATCGAAAAAGGGTTAGATAATCTTAACCCTTCCCTCAATTCTCTGGTGTTTATTGAAAATGTGGGAAACTTGGTTTGTCCCGCGTTATTTGATTTAGGAGAAAGGGCAAAAGTCGTAATTCTTTCCGTGACAGAAGGGGAAGATAAACCGATTAAATATCCCCATATTTTCCGGGGCAGTGATATAATGATTTTAACTAAGATAGACTTATTACCTTATCTGCAATTTGATGTAGAGCGCTGTATGGCTTATGCTAAACAAGTTAATCCTAACATTCGTATTTTTCAAGTCTCCTCTTTCACAGGTGAAGGGTTAGAAAATTGGTATCATTGGCTATTAGAGCAAGTTTCTTTCGTTCATGCCTAATAGTAATAAACCAAGTTGCTAGTTATCAGATCCCATCGTTTTGATCCCCCCAATTCCACTTAATAATGGGGTTGGGGGGATCAAGCTCCTGTACCTCAGCAGACAGAGAAACGCGATATAAGAGAGACGCGATTTTTCATGTCGCATTTTTTCAAAATGGTATTAGTAGGGTGCGTCACCAGTCCATGCTCTCCGCCTTTTCATAAACCTCTGCTACTCCATTATAGGGTATCATTTCTCCTGTTTCTGGATTAACTCGAATACCATTATTAAATGTCGCGTAGTCGGCTGAATTCCTTACAGCTTGCTTTGCATCATAACCATTAATACTCTTCTTCATCGCCGCGAGACTAGCCTCATTTCTGCTTCTCCTGATCGAGGACTTATTTTTATTGTTGATATTATCAAGCTCTTTTTGAGTGGTGTTTGGGTCAACGGGACTTAGCGGATTAGTCTTGTTTTCACGAATCAACTGAAGTGCGCTGGTATAATCTTCTGTTGCTTGAGCCAAGAGATCCCTCACCAGTAAAGTCGTGGGGTCTACTGCACCAGTCACCGGAACCGCGCCGGAAGCAATTTTTTGTGCCTCAGTCACAAGATCGTGTATTTCTGCGAGTGTGTTGTTTTTAGTCGTACTGACGGGAAGCGCGCCGGAAACGATTTTTTGTGCCTCACTCATAAGAGCGTCCACCTCTGCGAGTGTGTTGTTTTTTATCGGGGTGACGGGAAGCGCGCCGGAAACAATTTTTTGTGCCTCACTCATAAGATCGTGTATTTCTGCGAGTGTGTTGTTCCCAGTCCTGGTGACGGGAAGTGCGCCAGAAGAAATTGTTTGTGCTTCACCCAAAAGCGCGTCCACTTCTGCGGGTGTGTTGTCTTGAGAAAGTGCTGAATAAATTCTTTGTGCTTCACCCAAAAGCACGTCCACATCGGCGAGTTTGTTGTCTTTAGGAAGTATTGAAGAAATTTCTTGTGCTCCACTCAAAAGCTCGTTCACTGCGAGTGTGTTGTCTTTCGTCGTAGTGACGGGAAGTATGCCGGAAGAAATTTTTTGTGTTTCAATCAAAAGCTCTTCCACATCGGCGAGTTTGTTGTCTTGAGGAAGTGCTGAAGAAATTTGTTGTGCTCCAATCAAAAGCGTGTGCACTGCGGGGGTACTGTCTTGAGAAAGTGCTGAATAAGTTGTTTGTGCTTCACCCAAAAGCACGTCCGCATCGGCGAGTTTGTTGTCTTTAGGAAGTGCTGAAGAAATTTGTTGTGCTTCACTCAAAAGCGCGTTCACTGCGAGTGTGTTGTCTTTCGTCGTACTGACGGGAAGTATACCGGAAGAAATTTTTTGTGTTTCAATCAAAAGCGCATCCACATCGGCGAGTTTGTTGTCTTTAGGAAGTGCTGAAGAAATTTGTTGTGCTTCACTCAAAAGCGCGTACACGGCCAGTGTATTCACTTTAGTCGTAGTGACGGTAAGTGTGCTTAAAGAAACTCTTTGTTCTTGACCAAAAAGCGTGTCTACGCTCCTTAAGTCATCGGAAGGCAGAAAGTACATAAATCTATCTCCTAATTCATTCGTATCAATAGTTAGGATTTAGGACTTACGCAACATTTGTCTCTCATAATGACGGCATTTCATTCACTTTGCGTAAGTCCTGAAAGTTAGCTTGTTGCTGACAACTTGATGTTGTAGTTAGTATCTCCTATGGACTTAGTGACAGCAACAAAGTAAGTACCGGGTTTTAAATTTCCCTCAATTTGCTGAGAAGTAACCCCTGGGGTTCCAGACCACAAAACTTCATCGTTTTCAATCTGGCCATTCCCGTTAATGTCCTGGTTGAGATTCACATTAAAATCACCAGTTAAACTATCAACAATTAGGCTGAATTTACTGGTGACATCAACATTGAAACGGTAAATATCAATTGGGTCGAAACTTCCCACAAAATCAGTAAAGGTTTGAGGGCCCGCAAGAGTACCAATATCACGGGATGTTTTTAGGGTATTCCCTGCATTGTCCGGTGGTAAACCAGTAGGATTGGTTGCCGATAAGTTCATGTGATAGGTTGTATTGCCATCGAATTGAGAGACAATCGCAAAGTATGTCCCTGCTTGTAGAACCTGCCTGAGTAACTCTTTACTGTTGCCCGATTTCTGGGAAATATTTATGATTTCACCTGGATCGATCTCTCCATTATTATTGACATCTTTAACAAGACGTAGATCCGCGTCAGATTTCATTTTGTCAAGGGTTAATTTGAAATCCTTAGATGTGTCGAGTACAAAACGATAGATATCTCGAATATCGGTATCTCCAACAAAGTCAGTGGCAGTTTTCGTCCCATCGAGTAGACCAAAATCCTGTGCTTTGTTGAGGGTATTACCCCCATGATCGGGAATGGGCATCGACAGTCCCTCAACTCGACCAAACTTAACGTAGTGTTCTATTCCAGTCAGTTCATCTTTGAGAATTGCATCTTCAATATATGGATTTTGTTCCAAATAGAGAGCCGTGTCAAATAGAGGACTGGGGTTACGGCCTTCGAGTTGACCGAATTTTATGAAGTGTTCGATCGCGGTTATATTACCTGCCTTTACAGCTTCTTGCACATCTGGATTTTCTTCTAGGTAAAACTGAGTATCAAATAAAGGAGTCGGATCAAGCCCGGCAAATTGACCCGATTTCTGAAATTGCTCCAAAGGACTTTTGATATTACCCAACATTAAAGCTGTCGCCACATCTGGGTTGGTTTCCAGGTAAAAATTTGGATCAAAAAAAGTTTCTAGTGTCAGCATAATCTCTTACTCCAAAACTATTCTCAAAAATCTTGACTACTCTTGAAAAATGGTTAGAAGGGATTAACTTGACAGGGTGATAACGGCTCTGAAAGTTTAATCGACAAAGCTTTTCGCTGAGTAAACTCGAAAAAGGACACAGCTTATTAGACATAGCAGCAAAAATCGGATCAATGGCAGGCTAATGCTACCCTACAGTAGTTTATGGAGATGTCTATTGACACCCCTATTGACAATCAAGAACTCTCTTGAGTGCATATAAGGGCAATTATCGGTTAATTAAATCCAAGTTTCGCCTTTGTGGGGAAGTGTTGTCGTCTGAAAAGATTATCTAATAAAGCACAGAGCGTCTTCACACCGCCGAATTTGTCTTTAGGTTGGATTTTAAAAAAAAGAGTAATTCAAGATATTAATATGTCACTACGCATTGACCATAAGGTTGTTTGGGGGCAACCACAGGGGGATTTCCCCGATTTTGATGTATCTGCGTAAGTCCTAATGTATACATTATAATCAGGATCTAAAAATCTTATCATATTTTTATCTTTTCTTTATTTTTTCATTAAGTTTTGTTAAAAACATGAACATACTCAGAAAAACTCTTGGTTTAAGTTTAGGATTGTTGTTAGTGAGTGGAAGTCTCCCAGAAAACACGATCGCGGGTAGATATGTATTAAATCAAAGCCCAGAGCAAATCGAAAAATATTGGGGACATCCTTTGTCAAAAAGACTAAAAGAAACAGAAAAAGGAACACAAGAAATTATCTATTCTTATGAAACGACAAGCCTGCGTCGCCTCTTTCCCACTTTACCCAAAAATGCCGAATTTCAAGTAATATTTGTCCATAATCAAGGGATTCGCATTTCATTATTAACTAATTCTAACGGGGATCAACCTTTTTCGTTTTCCTCCAAAGCGGCTGCCCAATTATTTAACTATATATTTGGTTATCAACCCCCGACGTGGAAAACCCTTCCTCATATTTATGGCCATGAGGGCTTTGGCGAAACCAAAGCTTGTTTAGGGGATGGAGTCGGAATCTTTTTTTACTCCTTTATGTGGGGAGAAGATGATATTAGTTTATATTACGATCCGCGTTGCGAACCTCCCTATTAATAGCAGGGCTGGATATAATCAGATCCGGTGATATTTTTTCATATCCTTAAAAGGGAGGTAAAAAGCCATGAATAGGAGTCCAAAAGTCCTAGGTATTGTTGGTAGTTATCGCACTTTTTAAATAAAACCGAGATATTTTGAGATGCGATACCCAATCACAATCCCCAGGATGCCACCAATAACGCTAAAAAGGATCGAGGAGAATGAGAGCAAACTTCCACCCCACAAGACGGGGATGTAACTACCAATTGTAGAGCCAGCAAACATCCCAATACCGATAATTAATTTATTCATTTAATAATAGCCTCAAGAGTACCTCCTACAATATAACAATTGTGCTACGAACTTTCCTTAAGTGTTTTGCGAGAATTGTCAGAAGGAATTTGCTGATGTAAGCTAATTTTATCTGCGACTTCATACCCTAAAGAAAAACCTTCTTCACTGTTGACTTGAGAAGCAGAGCGAAATTTGACTTTAATACCTCGTTGCCGCCAATAATCCGCGATCGCGTGTTTATTTCGTTCAAACATGGAACGAACCACAATAGCAGGAGTCGCGGGAGTTTCTCCATTCCCTGGTATTCCTGATTGTTTCATGTACTCTTTTTGTGTTAATAATCTTTGTCTAAGTCGCGTGGCACATCCTACTCGAAAACCATTCAAATAAGCGCGTCCTTTTCCTTGACAAGACTTGGCTTGTCTTTCAATGGCTTGAGTGAGATATTGATAAAGATGTTGATCAACTATTAAATTTGTCGAAATTCCTACTAAAAACCTATTACCCGTATAATTATTTCGCATCGCGTCGCAATTATTCGCGTCCGCGATGCCAGAGAGTAAAATTATTTTCCAGGTAACAGTGCGGGATGTTGTTTCGATAACTGTTTCGCTAATCTCTTCTTTTTGATCAGTTCCCAGATCCGCGAGACTGAGATTATATTGTGCTAATAATAAAGAGGCTTTTTCCGCCGTGATCGTGGCTTCATTTTCCTTAGATGATGTGGGCTAGTGCTAACATTTTTTTGATCTTGGTGATGAGCAGTTTATCTACCATTGTTATACCCAAAAACGAGAATTTACTTTTGTTTTATTACGACTAAGGTAATATCATCATAAACGATATGAGAGCCGATATGTCGTTTCACATCTTTAATGACAGCTTCTTGAATTGCCAGGGCGGAAAGTTGCCAATTTTGTTGGACAATTTCACACAATCTTTCTAAACCATAGAGTTTTCGATCATGATTTTCGGCTTCGGTAATACCATCGGTATAAAGCACCACTAAATCCCCTGAATTTAAAGGTATTTCTGTGGAGTCTATCCAGTCACTAATCTCTTTTTCTAAGGCCAGAGGAAAACCTAATTTTATTGTAGAAATAACTTCTAAACTTCCCCCATTTTTTACTAAAATTATATCTTCATGTTGACCGCTTATCAGCAATTTTTGATCTTGATAATCTAATAAACATAATGTCATATTTTTCTCACTTTTCATTCGTTCTACATTTTTATATAAAGTGCGGTTGACGGCGGTTAATAATTTTTTAGGATCGGTTTCATCATTCTCTAAAAGCGATCGCACCGCGGTTTGTGCCATCATCATTAATACCCCACTTTCTAAACCATGTCCCGTCACATCACCAATCGCAATTTTGACTTGTCCCTTATGAGTGAGAACATCATAATAGTCGCCACCTACTTCTTCAGCAGGTTCCATAAATCCGGCAATATCTAACTCTTTAATCGCCAATATTTCTGAGTCTTTGGGCAAAATCATTTTTTGTAATCTGCGTGTAATATCTAACTCTGTACTCATGCGCCGATTTTCAGCTTTTAGTTTATTATTTAATGCACTAATCTCTTGATTCGCTTGGGCAAGTTGAAGAGTCCGAGCGGTGACTTGCTCTTCTAATGATTGATATAATTCCCCTAATTGAGTTGACATTCTGTTAAAAGTGTGTGCTAAAATTCCTAGTTCATTTTTGGCATTGATATTGGCTTGAATATTCAAATGACCTTTGCTAACTTGCGCGGCGGCTTTTGTCAGTTTCTCTAGGGGATAGATGATGGTTTTTGCAAACAAAAAACCGATTATTATTGCTACTAATATTGCTAATATAAGGGCCACAATCATCAATAAAATCATGCGATATACGGGTGCATAGACTTCCGCGGTGGCTAATTCTACAACGACAGTCCATTGGATTCTACGCACTAAGGTTGCCGCCCCTAAAACTTCTTCTCCTTTTAATCCTTTATAGACAATGGCTGGTGATTTATTTGGCGATCGCGCTAAGTTGAATATAGTTTTAATAAAAGGGCGATCGCTCAATTTTTCCAATTCATTTCCCTGGAATTTCTGGTCTTTTTGGGCAATTAAAATAAAGCGATTATCAAAAACATAAGCATAGCCCCTTTCCCCCACATTAATATCAGTAAGAATCCGAGTCAAAAAAGCCAGATTAATTTTCGCAAATAAAACCCCATCAATTTGATTATCTTGATTACGAATAGGAACGGCCATAACAGTGAAGGGAATATGAGTCAGTGGATCAATTTTTACAGGACTAATATAAGTTTCGCCTTTACTAAAACTCACAAAAAATAAATCGGAATAATCTTCTGATTTTACCCAGAGATTAAATTCAGAAGGTAATAATACTTTATAGGGTGATAAAGCCGTAACAATTTGCCCTGATTGATTCATTAGCCCAACAACATCATAAGAACTATTGCTTTTGATCAGTCCTTCTAAAATACTATTTTGGACTGTGGTAGAAAAATTGGTTAACCCTCTTAATTCCGCGAGATAATTTAATTGTCGTTTGATCTCATTCAAAGATGAACTGATTTCATTGGCGGCGGAGCGCGATCGCTCTTCTTGAAGTAATATTGCCTGTTTTAGCTGGGTTTCAAAACTCAGATAGGTTAAAGCACCCCCTGTTAGCAGTAAACTTAAAACAACCCCTAAAACCAGCCCGTAGCGCAGTTGGTTAGCAATGGAAAAGAGGGGACGACGGATCATATTTTTTCTCGTTCAGGGCTATATGCTTAATTTTACTGTATAATAATATACTACCAGAAGTAACTTAATTCTGTTTCCGGGTCGGGGTTTTAGCCCCAAATTATTTCTGGTGATTTTGACTGATATTTGGGCTGCATTTTTTTCAAGAAAGGTTGTTTTTTTATGATTCAGAAAGAAGGGATTAAAGCCAAGTTTAAAATTAATATTTTTTTCTTGTTTTTGGTCGGTTTTTGCTTATCTTTAATCGGGGCTAGTTGTACATTAAATCCTTTATTAAATCGTGTTTCTCCTGCACCAAATTCTCAAACAAAAGTAGTACGAATTGGGCATCAACCTCATGGAATACCACCAATTCTCAAAAAACTGGGATCGTTAGAAAAACGTTTATTACCAATGGGATTTAAGGTAGAGTGGAAAGAATTTCCGGCAGGTCCTCCCATTATGGAAGCATTAGGAAAAGAGGAAATTGATCTGGGAATGGCGGGAGAAGTCCCCCCCTTATTTGCCCAAGCCAAAGGTTTGCCTATTTTTTATGTCGCGAATGAGCCTCCTCTTCCCCAATTGATCACAATTTTAGTTCCCAAAGATTCCCCGATTCAAAGTTTAGAAAACCTCAAGGGCAAAAAAATTGCTGTCGCGAAAGCTTCCGCGGGTCAATATTTACTGATTCAAGCCCTTAATAAAATTGGCTTGACTTTAAATGATGTGGAACCGATTTATTTATTACCACCGGAGGGGATGAAAGCATTTGAAAATGCAGAGGTGGATGCTTGGGCGATTTGGGACCCGTTTTTTGCCTTAATTGAAGCAAAGAAACCTGTGCGAATTTTAACCACAGGAGAGGGTTTAAGTAATAATATGAATTTTTATTTCGTCACGCAATCTTTTGCTAATAACAATGATAGGATTATTAAGATTGTCATTGATGAAATGCGAAAAGTGGGGTTATGGGTTCCCACACATCAACAGGAAGCTTCGCAAATTTTAGCATCGAATACGGGTTTAAAATTAGCCGTGGCTTTAAAAATTATTCAACGGGCAAGATATGAAGCACAACCGATTCAAGATCAGGCTATTGAAGAACAACAACGCATCGCGGATACTTTTTTTCGTTTGGGCTTATTGCCAAAATCCATTCGTGTTGAAGATGCTGTCTGGAAACGGGATTTGAGAAATTAAGTGTTTTTCACGAGGGTTTATTATTCTTTCATAATAAATCACTCCAATAATCGTGGCAAATCTTGTCGGTGTAATACCACAATGTATTAACTAGACATCTCCCAAAAATCAGTTTTTGTAGGTTGGGTTGAGCGTAGCGAAACCCAACGAATATCTTGGGTTTCGTCTATAGCACTTCTCACAAAGATAGAGTATGCAAAAACAACGGTGTTGTCAAGCTTTTTCAGTTTAAATCTATATCTCATCTATCCAAGAACTGCTATAGACATCTCCCCAAAATCAGATCAAAGGCAGGCAAGATGTCTGCCTGACAATAGTTTTTGGAGATGTTTATTCGTAATTTTTCTGATGCCAAAACTGGGTATCTCTTGTTTTTTTACCGAAATTATGATAGGATGATCAATACTCAAAATCATTTTTGATCTCAAATCTCTAAAATGGTCAAATTAGTTATTTTCATTAATTGCACGATCGCGCTATGGGGGTTTTATCTCGCGTGGCAAGTCTGGCAAGTGCGAGGAATGCTCTTAGAAGTGGAAAAAAATCTCATGGAAATGGAAGAAGGGCTCTATCTTCTCTCGGTGACACCCCAATGTCTAATGCTACAACGAGACTGTTTACGTCAATTACGACGAGAATATCGTCAATTAGAGTTAAGATTACAACAAAGTCAAGAGATTTTAGCTTTAGTTACCCTGAGTCAAATGTTGTCACGACGTTATTTCCGTCGACTTCCTAAGTTATAATAACTACGGAATCAGCGCGATCATCTCAAATCTTAAATTGGAGCATCCATCAGGTAAAAGAAATGTCTAATCAACAATCAGGAGTATTTGTCCGGGTTTTTTTAATTGGTGCCGCCTTAGGAACGATCGCGGGTTTAATTGTTGCTCCCCGTAGCGGCAAAGAAACTCGTAAAATCTTGAAAAAGTCCGCGCTCGCGTTGCCCGAACTCGCGGAAGATTTATCGACAACTCTTCAATTACACGCGGATCGTCTTTCCGAAACCGCCCTCCGTAATTGGGATGATACTTTAGTTAGACTTCAAGACGCGATCGCGGCGGGATTGGAAGCCAGTCAACGGGAACACCAAAAATTATCCCTACAAAAAAGCGTGCAAATTGAAGAAGAGGAGGAGCTACAGGAAGAGGATAATAATGATAAATCAAGTAACTGAAGTCCCCACCCCAAAAAATAATTTTCTCTTGAGGAAAGTAATCTATTTTACCTCAAGAAATCTGGTGATAGCGTAAATCCTATAAAATAAACTAATGTTCACTTTTTCTGATTTCTTGTAGGCGATCCCCTGTGACAAATCCCCTCTTTTGGCTAGGACTTTCTCTGCTGCTAGTTGCAGTCAGTCTGACAGTTATTTTAATTGCTCTTCTTCCTGCTGTGTATGCTTTAGCTCGCACAGCCCGTAGTGTGGAAAGATTAGTTGATACCCTCAACCGAGATATCCCTCCCACTTTGGAAGCTTTACGTTTAACGGGGTTGGAAATTAGCGAATTAACGGATGATCTCACCGAAGGGGTGCAAAGTGCGGGAGAAGTCGTAAAACAAGTTGATCAAACTCTTACCACCGCTAAACAACAAGCTCAACAAGTACAAATTACGACTAAAAGTGTTTTTACTGGTTTAAGTGCCGCGTGGCAAACTTTAACGAGAAAATCTACCCCTTCTTCTAAAAATCGTCGTTTAAAAGGTTCTTCTTCGAGTAATTCCGACAAAAAATGATGCAATTACAGTCTCGAAAGAAACCGGGTTTCTACCTAAGTCTTGTCACCGTTCCATTTTCTCCAAAAAAACCTGAATGCAATGATTCAATTATCCCAATTAAATTTCATCCCTAAATATTCTTCTAACTGTTGATTATAAGGTTGAAAATAATCTTGCAATTTTTGTCTGGTGGACTCAGAAACAGGGGAATAGGTCCCAGGATTGGAGTTTTGATATTCGGTTAATTGATATTCAGGTAATCCTAAAAATTGCCAAACTTGTCTCATTATCTTCGCAGTTTCTAAATATAAATCCTCACTTTTGAGAATTAATATTTGTTCTCTGGGAAAGAGTTGCAGCCATTTTTTCAGATGCTCTATATATAAACCATGTACGATATAATTACCGGGTTCTTCTCCTATAATAATATCCTTTTTTCCTTTTAATCTCTGGATATCATCTTCGATCGCGTCTTCTAAGGTGCGATATTCCCAATTAAAACTACGCCAATGATAGTAATGAGAAATAGCGCGATCACAGGGATTTCTTAATAGTAAAATAAGCTTAACATCAGGACAATTTTGAAAGACGCGATCGACAGCATCAGGGTGATCGATATAACTCGGACTAGCTTCTCCTGTAATGAAATTTTCACCGGAAGGAATGGGGGGAAAATGGGAAAGATACCAGTTAATACCACGGTGGAAATGCCAGGACCAAAAATCCATCTCTTTTTTAATCGGTGATAAAATTTGGGGATGTTGCATCACATAACTATAAAGAGAAGTTGTCCCCCCTCTTTGCACTCCTATAATCATAAAATTAGGGGCTTTTATGGGTTCTAATTTATCTGTAAATTGTTGAAGTAAAGGGCGAGACGCGATAGCCTGCGGCTGAAGCGTAGCTATCGCGTGTTTATAACTGACAGTTTGATAATAAGAAATCGCGGTATCAATTTTCCCTTGTCGTGTGAAAGCTTCTCCTAAGTTTAAATAAGCCCAAAAAGTATCGGAATTTTCTTGGAGTAAATTCGGGTATAAATTGATCACTTCCTCTAACTTGTCTTGCTGTGTCAAGAGGTCCCAAATATTATAATAAAACCACCAAGGAAAATCAGGATTAATTTTAATCGCGTGTAAGTAAGCCGTTACCGATTCTTCCCATTTTTGCTTTCGCGATAGTGCAGTACCTAAGTTATAATAAGACCAACTAGAATCAGGATTTTTTTCAATTTCTAAGTAATAGGGTGATAAGTCATCATCATTGTCTTTCATCGATTTTAATAATGTTTCTAGTTGTTGGGTTATTTCTAAATGATTGGGATAGATGTTTAACGCGAGACGATAAAGCGCGATCGCGGCTTCTTGTTTATTTTCCACGTCTAAGCTTTTGCCTAATCCTAAATAAAACTCAGGAGATTGCTCAAAAATGTTCAATATTTGAGAGTGAATATCAATTTTAGGTAAAACTTCTCCTAATTGATAATAAATACCCGGTAAATTTGGCTCAAGGATAAACGCCTTAAAAAAGTTAACTAATGCCCTATCCCATTGTTGTTTAGCTGTGAGACAAACCGCTAAATTATAATAACACCAAGGGAAATTAATATTAAGTTCAAGGGCTTGATTATAGGCCGAAATTGCCTCATCCCATTGTTCTAATTTAAGAAGAGCATCACCTAAATTATGATAACACCAAGGAAAAGTAGAATCCAACGCGATCGCGCTCCGACAAGCATTAATCGCGTCTTGCCATTGTTGCAATTGAATTAGAGTAGAAGCTAATTGATGATAACACCAAAAACAATCAGGATTTAAGGTAATGGCATCACGATAGGCAATAACAGCTTGTTCAAACAAACCTTGTTCAAACAAACTATCCCCTAATTGATGTTGTATTTCCCAACTTTCCCCTTGATTACTCATATTCATACTCCCGCAATTTCTATTAATTTTTCTAAATGAGCTACATTAACAAGTATATCTTGATGAATAGGGTTATCTGTATGATAATTCACGCAAAATTCCCCCATTAAATAGTAATGCTCTAAAGCACAAATATTGCTAAGAACCCAATAACAATTAGGGTGAAAATTCGGCGAGAAAATCTCAAGAACTTTCGTACCTGGTTGACAAAATACTAAATTGGTTAATCCGGCTCCATGAGGGGCAACAATAACATCCGCGGCTGCCATATAAAGAGATTGTTCAGCCAAGGTTAATGTTTCAAAAATAACTTTTTCAAAGCCACATTTATCCAAAAAAGTAAAGACTTCTTCATTGTTAATAATTTGACGATAGGATGCTTTCTCTCGACTAATATAAATCCGTTTGGGATAATGTGATTTCAGCAAATTTACCTCGTTTAAAAATCTTTTACGCAAAAAATTACATCCCCATTTTGATAATCGATCATGGGAACGTTGATCGAACACGGAGGGAACAATAATACTTTTAGCTTGGATATGAGGAAGGAGAGAACTCTCTATAATTTTACCAGACGGAATGCCTAAAAGATTGAGTGTTTCAACTTGATAAGGGAGTTGATAACTATTAACAATAAATTTATCAATACTTTCTAAATCAATACCACTCTGATATAATAAATCAAATCGTGTTATCAGATCAAACATCCAATGGAAATAACCAACCCCCCCCCATTGTACTGATAAAAACACGACCGGATTATTAATATTAATAGGTTCTGGTAATTTATCAGAAGAAATTACCACTTCAGGACAACCAGTAGAAATATCTTTTACTAATTTATTATCACTGGTAATAACGGCACTTGTCCCTATATCTGCCCACACTCTTCCATGAGGAATTACAGTGACAAATGCTTCTCCAAAGTATTCGTTATGTTGTTTAAATTCATCCTTGATATCTGTGATTGTTTGGGATGATAATATTGTCTGGCTTTCTGGAGGATAAATTTTGAGACGAGTGAAACTAGGATCGTCTTGAGAGTTAATGATTAAATCCTCCGTAAAATTAGAATATTTCTGAAGTAAATCATGGGATAAGTTAAACAGAAAGCGAGATAGATTCGCTCCTAGAGTATCCCCTTGACTGTCCAAAATTTCGGCAATTTTGTTATAACTGGGATAAAAATCTGGTTTTATTTGTAATGCTTGAATAAAAGTCGCGATCGCGTCATCCCATTTTTTTTGTTGCAGAAAAAGTAATCCCAATGATTCATATAATTGAATATTTTTCGGTGTAAGCTTGATGGATTCTTGATAAAGCGCGATCGCCTCTTCAATACGATGAGGTTTTGGAATAGTTTCGTCAATAAGAATACCCGCTTTTTTCATTAACAATTCTAGGTTTTCCAAATTAACAAAAATATTATAACCTAAGGGACAGATCCTGCCAGATTCTGTTAATAATTGACTAATTAAGTAATAATATTCTAATTGACAAGTATGAGAAATTTGCCAATAACAATTAGCCACATACTCAGGGGAAAAAAATTCAATAACTTTCGTCTGAGGAGCACAAAAAACTAAATTCGTTAAACCAGCACCGTGAGGCGCAATCACAACTTCGGCGACCGCCATGCAAGCCACTTGCTCTGCAAATGACATAGATTCAAAAGTCACTTTTTGAAATCCGTACCTGGCTAGAAAATTCATCATTTCTTCTTCATTAATAATCTGACGATAGCTGGCCTGACTACGGCTAATATATATACGTTTAGCATAGGTACTCTTTTCCAGAAAATGCGGGAGACAGAATTGACTTTTCAAAAAAGAACAAACCCATTGAGAGCTTCTAAAATCTTCTAAATGCAAGGGAGAAGGAACGATTAATGTGGTTGCTTGGAAGTGGTTAGTCTGACTACTTTGTATTATTTTATTAGGAGGAATTCCTAACAGTTGTAGCGTTTCTTGTTGATAAGGAAGAACGCGGGTATTGACAACAAATTTATCGATCGATTCCAGGGGAATGCCACTGTGAATTAATAGAGCAAAGCGGCTGATCAGATCAATCATCCAATGGTAATAGTTATTATGACCCCATTGCACCGATAAAAAAGCAACAGTGCCATCAATTTTTACAGGGGGGGGCAATTGCTCAGATAAGACAATCAACTCCGCAGATCCCGTGGAAATATCCGCGACTAACTTCTGATTTGAAGTGATAACAGCACTGGTGGAAGCACTCCCCCAAACTCTGGCATTGGAGACGATCGCGATAAATGATTCCGGCTCACGGGTTGGAGTTACTTTAAAAGCCTCGTGAGGGTTTGGTGGGAGGGTGATTGAAGGTTGCAGATCAATATAATTAACCGGATGAATAGTCCTCCGAGTAATATGAGGATCTGACTGAGAGTCGGTGACTAAATCTTCTGTGAATTGGCAATAGTTTTTCAGTAAATCCATCGGTAATTTATTGCCGAATAAACAAATATTTGCACCCTGATTATCTCCTTTTTTTTCCAGAATACTCCCTAGGGCTTCATAACAGGGAGAGTAGTCAGGGTGGATTTTAAGTGTTTTAATGTAAAATATGATCGCGTCATCCCATTTTTCTTGTTGGGAAAAAATTTGCGCGATATCATAATAATGCCAATAACAGTTTGGACTAATCTCAAGGGCTTTTTGATGAGCCGCGATCGCGTCATCTAATTTACCTTGTTTTTCTAAATTATGTCCTAATAGTTGATAAAACCAACTATTATTTGAGTCTAACTCAATGGCGCGCTGATAAGCGACCTCGGCTTCCACCCAATTTTCAAGTTTACTAAAAGCTTCCCCTAAATTGATATGAAACAACCCCATCTGATCATTCAACTGAATGGCTTTTTGAAAAGACGCGATCGCGTCGTGCCATTTTTCAGATTTTTGGAAAAGAATACCTAAATGATAATAATGCCAAGCTCCATCAGGATTTAACTCAATTAATTTCTGATACACGACGACACCATCTTCTAATTGATCTAATTTTAAGAGAGCATTTCCTAACTGTTCATAATAAAGATGAGAACCCGGATTAAACTCAATTAAATAACGGTAAATTACTAATAATTCTTCCCATTTTTCCAGTGGTTCTAGTGCCTTAACTAAATTTTCATAATACCAACTATTATCAGGATTTAATTCAATAGCTTTACGATAGGCAGAAGCCGCATCATCCCATTGTTCTAAGGCGGAAAAAACTAATCCTAAGTTATTATAAGACCAAGGAAACTCAGGATTTAATTCAATAGCTCGACGATAAGCACCTATCGCGTCTTCATATTGTTTAAGCTGGAAAAATGTATCACCTAAATTATGATAAGCACCCCAAAAATCGGGATTTAATTGAATAGATTTGTCATAAGATTGCGCGGAGTTATCCCATTTTTCTAACTTGGATAAAGCCTCACCTAAACTATAATATGACCAAGAAAAATCAGGATTAATTTCAATAGCTTTTTCATAAGTAATGACAGCATTTTGCCATTGTTCTAGTTTCAGGAAAATTTCTCCTAATTTGTGATAAGACCAAAAAGATTGAGGATTTAATTGGATCGCGCTCTGGAAGGACAGTATCGCGGCATCCCAGTCCCCCCCCTCTTGCTGAGTCACCCCTAATTGGTGATGTATTTGCCATTTACTCTGATTATCCATAATTAAATACCCGCAATTTTCATTAACTGTTCTAAGTGTGCTAAATTAACCAAAATATTATTGATTGTGGGATGAAGAGAAGGGTCTTCCTCTAACACTTCACCCATTAAAGTATAATGTGCTAAATCGCATATATTACTAATTAACCAATAACATCTATTTCGATAAAGGGGAGAAAAAATTTCAATTACTTTTGTCCCAGAATGACAAAAGACTAAATTTGTTAACCCCGCGCCATGAGGGGCTATAATCACCTTAGCAGCCGCAAACGTGACAGCTTGTTCAGCAACAGAAAGAGTTTCCAGACATATACTTTTAAACCCAAATTTCTCTAAAAATTGTATCACATCTTGTTCATTAAGCACTCTCCGCACTAAGGATAACTCCCTACTAATATAAATTTTTTCTGGCTTGTCTTTTCTTTGAAAATGCGTTTTTTGTAAAATTTGTTTTCTGAGAAAGTCACAAGTCCAAGGGGAAATGATTGATCGATTTTGGTCAATAGAGGGGATGACTAATTTCTTCGCGTGGATCAGAGGATAACTCCGACTTTCGATAATTTTGTCATCGGGAATCCCTAAAGTTTTCAAAGTTTCCTTTTGATAAGAAAATTCGCGATTGCTAACAACTATTTTATCCAGGGTATCCAGAGAAAATCCTGCCTTATATAAAAAATCAATCCGGCTAATGAGATCAAACATCCAATGGTAGTAATTATTCTCACTCCATCGGGTTGATAGAAATGCTACAACACCATCAATATAATGAGCGGATGCTAGTTTATCTGAAGATAATAATAAAGCACCACTGCCTGTCATTGATAGATCAGAAACAAACTTATTATCGCCTGTGATGACTACGGAATTATATCGATCACCCCAGGCTCGTCCGTCAGGAATAATAGCAACAAATGCCTCCACGGTATGTTCTGAATCTTGCCAATAAAAGCCATTTCCATTGAACATCGTTGAGGGTTTTAGGCTTAATGAAATAGAGGGAAAAATACTTATACAAGTGATATTAGCTTCTGACTCTGTAGTAACAAATATATCGTCTTTTAAGTTTGTATATTTTGCTAATATACGCGGAGGAATAATCTGAAGTAATTGACAGGATTTCCTTTCTTGTTCATTAATAAGACCTTGTTTTTTTAAAAGATCACCAATATAGTCATAGTTCTCAATAGCATCAAGTTTAATTTGCAGGGTTTTGATAAAATAGCCGAGGGCGTCATCCCATTGTTTTTCTTCCATTAAAATTCGTCCTAAAGTTTCATAATACCAACAAATATTAGGATATTTTTCTAGGGCTTTTTGATAAAAAGTTAAGGCTTCTTCCAGTTGATTATATTGTTTAACTACCTGGAAAAAAGTATCATGCACCCAACGCTCATCTGGTTCTATTTCAATGGCTTTTTGATAAGACAAAATAGCCCTATCCTTATCACCTTGTTGATACCACGCGTCTCCTAAATTGATATGAAACCAGCCAATATGGGGGAAAAGTTCAATGGCACGATGATACACGGTGACAGATTCTTGCCATTTTTCTAGTTTTAATAAGGCAATTCCCAAGTTAGAATAAGACCTAGGAAAATCTGGGTTTAACTCAATGGCTTTACGGTAAATAATGACCGCCTCTTGCCATTTTTCTAACTTTAAAAGGGTATCGCCTAAACTCTGATAAGTTTCCCAATTATAGGGCATTAGTATCAGAGATTTATGGTAAGCTTCCACTGCGTTGTCATGTTGTTCTAAATGAGCTAATACCGTGCCCAAATCTTTATATAGCAACCCATTTTCGGGGGAGAGTTGAATCGCCTTTTGATAGACGATGTGTGTCTCTTCCCATTTCTCTTGTTTCATCAATATTTGACCAATTTCTTGATAGATCCAAAAAAAATTTGGCTCTATTTCTATCGCTTTTTGATAGGCGGTAATGGCTTGTTGACAATCTCCTTTTTTATGTAGTATCTTTCCTAATAGTTCATAGAAAAAACTACTATTTGAATCTAACTTAATCTCCGGCTTATACCCCGTCTCGGCTTCCACCCAATGTTCAAGTTTACTAAAAGCTTCCCCTAAATTAATATGAAACAACCCTATCTGATCATTCAACTGAATGGCTTTTTGAAAAGACACGATCGCGTCTTGCCATTCTCCCAATTTTAGATGGGCTATTCCTAAGTAATAATAATCCCAACAATTATGACAATTAAACTGAATTAACTGAGAATAAATTTCTTTTACTTCCTGCCACAGCTCCAGTTTTACTAGAGCATTACCTAAGTTTTCATAATAAGCAATATTCTCAGGATTTAATTCAATCAATCGACGATAAATAATAACCAAATTTTGCCAATTCTCCCCTTTAACCAAAGCTTTCACTAAATTTTCATAATACCAAATATTATCAGGATTTAATTCAATAGCTTTACCATAGACAGAAACCGCATCTTCCCATTGTTCTAATTCCGCCAACGCTAATCCTAAGTTATGATAAGACCAAGGAAACTCTGGATTTAATTCAGTAGCTCGACGATAAGCCCCGATCGCGTCTTCATGTTGGTTAAGCTGGAAAAGTGTATCCCCTAATTTATGATAAGAACCCCAAAAATCGGGATTTAATTGAATAGATTTCTCATAAGCTTGCGCCGCTTTCTCCCATTTTTCTAACTTGAATAAAGCCTCACCTAAGCTATAGTATGACCAAGAAAAATCCGGGTTAATTTCAATAGCTTTTTCATAAGTAATAACAGCATTTTGCCATTGTTCTAGTTTCAGGAAAATTTCTCCTAGTTTTTGATAAGACCAAAAAGATTGAGGATTTAACTTTATGGCGCTCTCAAAAGACCGTATCGCGCCATCCCAGTCCCCACCCTCTTGCTGAGTCACCCCTAATTGGTGATATATTTGCCATTTATTCTGATTATCCATAATTAAATACCTGCAATTTTCATTAACGCTTCTAAGTGTGCTAAATTCACCCAAATATTTTGGACTCTGGGCTCAAGAGAAGAGTTTTCCTCCAGCACTTCACCCATTAAAGTATAATGTGTTAAATCACATATATTACTAACTAACCAATAACATTTGCAGATAAAGGGGGTGAAAAATTTCAATAACTTTCGTCCCCGGAGTACAAAAGACTAAATTTGTTAATCCCGCGGAGGGGCTATAATCACCTTAGCAGCCGCAAAAGTGACAGCCTGTTCAGCAACAGAAAGAGTTTCCAGACATATACTTTTAAACCCAAATTTCTCTAAAAATTGTATCACATCTTGTTCATTAAGCACTCTCCGCAATGACGCGGACTTCCGACTAATATAAATTCTTTCTCGCTTTTCCTTCATAGGAAAAGGCGTTTTTTGTAAAAATTGTTTTCTGAGAAAGTCACAAGTCCAAGGTGAAATCATTAATCTATATAGCACTTATGGGATAGATGAGGTATTCATTTAAACTTGAAACGCTTGACCAAACTGGGTTTTAGCCTACTCCATCTTTGTGAGAACCGCTATAGCAATCATAAATAGGTTGTGGCGAAATTTCATAATGAGAAAGTTTGGGAAAATCAAATATTTGACCATTAGCAAAAAACTTAAAAAGCCATTTGACTACTTTAAAATATTTGCATAAATGATCAAATTTTCTGATGATTTTTGGGGTGGGCAACCAGATATCTTCTACTGGATTTTGCTCAGGGCATTAGGAGCCAACTTAGTACAATTAATTAACTATTTTTTTCTGATAAATCATGATTGATTTTACTTAAGTATTCTCGAAATTTTGGTGAATTATGATAAGTCGCTCCATCCCCAAATATCGCTAATTTTTTTCGGATCTTTGACGTGGTAAATATTCGATAAAATCCCTAGTATTTTCTGTATTTTTTCTTGAATATTCTTTCACAATAAATTAATTCTTTTATTTTATAATCTAATGCCCCGTAATAAGTCGGTCTAATTTTCTCATTTTTGATGAAAAATTCTACTCGTATATCTGTTTTTCCCCAAACATAACCGTATATGTCTCCCCAGAGCAAATGACATTCGTCAATCATTAATACCACAAGGTTTTTCGCCTCTATTTCTTGTTTCCAATCTTCTCACTTTTTCTCGATTTATTTTCTTTTCTTCCACTAACTCATCATTGCTTGCTAGTTTTCTTTTGTCTTTTTCCCACTTATTATTGCTTCTTTCCACAAACTATAGTAACTTTGATTGGATGCAAAAATTAGAGTTTATTTCTTGTCTAAATAAATCTTTAAAGCTAAAAGATTTAGGTATTTTTCTGCTCTTAACCACTGAATTATTTTGACTTATTTTTCTGGTTTTAGATAACTTTTTGTTCCTTTATATTTATATTGAATCCTTAAGCTTTCTACTACCTCAAAAAAAGCTTTTTTTTTTTATTTACTAATAAAACTAGGGGAACACTCTAATGATTTGATGATTTCCTGATAAAAATTTCCTGACAAAATCATTTTAACAACCAAAGCTATCTTAAAATTTTTAGCATCTTTTTTTTGATTGATAAAATCATTTAACTCATTTCTGATGTTCATTTTTATTCCCTTGAAATTCCAATCAATACTAATATTATATCTGTTATGACCTATTTAGGATTGCTATATAACCTAATTTTGTTGGTGGGGTAGGTTGGGATGAGGTTTGAGATATCTCATTTTCACCAAGATATTGACTCAACCAAACCTACTTTTTTTCGCAGTAAAAATAAACCGTGGGGTAGGTTGGGTTGAGGTTTGAGATATCTCATTTTCACCAAGATGTTGACTCAACCAAACCTACTTTTTTTCGCCCTAAAAATAAACAAAAAACACACGATCACGCTCAAAAACCCAAGGCCCAGAATACCCGCCAAAGGATTACCATTAATCCCCGTGAGCCATGCCGGAGCACTACCGGAATATTTGACTAATTTACCCACATTAATGATATAATAACCCCAGACTAAACCCCCATGAAAACCGATAGAAATCCCTAAACGATTTTGACAAAGCCGTTTCGCCTTCACTAAAATTAATCCTAAGAGTAATAAACCCGGAAACTGAGGCCAAGTTTCGATAATAACTGGGAGCGGTTTAATAAAATGTAAGATCGCGAATAAAAGACTATTAACCACTAAAGAAACGGAGAGACTATAATCACGTTCAAACTCATTTAATAACCAACCTCGAAAGACTAATTCTTCGGCAAAACCCACCCCTAAACCACATAAAAAACCCTCCAAAATAAATTGAGATAAATTTTCAGGAGATTGCCAAATTACCCATCCGCAAATCCCCTCAACGATAAACAATGTAAAGGTAAGAATAATCCCAAATCCTAACCCCATTAAGAGTTCAAAACCATTACGTCGAGTCCCGACTAAACCATAACTTTGAATCAAGCCCCGTTGTCGGTAAATAGCTACTCCCCACCAACGCTGAAGAAAGATAAAATCCCCAAATAATAACCCCATTGTGATAATCGTTCTTAAATTGGGATCGGGGAATAAAAAATACGCGATCGCGGCCCTTGGAATCCAAAGTAAGGCAACAAGGAGCAAAAAAAGAACTAACCGCAGGGGAACAGGATATTGAGGAATATTGAGTTTCTGAATCATAGCAGAAGGAAGAGGGAAGAAGGAAGAAGGAAGAAGGAAGAAGGAAGAGGCGCAATAAAATCAAGGGTTTGTGCAATTAAGAACGTCAATATGTGCAACGGGTAGCACTAGAGAAGAAAAAGCAAAAAAAATCCCTAATCATGGGATAGACTAGGGATTGATTGTATTATTCATCAGGTTCAATAGTGCTAATCAAACCGTGATTTGTCAAAGTTTCGCAATAAAACTCCGCGTGTTCCAGAGTACAAGTGATGACAAGTGCGAGCCCATTGGTATGAGCTTCCATCATAATATTGACGGCCTGGGGTTGAGTTAGACTAGGAACCGTCTGTAAGAGAGTCTGCACCACATACTCCATTGAGTTAAAATCATCGTTATGGAGTAACACTCGATAACGGGGTGCAATTTTGCGGACTGTGGAACGCTTTTCTATTGTCTCGACAGACAACTCGATCCCTCCCTTCTGTATGTTAAATTGTCGCTCAATTACTCAAATGGGAGCATCTCCTAAAGGTAAATTGGCAGTGCAGTGGGAGCGGAGAGCTCCCTCGGAGTTCCCTAGGGAGCTCTCCGCTCCCACTACAGGTTTTTTTGCATAAGGTGAGATGCTCCCCTCAAATCGGCACTTAATTTTTTCATTTTAACAGAACTATGAAACGTAAACCAAACTCCTATAACGATCGCGGCGTTGATCCCTGGGATGAGAGTAGTGAAGGAGCAACCCCCAGGGGCGGCTCACGACGGGCCCCCGGTGGAGCCAAATCATCTCCCATTAACTACGCGTCTTTGGGTATTTTAGCCGCGGTATTTATTCTCGGAATTGGCATTGGGATCGCGTTTAGTTCTAATGCGACGATTAGTCCCGCGAATGTGGCCTCGCGTGAATTTATTGATAGAAGTGCCCCAAACCCCGAACTGTGTGTGCAATTTGGAGCCAGCGCGATGGTAACGGATATGCGAGTTTATGTCACTCTCAATCCCTTTAATGTCTATATTTCTCAACCAGCTATGCGCCCTGGTTGTGTCTTAAGATCAAATAACTGGTCTCTTTTAGAACAAAGAAGATTAGTAACCGCCGAACAAGTGCGAGAATGTAAAAATCGTATGAATACTTTTGGTTTCACTGGGGCATTGGAAGAGAAACCTGACATTAATTGTATTTATCAAAATGACTCGGCTCAAAACTTATTCTTAAATCTCCCTGGTGCGGTCGAGCCACCCCGTGCAACGGATAAGTTTTAAAAATTCTACTCTTTATCCCCCCACCATTTGGGGGGAATTTATTTAATAAAAACTGGATCAAATGTCTTCAATGACAACTAATTCGCGTTAAAAATAAATCTTCATAAGTCAAACCCCATCTACTTCTAATGATGGATTGATAGCTCCGGGTTTGTTTTTGATAAACAATGTAATCTGGAAAAACATTTAGGGTGAAAAAATTTGACCATCTCCTCTTCTCAATCTCAAATTTTTATGAGACTTTCGCGAAAGCAGTCATTTGTAACCACGATTGAATCGCACCGACTTCATTTTCCGAGATATCGACTAACTGGAACCATCCACGCTTCAAGGCATAGAAGACTCTTTGGATCGCTCTTTTTTCGTCCATGCTGAGGAAATTGGAAAGAAAAATTAAACTGAGGAGGTTAAAATCAATCCCGGTAATTTGGCGAGAAATTAAAACTTTGTTAAGAATTTCTTGAAGGGGGACTTGATAAGTTTCGCTGGAAATCATAATAGTTGTCTCCTTTAGTCTTACACCCCTATTGTTACCTTCCTTTCCTCCTATTACATTGTCCATTTGTCTTAACGCGACTAGGCCTCATAGCTTAAGTTCTTATTTAGGTGGATGGTTTATAACCTCTTTCTAGGGCATAGCGGACTAATTGGGCGCGGTTGTCCAGCTTCAGTTTCTCAAAAATGTTACTCAGGTGCGCTTGTACAGTGCGCGGACTAATAAAGAGGCGATCGCTAATTTGTTTATTGGTATAACCTTGAACGACTTCCCAAAAGACTTTTTCTTCCGAGGGTGTTAAGGGTAAACGTGGCGGGAGAGAGGGACTAGGAGACGCGTTACTACCCGCCGCCCCCCCGGTGGAATATTGGAGAAGGCGCACAATTTCGCTATGGACACGATGAGTCCGTTCTAATTGGGCTTTAATTTTCGCGAGGATCTCCTCTGGTAAAAAAGGTTTGACTAAATAATCATCGCCGCCGATCGCGTGGCCTTCCACACGAGACTTAAGTTCACCTTGCCCCGATAAAAAGATAAAAGGGACTAATTGACCAGCACGCGTGGCACGGAGACGGCGACAAAACTCAAATCCGTCCATATCAGGCATCATCACATCAGAAATAACCAGATCCGCGGGATGTTCGTTAAACAGAGAGAGAGCCTTTACCGCAGATAAAGCACACTCCACCTGATATCCCTGGCTTTCAAGGTAAAGTGCCAAAATTCTTTGACTGTCTAGTTCATCATCAACTACTAATATTCGTTCTTTCATAGATATTGTTGTAAAGACTGTTTGATAGGTACGCTCAACTCTTCGCCCCCGCGAAGTAGCCTCATTGTACCGAATATTAGGGATAAAGTATTAGGTATTAGGTTTTCAGCTACAACCTACCACCTGTCGGGGCTCTGAAACCGCTCCCTTCCTTCTTCCTTATTCCTTATTCCTTATTCCTTCTTCCCTCTTGCTTCTTCCCTCTTCCTTTGTGTCTCTGTGCCTTTGTGGTTAATTACTTCTTCCTTCTTCCTTCTTCCTTCTTCCCTCTTCCTTCTTCCTTCTTCCATAAAACAGAGAAACCAAGTTTCTCGGAGAAACTTGGTTCCTAGGTATCCTATAGATGGATATTTAATTTTCAACATATCAAGTCTTCTTGGTCTCGGCCGCGTTAGATCATACCAAAGGAAAGGGAAAAATTTCTCGACTTGTCGCGATCGCTTGGTGGGACAAGATGAATTAAACGACCTAAGTGAGTAATTTTATGCCCAATAGATAAACGTTTTCCAGTAGTTAAGAGATGTTCAAAATCCGAGGCGGGTACAGGACGACTAAAGAAATAACCTTGAAGACAATCACATTGATGTTCTGTTAAAAAGGCTAATTCTGACTCTGTTTCTACCCCTTCTGCAACCACTTCTAAACCTAAACTATGGGCGAGGAGAATCACAGCCTTGGTAATGGCAGCATTTTTCAGTTCACTACTCACATTTTTGACAAAAGTTTTATCAATTTTTAACGTATCAAAGGGAAATTCTTTGAGATAACCCAAGGAGGCATAACCTGTGCCGAAATCATCAATGGCAATGCGAACTCCTAAAGACTTTAACAATCCTAATGTCTCACGGGCTGCGATCGCGTTTTCCATCACAGCACTTTCCGTCACTTCTAACTCCAAATTCCCCGGTGGTAAACCAGTAATCTCTAAAATTTTCACCACTCGATCAGGAAGTTGCAAATCCGACAGTTGACGCGCCGATAAATTCACGGAGATGCGAAAATCGGAAAAACCAGAATCAATCCATTGAACCGCTTGAGTACAAGCCGATTGTAACACCCAATCCCCAAGGGGGACAATTAAACCAGTCTCTTCGGCCAAGGGAATAAACTGCACCGGAGAAATCATACCCCGTTGAGGATGGAGCCAACGCACTAAAGCTTCCGCGCCTTGAATATATCCCCTCTCCATGTCAACCTGGGGCTGATAATAAACCTGAAACTCCCCCCGTGTTAAGGCGCGACGTAACATCGCTTCCATTTCTAACTTTTCTCGGGCAACTGGATGAACATCCCTAGAGTGAACCCACTCACTTAGTCTTTCTTCCGCGTGTTGGAGGGCTTGGGAAAAGGGTTGAGTGACAGCCGCGTGTTTGTCCAGTCGAGATTTAATCGAACGGAGCAATTCAGACTGGGTAAAGGGTTTCGTCAAATAATCATCCGCGCCTAGATCCATCCCCTGTCTAATGTCCGCTTTCCCATCTTGGGCTGTCAGGAAAATAAAGGGAATGGTTGCGACTAGGGGATTTTGGCGCAGTGTCTCCAGAACTTCATAACCATTAAGTTCTGGCATCTGCACGTCACACAGAATTAAATCAGGAACTTCCGAAAGTGCCATCTGTACACCCATTCGTCCATTATCAGCCACTTTAACGGCGAAATTTTGGGTTTCCAGAAGTTGCACAAGAGTCTCCTGAATTAGTTCATCGTCCTCAATTACTAAAATTTTAAGCATAACTACTAAAGTGCTAAGAACACTAAGGATCGGGAATCTTGATCTCTTCTTACCATAATAAAAATGTGGGGAAAATGATTCGGCCAATAGGCTAGTCGATCATTGGCCAAATGGCTAATAGATTCGAGCTGAAAAATCCTTCACAATCACAGTTTGAGGGGTTTGCCCCTCTGATCAGATCCTTGATCGCTTACCCTTTCACTATTATCATTATTTGCTCCGGTTTGTATGTATAATTGGCTACTTTACTAGAGTGAAATGTTACGATCTTCAACGAAATTCCGTTTTGATATTCCCAGAATCTTTTCCCTAATGAGATGGGCGCGATCGCGTAATATGCTCAAAAAAGACCCGGAGAAACCTTCGCGCGATCAAGACGCGATCGTATTTTAATTTATCCTGGCATTATTAATAGACTTATAAAATAATCACCAGGCGATTGAAATCGCGGCTACACAGACAAAACCCGCCTACGCGGGTTGTAAAAATCTCATTCAATTCATTCGATGGCAAATTTCCTGATCCTTTTTTAGTCTCCGAAGGCGGATTTGTTTGTGTAGACGCGATTTCCCATCTGCCCCCGCAGGTTCCCATAATTCACCTGGTGATGACAATTCACCAGATTTATAATAGACCTATGAGCGAAATTCATTCAAACCCTGATTCATAATGCACGGAATAATGAGCGTTTCAGCTAGTTTCGTTCATAGGTCTATTATCACTAACAACTTGGGTCATTATTATTTCTGTAAATTCGGAAAAATGAGGATTTGGACTTTTTCTTTGGGTTCTTAGTCCCATAACACAGAGATAATTTGAAGCCAGAAACCTTTTTTCTCTTGTTATTTTGCCGAAGTCCTGTTAGTGTGTAACACAGCACTCGATCAGTATAAAATCGGGCTAATTTAGACAAAATCAAGGGATATCTACCCTTAAACAGGTCATAGTCTTCTTATTTTCTCTTTCCTGGTTTCTGGGATCTTAACCATTTTTAGCCAAAAAATTATGACTCTTGATGTTCATCCTACCTCTGGTTTACAAGGTTTAACAGAGAAAGAAGTCCTGAAACGCCGTAACGCGGGTCAAGGTAATAATGTCACCTTAGAAACCAGTCGCTCCTATAGTCAAATTCTCCAAGAAAATCTCTTTACTTTTATTAACGCGGTTTTCTTTACTCTCAGTGTAATCATGGCAGTTTTAAAACGCTATGGGGACTCGGTTTTAGTAATAGTTGTCATCTTTGGCGGTGTGTTAGTTAATATTTGTCAAGAAATTTGGGCAAAACGTAAATTAGATGAAATTGCTTTACTCAACCGACCCCATGCAACGGTTATTCGTGAAGGGAAAGAATATAATATTGAACCGGGGGATATTGTTCTTGGTGATATTTTAGTTTTGCGCGCGGGCGATCAAATTTTAGTGGATGGTATTTTGGTAGGAGAGGGGAAAATTGATGTGGATGAATCTCTCTTAACCGGGGAATCTGATATGATTGCGAAAGTGGCGGGAGATGAAGTTTTTTCTGGCAGTTTTTGTGTCAGTGGTATAGCTTATTTTGAAGCGACAAAAGTAGGGGCTGAAACCATTGCTTATAAGTTAATGACTGGAGCCCGTGCTTTTCGACAAGTTTATACACCTTTGCAACAAGAAATTAATGTCGTTATTCGGGTATTTTTATTATTAGCTTGTTTTTTGTTTATTCTCTTGGGAATTACATTTTTAAGTCGGACTCATACCTTAGGGGATATGGTACAACGAGCCGCGGTGGTCGCGGGCTTAGTCCCGACAGGGTTACTTTTAGCAATTACGTTAGCCTATAGTATGGGTGCGCTGCGAATGTTAGGGGAAGATGTTTTAATTCAACAGGTTAACGCGGTAGAATCTCTCTGTAATATTGATGTCCTTTGTTTGGATAAAACGGGAACTTTAACGACTAATCAAATTGATTTAGATTGGGTTTATCCTCTTGATATTTCTGAGGAAGACTTACGGCAAAAATTAGGAGATTATGCTAAGAATACTAGGGCTCCAAATCGTACCAGTGAAGCTTTAGCGGTTGCCTGTCCGGGTACGGCACGGTCTGTTTTTGGGGAAATTCCTTTTGCTTCGGTACGCAAATGGAGCGCGATCGCGTTTAATGATGATATTGATGGGGGGGTTTATGTCTTAGGAGCCCCGGAAATGATCACCTCGGTGTCTCTCTCCGATGAGATGAAAACTTATATCCAAAAGGGAGTAGAACAGGGTTTTCGGATGTTATTATTTGCCTATAATCCTGATATTAATAGTTGTGATACAGAACGCGATCGACCTGAATTACCCACAAGTTTAATCCCCTTGGGTATTTTACAATTTCGGGATCAATTACGTCCCAAAATGAAAGAGACGTTAAGTCAATTTGCCAACGCGGGAATTGAAGTTAAAATTATTTCAGGAGATAATCCGCAAACCGTTGCAGCCCTGGCGAAACAAGCGGGCTTTACATCGGATATTCGCTTAGTTTCCGGCACAGAATTAGCCGAAATGGATGAAGCTCAATTTTCTCAAGCCGCGATGAACGCGAATATTTTTGGTCGTATTACACCGGAACAAAAAGCAAAATTAGTGCAGAAACTTCGCCGTAGAGGTCATTATGTCGCGATGATTGGTGATGGGGTTAATGATGTCCTTTCCTTAAAACAATCTAATTTAGGCATCGCGATGGAAAGTGGTAGTAAAGCGACGCGAGGTGTGGCGGATATTGTCTTATTAAAAGATTCCTTTGGATCACTTCCCCATGCTTTTTTAGAAGGTCAACGTATCCGTAATGGTATTCGCGACAGTCTCGCGTTATTTATGGTAAGAGTATTTTCCGTAACGCTATTAATTTTCTCAACGGCAATGGTAACAGATACTTTTCCTTTAGTAAATAAACATAGTGCTATTGTTTCTTTAATAGGGGTAGGACTACCAACAATGGTATTACCAATTTGGGCGAAACCGGGTGTGAGAAATCCGGCGAAAAAACGGCGGAGTGTGGTGCGTTCTCTCTTACATTTTATGGTTCCAGCTACTCTGACATTGACCTTAGTTTCGTTATTAGTTTATCTCTTGTATTTATTAAAGGCAATTCTGGATTTAGATCCGGGTGAAACATTAGCACAAGTTGACTATACTGCTCCCCGTACTGCTTTAGTCAGCATTTTAGTTTTGTGTCAATTATGTCTCCTTCCTTTTCTGAAACCACCCACAACCGCGTGGGTAGGAGGTGAACCTTTGAGTGGTGACTGGCGATATACGATGACGGCCATTGTTTTAGTCATCGTGTATATGATCATTTTGGCTTTTCCCCCTTTGCGAAACTTTTTTGAATTAGCACCGATGGAGTTATCTGATATTCTCTTTTTAGTGTTAGTTTCTATGGAATGGTCTTTGATTTTACGCGCGATTTGGCGCTCTCGCTTTTTAGACCGCTTCTTAGGTCTTGATCTAAAATAAATATCAAGAAAGAAGGAAGAAGGAAGAAGGAAGAGGGAAAAAGGAAGAAATAATGAACCACAAAGGCACAGAGGGCGCAGAGCAAGAAGCAAAAAGCAAGAAGGAAACAGCCCAATCCCCATTCCCCAATCTCCAATTTCTAATCCCCAATCCCCAATCCCCAATCCCCAATCCCCAATCCCTATTAACTATGAACGAACAACATTTGAATGATAATAATGAGATTCCTGAATATTCTGTGACTCCTTGGGAAGTGATTTTAATTATCGTTGGCGCGATCGCGGTGATAGGAACAGGATTATTAGGACTAGGAATTAAAGCGTTAAATAATGCTTTTAATCCCGAACGAGCAGAAGCGATCGCGAGAAATTTGATAGATTATAAAATCCCAGGAGAAAGTCAGGGCATTTTCGGTCTAAAATTAGGCGGATCGGAATATGCTTGGGTACGCGGCAATCAAAATCCCCCTGATGTTATCCTATTTATTGGTAAAATTGCCATTGACGAAGAAAGCGATCAAAAAGAAGAAGAAAGCTATAAAAAGCAATTAATCCAAAATTTTGCCAGTCCACCAGCAACGGAGTTTGATGGGAGCTTTATCACAAGTTCACAACGAACAGAAGAAAAAAAATTCTGTGGAAAAAGCGTGAAAATAACAGTGGAAAAAGGTGAACAAACCTTTAAAAATACTACCCCTCCTCTGCCAGCCATTCGTTATATCACGAGTCGCCCCGACGGGGATAAAGAACAAATTGTCATTTTGACAACTAATGGACAAAAGGCGCAACAAAAAGCAGAACAAGTATTTAACTCCCTACGCTGTAATGATACCCCCTCTAAATAAAGGTAAAACCAAGAAACCTGATTTCTGCATAAGTTCCTACTTAGGAATGAAAATTTAATAAAGTAGTGCAGGCATCTTGCCTGCTTTCGATCTCAAGGGCTCTGGGACAAACCAAATAGACATAGCAGCAAAAATCACGTCAAAGGCAGGGTTAGCCTACCCTACAGTAGTTTTTGGAGAAGTCTAATACTCAAGTTATTTAATTTCGGTGGTTTTCCCTACCTGGGGAGCGTCTAGGGGAATGTTTCAGTTGAGAAAGTGGCCTACTCTTGACTCTCCGATCAGAGGGGATATCCTATATTGAAATCATAGAGTTAAGAAAAAAGCTATGAAGTTAACATTCAACCCACCCCAAACCGCTCAGTCATTTAATCAATCTTCTGCTCCATCTAATGATGTTTCTCCAGTAATGGATAAGGATGATTGTGTTACCTTAGCTTGGTTACATTTAGTGGCTAATCAATGGGAGGAAAATAATGGAGATGAGTGGCTTTATCTCTGTGATGATATTAGCGAAGGTGAGATTTATAGAGATTGGTTTTTGTGGTATGATGAAGAAGTTACCCAACAATGGGAATCTTACGATTCTGTGACCAATTTACGTTATGTTGCGGATGATTTAAACACCTTAAAATCCCAAATAGACCTCATTGAAAATTCCAGAACTTTTATTAATGACAGTTTCTCCCAAAAGATTGCTTAATTTTCCTATTAAAAACCGGGTTTATTCTTAAATAAACCCGGTTTTTATTTTGCTCTTAAACCCCCAATAACATTACTATTTATCTGGGCAAATTTTGTTCATAACGATGGCGATAAAGTAATTCTAATTGACCACCATATTCTAAAATTAATGCCCGTTGTCGTTGATATAAACCCCGAAAAGTATTAGCAAATAAAAGGGTAAAAATTGCCACGACTAAGCCGCTTGCTGTGGAAATTAAGGCTTCACTAATACCTCCTGTGACTCCCGCGGTATTACTACCCCCAACATCGCCAATTTTTAGAGAAGCAAAGGAATTAATTAAGCCTAAAACAGTACCCAATAACCCTAATAAGGGGGCGACACTAATAATGGTTTCAAAGACTGTGTTAAAGCGTTTTAACGTGGGTAATTCGGCTTGGGAGGCTATTTCCAATGCTAATCGAAAATCATCGGGGTTGGGTTCATCTAATTCTAATGCCGCGAGAAAAATTCGTGGTAGGGGAAGATCGGCATTTTTTTGTAACTGAGGAATCAGTTTTTTCTCGATTACTTCTGGAGGTGGATAACGGCGATACTGGGTTAAAAATTCTCGCACTGGTGTCTCTTGACGCAGGATAATTCTTTGCCAAAAAAAGAGTCTTTCTAAAATTAAGGTGACTGTTAGGATCGAAAACCCTAGTAAGGGTATCATTACTACACCACCAGCCGAAAATATATTTAACATATTCATTCAAGGAGAAAATACACGATCGCGCTCCCATGTTTTGTTATTATAGCAGAAGATTCGTAGGTTGGGTTGAGGCAGGAAACCCAACCTCGTCGCGGGGTTAAGTATCGCTCAACCCAACCGACAAAAAATAGTGCCGGTATTGTTAACTAAACTGGGTTTTTTGAGATTTTTAGACATAATTTTTGATAATTTCTGCCGTTGCTTCTCCGGTTTTTTGCCAACTAAATTGCCTAACTCTTTCTAATCCTTTTTTTTGTAAATTACCTCGTAATTTTTCATCAGTTATTAAGGCTTCCATTGCTTCTGTTATCTCTTCAACACGATAAGGATTAATTAATAACGCGGCATCTCCGGCAACTTCTGGAAGGGAAGAAATATTAGATGTTATCACAGGGGTTCCACAAGCCATTGCTTCTAATACTGGGAACCCAAATCCCTCCCACAGTGTGGGAAAAACCAGCGCGATCGCGTGATTAATAATTCTAATTAATTCATCAAAGGGGACATAATTTAAAAAATTCACTTGATTTTCTAAGCCTAATTCTTGTACCTGATTTTTTAACGCGGGTGTATAAGTTTCATCACAGGGACCTGCTAACCATAGTTGATAATCTTTACCATGAGGTAACGCGGCAAAAGCTTCTATTAAACGATGGAGATTTTTATAATGATCATGGCGGCCAATATAAAGAAAATAGTTACTTTTTGGTAAATTGAGAAACTGAAATTGATCGGGATTAATCGCTAGGGGAATGGGAGTAATTTTCTTTTCAGGAATATGGAAAAAATCGGTAATATCTTGGGCGGTTGATTGGGAATTACAAATAATATGTGTGGCTTGGGATAAAACCTGGGGAATGTAATAACGAAAATACGCGGTTAAACGGGAGAATTTTCGCGGAAATCTTAAGGGGATTAAGTCATGGGCCATTACTATATAACGACATCCTGTAAATAAGGGCGCTTCGGGAAGGGGTGAAAAAATTAGACGCGATCGTAATTTATGATGAATTTGAGGTAATTGTAATTGAGTCCACAATAACCGTCGTAAATGGCCTTTTGTCCCCTGGGCTGGTGTCATATTATCGGGGACAGAATAGCAATTATAATTAGGAAGAGAATGAGCGACTAAAAGGGTAGGGTTAAGGGGTTTAAGATAGGGGAAAACATTATTGGCATAGATAGATATTCCCGTGGGTTCAGGAATTAAAAAAGATAGATTAATTAACAATGAATCAGTCATAGACAATCCCTGATATTCAACGGAGAAACGCGATCGGAACTCAAGGCGCGATCGTCAGTCAAGGCGCGATCGTCAGTCAAGGCGCGATCGTCAGTCAAGGCGCGATCGTGCCTTATTCTCAATTGCGAAAATATACCTAATTACTGAACTAGCAAATTAGGTTAAATATTAGATTGGGGATGATTCAGTAAATCTTCAAGGGCTAATTTGACATTATGAGAAACCGCATCCCAAGAATAATTTGATTGCACTAAATCATAACCATTATGCACTAAACGTTCCCTCAAAGAAGCATCGGACCAAATTTTAATAATCCCCTCAGTCAAACCCTCCACATCATCTCTGAGTAATAAATGTACACCATCTTCTGAGTTTAAACCCTCTGCCCCTTTAGTGGTACTTACTACCGGACAACCCGCGGCAAAAGCTTCTAAAATTTTAAAGCGTGTTCCCCCACCCTTATAGAGAGGAACAACCATCACACTTGCAGCCGCCAGATAAGGTCTGACATCTTCCACTTCTCCTGTTACGATAATATTAGGATCTTTTTCTGCCGCCTCCCGCATTTTTTCTGTGGGATTACTTCCTACCAAAAGCAGACGACTATTAGGAAACTTCTCGCGTAATCGAGGGTAAATTTTTTCAATTAATAATTGTGCAGCATCTTGGTTAGGGGGATGGAAATAATTACCCAAATATAAAAAATAATGGGGATTTTTTTCCCAACTTTCCGGTAAAGAAAATTGCCCCAAACGAACATCATTATAAAATGAGATATCAATAGCATTAGGGACAACATAGGTGGGTGCTATTGAGCCATATAAGCTCTTGAGTAATTGTTTATCATCAATACTACAAACCCAGATTTGGTCGGATTTATGAGCCAAGGTTTTTTCGGTTGATTGGATTTGAGAAAGATGAAATTTACTTTTAAACCATGATCTCACATCACTTCCTGAACACTGAATTTGCTTAAAGAGATTTCCTTCGACATTGTGATTATCAAAAATCACCCGACAGGGATACTTTTTCACCACAGAAAGATAAGGATGAACCCCTAACTCTTCTAAAATGACTATATCGGGTTTAAATGTGTGTAAAACTTGCTCTAATTGTTGAGCAGCATTATTGACATAAGCCCAATAGTATCGTAATCCAAATCGACTGATTAAGCGTAATCCTCGTTCAATCAATTGTGAAAAAGAGGATTGTTTGTCAAGGTTATAATGATACCAAAGTTCGATCCCATCTTTTTCTTCACATTGACAGTCTTGATTAAATACTGAAAAAATTCCAACGGAACCCATTTGTTTCATAATGTTGATGTTTTGCCAATTTCTCAAATGAGTCCCACCTCGTAGAGGATAAGAGAGAATCGTAACAAATAATGTCCGCATTTTTTTATGTCTCTTTTAACAAATTTAATTTGATAGCACCATGATGATCATCAATAATTTTTTGAACTAATTTCATTAAAGTTCAAGTATCGATTTGAACTTTTGCCAGGGTTTGAGGTGAATTTAATTGCTTTTCTTTAAAAAAACCTATGACGTTATAAACTTGGGAAATTAAAAGTAATACACTCATGGAAATAGATTGAAAACTATTAAATTTTCCCCAGGGAAAAGTCAATAAATCCCAGTAGAAATGTAAAGGCTCTACTTTCATTTTTTCTTGTTGACGTTCAGCTCGAAGTTGATGATAATGAAAAGCACCACGACCATAATTAAAGTGCTGTTTGCAAAAACTAGACCAGGTTAGATAGTGGGAATGTAAAATGATCGCGTCAGGAACATACTGCATTTTATAACCATGATACAGCCAGCGATCACAAAACTCTCGATCCTCACCCGCGGCCAAGGGAAAAGTAGTATCAAAAGAACCAATGTGCAAAAATTGTTCCTTGGATAATGCGAAGTTATTAGAAGCAAAAAAAGAGGCTTCCTTATCCTCAGAATTGTAATAAGAATAGATGTAGTCAATGAGCAATTGACTGGTTTGAGAAAAAATATTATCCGAGAGTTTATTAATCGTATAACCCCCTAACATACAGTCAGGTTTTTTACTAAATCCATCCGCAAAAACTTGTAACCAATTCACATCTGGCTCACAATCATCATCTGTAAATACGATGTATTTTCCTTTGGCAAGTGTCACGCCCGTATTCCGTGCGTTAGCCGGCCCAGCATTGCTTTGAGTCATTAAGGTTAAATTAAACTGCTCTCGAAAAGGTTGAATGACTGGCTCTATAGATATCGGACTTCCATCATCAACAATAATCACCTCAAAACGATCGCGAGGATAGTTAAGATGCGCGATCGCGTTTAAACATTGAGCCAATTTTTGTGGACGAGCATAGGTAGGAATCACGATAGAGAAAAGCAGGGTTTGATCTGTCATCGTCATCTGAGTGTTCAATTTCTAGGGGGACTTATTATGTATAACATAAATTCTTCCGAAATTCACCACAAGTAGATCAAGCCCCAACCCAGATACAATAATACTCTTAATTCGGAATGTCCGCGTATGTCAAGATCCTTAAACATAATTCGGGAGCATCCACTGGGGACGGGGATACTTTTTTAGATGAACTATATAGTAGAGATTTTGGATCACAAGAATGATGTTTCTTGCCCAAGTGGATGCTTCCCATGATTCACAGTATTTATGAAAATAATCCAGTACAAACAGTTATTGATTCCGGCTCACCATTGTGTCTAATAAAGCTAAAGTTTCTTGTATCATTTTTTCCTCAGAAAAATCCTGCACTCGCAATTGAGATTTTTTCGCCATTGCTTCCATAGCTTGAGGATTTCTTAAAGCCCAACGAATCGCCTCTAATAAATCACAACTGTCACCAGTGCGAGTTAATAAACCATGAACATGATTTTCTATCACTTCAGGAATGCCATTAGTAGCAGAAGCAATCACAGGTAAACCATAACCCATTGCTTCTAAAACAGCAAAAGGTTGACCCTCATAATGGGTGGGAAACACAAATAAATCAGCCCCTTGTAATAATCGAGGTACATCAGATCGATGACCTAAAAATAACACGCGATCGTGGACACCATATTCTTTAACTAAATTGACTAAAAATTCCCGTTGTTCGCCATCTCCCACCCAGACAAATTTTAATTCAGGAAATTCTTTACATAAATGGGGAATTGTGGGAATTAAATAATCATAACCTTTTTGAGAACTTAAACGTGCCACTGTTAAAGCTATTTTACTGGTGGCAGATAATCCTAATTCTTGTCTGACTTGAGTGCGTAATTCAATAAGATTTTCCGGTTTCTTGTAAGTAAACTCTTTCGCTCCATTATAAATACAATGTAGCTCATCAATGGGAATTTTAAAAGACTCACAGATAAACTGACAATTATTCTGAGAAACCCCTAACCATTCTTGTTTCCTCTTTCTTGCCCAAGTGTAAAGTTTCTGCTTAATATTACTTAGGGATAGGGGTGCAGGAATTAACTGAAATACGACCAAAGTCGGAATTTTCAATAATCCACAAGCAAGAATACTACCCATGCCATAATCAGGCCAAGGAAGATTAATCATTACCACATCTGGTTGGATTTTCATTAATAATAATAAAGACCTACAAAAATGCGGTAATTTACTTAAATCAAATTGTAATCGTGGCACAATTAGTGAGGGTAATATCGACAAAATACCCAGATTTTTTTCACTAATTTCTTCCCAACTAGGAATCGAAATTTCGGCAATTTCTAAAGGATGATATGCAATTTCTTTTTCGGTAAAATCTTTAATTAAAGACGCTGTCCCAGCAGTTTCAGGAAAAGCCCCATGAACCTCCCATTTTTCGTGGAAAGCAGCCGAGGCAATTTTGAGGGAATATTCTTCAACACCACCCCGTTGAGTCGAAGGAAAAATCACAAGTAATTTCATGGTAAATTTTCCACAAAAGATTGCATACAAAATTCAAAAGACTGCTGAGGTTGAAAACCTAACATAGTTTTAGCATGAGATATATTCGCGTGAGAATGTTTAATATCTCCCAAACGGGGTTCCTCTAATTTTACCTCTCCCGACCAATGGGGGAAACAAGTTTTTAAGACTTCCACCAGATCGAGTAAAGAAATCACCTCTCCACCACTAATATTATAGGTCATAGATTGACCCGCGGTAAGAGGAACCGTTAAAGCTTGAGAAAAAGCCCTTGCCACATCTTTAACATAGACAAAATCTCGCGTTTGTGTCCCATCTCCATAAATTGTAATGGATTTATTTTCCTGCATCAGTTTCACAAAAACAGAAATCACACCAGAATAAGGAGAATTAGGAACTTGTCGGGGACCAAAGACATTAAATAAACGTAAATTAACCACAGAAATTCCACATTCTGGCGCAAATAAATTCGCGTATTGTTCCCCTACTAATTTTTGCAGACCATAGGGAGAAATTGGGTTAGTGGGATGATTTTCTGTAATCGGTAATTCGACTGGATTTCCATAAACCGCGGCGGAACTTGTAAACACTAAACGGGGAATTGATAAGGCTTTACAGAGTTGAATGACTGCCACCGTAGCCGAGAGATTATTATTATGAACTTCCAGAGGATCTAACCAAGACTCTGTAACAAAAGGTGTCGCTGCTAAATGAGCGATTCCATCAATTGGTTCGGAAAAATCCTCTGGTTTACAGTCAAGAATATTTTTCTGTAAAAAGTGTAACTTAGGGTGTTCTGGTAAGTTATTTAAACTGCCAGTTCTTAAGTTATCAACGACTGTTACCTTGTGAGCATCTGTCAGTAGTTTTTCGGTAACATGGGAACCGATAAAACCTGCGCCACCTGTAATTAAAAAGTGCATTGTTTTCACCTGCTAACTTATTGGGCAATTACTTCCATGATACATCATCATAAAAAAAATTGGCAATATCTTCGGTAATTTCTCGAATCCGATCAACCTCATCTTGATTAAGATTTTTCCTCCAGAGATTGGGAATTATACTAGAATCTCGCTTTAACACATGAACATTTGTCCCTAATTCAACAGCATCTTGTCTATTACAATATTGTTGCATCGTATTTTTAATTTCTTCAGTAAATGGTAGAGATAACCAGGAGTATAGGTGGTCAAAACCTTGGAGAAAGTTGCGGCATAAGTCCTCATGTTTAAGGAATAACCAATCAGGATAAAGTTGTTGGTAAGCATGAATTACATGGTGAAATATTTTCCAACTTAAAGCCGCATCTTCTAAATTATAACCATCACAAGGCGGGCGATCATTTACTTGCTGATTGATCTGTGATACTAAATCTTTTGGGAGGGTAGCCATAAATTCCTTTTGAGTCGAGAAGGATGTTAAAGACATATCCCAGTTAAGTCGTTTAATACTACTAACATAAGCGGCTGGATGTCGAATCATAACTATTACTTGAGCACCATACTCCCTCGCTAACCAATCAGCCGATAATAAACCGATGGGATCTTTAATAAGAAGCCGTTTTTTCTGGATGATTAAACTAATAAGGTTATTTAATCCTCTATATAGTTTAACAATTTGATCAAGTTTTGGCTGCTCCCCTAGCCCTTCTGTATAAGTAGATTGAGTAGTTAATGCTGAGTAAATAATTCGATCATTAACATATCGTTTAACCCTGGATGATTCCTCTTGGAGAACATAATGATAATGATCAGCAAACGGAGCTTGACTGAAAAATTTCGGTGTATAAATCAAATGATTAAAGGGTTCATAGACTTCCAAAAACTTTCCTGAAAGAGAAAGCATTTTACCTAACCATGTTGTTCCAGAACGATTTGAACCTGTAACTAAAACTGTTTTCATAACAACCCTCTTACCTTATTCAAGAAATACAATGAAAATTGATAAAAAGACCTGAAATAAGGGTACATCTCATTATGGTAAATACATCCGTAGTTGGTTAAGACTGGGGGTCTCCCATAGCATTTCAGACCGACATCTGTAATTATAACCAATAATATATCTACCGAAATGCTTCGTCCTTATAAAAGTGGGATGTACCCTTAATTAATCACAAATATTTTCGACAGATGGGAGCGAGAGCCATTGCCGCGTCTATTTGCATTTCTGGTGAAGGATAATACTTATTTCGACTCCATTTTTGCTGAAAATCTTGACGATCAGGATCTTGAGCAAGATCAATAACTACAGGTTTACCTGTAAAACGACTAATCAATAATTCTGGACTGCCTCGCCGGGAAATGCACTCTACATAATCATCACTATAGGGCTTAATTATATTCATCATTTCTTGATTAATTAACTGAGGAAATTCCCCAAATAATGCCCAAACACTGGAATATCGTTCCCGATAATCAGGTTTTCTTTTAGAGAACCAAAACAAAATTTTTGGAACTGTAATTTTCTCCAATAATAACTTATGATTGTGTACCCAATTCTGTCGAGTTTCATTAATAATGTCTTTCACTTCCGGGTTTTCTGTCAAAAAACCGACTATTTTTCGCCGCCATTTTTCCACAGCTCCCCTATTTTGAGGATAATCTTTTTCTAATAATTGCTGATAGGCATCTTGTGCGCCAATTTTCACCCCATCTGCGCGTCTGGTTAAATATTCTAACCCGCCACTATCAAACAGAGAATTACTTTCACTTCTTCCCGACATTACTTGCACAATGACAAACTTAGCTTGATTAATATATTTCCATAACTCCTCATGTTTTAAAAAGAAATACGGACCCGCACCACCGTACCCTAAATTTAATGTGGGCAATTGCAGTTTCTCCTGTAATAATGAGGGATAGGGTTTGGGACATAAACAGCCAAAAGTTTGAGCAGCTCCCAGACAAACAAAATATTGTCCGGCTTGTAAGTTTTCCGGTTTCGGTCCCCGAAAATCAAGTCCTGTATCGTCCAGAAAATAGCATTGATAATCAACTATTTCCCAATGTATCTCTTGATATCCCATTTTTTTTGCTTATTGAGAATAAAATCAAATTTCCACCATTCATCATATCAGTTATCATTACTATTTTTCTGGTGAATGATTGTGGTATTCTTGCCATTTTGACCATAAAGTCTGTCGCCAAGATTGTGGTAAAATTAATCTAGCTAACGTAAAACTATTCTGTTTTAACTGATGCAGTACCTGATGTTCATAGGGCCAGAAAGCTTTTTGTAAAGATTGCCAAATGTTTTCATCTGTAATCTTTTGTGCCAACAAATATTGCTTGAGCCAATTTAAGAAAAATAAGTGGCTAGGCTTTTGTTGACCCGTTCTTCTCGCCACATGAATACAAGAATTCGCGTGTCTGCGGTATCGAGCCCCCCATGCTCCAGTAACAAAAGTAGGGTATTTCAGAAAAATTTTGGCATATAAAGCTTGATCATCATACATTCCCCTAAAAGATTCTTCCCACCCACCGACTTCTTCCAGAATTTTTCTTGGAATCATTAAACTACAAGTACAAGGTGCGGAAATTTTTTGTTCAATTAAGAGATTTAATAACACAGGAGGAGTAACTAGAATCTCAGTATCAATCCCTAATTCATAGAGATGATCCCGTTGCTGATCTTCTGGTTGATCCGTCCAGCTATACCACTTTTGAGTGTTACCGTAAACAAGTCCCGCTTGAGGTTGTGCCTTGAGAATATTAATATACAATTCCAGATTATTTGGCAACCAAATATCATCAGCATCTAAAAAAGCAATATATTCTCCTTGAGCATAGTCGGCTCCTAAATTACGTGCCGCACTCGACCCCCGATTTTCGTGTCCTTGGTGTTCCAAATAACGAATCTGGTCGGGATATTTTTGGGCATAGGATTTGGCTATTTCCGTACTCCTATCGGTAGAACCATCATCAACTAACAGAAGTTCCCAGTTTTTATAGGTTTGATTAAACACACTGGAGATTGCTTCTTCTATAAATCTCTCCTCATTTAAGAAGTTGATAATTACAGAAATTAAAGATTGATTATTCATCCGATTCTCCTTTCGGTTTTCTTGCTCTAATGGAGATTAAAAGCTGATAAGAAAAATCTTTATAATCTAATTCTTCCTCCGTAAGTTCATCAGCAGAAACTCCTTCTAAAAAAGCCACAGAGGCCTTAACATTTCCGTGAACTTCTAATTGTATATTTTCCGGCGGGAAAAATTCCTCAAATAGACGTTTTGCGGAATAGCTAGTAAAAGACCAGCACCAGTAAGAAGCCCATTCATCTGTTGCTAATTGACTAATTCCTGGCACAGTTAATAACACAACACCACCCGGTTTTAGGATGCGATAAATAGTTTCCATCGCTAACCGAAAATCATAAACTAGGTGCAGAGTCTGAGTCAGAATAAAACAATCAAAGGTATCTGAAGGAATTTGATCGGCGTTGGTTAAATCTCCAACGAAGGTTGCTAAAGGATTTCCTTCTTTAACGTGCAGCACATCTCTAGTTGTGACTCGATTTCCTCCAAATTGCCTGGTATAGGAATCATCCCCAATTTCTAAAACTCGACCTTGAATATCACCCCCATAATAGGCTAAAAATTTTTCAATGTAATAACGATCAATAGGACAACCTCGATCATAGCCAAAGTCTACACTAATGGGTGTGAGTTTTTGGAAACTTCCAAAGTTTACCCAACCAATGGGGGGAAACTGACCCCTTAACAAATTTTTTAGGGAGGCGATTCGTTTTAATAGATTATTCATTGTTTTTTTCAAAGGTTGAACTTGTTGAGAAATTTTAACTAAGAGAGGACTAGGAGCCGATCCTAAGAGTTTCTGAACCACTTGATCAAGTTTGGGATACTTGTTCTCTTGTTGAGATAAATACTCTTCTAACCAAGTTAAGAACACTTTCCTAGCAGTGTAAGTCTTTCCGGTTGAATGGGAAACCGAACAACAAGCTTGGGGATGTTGTCGATAAAGATACCAACATTCACTTGATAGAAATGCCGGAAACTTTAAACATAGTTTAGCATGAAACGCTTGATCTTCATACATCCCTCGAAAAGAAACTTCATATCCTCCTACTGATTCTACACTACTGCGTCTTACTAAAATGTCACACAAAGAAGCCCATTCATCTTGTAAAAAGAGTAGCAATAGATCAGGCGGTTGAATAATGGTATTGAGAGGTAAATCAAACTTTTGTAAAAAATCACGATTTTTATCCTCCTCATTTCCCGTCCAACTATACCACCATTTTGTCCGACCTCCTACCAAGGCTATTTCTGGGTAAGTTTCCATAATAGCAACTTGTTGTTCTAGTTTTTTGGGCATCCACAGATCATCACAATCTAAGAAACCGATATAGGTTCCTTGAGCGCGGCTAATCCCTAAATTTCGAGAAGCACTCATTCCTCGATTTTGATGACCGTCATGTTCCAAATAACGAATTTTTTCCGGGTATTTTTCTGCATAGCGTTGCGCGATTTCCGTACTTTTATCCGTTGAACCATCATCCACTAATAATAGTTCCCAATTTTCATAGGTTTGGACGAGAACACTTTTAATCGCATCTTCAATGAATGGTTCTCCATTGAGGAAAATAGTGATAATTGAAACCAGTGCTTTGTTAGACATTTTTCGGGTGAGTTATTCGTTAATTTTTGTGGTGATTGATAGAGTGTTTTAACCCTAAATAATTTGCTCTTTCTCTACCATTAATGTTAAAGAAAGCATGAAAAATTTGCAAAGCTTTTTCCCGAGAACATAAACCATTTTTTACATAGTACCAATTTTCCACCTCTGTTTCCAGAACGATTTGCCTAACATTGACGGCAACCTTTTCAAAACCCAAAAAACTTAAAACAGCTAACCGATGATGTCCATCACCCATCAGGGCTTTTTTTTCCCCATTCTGACGAACTAAAAGGGTTACTTCTGGATAGGATAAATGCCATAATGGATGATAACCTTTTTGTAAAATCCTTAAAATTTCCAGAGTCAAATTCCATTCAACCTCCAAAGTATACCGATCATCTGGTTGATACCAAAGATTACGACCATATTCCCATAATTCTTTAGTCATCTTTCCCTCCACTTGATCATAATACCATCCAAAAGGAGTCCCACCCACTTCACTCTCCTCTGAGGTAATCCCTCCCCAAGGCCATGTGCCTAGATAAAACTTAAATCCAGTTAGCTCTGATCCTTCTTCTCGCTGATGTATCCAGAGCAAGTCTTCTAAGCTCTCGATAGTATTGATTTCCGGGTGATTGAAAAATTGAAAAAATGTTGTTTCTTCTAGGGAAATATCTGGATTATTGCTAAATTCTTTGAGAATAGAGTAGTAAGAATTCCAACCATCATCTGCTAGGGAAAAGCCAAATTCATCGGTAATTTGATTCATCGACAGTTGGATTAACCTTCTCTGGAGAATCATTTTCAAAAAACCTATAATTTGGCTTCGTGTTAGGCGAATCCTAGAGAGTAAGCGATGCCATAACGATACAGCTAGAGGATACTGACAAGACCATAATTCCTGTCTAAATCCCAGCCAAATATTGGCATCTTTGATCCCTTTTGCTAATAAATAATTATTGAGCCATTGCAAAAATCTTAGTCTGGTTTGGTGATATTGTTTGTGTTCCTTTTGTTCACTACAACTTTCAGAATGTTGGCGATACTTTGCCCACACTTGATCAGAAACATAGACTGGAGATTGAACAAGCACTTTGCTAAAAAATACTTGATCTTCATACATAGTACGGAAAGATTCTTCAAATTTACCTATTTCTGTAAAGACTTCCCGCCGCATTAAAGCATTACAAGTGGTAGGAGTTTGACATTTGTTTTTCAGTAACAGTAGAAATAACGTAGGTGGTTTTACTAATGTATTTGGTTTGACACCTAAATCATAAAAACGATCGCGTTTCCCATCTTCTGGGTTCCCTGTCCAACTATACCAAATTTCTGTGCGACCATAAACCATCGCGGCTTCTGATTCTGATTCCAAAATCGCGACTTGTTGTGCTAATTTTTCGGGAAGCCAAATATCATCGGCATCTAAAAAACCAATATATTTCCCCTGAGCATGATTGATGCCTAAATTCCGAGCCGCACTCATGCCTCGGTTTTCATGATCAGGGTGTTCTAAATAATAAACTTGTTCTGGATATTGCCTCGCGTATTCTTTGGCAATCACCGTACTTTGATCAGTAGAACCATCATCCACTAATAACAATTCCCAGTGAGGATAAGTTTGAGCAAAAATACTGGCAATTGATTCTCTGATATACTGTTCCCCATTCAAAAAAATGATAATACATGAAACTAAAGGTTTTTCCGAGCTATCTAACATCATAAACACTCTCCTGTTTTTATTCTTAATTTGACCACCATTTTTTTAACTGCTTGGCAAATTCTTTTTGACTCCAATTTTCTACAGGTAAACGGGGTAATTCATAGTTTTTTTGATATTCCCAAACTGTTTCTATTTTCGTGGAACAAGCACAATTAAAACCCGCAGATTGGACTAGAGGTAAAGTTTCTGGACTATAAGCTCCAAAGGGATAGGCGAAACTTTTTAGCTGTTGGCCAGTTATTTCTTCTAATGTTTGTTTACCCCTGGTAATTTCCTGATTTTGCCAAGTAGAATCATGGGCTGATAAATCAGGATGGGTGACGGTATGTCCCCCAATTTCAATGAGTCCACTGGTTTGTAATTCCCTGACTTGGGCCAGGGACATAGGGAAGTTTTGGGGACGGGGAACAACATTAACCACTGACTGTTGAATAATTTGCCTAATTGCCTCTTGTTGTAAGTTGTCTGGTAAAGGTTGTAATAATTGCCAAATCTCAAAATATAGTGCATGACGCGAACCGGGTTTTCCTGCGGAAGCTTTTAAATGTCGATCGCGCTCATAGTCAGCTTGAGTATAATTAGCAACCGCTCCCATTTGCCAAGCATAATTTTGCTGATTTATGGTTAGGGTTAAAGTTTCCGGTAATTTTCCCGGAAGTAATAGTAATCTTTCCAAGTCATCCCACCAATATTCCCTCTGAGTACCAATATATCCACTAGCCAGAAAAAATGTCGCGGGAATCTCATATTTTTCTAACAAGGGTTTAGCATAAAGAAAATTATCGGCATAACCGTCATCAAAGGTAATTACTACGGCTCGATCTGGAATTTTTCCCTGATGATAATACTTAACGAAATCTTGTAATGTGAGCGGATGAAAATGTGTCTTTAAATATTCCAAATGGGCGGCAAAATTATCGGGGGATACACATAATCCCCACAGATCGCGATCGGTATCAATAACTCGATGATACATTAAAATTCCCGCCTGATGAGAACCTTTCTTTTTGATTTTCCTGAGAATAAACTGTAATTTACTAACGATTTTCATAGAATTACCTCCTATTTTGTGATTCTAGTGAGCTTTTTTGACTATTTATCGATGATGGGCAAACTGTGATCATTCTTGATATGGAAGCTGGGTAATGCCAATAATGAATCCGTCATTTTACCTCGCCTTGATTGATCAAGAATTATACCATATTCATAACCTGATATACCGGCTAAATATTGCCAGACCATATTTGATTTATCCCGCGGATAAACATAGGTGTTGATAGGGATAGCTAATTCATTTTGGAATATTTGATAGGATTGTTTCAGACTTGATATTGTTTGATTTTCGGGACGGCGACTCAGACCTCGACTAGCAAAATTTAATCCTTTGCCTTGTAATTGTCTAATTTTTTTCCAAGGTATTAAAGAAATTTCTTCGCCAGTTAAAGGTTCATGGGTCACTAATTTACCGATTTCATCAGCATATAAACATAAGGTAGCTGAAAAACCATATTTTTCTAATAAATGCCAAGCATAATTGAGGAAATTTTCTTCACTATTAGCAAAGACAAGTATTACTTTTTTTCCAGGTAAAAAACGGTGATGATTCACCAGTTTTCCCCATTGTTGAAAAGTGGTACTTTCATAGCCCTGATTTTGTAAGTATTGTAAATGATCGGCTAAAATTTCAGGGGTGACACTATTATCTGTAACCTCGGTAGTAATTCGGTCATAAACTAATATGGGTAATTGGGTCGTGGTTTGCCAAATTAAGGATTCAGCAGTCCGGGCTGGTAAATCCACATAGTCAACTAATTCAATGGTTTGGGGTTTCGGAGAATGATTAAACCATTGAGGAAATTGACGTTTTTGCCAGAGTTGGATTCTATATAAAGGTGTTTGCACTTCTTTAATATATTGTAATTGGGGAGATTTGCCAAAGGTTTCCCCAATCACCTTACCCCCAAAAGCATGACCCCAATCAAAACCCGGATTTTCCCAATCATCTTCAATACAATTAGAATGGCACATTAATAAATAACCACCTGTTTTTAAAGCCTTAACAAATTTTTGACTAACTTGCTGAAGTTGAGATTTATTTGATAAATAATATAGGGCTTCGCTACATACTATTAAATCAAAAGTGCCTGGTATTTCTTCCCGACTATAATCAATTTTTTGATAGAAAATATGAGGATATTTTTGACAAACTTTTTGAGTATTTTCTAGGGCTGTTTGGGAAATGTCTGTGGCTAATATTTTTTGCACACGGGGAGCTAATAGATAGGTAAAATCACCAGCAGCACAAGCCAATTCTAGTGCAGATTCGATGGGGACATCGGGTAAAACAGCTAAGGTTTGTTGATATTTTGTTTTTTCATAAATATTCTCATAATTCCAAGGTACAGAATCATTGGCAAACAGGGTTTCAAAGTGAGATTCAGGATTAACTGCATAATTTTCTGTATTGGAGTCGGGAAAAATTGCTCTTTTTATGGTTTGTAATTGAATTTTTACCTGCGGTAATAATAATAGAGCCACCCAAAGTAAATGTTTTATTTTTTGTTTCCCTAAATGCCAGTTCATGGGTAACTGATGATTGGTAAATAATTCTAAATTTGCCAGAAAAGTTCTGATTCTTCTTGACATCAATCGGTCCTGAGCTCTTTGCCCAATTAGTTTTTCCGCAAACCAGTAAGTCTTCTGGGCAAAATCAGGTGTGCCAGAGTGTTTTTCTAAAGCTAGTAAAAAGCTTTTGAGATTTTCTTGAAAGCTCGGCCAAACGTGATACCATTCTTGACGAGATACTGCCGTTGTAACCAAGGCATGAGTTAAAATACAATTAGCGGCTATATAGGGATTAAGTTGAATGGGAGTTGCTGGAATTAATTCTAATAATTCCCGAGCATCCTTACCCCCACCAATTAAATAACCGGCACAAGCATAAAGCAGATCAAATTCATTGGCGACAAGTCTTTTTGGTGGCATTCCCAGGGGATAAACGGGATGAGAAATTTCCGGATCGGGTGCGTGTCCCCTCCTCAAAACTTCACAGCCAGCCAGGAGTAACTGCTTACCATTACGACTCATCGAATAAGGACTCATTCGATAAGCCGCTAATATTTCCTCGACTGCGCCAAAACGGACTCCCGTCCGAGCGATCCTTTGCCACAATGCCCAATCTTCACAGGAACGTAATGAATGATCAAATTTTCCTAAATTTTCAACCAGATATTTAGGTACTAAAAAAGTATGTACTACTGACACACAATATTGAGTGAAAGGAACAAATAAATCTCCTGTTAAACTGGGAAAATTTGTTGATACTACCTCACCATTGGGAGTAACATAAGCCCACCCACAGTAAACTACATCTAAACTCGGATCATTTTTTAATTTCTGGGTCAGTTTTTCTAAATGTTGTGGATAAATCCAGTCATCAGCATCCAAAAAGAGTAGCCAATCATAATCAGCATTAATAACCCCCGTATTTCTCGCGCCACTTAAACCTTGATTAGTTTGATTAATTAATCTAATTCGTGGCTCTTGCTGTTTTAAATCCTCGACTACCGTGATAGTATCATCGGTGGAACCATCATTAACGACTATAGCTTCCCAATCCGAGAACGTTTGTTCGCGCAAAGATTGTAAAGTTCTCGCGATCGTTTGAGCACCATTGTAAGCAGGAATGATTACAGATACTTGAAGACTCATAATGAAAATCTCTATTTCTAATTTATTTAACAAAAATTAAATGCTTTCCAGGGAAAATTTCTATGGAGAGTTTTTAATAGAAGGGGGTAAAAGATTAGTTTTTAACAATTCTCGCTGAATGATTTTTGTGGCTAATTCATTCCCTGTAAGATTCCAGTGACCATCCAGTTCATAGGTCAATCTCTCTGGAGGAATTTGTTTCATTTCTGGTAAGAGTTGGATGATCGGAATTTTCTCAGTTTTCCCAAATCCATCTAATATCTCATAAGGTTCTGTAAAATTAACGGTCTCTGGTTCTAATTCAGGAATGACTACTAATATCATTGGGATTTGTTTTTGTTCACACAATTCGTGCATTTTTTTCAGATAAGATAAGGAAATATCCCAATATTTTAAACGTTGCTGGCGACTGCTTGTGGGATAGGCTATCATGCTTAAATTAACTCTAATATCATCTTGGTATTTTTTCGTGATCTCTTTTTGTTGTTTCAAAGCTATTCTTTCTTCTTCTATTTTTTTTGCAGATTTCTGTAAACTTACTATGCTCCTTACTAGCTGAGATTTCAAAAGTAATGATTTAAGGGAGCTAAGGACTTTAGATGATAATTTTGTGGAAGAGTTATCCATGACTTCTTGCGGTTGAAGAGTCGTTTTTTTGAATTCTTGTTTTAATACTTTATTTCGATAATCCCAAGGCCAATTTAAAGTCGTAAATGTCGCAGATCCTCCTGAGTTGAATTTAGCTTGTTGTGTGTAAAAATAATCATCTCCGACATCATTCCCAACAAAGAAAGCCACCATCACCAAATCTGGTTTAATGGATGGCATTAACTCCTGTAAGTAAAGAAACTCTAAAAAGGGACTATACCCAAAAGTTCCCCCATTTAAAATTTCTATTTTTTGACTGAAATTGGAATTTTGATTGAGATTTTTCTCTAATAAATAAACCATAGATTGCTCCAAGGGAACACCGTATCCCTGAACCATTGAATCTCCTAAAACTAAAATTCTGAAAGTATTACTGTCCTTGGTAATTGAACGCTCACGATCCCGCATTCCTAAAGCATTATTTTCCCATAAATAATCATATTCTATATCTTTATGACGATAACGAAAATTGGGCTGGAGTCGATGATGTCTGGAGGGAGAAAATTCATAAGGTTTTTCCTGTTTCTGAATTTTGGCGACACCATAACTAGAATTATACCAAGCGAGAGTCCGTAGGAGAATTTCTCCTAACAGTAAAGAGATGGCAAATGAAATAAAAACGGTTGTTACTTGTAGTAATAGTAGCCGTTTAGGAGAAGGTTGTTTATCCATTTTTAATAGGCCTCTTTCCATGGTATAATTGACAAATCATGTCGGAAATGAATAGATATTTTATTGTCGTTTACCTATTTTTTTTCGGTGAGCTATTGCCCGTTGATAACTCGCTTCTTGTAATTCACTAATTCGGTGAGCATTATAGGTCGTTAAAAGATGCTCACGGGCTGCTTTTCCTAATGCAATTCTTAACTGAGGATTTGTCAATAAATCACAAACAGCATCCGCAATTTGTTGCGGCTGTCGAGGGGATACTAATTTTCCGACTCTCCCCCCATCTAACATATCTAACATTCCTCCTGCATTACTACCAACAATTCCCCGGCCCGCGGCCATAGCCTCTAAACAAACACAGGGGAAATTCTCCCACAAACTCGGGAAAACACAAATATCTGTTTGTGCTAGAACATTAGGAATTTCTGCGGGCGATACACCCCCGACAAATTCTACTGAATTAATAGCAGACTGTAACATCTGTTCTAAATATTCCTGCATATTGATATGAGGAATGGGAGAAGGTTCTACACTACCAACGAGTTTAAACTTAACCTGAGGATGGTGACGTAAAATTGAAGGAATAGCATTCGCGAAGTCTATCACTCCCTTACGCACCTCCAGACGACCGATGAAAGTGACCACTTGAGTTTGTGTATTAACGGGAATTTCTAATAATTTTTCGATGGGTGTATAAGGATACGGAACACAAGTGACTAATTCTGACTTCAAACCCCATTCGGCTATCATTTTTCGCCCCAAATCCTGAGAAGGACTAACAATTTCATCAGCATCTAACGCGTGTAAACGTTCAATTTTATTGAGTCTTAAAGCGTGTTTTCGATGCCGATTAAATTCGGGATTATATCCCCAAGCTGGTTGTTTGAGATGGAGCAATGATTTGAGAAAAAAGAGGATTTTTTTTCTCAAAGCCGGCTCATAATAATTCAACTTTAATAATAAAATAGCAGGAGTATGCAATTTTACAACTAAAGGAATATCTGGCACTTTTGCTAGGGATGTACGAGCCTCAGCTAAACAATCAGGACCTTCTAATATATCAAATTTTACTTCTTGATGACGTTCGGCAAATATATCTCCGACTAATTCTATAAATTTTTTTTGATTAGTTTCTAATAACCGATGGACAATCACCCCATCTTCCGTTTCCATTCCGCGGCGTCGCTCACTACCAGTAAATACTTCGACATGATGTCCTCTTTGTTGTAACATTCGAGCCGCTTGATAGACGTAAGTGGCAATACCACCATAGGCCGTATCGGGTGGATATTCATAACTAATAAAAGCGATTTTCATAAATTTATCCTCCAGTTTATTTTCGGTCCCATCTCATTAATTTTTTCTCAAATCTGACTCAAAGAACTTGGATTAAATCAAATTGACAGGTCACTGGTCCAAAGGCTTCAAACTTTTGTGGGCTAATATTAATGACATCAATCTCAAAGGCAAATTCCAGATGGTCGAATATCTTAACTTTTTCCTGAGCCAAATATAAACCCACAGCATAATTACCCGGGTTGAGATTCAGTTTTTCAATGGTTAGCTTGACTATATTTTTGCCTTCGTGAAGGTTAATAATCTGACCATAGATGAAAGGATCCGCATTGACTAAGAGTGTCCCCGACTTATTACAGATGTCAACGGCTAAACTCGTAACAGCCATAGATACATCTGATTCGATTGTCAAAAGAAACTCAAGAGGTCCCTGGGAATAGGCTTGGAAGGAAATTTCTTCATTTTTACTACTATATTGAACCTCTACAAAACGCGCAATTCCTGAGCCAGTTCGGGGTAGTTTTCTTAAGTCAAAGGATTGATTTGGAATGGGAGCATTTTGGGGAAAATTACTTGATAGGTAACGGGTTACCACTGAATTTGTGCTACCATAATCGATCAACTGACCGTTCTGAAACAGAATACTTTGGGAGCATAAACGCTCGATCGCGTCCATGTTATGACTGACAAATAAAACGGTACGTCCCTCTCCTTGGGATACATTTTGCATTTTCCCTAGACATTTCTTTTGAAACTGAATATCTCCTACGGCTAACACTTCATCTACAATTAATATTTCTGGTTCTAAATGAGCCGCAACCGCAAAAGCTAGACGGACATACATCCCTGAAGAATACCGTTTAACAGGGGTATCTAAAAACTTTTCTACCTCCGCAAATTCAACGATTTCATCAAATTTTTTCTCGATTTCTACCTTACTCATTCCCAAAATTGCTCCGTTGAGATAAACGTTTTCTCTTCCGGTTAATTCGGGATGAAAACCTGTCCCCACTTCTAGTAAACTAGCGACTCTTCCATTCATGGTAATTTGACCCATGCTGGGTTCAGTAATTCTGCTTAAAATCTTCAGTAAGGTGGATTTTCCTGCCCCATTTCGACCAATAATTCCAATACAATCCCCCCTTTTAATCTCAAAGGAAACATCTTTTAATGCCCAAAATTCTTCTGAAGCGGGTTCCGCGATTTTTTTACCGGAAATCGTTGACACTAATTGACGTTTCAGCCAATTTGCGCCATCAGTAATCCGATCGCGCAAAGTTGGAAACCCCCCCACAATTGAGCCTCCTTCAACTTGATGACCAATAATATATTTTTTACTGAGGTTTTCTACCTTAATAATTGGCTCAGACACGATGTTCTTTCCTATCTAAATCACATCAGCAAAGGTGCGTTCCATTTTGCGAAAATACCAAATTCCACTGGCTAAAAGCAGAGCTACTAAAATCATTGATAGCGTAAATCCTGGCCAATAAATTTGATAATTCCCCCCTAAAATTGCCCACCTAAAACCATCAATGACACCAACCATTGGGTTTAACGAATAAAGTAAACGCCACTTTTGAGGGATAATATCACTACTAAAACCCACTGGCGAAACATACAAACCAAACTGCACAATAAAGGGAACTAAATAACGAAAATCCCGATATTCTACATTTAATGCTGCTAACCAAAGTCCTCCTCCCATCGCGGCCATAAAACCAATCAAAATAAAAATCGGTAAAGTCAGAATCCGCCAGTCTGGGACGAAATTGTACCAGGCCATGACTCCTAATAAAATCATGCCAGAAATCATAAAATCTACAAAACTGACAATGACTGAACTCCCTGGAACTATTAAACGAGGAAAATAAACTTTGGAGATGAGATTAGAGTTAAAAATTAAACTGTTACTACACTCCGAGAGTGCATTAGAAAAGAATTGCCAGGGCAGAAGTCCTGCAAATACCAGGAGCGCATAAGGTGTATTCGGCGGGTGGGGAACTTTGGCTAATTGACCAAAGATTACGGTAAAGACAATCATGGTGACGAAGGGACGCAAAAGCGCCCAAGCAATCCCGATCGCGGTTTGTTTGTAACGTACCAGAAGATCCCGCCACGCGAGGAAGTAAAATAACTCCCGATAGCGCCACAAGTCTTGCCAATATTGGCTCTCGAACCGACCGGCCTTAATTACTAATTTTTGATGGGTCATCTTTTTTCCCCCTTGGAGACTCCAAACCTCACTGTACTCAACGCACAGGGTGAGACGAAAAGGGGGCTTTGTCTATGCAACATAGCTATGGCTTTGAGAAAATCAGACAACTGTTGCACCTCCCAAGTGGTGGCTCTCTCTGGCATACCTGTTGACCTGACAGGAATTAGCCTAACAATCTTGTTCTTGAAATATCCGCACCCAAGTTTTTGTGGTCAATCAAGAACTCTGTTACTATAGCACGTTCTTGTCGTTTTTTTTCGTAAAGAAGTGTGAAGAAACATTAACATTTATCTGAATTATGAGGGGGGCAAAAATTCGGTTGATAATCCGCATTAACCCCCCTTAAAAAAGATGATAAATCATTTTTAAGCACCCCGCTCATCTATGGAGAGATGAAAACGATCGCGCCTTGTCTTGAGATCCATATCGTCTTAAATAATCAAGACTGACGCACCGCAACCAAAGAAACCCGGTTTCTCGTAATATTCTGCTGGCGGAAATAACTATTTTGGGTTAACAATACCTTCACCAAAAACGATAAGATAAAACGCGGAAAATCCCTAGTCTGTAGGGGCTGTGCCCCCGTGCCAGCCCTAAAGAAGGCGAAGGTATTGGTTAAGAAACCCCGTTTCTCGTTCTTTTCCAGAAGAGCCAAATTCCTTTAAGTTTACTCAGGGATATTTGTCCCTGAAGTGGTAATTTTATTAATGATGTCAAGAAAATCCGTAAAAAACGATACCACAAAACCCGCTGATTGCAATGTTTTTCTAAACTTAGTAAGTAACTATAAATACTGTGTTGTATTTTCAAATCTTGGTTCCGACTGGTAATTGAGGAGGGTTGATGTATGACTCGGATTTGTTTTGTCAATGCGATAATATGACCTTTTTTTTGATACCGTTGACAAAAATCAAAGTCTTCATAGTATAAAAAATAATCTGGATCGAATTGAGGAATTTCTCTAAAATTTTTCAAGGCAATTAACAAACTACATCCTGTTACCCAGGGTTGTTCAATATAAGGGATACTTTCGGATTCTGATGATAAAAAATGATGGGCTGTAATTACACCTTTCTCCTTGATAAAGTTTCCTCCCCCAAACCAAACTTGGCCTGATTCTTCATAAACCGTTGTTCCCAGAATGGATACCTCTGGATAACTTATAAAAAAGTCTCGTGCGATTTTGAGAGAATTGGTTTCACCCAAATAAGCATCAGGATTAATGAGCCAAACTAGGGCTTGAGAATTTTGCTGATAAATCCACTTTAAAGCTAAATTACAAGCTTTACCAAATCCTAAATTTTCCTGGGCATCTAGGATCACTATGGAATTATGCTCCTCGCCCTGAGCCAGGGTGGGAAGGGGGGGGTTTAAGATTAATTCATCATCGGGAGAATTATTAACGATAATGACTTGATAAGAAACATCCTGATTTTGAGGAAGAGAAGCTATTAACTTCTGGATCAGATGAGATGAATAATAATTAACAACTACAAAATAAATCACGTTAATCAGGTATATTTCCCTAGAAAAGTAAAGTGAGAAACTCGGTTTATGGAACAATACCTTCGCCAATTTATCGGCTATTAATACTATAGATAAAAGGACACGGCAGTGCCGTTTCCCTACCCATTATACCTGTAGGGACACGGCAGTGCCGTTTCCCTAACCCCTGTGAAGAATAAAACCCTGTCGGGATTTTTGGGAAGGGATTTTTAATGAGCTACCCCCAAGGTACTTTAGGAGAAATCCCCCCCACAAGGTACAATTGGGGCGGAGGTATTTTTCCATAATATCGGAGTACAAATTAAAAAAATCTTAATTCCTAGGTTGGGTTGAGGTACGAAACCCAACATATAGTGTTAACCTTTCAGAAGTAAAATTTGTGGCACAGGCATCTTGCCTGTGACGGGGTAAGGCCTGTACCACATTTACATCTCATTTAAAAATGCTATATTCGTTGGGTTTCGCTACGCTCAACCCAACCTACAAAGAAATGGCGCAGGTATTGTGAATGTAACTAGCAACTTAGGTTAACTCAATTAAACTATCATCTCCGATCATAAAACGTAAGGCTTTCGGACGGGGAGGGGCGGGGATTAATTTTGCCCGTTGTCCGATGACACTATCAACTATTCTCTGTTGAATTCCCTCAATTTTTGCTCCTTCTAAAATTACACTATGTTCGATATCTGTATCCATTAAATGAACACGATCGGAAATACTACTATAGGGACCAATAAAGCAGTTTTTAATGTAGCAATTTTCTCCTATAACTACAGGACCACGAATCGTCGAATTAATTACTTTTGTCCCTTTGCCAATTTTTACCCGTCCCATAATTTGACTGTCTTCCTCAACTTCTATATTGAGATCCGATGATATGGTATCCAAAATGATTTGATTGGCACTGAGTAAATCATCTTTTTTACCTGTATCTAACCACCATCCCTCTAAATTACAAGCTTGGACGGGGTTTTGATCGTTAATTAACTGTTGAATGGCATCGGTAATTTCTAATTCTCCCCGTTGGGATGGTTTGATTTTCGCGATCGCGTCATGGATCGTCTTAGAAAAGAAATAAATTCCGACTAAAGCTAAATTGGAAGGGGGATTTTTGGGTTTCTCGATTAACTCTAAAACTCGCCCATTTTCATCGACTTTCGCGACACCAAAAGCACTGGGATTCGCGACAGGACGTAGTAAAATTAAAGCATCAAGATTTTCGGCTTTAAAGGTTGTCAAAAATTGGTCTAACTGAGTTTGAATGAGGTTATCTCCCAGATACATAATAAAAGGAGAATCTCCTAAAAAATCCTGGGCTACTTTCACCGCGTGGGCTAGTCCCGCGGGTTGCTCTTGCAAAATATAAGTTATTTTGGCTCCAAAGCGATCGCCATTTCCTGTTTTTGCCTTAACTTCTTCCCCTGTTTCTGGACTAATAATAATGCCAATATCGGTAATTCCCGCGGCGACAATACCTTCGATACCATACCAAAGAATGGGTTTATTAGCAACAGGAACTAATTGTTTTGCACCTGTATAAGTAAGGGGACGTAAACGAGTACCTTTTCCACCGGATAAGATTAATGCTTTCATATTTGAAAAATAAACGATAGGATGATTTACACAGAAACTAGGTTTCTTTCAGATGTTCAATTGGGAGCATTTCAAATTTGCAAAAAAAAACTGTAGTGGGTGTAGCCTGTGCGGAGCATCAGAGCGTCTCGCTCCCTAGGGATCTAATAGGGAGCGAGACGCTCCCACTACCAATTTACAAAAATGAGATGCTCCCTGTTCAACTTGTTTTTTTGACGTAGATTTCAGAACGATGTTCCTATTTTACTTTAGCCAAAATTACAGTCCAAGGTAAAGGGGATCTGACTTCGATTAGTTCAAATTGGGTTTTCACCAGTTTGATAAATCCACGTTTTGACCAATGTTGAATGTGTCCCGGACTATTGCCAAATTCTGCTAAATATGCTCCTCTGAGAAAATTTAAGGTTCTAAATATTGGCTCTCTTGGCACACTTAAAAGACAGTAAGGAGAGGCGAGACTCGCGAGTTTTTCTAATCCGAGAGTGGGGTTTTCTAGGTGTTCTAGCACTTCACAACAAACGACTAATTCTGCCCGATCTTGCTCGGTATTAAATTGATAAATATTCTGATTGTGAAAGGATACACGGGGGGATAAAACGGCCTCTCGTGCTTGGTTGAGGATGGTATTTGATATATCGGTTCCCCGGATTTGGGCGGCGGTACAATCCACTAAAATTTGAGTAACATGGCCTTCCCCACATCCTACTTCTAAAATGGTTTTGGGGTTGATGGGTGTGACTAGATCACAAAGGGCGCGATCGAAGTTTTTTAATAAAATTTGACCGATGGGGTTTCGCATCTGATATTTATTGGAACCTGTTCCGACGACAATACCATTTTCAATCAGAGGACTTTTCTGCGTTTCTTTAATCATTAAACTACTTCTCTTGTTTATGGGTAAGTTTAGAAACCGGGTTTCTTATTGATGAATAGAATCAGCCCCAGGGACTTCAAGAATTTCACAAATTTGCTGATCAACATAATCAACATCCGAATGACGGGTGATTAATTCGGCTAAAATTCCCAGAGAGATAAATTGGACTGATAAAATGGTACAGAGAATCCCAAAAAATAACAGGGGACGATTACCGATCGCGCCGAATTTCATGCCCAATAAATTGAGAAACCAAAGGCAGATTAAATAAGTCAGAGATACTACCCCAAAACTGCCAAAAAATAATCCTAAACCGCCAAATAAATGACCGGGTTTATGTAAATAATGGGTGGTGGCGAGTACCGTCAAAAGATCGATTAATCCCCTGCCATATCTTTCCCAACCATATTTAGACTTTCCGTGTTTTCGGGGGTTGTGTTGCACCACAACTTCACCGATTCTAAATCCTAAATTTTTGGCAAAAACAGGAATATAGCGGTGCAGTTCACCGTATAATTTAATCGAGTCTAACACTTCTTTACGATAGGCTTTAAATCCACAATTCATGTCATGGAGTTTAACACCTGTCATTTTAGATGTAACTCGATTATAAAGTTGGGAGGGTAGAGTTTTAGAAAGAGGATCATTACGTCTTTTGCGCCATCCAGATACTAAATCAAATCCTGATTCTAAATGGCGTAAAAAATTAGGAATTTCGCAGGGATCGTCCTGAAGATCCGCATCCAGGGTAAAAATAATTTTCCCTTGAGAATGGCGAAAACCTGCCGCAAGAGCAGCGGATTTTCCAAAGTTATGACGCAATTTAATCCCCTTGGTTAAAGTGGGATATTGCTGCACTAAATCTTGGATGTTACTCCAAGAGGAATCTCGACTGCCATCATTGACAAAAATCACTTCATAATTGTCAATTTTTTCTCGGCTCATTACCTCTTTAATTTGTTCAAAGAGAGGTTTGAGGGTAGCTTCTTCATTATAAACAGGAATGACGAAACTTATGTCTTTGGGGATGTTATTATTGTTCAAGGGTTCATTCGTCTCAAAGGTTTAGGATGTCCGGTTTAACAATACCTTCGCGATTTTTTGTAGGTTGGGTTGAGCGTAGCGAAACCCAACGAATATGTTGGATTTCCTGACATAAGTAATATGTTGGGTTGGGTGCATCTCCTCAAGGCAAATTGGTAGTGGGAGCGGAGATCTCCCTAGCCCGATCCCGCCCGGATCTTTCCGCTCTGATGCTTGCCACAGGCTACACCCACTACAGTTTTTTTTGCTTCTTTGAGATGCTCCCGTTGGGTTTCCTGCGTCAACCCAACCTACGAATCAAGGTATTTTCCTCAAAGGCGAACGCGATTTTTTGCAGGTTGGGTTGAGGGATACTTAACCTAAGGAATATGCTGGGTTTCCTGCGTCAACCCAACCTACGAATCAAGGTATTTTCCTCAAAGGCGAAGGTATTGGTTTGAGAAACCAAGTTTCTTAATTTTTACCAAGAATTGGGGCACTGTGCAACGCGATCCAACCTTCACGGTTTTTCAAGGAGGTATACGCGGTAAATTTCTGATCCGTGGGTGCTATCTCAATATATCCTTTCCAACCAGAAAGTTGATAGGATGGACCAAATAATTTCGCGATGTCGTCGCGATAAAACCCTGACATGGCAAAACCTCTGACTACATTATCTTGATTAAGAATCGCGATACATTTTACCTTATTTTCGGGATCGCCTACCCACCCCATGACTCTGGAGGCTGTCGGTGTAAATTGGGTAATGTTATCAAAATATCCGGGTATTCCTTCTTGAGGAGGCGATAAGAGATAGGGTTCAATTTTTTGATCTAATGATGCACAGAAGTTATGGCTTTTTATATCTCTATTAAATGGGACTAATCCATTCTTTTTTAAGGCTTCTATTAAACCGATAAAAGCCGCGGGTTTATTGCCGACTCTTTCTTTAATTAATGTCGCGTCTGAGATGCCTAGTTGCACGGATAATGCGACTAAGGGTTGATAAGAGGCTCGATGCGCGATCGCGGCGGCTTCAACTTTTCCGATTTGATACATGGAGATAATCCCAATAGTAATAACTGCGAAAAAACCGGTGAGCCAACGGGATTGATTTCGAGGGATTGGTTGCCATTCTCTTACTAATAATACTATTAGTATAATGTGACTCATCCAGAATAGTGCGGGTAAAGAAGCATAGCGGGATGAGGTGGCTTGCTCGACACCAAATCCTGAACGACTAACCGCAGCCATGAGGGCGGTTCCCAAAGCATAAACTTGGATAGATAACCAAGGTAGCCAGTCGATGCGACGATTTTTTTTGTTTGATTTTAGCCAATAAATTCCTAGAGCAATTGTTGTGATTAAACCTACGATCGCGATAATTGCTCCTAGGGTAATGTTATTGGTAAATATGCCGCTGAGATAAGTAGGAATATAGGTAATAACATCTCCTATTTTTAGTTTGGATAATGAGGGGCTAGTGGAGGGGGTTTTGTAAGTAAGAAAATAAGTAGCAATTACGAAAAACGCGACACTAATATAGGAAATAATAATTTTTAGAGGCCACCGAAACAGCACTGGCACGATACAGAGAATCGGCCATAACGCGAGGGATGTGCTATAAGTGATTGTTGCGAAAAGGGCAAAAATAATGCTCCAAATTACCCAATAAAATCGGGAAGTTTCTGCCATTTTTTTCAGGCAAAATATCGAGCTAATCACAAAGAGATTGGCTCCGATCCAGGCAACACCACTAAATCCTCTCATCCAGTTATGAGCCGCCGCGGGGGTAAATGTGAATATAGAAATACACAGGATTATTAAGAAGAAAAGCCGCCGCGATCGTCTGAGTTTATTTAAAGGAAGTAACGCGATTAAAATATCGCTTTGAATCACGGCAAATATCCAGGTAATCAGGCATAAACCGATATTTGAACCTTTGGTAATGATAATATTGACAGCATAAAGAAGGGAGGGGATTAATAGAAAATGTTCATTAGCGCGAAAAATCCAGTGGGAAGGATTGGTAGAGAAGCCATCGACAGAATAAAAATTCCTAGTAATCCACCAATAGTCAAAATTAGGTAATTCTCCCGCCTGTAAAATAAGGGATAAAATATAGACACTGGGGATGAGGATCGCGATGATAGATAGTGCTATTAAAAAAGATGGTAATTTTAATTTCATGGATGGAATTTTATGGGGTAAAGATTAGTAGGTTGGGTTGAGGCACGAAACCCAACATCTTCCTTTCTCGGAAATAACCCGCGATGAAGAAACCCGGTTTCGGGTGAAGAAAAATCAGATCAGTAGGTTGGGTTGAGGCACGAAACCCAACATCTTCCTTTTTCCTTTCTCGGAAATAACCCGCGATGAAGAAACCCGGTTTCTGGCGATTATCTGTGGGCAACAATCAGAATTGGGGTAAAGAAACCGGGTTTCTGGGATTATCTGACTTCTTGAGCCAGCATTTGTCTTAAACCTTCACGCCAATGGGGGGGATAATTTCCCAAGACACTCGATATTTTTACCGAAGAAAGTACGGAAAATGATGGACGTTTTGCGGGGGTAGGATATTCAGGTGTTGTAATAGGAATTACCCGTTTAACTTTCAAGGGAAATCCTAAGGCTTTGGCTTCTTCAAAGATCGCGATCGCGAAGTCATACCAACTCGCAACACCACTATTGGTATAGTGATAAGTGCCAAAATTTTCCGGTGTTAAATGAGGAATCATTTTGGTAATTGCCTGGGCTAAATCACCCGTCCAAGTAGGGCTTCCAATTTGATCGGAAACCACGCGAATTTCCTCTCTATCTTTGCCTAAACGTAGCATTGTTTTGACAAAATTGCCTTTTCCACCAACACCATAAACCCACGCGGTTCTAATAATTATATGCCGATGAGTGTTGCTTTCTCGAATGGCTAACTCCCCCGCGAGTTTAGAGCTTCCATAGACACCTAAAGGGTTAGTTTGATCGATTTCTACATAAGGATAACCTTGAGTGCCATTAAAGACATAATCTGTAGAAATATGAATCAAAGTCGCCCCTAATTTGTCGGATTCTTGGGCTAAAATTCCGGGTGAAACACCATTGACTAAATGGGCGATTTCTGGTTCACTTTCGGCTTTATCTACCGCGGTATAAGCCGCCGCATTAACAATTATATCCGGTTTTATTTCCTTAATAATAGGCGGAAGAGTATCGGGTTTCGCTAAGTCAAAACTGGTGCGATCGACCGCGATTAATTCTCCCATAGACGTTAATAGGGGAGATAATTCTTCCGCTAATTGTCCGGTACTACCTGTAAGTAAAATTCGCATAGGAATGGAAATTAAATAACTTGAGTATTTGGTTTGTCGTTTCGCCCTTGAGATCGAAAGCAGGCTGGAAGCCTGCACTACTTTATTAAATTATTTCATAGTCAATTATTCGTAAATATCGGCATTTTTCAAGGTTTTTCCAGCTTGATCTTTTGCTGATAAAATAGGATTATTCTCAGCAAGAGGCCACGCGATCGCCAAATCTGGATCATTCCAGAGGATAGCACGTTCATGTTGTGGTGCATAATATTCGGTTGTTTTATACAATACCTCCGCGATATCAGAAAGCACCAAAAAACCATGAGCAAAACCGGGGGGAACCCAAAATTGTCGCTTATTTTCAGCACTAAGAATACAACTTACTGATTGTCCAAAAGTAGGAGAACTTTTGCGGATATCCACCGCGACATCAAAAATTTCTCCCATAATAACTCTTAATAATTTTCCTTGAGGATTTTCCATTTGATAATGTAAACCCCGCAAAACATTTTTTACTGATCGAGAGTGATTATCTTGCACAAATTCGGAATAGACTCCGGTTTTTTCGGCAAAAATACGATGATTAAAGCTTTCAAAAAAGAAACCTCTTTCATCACCAAACACTTTGGGTTCAATAATCAAAACATCAGGAATTTGAGTGGGTATAACATTCATAGGATAGTGGGTTTAAAATCAACCTTTTCGTAATGAGAGCATCTGCTCAAGGTAAATTGGTAGTGGGAGCGTCTCGCTCCCTCTGAGCTTCCCTAGGGAGCGAGATGCTCCCACTACTTTTTTCCAATTTGAGATGGTCTCTTCGTAATGACTAAGGGATTATACAATAAAATGAACAAAAATCCCCATTGTAATTTTAATTAATTTTGATTCTCACTTCCCCTTTCAACTTTGCTAACTCCTTCTGTTGAGGATCATACACCCACGCGGTAATAACAGATTCACCCACGGGAAGCGACTTCCCTGAAATTGTCACTTCCCATCGCGATCGTTTATATTGAGAAGACTTTAAGACTTTGACAAGATCCGGACTTTCTAAATTACAATAGGTACTGGCAAAAAATCGGGGTTGATTTCCATAGGAAAGTAAGACTAGATCCGCGGGTTGTTTTGCTTCGGGTAAAATGCCCCATCCCCTTATTTTAAGTGTGTCATTTTTTTCAATAATTAAGTTTTTATCGCCTGTCTGGGGACTGTCAAGATAACCATAAATGTTTGAGGGATTTTTAATGATAGATAGATTCTGGGGTAAGTTTTTTTCCGTTATTTTTGTGAGTACAGTTATGCGGTTTTCCATAAAATCTATATCCTGGGGATACAGCCAAAAGGGATAAGGGGATGAGGCGCGATCAAAACTAATTTTATAAGGATATTTTTCTGGGAGTAATTGCTCAAAGAAAATCTTTAAGGCAGGATATAAGTTAGAAATTTTACCCTCTTTTAAAAATCGTTCATAATAGAGAGAATTAATGGCAATATAATCCGGTTGGCGAGATAATAACTCTTCTCTTGAATACCAATTTTCTTTATCTTCCGCTCTCTTATTGAGTTTTTCCATTACCCATTGATTATTGCTAAATAAGCCCTTAAACAGCTTCCGTCTTCCCGTTATTGATGGCATTTTTACTTCGGTTAAATTTACACCCGGTATTTTATTCCAAGTTGGGTTATGATTGGTCGTTTCGATATGACTTCCGCTGGGAACATTGGTTTTTACCCAATTTTGCGCGATCGTTCTGGGATCTTCTGTAAATCTTTTTCCTACGGAAATACTACATATTATATTGTAACTTATTAAGATCATTATTAAGCTAGTCGTCAGAGCGCGATCGCGTGTTTTTTTCTCCTCGATTTGCTGCCATAAATAACCAGATAAAATGAGTAAATAGGGAACAATCGGTAAGACAAAGCGAGTTTCTAAACGAGGAAATTGACCAAATTTATAATAATAAATACCTAAGATAATTAACAAAATTACAATGCCAGAATGTTTTAAATCTTGTTTATTTTGAGGCGTAAAAAATGATAACAGAGAAGTAGATAATGCCAGGAGACAAAAAACTAAATAAGGCCAGCCAATAATTTCGCTCAGACAGGGAAAAAATTTGCCATAACTATTACCAGTTTGTCCCTCATAAACCGGAGTGACAATATAGTTATACATGAAATCTTGAATAAAAGTGCGAGAATCTAATATAGCAAAGGGATTGCCGATGATAAATCCCGCGAGAATTGTTAAAAGTCCTAAATAAACTTTTTTATCTAAGAAAATTTGTTTCCAAAGGGGAGAAGGATACCGCAAAACATGAGCTAATACTAAAGTAATACCTATCGCTAATCCGTTATATTTAGTAGCCGTGGCAATTCCTGTAAAAAAACCTGATAATAGATAATCGACTAATTTTCCACGAATTAAGATATTTTGACTATAATAAAAGGCTAAAAGCATCCAGAAAGTCACAGGGATATCCGCGGTGAGAAAATGACTATACGCGATCAAACCTGCGCTGGTAGCAAAGATTAGACTAACTATACGGGCTGCGAAAAGTCCGAAAAATCTTCTCGTAATTTTAAAGACTAATATAATTGAACCTAAGTATAAAAATGTGGTTAATAATCTTGACCAAATTAGCTTAATAGGATTTAATATATAGCCTTTCTCAGAAAGATGAGGTGCAATAACAGCAGTGAGTAAACCAGTTCCAAAGATTTTCTGATGTAACTTGCTCGAAGGCAAACTCTATCGCTTTTCCTAATTCTTGATAGTTCGTTGTCT
>Ga0209812_10000039_pt1 | contig 109753 bp, 84 predicted proteins | sample JI71714BDNA_FD_187502 | JGI IMG/M metagenome (GOLD analysis project Ga0209812, IMG submission 187502) | Wastewater effluent complex algal communities from Wisconsin, to seasonally profile nutrient transformation and Carbon sequestration -... | ecosystem: Engineered > WWTP > Effluent > Algae... | reverse complement strand
GGTTTCGTCTTTGTTGGGTTTCGTCTCTGTTGGGTTTCGTCTCTGTTGGGTTTCGTCTCTGTTGGGTTTCGTCTCTGTTGGGTTTCGTCTCTGTTGGGTTTCGCGCAGCTCAACCCAACCTACGAATTAAGATTTTTTTGATTGGGGCTCCGATATTATTGAACAATACCGCAGCCCCAATTTTACCTTGTGGGGTGGGATTTCTCCTAGTAGCGAAACCCAAGGAATATGTTGGGTTTCGCTACGCTCAACCCAACCTACGAATTAAGATTTTTTTGATTAGGGCTCCGATATTATTGAACAATACCGCAGCCCCAATTTTACCTTGTGGGGTGGGATTTCTCCTAGAATACCTTGGTGGTAGCTATTTAAAAATCCCTTCCCAAAAATCCCGACTCCCAAAAATCCCGACTGGGTTTTATGGGGGTGGTTTCTCACCGCGATCGCCTGTAAGGGTGACATCCACTAGGTATCAATAGGAAAAAATTACCGAAGGTATTGTTTATCCAAACATGATATAAATCCCGATAAAATCTTACATCCAATCTTCTTCTTCGAGCTTTTTCGGTTTATAAACTTGCCCCGACGCGTGAAGAGCGCGAGTTTTTTCGTAAAGCATTTCCTCTGTTAACCCCCATCTTCCTAACACAATTTCTAAATCTTTTTGAATATCTCTCGCGCCCGGAAAGCCCCGATAACGAATTTTTAAACGGGCAAATTCCGCTAAATTCAAATCCGAGGGGTTTTCTCTCACCATTAATAATTCATCTACTACTTTCCGATCTTTCTTATACTGGGGATGCAGTTGATCCTGATTCATTTCACTCATAGCAAAACCTCCTCAACTTAAATTAATAAATCTCTCTCTGCCATAATAAGTCTATTTTGTTTGGCTAAAACCATCAAAAATAAAGAATATAAATCCGTGGCTAATTTTTGCGGATTCCAGAGAGGTGCTAAACTGTCCTTCTGTTTCGCATTTCTTAATTTTTCTTTAATTGTGTTTCTTAACTTTTCATCTTTTCCTAATTTTACTCCCCAGGCGATGTATTCTTCCCAACTTTGGGCAATTCCGGTGTTAATTCCTAAATTCTTTAAAAAAGAATACCCCATCCTTGATAAATATTGTTCACCTACTCGCGTGACAATAGGTGTTTCCAACCATAATGCTTCTAGGGTATGGGTTCCCCCATTATAGGGATAAGAATCTAACATGACATCGGCTAAAATATAACTGAGTCTGTGGTTTTCTTCTGTTGGTGTAAAATCCAGAAATTTTACCCGATGAAAACTGACTCCTTGTGCTACACATTCTTGTTGATATATTTTATAGATTAGCGCGCGATCGCCCTGTAATCCCTTATAGAATAATACACTATCGGGAACTTGTTTTAATATTTTTATTTGAGCATTAATCAAGTCCGGGTTTAATTTCCGCCCTGATGCTACACATAAATAAACTATTTGATTTAAGCCGATGCGATGAGATTTTCTTAAGTCAATTTCCGAAATTGGAAGTGTGGAAAATCCTGAAACCGCGATGAAAGAATCCGGCGCAATAATTACTTTTTCAGTATAAAGTTTTTCTGTTCCTACTGGATGTGTCGAATCATCTCCGATAAAATAATTCTTTTTCTCGGAAATGAAGGGCGCGTCAAACCCTAACCAAGATATACAAACGGGTGCGGGTTTTGCCCGGATAATTTCTATATTTGTGGGAACGGTAATCGAATCTAAATCAATTAAAATGTCTATTTTATCTTGGAGAATTTCCTTAATAATTATTTCGGAATCGTGAGCATTAACATTACTTTCAGGAGTATAAAACTTTTTGGCAATGGTTTTAAATTTTTCTGTCAGATCATCGGCTTTAAGGAAACCTGTGACATAACAATAAATCTCCGGCGTTATTTTTGACAATTCTCCTATCACATCATAACTACACCAACCGACTGAATGACGGCGAAAATGTGGAGAGAGAAAACCGATTTTTAAGGGGAAATTCGATTTGGGATGCAGTGTTTTAGGGGAAAGTTGACTGATGTTAATAGCACATTGCTCTCTGTATTGTTTGCCAATTTCTCGAAAAAGTTGGGTGTTTAAGGTAAGATTATCGCGTAAGTGGGGAAGATTAAATAATAAATGAAAGTACAGGGCTTCGATTTCGGGAATGGTTAATTTAGTCAAATTTTCTAATAAGGTTTTTTCTAAGTCTAAAAAGGTTTCTTGCGCGATCGCGTAGTCTCCGGCTTGTAAATGACTACTGATTAAAGCAATTTTCCCGCTGATATTGCCATTTTTTTCGCATAAATGACTATACGGCTCTAACCAAACACCTGCCCGTTCAAAATTGTGCCTCCATAAATTGGCTAAACTTTCAAAACAACCCCGATAGGCATCGTTTAAATTAGGTTTAATTTCCAGGGCGACTAAAAAACTTTTTATGGCTTTTTCTAATAATTCCAGATTAAATTTATCTTCTGTTTTACCTTTTTGTAAAAGGGCTAATCCTAAACTATTATGAGCTTCTGCATGATGAGGTTGTACCTGAATCGCGGTTTGAAAATGCCCGATCGCGTTTTCAAATTCTCCCTGTTGGAGATAAACGGAGCCTAAACAGAGATACGCGGTGACATCATCGGGAGATAACGCGATCGCGTGTTGATAATGTGAGATCGCGTCATCGAGTTTTCCTTCTTTCTGATAAGCATAAGCTTGGATTAAATGGGAATTAATCCCCGGAAGGTTGGGTTGCAGTTGTACCGCTTTTTGCAAATAAGTAAATGCTGGCTCAAGTTCACCTTTTTCTTGTAAAATTTTCCCTAAATTCCAATAAATAGCTCCTAAATCCGGTTGAAGTTTAATCGCGTTTTGGTATAAGTTGATCGCGGTTTCTACTTCACCTTTTTTATAGAAAACACTCCCTAAGTTGACCATTACTTCAACAAAAGTTGGATCGATTTGTAAGGCTTTATTATAGGAGCGAATTGCCGCGTCGAGTTTGCCCTGTGACTGTAAACTATTCCCTAAAAGTTTATAGGTTTGGGCATGATTGGGTTGCAATAAAATTATTTTATAACAAGTCGCGATCGTGTCTTCCCACTGCTTTTGGAGATAATAAATTTCCGCTAGTTTCAGGAGCGCGTCGGGATAAGAAGATTCCGTTGATAAGACTTTTTGATAACACGCGATCGCGTCTTCTAATAATCCGGCTTCTTGGCGTTGATACCCTTGTTCTAAATAATTCTGTCCAGACTGCATCTCTTTTTCTGATTTAATGTGAGTTGAGATAGTAAAATTTTTGAGAAAGACATTTCCCTATTTTCCCAAACCTTTACTTTTCTCTAAGATATTGTATAAACACATTGTAAGACATCCTCATTATATTGTCAATTAGCCGTATTTTTCCTCTGGTGATGTCCCTCTTAAGAGACTAATATCCAGACTAAAATTATTGGGGGCTTAAGTTATTTAGGAGTCAGAGCAAAATGAATTAGATGTTTCCTTAACATAACCAGTTGTCGCAGCAAAACGCAACATCATAACAGCATTAAGGTCTTCTAATGTGTATTTTTGTGTCAAATAATTTTGCAGTTCCGTTTCTGCTTGCTGAGTCAGATGACCTGTTTTTAAAGCCTGCTGAACAATATCTTTAATTAGTAGCATTTTCACATCCCCCTGAAAAAACTAAAGCATTTCTTTATTATTATAGCAGAAAACACGCAGATATCGTGGTCTAAATCATTCATATTTGTAGGGGTAGTGTCTTTGTGCCAACCCCCCACCCTTCAGGCAACCACGGGGGGCAACTACGGGGGGGCAACCACGGGGGGCAACTACGGGGGGGCAACCACGGGGGGATTGCCCCTACGTTAATTTTAGAACTCCTTCAGACTAGACACCTTTAATTAAAAGTTCTTGGAAAACGCGATACATATCCTTTGCTAATTGTTTCGGATTCCATAAAGGGGCAAGGGACTCCGGTTGTTGCCCTTGAATTAAATGTTGACGAATTGAATTTCTTAAGGCAAAGTTTCGACCTAATTTTATTCCCCAGTCCGTATATTCTTCCCAATTCCAAGCAATTCCTAAATCCAGATTAACACTCTTTAAAAAAGCATAACCCATCCGTGAAAGATACTGATTTCCGACTAGAGTTACCACGGGTAAATTAGCCGATAAAGCTTCTAAATTATGAGTCCCTCCATTATAAGGATAAGAATCTAACATCACATCAGCAACATAATAAATACCTCGATGCTCTTCCTCGGTTTTCGTTTGGCCTAGAAACTTAATTCGATTAGGATCAACACCTTGAGATTCACATTCTTTACGATAAGTTTCTTGAATCACAATTGCATCCCCTTGCCCCTTGCGAATCAATACACTATCAGGAACTTCTTTGAGAATTTTAATTTGTGCTTCCAGCATTTCTGGGTTAGTTTTTCGTCCGGGGGCAACACATAAATAAGTCATTTGATCAATCCCTATTCCTAAATTTTGTCTCACCACGTTTCTATCCACAGGACGACTTTTTAAAGGCTCAAGAGCCACGGAGCCATGAGGGAGTCTAATTAATTGTTCCAGATAATGTTTTTCTCTGCCTTGGGGATGAGTCCACTGATCGCATAAAAAGTAATTTTTATCTGACATATAGGGAGCATCAAAGCCTAACCAAGAAACACAAATGGTTGCTGGATGTTGATAAAGTATATCAGCATTAGTCGGTACTGTCATTGAATCTAAATCAATGAGGATATCAAGATTATCTTTACATATTTCTGCCAGAATTTCTCCCGCGTCGGCAAACCCATTAGGATATTTTTCTGGCCAATACATTTTGCCAGCAATTTGTTGAAAACGAGCCGTTACTTCATCGGTATTTATTTTCCCTGTCACATAGAGATTGACATAGGGTGTGAGGTTACTTAATTCTTTGATTAAGGCTTCACTACACCAGCCAACGGAGTGACGGCGGAAATGTTTGGAAAGAAATCCGATTCTTAATTCTCGATCCCTGGAATAATTTGATTGGCTCGCGAGCTTTATCTCCCGTTTTTGTACGGCTCTTTCATAATATTCTTGGGCGATAAATTGGTAAAATTTGGCATTCCCTTCTAAATCATCACGGAGATGAGAAATGGCAAAAATCAGGATTTCATAAAGAAGTTTTAATTCAAAAACTTCTAAATTTTTCAGGTTGCTATAGCAATATTTTTCGACTTCAATCAGTTTAGCTAAGGCTTCTTGAGTTAAACCGGATTGCAGATAAGAAAATACATAAGAAGTCGCGGTTAAAATCGGATGTTTATCGCCACAATTTTGACAATATTGATCCGCAACTTTTCTCGCCCCCGTGAGGTTTGAGGAATGACTGAGTAAATCTGATAATTGTTGATAAGCTTCGCTGAAGTCTGGTTTAAGTTGAATGGCTTTCTCAAAGTTAATAATCGCGTCTCCGGGTTGATCATGTTTTTGAATATGTCCAATGCGACAATGGACTTCTGCCCAATCGGGTTTAATATTTAGGGCTTTTTCATAATGTTCAATAGCCTCTTGAAGTTTGCCTGTCATTGAGAGCGCGTTCCCTAAATTAGCATAAGCATCCGCCCATTCTGGGTTGACTTTTAGGGCTTCTTGATAATGAGTAATGGCTTCGGAATAACGAGTTTGAACTAATAAGGAATTTCCTAAATTAAAATGAAGGGTTCGTAATTCGGGATTGAGATCCAGTGCTCGTTTAAAATAATTCATCGCGTCTTCCCATTTCCCTAAATTCGATTTAGCACTTCCTAAATTTGCGTGGGCTTCTGCCCAATTGGGATTGAGCGCGATCGCTTTTTCATAAGAGGAAATTGCCTCATCCGGTTTCCCCTGGGAAAAAAGATTATTTCCTAAGGTAAAATGAAAATTAGCATCCCCGAATTGAGAATTTAATTCCGTTGTCTTTTGGAAATAAAATAGTGCTTCTTCTCGTTTACCTTGTTGCTGATAAACTTTGCCTAAATTCCAGTAAGCACCCGCTAATTTTGGATTAAGTTCCAGGGCTTTTTGGTAATATTGAACCGCGGTATCAAGTTGTCCTAACTTAAAATACATACTGCCTAAATTTGCTTGTATTTCGGCAAAATTGGGCTGAATTTCTAAGGCCTGGGAATAAGCACGAATGGCAGACTCTATTTTACCCTGGTTGTAAAACGTGTTCCCTAAAATCATGTAGGCCATGACAAAATCAGGTTTCAGTTTTAAGGCCTGTTGACAAGCCACGATCGCGTCTTGAGTATTTCCTTGTTTTAAATAATTTTCGGCTTGTTTTCTGTACTCTTCAACAACATTTTCTACCTCCGCTTGTTGTTCGGCTGTGACAAAATTAAAGGGGGTGATTTGAGCTAATGATTCCAGATTATCGCTGGTAAATTTAATATTTAATTTTTCCTCATCAAATACTTTTTGTAAGTTTAATTGTTCTGGTTGTAAGCCATATTCTTGAGAAATAATGTCACTGTCTCTTGTCTCTTTTTCTGTTTTAAATGCTCTTAAATGTTTTAAATATTCTGCTATTTCGGGATCGTTCGGTTCTAATTGTAATGCTCTTTGAGAACTGATGAGCGCTTCTTCAATCCGTTCTAATTTTGCTAACACTATGGCTAATTTGAAATGCACTCTCCCATCATGGGGTTTTAACATTAATGCTTTTTCATAACACGCGATCGCGTCTTGTAATTGCCCTTTTTCTGTCCAAACATTACCCAACATAAAATAAACTGAGGGCAAATTAGGATTTATTTCTAGGGCTTTTTGATAATTTTTTGTGGCTGCTAAAAGCTGAGATAATTGATAATAAATACTGCCTAAATTAGCATAAACTTCAGCAAAATTAGGTTGTATTTTTAAAGCAACATTATAAGCATTAATAGCCAAATTAAGTTGATTGTTAAATTGTAAAGTGTTGCCCATTGTTAAATAGGCTATGGCTAAATTAGGATTAATTTTTAGAGCCTCTTGACAGGAAGAGAGCGCAGTATCAAAACAACCTTTTAATAGATAAACTTGGGCTAATTTGTGGTAAATTTCAGGCTCGTTTTTCTGAATAATTAAAGCTTTTTTATAAGATTCTATTGCTTGCTCTAATTGCCCTTTCGTTTTAAAGGTATTTGCACTATTAAGTAAGTTATTCACCGATTCTAAATTCACAAAATACTCCATAATTATTACTTAAGATTATCCGATAGCCGAAAAAGTTTATAGTTTTTTCAGCTCAAGAAATTTTACTACATTAGACTTCTCCAAAAACTTCTGTAGGGTAGGCATTAGCCTGCCTGTGATTTTGGGGAGATGTCTATGTCTATTAGACAGCATCTTATCGCCCAAGTTCCCTCTTTTTGGTAATCCCCAAAGAGATATTATGCCGATTTGCGTTGAGAGGGTAAATTCTTGGTTTCACCGATTAATTGCTTAAAGACATCATACTGACGCAGACGGTCAAAATCTGGGTCATTTTTCGCTAATTCTACACATTGAGTTGGATTCAACTGAATCGCGTGTTCTAAACTTTCGATCGCAAATTCGATTTTTCCTTGTAAGGCATAACAGCGAGCTTTATTATACCAAGCACGGTGAAAATCTGGGCGAATTTTTACGGCTTGATTATAACAATCAATCGCGGCATCAAGTTTTTGTAATTTAGCCAAAGCATGGCCGCGATTATTCCAAGCATCCAGATAATCATTTTTAATACGCAGTGCTTCATTATAAGATAATATCGCCTCTTCAAAATTTTGTAATCTGGCAAAAGCGACTCCTCGGTTATTCCACGCGTCTGCATAATCGGGTTTGACTTGAATCGCATGATCATAAGAGTCGATCGCGTCTTCATAGCGTTGTAATTCTAATAAAGTCACCCCGCGATTATTCCAAGCATCTCCATAATTTGGTAAAATTTGTAAGGCGTGATCGTAAGAAGCAATCGCGGGATCATAGCGTTGTAATCGAGTTAAAACCACACCACGATTATTCCAAACATCAGCCCCATTTGGTTCTAGTCGTATCGATTCATTATAAGCATTAATAGCTTCTTCATAACGACCTTCAAAAAAGAAATTATCCCCTTCTTTACTATAATCAGCCGCGATAATTGCCTTTTGATTTAATGTACTGGCATCTGTACTGCTATTTTGAAAGTAATTTTTACCTGGGTTATGAGGCGGGGAATGTTCTATTTCGGAATGGAGAAGCTGGGTTTGTTGTTCGGCAATTTTACTTTCCTCTCTCAAGGCTTCTAAAATCATTTGGGATTCCCCAATAATCCGTTTTAATTGAGAAATTGTATCATAGCGAATACTATCAATTTCTTGTTGAGAAATTACCGTTTGTCTGGCTAATTTTCCCAGAAAAATCCACACCCCGATCGCGGCAGTTGTCGGAAAAAGAGTTAAGAGAATAATAAAAACATTTAAAAAAGTTGTACTGCGACGAAAAGCCAAATCCACTTCTTCTTCCACGCGATCGCGAATTTCTTTCTGAAGTTCCATTTTCTGGACATCGGGGACGGCTGGGGTAAGGGGTTGAGGAGCAGCCCCAAGGGCAGTTCCCCCAGACAGTAACATCGTCGAAAGAACAAAAGAACACCATTGTGATAAAATCTTTGGTCGAGCCATTGTCGTTTTCATAATAAAAAGGTTAATTTTTTAACTCAGAGAGCGCGATCAGGCTATACTTAATAGTAGCAAATTGTTAGTCAATATTCTAGTATCAAGAGAACATTTGTGCAATCTCCACCTATTAAACGCTTAACTCAGAACTTAATCGCGGAAATTGTAGAAAAGTCCCGTCGCAGTGCGCGTCGTCGTCAAAACTACAACTTTCACGAATTAGGAGAGAAAGTGCAGCGGTTTGTCAATGTTTTACAACCGGGCACCTATGTGCGACCCCATCGCCATCGTCGTCCTCCTGATATTAATGGTTTTGAGTTCTTTTTGGTACTCCAAGGGGAACTTGGTCTTATTCTTATGAATGAGCTGGGGGAAATTTTACAACAAGAACGCGTGAGTGCCACGGGAGAAATTCACGCGATCGAACTTCCTGAAGGTGTTGTTCATACCCTTGTTGCTTTAGCACCGGATACAGTTATGTTAGAATTAAAAGAAGGCCCTTATAATGTCAACACAGATAAGGAATTTTTGGATAATTTTCCCCAAGAAGGAACCCCAGAATCTATAGAATTAGTGAAGACTTGGCAAAGTTATTTTGATTAATAATGCCAATGGCTATTTACAAAAAGAGTCAGACGGCCATCCCCCCTACTGCCCTTAACAAGGGGGGAAAACCCTCTTAAATCACCGGATTCCTTTTCAATAATGTCCTCTATTATATCAAAAAAAATGTCGGATTGGGTAGAAATTGGTAAAATTGTAGCCGCACAAGGGTTAAATGGAGAATTGCGAGTTTATCCTAATTCTGATTTTCCCGAAAGGTTTTTAGAACCCGGAAAACGCTGGTTATTAAAACCAGGAAAAACAGAATACGAACCGATTAAATTATTAGGGGGTCGTTATCTTCAGGGTAAGGATTTATATGTGATCAAAATTGCAGGAGTACAAGACAGAAATCACGCGGAAGAATTACAAGGCTCTGTCTTATATGTTACCCAGCGCGATCGGCCTCATTTAGAAGAAGATGAATTTTATGTCCAAGATTTAATTGGTTTAGAAGTATTTAACCAATTGACGGGAGAATTGATTGGCAAAGTCAGGGATTTTCTGAGCGCGGGAAATGATTTATTAGAAGTGGAAATGGTGGCAAAACCAGAGCCAACAGAAGAACCCCAAAAGGCACAACCACGAGGGAAAAAGGGGAAAGAGAAAAAATCTCAAGTCAAAACAGTTTTAATTCCCTTTGTGAAAGAGATTGTTCCCATTGTCGATCTCAAAAATGGTAGAATAGAGATCGCGCCACCCGTAGGGTTATTAGAAGAGTAAAAGAGAGGTTTAATAGGAAAGCCGATTTCCCGCCGAAGCCATCTCACGAGCATTAAGATTGCTTCGGCGGGATTAATGTGAGGAAAAATCTGGTTATCGCGTACTAATGGAGCCTCACAATTACAGAAAAATATTGGGTTTGGGAAAATGAAACAGCCCTGGGAAGTTGGGGGGAGCAGACTCAGTGAGCTGTGTTAATATCTTTTAGATGGAATGCAAAAATCATCGGCACTTCACCCACCCGACAAAATACTACAATCAAAAACCGGGCGGTGATCGTATGATCAGAAAATACTAAGACTCAAAACTTATGGCGCGTGATATTACTTCTCAAAGCTCTAAGTCCCCACCTAAACCCCCTCAGGCGATCGCGGCAAAAATCTTTCATGGGCTTAACCTTATTAGCCTGACATTGATGATAGGAAGTGGGCTACAAATTTACAACGCGAACCCCGTTTTTGGCGGCCGTGCCGGCTGGCAGATTCCCCCCATATTTACCCTAGGAGGTTGGCTTGGTGGAGGAAGACACTGGCATTTTGCCGCGATGTGGCTATTTGCACTTAATCTACTTAGCTATGGCATATATATTGTCATTACCCGCCGTTGGAAACATCGGTTTTTCCGTGGAAATGATATTAAAGCCTTGCAAAAAAGTCAGAATATTAAACGCAAAAATTATGCTTGGCACAGATTAGCTTTCACAGCAATCATTCCCATTTTACTGTTGGCAATATTTACGGGTTTAGGAATGTATAAACCCGCCCAATTACATTTCATTGTTGATTTCTTTGGGAGTTGGCAGGCGTTGCGAGTCGTTCACTTTATTTCCGTACCTATTGTTATCACCTTTGCCGTGATTCACTCATGGTTAGGTATAAAAGTAGGAGGCTCGCGTTTAATTAAATCCATGTTTTTTTAAAGGTATATCATGCGTCAAATTCAAGTACCAAAACCCTACTTACCGCGCCGTCGATTTCTTCAATTATCTGGAATTTCCAGTCTCGGTTTACTCTTGGGCGGGTGTGGAGCCAGTTTGTTTGATGATGCAGTCAGAAAAGCAACAGAGCCTCTTAACGAGAGTGTAGAAACCTTATTATTCAACCCCCAAAAGCCCGTCCCAGAATTTCCCACAAGTGCAATTGAACCCGATGCTTTGATCGTTAATACTTTTGACTTTACACCCAAAATTGATCAGAAAGAATTTCGTCTGACGGTTGATGGTGAAGTGAATAACCCTCTCAGTCTGAGCATGATAGAAGTACAAAAAATGCCCTTAATTTCGATGACCATTCGCCATGTTTGTGTCGAAGGTTGGGCCGCAATTGTGCAATGGGGTGGCGTGGGATTACGCGACATAGTTTCCCTTGTTCAACCCTCAAAAAATGTGCGCTATATTTACTTTAAATCCGCTGATGGCTACTACGAAAGTTGGGATTTAGCTTCGGCTGTACACCCTCAAACGCTGTTAGCTTATCAGAAAAATGGACAGCCTTTACCCATTGAAAACGGTGCGCCTCTACGTTTAGCTTCTCCCATTAAACTCGGTTACAAACAAAGTAAGTGGATTACTCAGATTACATTACTGAGTAAGAAACCTCCCACGTTAGGTTACTGGGAGGATCAGGGTTACGAGTGGTTCGGAGGGCTATAATTTCTCATTTCGTCAGGGATTAAAACCCCCGTCTCAAAGCACAATTCCTCTTCAGAGGAATTAAGATTATTTTTGAGTTGCAGTAGGGACACGGCACTGCCGTGTCCCTACTATTAGCCCAGAAATTCATTTCCGGGTGAGTTTGATGAGAATTAAAAAACCCCCCTTTATTAAGGCAGGGCTGTTTCATTAGAGGAAAAATTAAGAAAAATCAAGATTTTGTAGCAGCCCCTTCCCCCGAGTAGGGACACGGCACTGCCGTGTCCCTACTAAATAAACCCGCCCCACGCGGTTCTTGAATTAAGTGAATCATTAATTTCTGGATGGGGATGGGGCGGGTTTATATCATTGTTGGGTGGGTGTCAAAGATTTCGGTGAAAGAGCCCCTGCGGTAAGATTCGCGATCGCCAAAGATGGTTTTTTCGCTGAGAATGAAACAGCCCTGCCCTTTATTAAGGAATGAAACAGCCCTGCCCTTTATTAAGGGAAGTTGAGGGAAAAAAAGCCCCCCTTAAGAAGGGGGGTTGGGGGGATCAGACTCGGTGGTGGGTGAGGTGGGTTAATATCTTTTAGATGGAATACAAAGATCATCGCCACCTCACCCACCCTACACAATACTGAGGGGGTTAGAGGGTTATATCTTCCATTTCTTCGGCATTTTCTGCCTCTTCTAAGGCTTGGATTTTGATTAAAAGTTCCTCTTCTTTTTCTTCAAACTCTTCTTCGGAAATATCTCCTAAGTCAAAGGCTAATTGTAACGATAATAACTGTTTCTGCAAATTATCGCGATCGTCGATTTCCGAATCGACTCTTTCCTGTATTTGTTCCCCAATCCAGATTACCCCTTCAATGGGGCCTAAAACCGGTAGAGTTAATAACTTCAATAACATACACTTTTTCTCCTTTCTTTAAAGTTATACGATTTCTGAAAAGGGCTACAGGGAAACGGCACTGCCGTTTCCCTACTTTTCCTCCTTGGTATTAATTGAGTTAATTTAATTGGGCAAAGGTATAGGGGGCAGTAAAATTGTTATAACGTATCCGTAAACGATCGCCAAATTTTGCATCGATTTCTTCCACTATAACACTAAACTTTTCTTCCGAATCCCAAGGAATTAAATACGCGGCATTATAAATCATCTTATCCATCAAAGTATCACTTTCGATCACTTCAAAGGCTAAAAGATTTAACGCGTCTCTAAATTCTTGAATAATTCCTCTTTTGCGATTTTCCAACGCCGCTTCAATCCGTTGCCCGATCGCGATCGTTTCATCCATACTTAAACTTTTACCAATTAAACTATCCCGTTGTTGGCGTAAGGTTTGATTTTCCTCTAATAAATCTTGTAATTCCCTGGTACTATCCCAGAAAATTTTAATACTAACTTCCCGTTTGCCAGCTAAGTGATCAAAAAGAGAAATCAACTTATTTTTATAAGGTTTAATTAATTGTTCGTCCACCGCGTCCCAATCTTTCACCACCAAACCAAAACGGAGAGGAAGTAAATTATAAAATCCCGCGTGCATAGCTTCCTCTAAAACTTTTTCGTGACCAAGTAAATTGCGACGAGAAGTTAAATATTTTGGCTGTTTTGCCTCAGAATAAAGAAAGGTAAAACCCTCGAAAAATTTCGTAAAAACAGACTCTTTATCCATTCCCAAAAACGTTAAATTTTCAGGGAAACGAGTGGGAAAAATACCATATAAATACAGACCATAATTCATCATTGTTTTCCTAGAAAAGAATCGCACAGCACCGATTTAATTATAAAACAAATTCTCTCTTTTCATCGAAAATACCCGATGATCGCGATTACCCATTAGTATCAACCATAGATTTAAGATTTTGGGCAGCTTGATTAAGATTTTGAATACCCACTTGTGTTTCGGAGATACTACTGGCAATTTGTTGGGAAGTCATACTCAGACTTTTCATTACTTCCGCAGACTGTTGAGTGGCAGTCGCCTGTTGACGAGCATTAAGGGCTATTTGTTGCACATTCATGGTAATATGACTCATGGCTTCTACCACTTCTATCACAATTTTATTGCCATCATCCGTGGCAATTCCTGTGGCTTGAGTAGCGCTTTGAATATCCGCGGTTAATACTTTAATGCGTTCGGCGTATTGTTTGGTTTGATCCGCGAGTCGGCGAATTTCAGTGGAAACAACAGTAAATCCTTTGCCATGTTCACCCGCGTGTACGGCTTCCACCGCGGCATTTAAGGCTAACATATTGGTTTGATTGGCAATATCACTGACTACATTACTAATATTACCAATTTGACTTAATTGAGAAGTTAATTGCATCATTCTTTCGGCAATTACTCCCATTTGTCGTCTTAAACTTGAGCCAGTGATACTAATAGATTCATTAGGAGAACCTCCACTCACTAAAATCAAAGCTTTACGAGTGCCATTAGCCGCTAATTCGGCTTGTTCCGCGGATAACCGTGAAGACGCTTCTAGTTCATCTAAAGTCGTTACAACTTGAGCGATCGCGCTGACTTGTTCTCTGGTTGTCTCTTCCTGTTCTTCCGCAGCCGCGGCAATTTCCGCCACAGAAGAAGCTAGTAAAATGGTAGAATTACCAATCTCATCACTAATCAGTTTAGCAATAAAAATCCCTAAGGCGATCGTGGCGACAATCGCAATGACTATCGCGCCCACAAAAAGTTGTAATAAAAACCTTAAATTCAAGTTTAATGTTTCATTTTTTGTGTTCTGAAGTTCGATTTCTTGCCCAGTAAACTTTTCCAGAGAATCTTGTAATTGATGCCCTAAAATTTCCTGTTGATCGGTTTGATAAAGATTAATTGCCTTTTTGACTTTACCCCCCTTCGCTAAATCAATTAATTGTTGATTAAAGTCAATGGACTTTTGAGCCAGTTGTAATAGTTGATTCCATTGTGTTTTTTGGGGTAAATTCTCCACCATTTCCCTTAAAGATTTAGCCGCGGTTTGAGATAAGGCTTTTTCTTTCTGGAAAAATTGGAAATTTGCGGGGATAGGATTGAGGATATAATCACGACTTGCTTGATTTATTCCGGCAATACTAATCGCCAAACGATCGGCTTTTAATACAATCGTTTCACCAATATTATGCCCTGTCATTTGTTGTTTAACGTCATCGGTTTTAATATAGACAAATATCGCGGTTATGATTAACAGGAACAACGGAACTAAATAGCCTAAAAGAATTTGAGATCGCAGTTTTAATTTAGCCAATATTCTGTTTTTTTCCGGGGGAATTATGCGGTTGCTACGATGAAAATAGGAAACCATTTTTACCTCATTGATAATAGCCACAAAACCCGCGATCGGGTCCGAGGAGTGTCAATTAAGAAATTAAGATAACCCTGATGGTGTTTAAACATAACAAAAAGGCGAAACTTGTATATTTGACAATCTTTTTGAGGACTTACTCGTTCCCCAGGAGAGAAACTTGCTTTCTCACTCAAAACTATTTTTGTCAAAAAACTCAGTTTCAGTATAAGTCCTATTTTTCGATTTTACCAGCTATTGCTCTTCTTCAAACACGCGATCGCGTTTTTCTCCTAAATGGGGAATGGCGAATGGGGAATGGGTAATTGACAGTTGACAGTTGACAGTTGACAGTTGACAATTATCAATTAATTGACTTACGCACTGCAAGGGCAGCATAAGGGTTTGAGCTTGTCGCTCAACGGAATCGCGTAATTTCTTAGTGCCTAAGTCCTATTTTCTAACCTTTCAGGAAAACTCTTGCTGTATAAGCTTTTTGGCGAGTTTTTACATACTAAGTTCGGTAGAACCTAATTATCAACTGTCAACTGTCAACTGTCAACTGTCAACTGTCAACTGTCAACTGTTAACTTCCTTCTTCCTTCTTCCTTCTTCCTTCTTTGCGATATCATAGCAAAAGTTAACATTTAGGAGAAAATATGGCGATTAAAGTAGGAGACAAAGCACCTGATTTTACCTTAACCTCGGAAAAAGGAACCCCAGTCAGTCTCAAAAATTATATCGGCAAAAAAAATGTCGTCCTCTATTTTTACCCCAAGGACGACACACCCGGATGCACCGCGGAAGCTTGTGCCTTTCGGGATACTTATGAAGTTTTTACAGACGCGGGTGCTGAGGTGATCGGTGTGAGTGCAGACACCTCCCAATCCCATCAGCAATTCGCCAATAAATATCAACTTCCCTTTACCCTATTAAGCGATACAGAAAACAAAGTCCGTCAATTATACGGCGTTCCCGCGACTCTTTTTGTGCTTCCTGGCCGTGTCACTTATGTGATCGACAAGCAGGGAATTGTGCGTCATATCTTTGACTCTATGCTCAACTTTAAAGCTCATGTCGAAGAGGCGCTCAAAACCCTGCAAGCTATCAACAACTAGGGTTTTTGAGGGGATTTTTACCATCACAAGGGAAAAAGTGACAAGGAAGGATCAATTCTAACTTTTTCCTTTTTCCTTAAACCGGATTATTTTTTCGCACCATTCCCATTTCGGGGTTGGATTAAACCATAACCGCCGTGAGTTTTACGTTCATAGATCACGTTGATTTCATTGGTTTCCTTATTAAGGAACATATAGAAATCGTGATCAATAACCTGTAACTGTTCCAGGGCTTCCTGAACACTCATCGGAGACATCGCGAAATATTTAGTCCGCACGACTTCTGTCGGTAACTCAGGAGTACGATCGCCAATCAGATCAGCGACAATCGGTTCTGGTTCCACCAAGGCACCCGTTTTGGGATTATGGTTTTTATCGTTGCGTTTTTCTTTGTATTTGCGTAGTTGACGAGCGATTTTGTCGGCCACTAAGTCAATACTGGCATACAGATTTTCACTGCTTTCTTCAGCCCGAATAACGCTACCATTTGCATAGATGGTCACTTCCGCGGTCTGGTTGGGATTTATCCTGGGGTTACGCGCCACAGATAGATGAACATCTACCTCGGTTGTCAATGCCTGAAAATGATTCACTGCTTTTTCGATCTTTTGATCCACATAATCTCGAATCGCGTCAGTGATTTCAATATTTTTCCCCTGGATAACAAGCTTCATATAGCCCTCCCTTCTGAATCTGGGTATAATTTCACGGTAACATTTTGTAGCTGGCAAGACAGATCCATTGAGAATCTTTTGCATAGCTTGACAAATCTTGATTCTACCAGCTTAAATATCCCTTAATTTGCCTAAGCATTTTTTTAAGCTTTTTGAGAGGAGATCGCGACGGTGTTTTCTTCCCCTAACTCCCTAACTTCTGGAGATCGCCCAATCCCTTGTTGGCTAGTGCATAGGGGACTGACTCCTTACGCCGAAGCTTGGGAGATGCAGCGACGCGTGGTCAAGGAACGTCGCGATCGCCCGGATTTACCGGATACTCTTATTTTACTAGAACATCCGCCTGTTTATACATTAGGACAGGGTTCAACTTTAGAATTTGTCAAATTTGCTCCCTCCGAGGGTTATGAGTTGCATCGAGTGGAGCGCGGCGGTGAAGTGACTTATCATTGTCCGGGGCAGTTGGTGGGTTATCCCATTCTTAATTTACAAAACTATCGCGCCGACTTACATTGGTATCTCCGTCAACTAGAGGAAGTCTTAATTCGGACTGTGGCGGTTTTTGGACTCAAGGCCGATCGCGTTGAGGGTTTAACGGGGGTTTGGCTAGAGGGGCGCAAGGTAGCCGCCCTCGGTATTAAAGTCAGTCGTTGGATCACCATGCACGGGTTCGCGTTAAATGTTTGTCCCGACTTAACCGGGTTTGGGCGCATTGTCCCCTGTGGAATTAAAGATAAAACCGTGGGAAGTTTAGCACAGTTTCTTCCGGGTATTACAATAGAGCAAGTCCGGCCCATTGTGGCAGACTCCTTTGGGGAGGTTTTTGGGGTCGAGTTTTTCTCCCCCCTGTAGCTTTTATTCCGAAGTCGGCTATCACAAGAGTTGCATATCACAAGAGTCCCATATCACAAGACGCGATCGCACTCCCATAACTATTTGGGGATAATTTTTAGATCAGTCAATCGGTTTCACAACCAAAGGGCACTGATTCCTCCAGAAGGCCTAAGACTGAAGCCAACGACGGCTAGAGCATCAAAAGTTGACCGAAAACGCAGCAAAAAATACATGAGCCTCTCCGTAAATTTACGGTGATTTTGGGTGGTGACGATACCTTCAAATCAGAAAAAACTTGTAAATTTACGGATGATCTATCTGCCATTTTCTTTTACAGTATAGAAAATTGGGTCACAATTGGGGGGGTATTCAGAGGCATCATTGCCTCTATTTCTAATTCCGACCTGGGTGCAATTCTCCGATTTGTTGTAATAGTTCGATTAGTACCAAAAACAGGAATTACTGTTTTTTTATTCCGTATAAATAATGGTATTAATTCCCAAAAATAGAGTAATTGTATGAGGGTTACTATGGAAAAATATCCACGGGAAAAACCGATCAATAAAAATTTAGGAGATGAACTCACAGATATTCTACAATTACTTGATACTTCTGTGAGTAAATATAGCATAAGTTCAGAAACCTGTGGTGGAGATTTGCGTTCAAGTTGTCCTTATCCTTTATCAACAAGAGAACTTCCCGAAATTCACATCAATCCCCAGGAAATACTCGCTTTTATTTTGAATATCACTCCTCCTTTTTTGATTATAGAGGACAGTTTTGAAGAATCTATAATGCTTTCTTTAGAACCCCTAAAAAAACGCGATATGGAGGCTTTGAATGATTTATTTGAAAGAGAAGATGTTGATGATATCGCCGAGGAAATCAATAAAAATTTAAGTTTTTTATTGCCAGCCCTCTGTTGGGAAGAAGACGCGTTAGAATTTCTCCGTGAATGTGCTTAAGGTGCTTAATTAAGTTATTAGCTATATCTATCCTTCTTATTCCCCCACCCCTGATAGAAGAGGGGGTTAGGGGTGAGGTAAACTATGCTAAAAATCCGAAAATTCTCAACTTACCCCATATTTTTTAAACCAATTCTGTAATTTTTGCCAAGCATCCGTAGCTTCTTTTTCTCGATAAGTTTGGCGATAGTCGGCATGGAAACCATGTGGTATCTCAGGATAAATAATTATTTCAGAACCGCTCTTACCTTTGTTCAATAATTCCTGCATTTTCATCACAGTGTCATTGGGAATATAATCATCTTTTCCCCCGTATAACCCCAAAATAGGTACTTTTAAACTTGCCGCGATATCAATGGGATTTTGAGGTGTTAAAGCTGTAGAATCTGCTATTAAACGACCATACCACGCGACTCCTGCTTTGACTTTAGGGTTATGGGCGGCATATAACCAAACAATCCGTCCACCCCAACAAAATCCAGTTATTCCTATTTTATTAATATTCCCTTTACTTGATTTTTCTGCCCAATTTAAGGTCCAATCTAAGTCCGACATCACTTGTGCATCGGGGACTTTAGATACGACTTTACTAATAATTTCTTGAATGTCTGTGAGATTCGATACATCTCCTTCACGAGCATATAATTGGGGCGCGATCGCGAGATATCCCAATTTCGCAAAACGCCGACAAACATCTTGAATATAAGCATGGACTCCAAAAATTTCTTGAATCACTAAAATGATCGGAAAATTATTACCCGTCGCAGGCATAGCGCGATAACCTGGTATTTCTCCATCTTTAACGGGAATTTTCACTGCCCCCGCGATTAATCCATTATTATCTGTTTTAATAACAGCTTTAGTAATAGGTTGAGAGGCTAAAGCAAAACCCGCGGTTAATGTCGAAACAATAATAAATTGTCTGCGTGTTAAGTCTTTCATAATTGAAGGAAGAAGGAAGAATGTCAACAGTTGACAGTTGACAGTTGACAGTTGACAGTTGAAAATAATCAATTATCAATTATTAATTGCCAATTGTTAATTACCCAAGCATCGTACTGTGATATAGCATATTTAGCTGAACTTGTCAAGGTCAATTTCTTTTAAAGTCGATATTGTTGATAAACTTGACTCGCGGCTCGATGCACTAAAGAATGTCGATAAACTAAATCATTCATCTCATCACAATAGCCTCCCCCAATAACACACGCGATCGGATATCCACCCGCGACACAAGTTGATAACACCTGCATTTCCCGGCGAAATATCCCCGTATCCGTTAAGGCTAATTTCCCTAATTTATCTCCCTTATGAGGATCGACTCCGGCATCATATAATACCAAATCCGGCTTAACTTCTGACAATAAATCTGGTAAATATTTCCCTAATGTTTGTAAATATTCATCATCTTCCATTCCCCTAGGCAAAGGGACATCTAAATCACTCCTTTGTTTAGTCCCAGGAAAATTAACTTCACAGTGCATAGAAAAAGTAAAAACACTATCATCATTCTCAAAAATAAACGCGGTTCCATCCCCTTGATGTACGTCTAAATCGATAATTAATACCTTATTGATTAACCCCTCTTTTTGCAACACACGAGACGCGATCGCGAGATCATTAAAAATACAAAAACCAGAGCCATAACTAGGAAACGCGTGATGAGTTCCCCCAGCAGTATTACAAGCCAAACCTTGAGAAAGAGCTAATTTAGCAGTTAAAATAGTACCACCCACCGCGATACAAGTACGATTTACCAACCCCCGACTCCAAGGTAAACCAATCCGTCTTTGTACTTTCAGGTCTAATGTTCCATTACAATAAGCTTGGATATAATCTGACTCATGGACTAACTCGAGCCATTCTATTTGGGGATGAGTGGGAAAATGAAATTGTGGTGACCTCGCGACACCCCCTTCCAAAAGGGTTTCATAAAGAAGGCGAAACTTAAGCATGGGGAAACGATGTCCCTCTGGTAAAGGAGCCACATAATCAGGATGATAAACAATAGGTAAGTCCATGTTAAGTTTTTTGCTATTTGTGATAACTTTACCAACTAAAATATAAAATATAAAATATAAAATATCTCTAGGGAGTATATGTATGCAACTTCTCACTATTTGGCAATATGGCAGTAGTAACCCAGATAATGCCAATAATCTTGAAATTATCCATGAATGGTGGACAAGTCTCAATGGAAAAGAAATCACTTGGGTACAGCGACTCGTTCCTGAAATTGGCGGTTTAAGTGAAGTACATTGGCAACGTCAACGCTTTGACGAAGAATTTATCATAGTTAATCCCCAACTGCGAGGGATCACACTCTATTGGTATAAACCAGACTCCCCAATCGAACGGGGAACCACTGTGCAAAAATTAGAATTAGATAACCTCAAACAACAATTATATATTTATCCTCAATCTCAATCTAATTTAGTCATTAGGGTAGGCATCCATGAAACAGCATATCAAACTATTGAACTAAAAAATGTTGATTTACAAGTCGATGAAAATGGACTAATTTTCTTGCGCGATCCACAGCAAAAAATCGAAGTCAAAGTAAGTCTTTCTCCTCTGAAAATCAAACAACTTAAAGAATGGTTGCCTTAAAAGAAGGAAGAAGGAAGAAGGAAGAAGGAAGAGGGAAGAAGGAAGAAGGAAGAAGGAAGAAGGAAGAAGGAAGATCGTGTTTTTTTGACAAGAAACCCGGTTTCTTAATCAATACCTTCGCCAAAAACGATAAAACGCCTCCCATCCCTAGTCTGTAGGGGCGGTGTCCCCGTGCCCGCCCTAAAGAAGGCGAAGGTATTGTTAATGCTTTGCGCCTTTGTGGTTCATAAAAAAAGCCACTTTTTGCAAATCTTGACTAAAATTAAAGAAACTTAACAATACTTCCGAGATAACCGTGATCACACAACCCTTAACTTCGACAACTTCCTTAGAAAAGCTAACTTGGACTTGGCAAGGCAACAAAATTGAATATACTGTCCAAGGTAGCGGACGCCCCTTGCTCTTAATTCATGGTTTTGGCGCGTCTATTGGACATTGGCGCAAGAATATTCCCGTTTTAGCTGAAGGGGGATATCGGGTTTTTGCCTTAGACTTACTGGGTTTTGGTAATTCCTCCAAACCTCCCCTCGACTATAGTTTGGAGTTATGGCAAGAACTTCTCAGGGATTTCTGGCAAGATCACATTAACGAGCCTACAGTCTTTATCGGTAATTCCATCGGTGCTCTTCTCAGTTTGATGATGGTGGCAGATTATCCGAATATTGCCGCGGGGGGGATTCTTATTAATTGCGCGGGTGGCCTGAATCATCGTCCCCATGAGCTCAATCCCCCTTTACGCGTCGTTATGGGTATCTTTACCAAATTGGTTCGATCGCGCCTCCTAGGGGGTTTCTTATTCAATCAGGTGCGTCAGAAACACCGTATCCGTAATACATTGCGCCAAGTCTATCGTAATCCAGAGGCCATTACCGATGAATTAGTAGAGATTCTCTATACTCCCTCCTGTGATGAAGGAGCCCAAAAAGTCTTCGCGTCCATTTTAACAGCACCCCCTGGGCCTCATCCCGTGGAATTACTCGCGAAGGTGAAACGCCCCTTATTAGTTTTATGGGGAGAGGATGATCCTTGGACTCCTGTCAAGGGAGGGCGCATTTTTCAGGAATTGGGGGAAAAAGGTCAACCAATTAAATTTATCTCTATCCCCAATACTGGCCACTGTCCCCATGATGAACGTCCTGAGATTGTTAATCATCATATTTTAGAGTGGCTCAACTAAGGAAGAAAGAAGAAGAAAGAAGGAAGAAGGAAGAAGGAAGAAGGAAGAAGGAAGAAGGAAGAAGGAAGAAGGAAGAAGGAAGAAGGAAGAAGGAAGAAGGAAGAAGGAAGAAGTAATAAACCACAAAGGCACAAAGGCACAAAGGAAGAAAGAAGAAGGAAGCCCATCTCCCTATTACCCATTCCCCATTACCCATTCCCCAGCCCCCATTCTCACAAGGAAAAAAAAAAGTTTCCTTGGGGGGTTGACAAAACCAGGTAGGTATCGGTTATAGTCAGAGGCGTGTGAGGAGCGAACCAGTAAGAACACCGAGACGAAACACGGCCAGTCGTCGGTGTTCTTTCTGCGTCTACAAACGCCCTAAACCCCTTACTCTAATAACTTTTAAAGCAGAAATTTCTCCATAGCGCTTACTGCACCATCCTCTTCGACTCCGGGCGCAACCCAATTGGCAATTTCCTTCACTTCATCGGGTGCGTCTCCCATCGCGACTCCGATTCCAGCATAGGTGAGCATTTCCCAATCATTAAAATTATCACCGATTGTCATCACATTATGGGCTTTTAAGTCTAGTATTTCTTCGGCAAGATAACGTACTGCTTCCCCTTTATTGGCTAAGGGATTTGTGGCTTCAAAAAAAGTCGGGACCGATTTTGTCATGTAAACTTGTTCGGGAGTATAACGTGAACTTAAATCCATTAATAAATCAGTGATAACTTGGGGATTATCACATAACGCGAGAACTTTAGTCGGCTCTTGTGTCAGTAATTTTCGTAAGTCTCCTACCGCGGTGACAGGAATTTTTGACCGGGAAATATAGTGTTTTGTATCTTGATTTATATCGCGGACATAAAGCTCATCGTTTATGTAAAAATGCACGGATAAAGTTTCTCTTAATTCCGGTTGTTCCAAATAATCTAATAATTCCATGACTATCTGTTTCGGTACGGAAAAATGACGGATTATCTTTTCCGTAACCGGATCTTGTATCCAAGCTCCTTGATAACACATTAAGGGTAAATCAGACTCTATCGCTTGATGGAATCGAAGGGCAGAGCGATACATTCTTCCTGTCGCGATCGCGACTCTTATGCCTTTAGCTTTAACGGCTTTAATCGTTTGTTTAACCGATTCACTAATGGTGTTAGATGCACCGACAATAGTACCATCTAAATCAAAAACTAACAATTTAATCTCAGCCGATGGAGATGGGGAAGTAATATCCGGGTATTCCTTGAGCGTTGGCATGATTTTTTTGACTTTATGGGGAGCAAAATAATGGCTACTATCTATTATATAATACTTGAGTAAGTTTGGCAATATTTATGATTTGAATGCTGTCATTTTCAGGAAAAAATCTCCCGATAATACTAGATTAGACATCTCCTTAAAATCGGATAAATGGCAGGCTAATTCCTACCCTACAGTGTTTGGAGATGTCTATTAATTAGAGAAAGTTATTGAAGAGAAAACAAATGTCCGCGATCGTGCTGACAGTTTGGTAAGTCTGGAAAATTCTATCCTTGCCGTAATTGTTGAATATCCTCCGAAGTTAAACCCGTTTTTTCACTAATTGTTTGATCGTCAAGGACATCCAAAAGTTGCTTGGCAATTTCCAAAGCTTTTTCTCTCATTCCTTCTTGTCGTCCTTCATCAAGTCCTTGTTGCCGTCCTTCTTGTTGTCCTCTGACGATTAAATTTCGCTGATCTTCAATGAACATTTCTCGTTTTTCTAAATCCTCCAATTCGGCACGACTTAAATTGGCTTCATTGGCAATGGCAAAAGCTTGTTTAATTTCGGAAATTTCACCCATTGTTTCTGGTACTATTTCCAAAGAAGGAGCGTTTTTCATAAAATAAATCCATTGATCTGTGATGGTTTCTAACTCCTCTAAAGTTTTGTTAAATTTGGGCAATTCTACAAAAAAGAGTTCGATTTCGGGATCGGGATAGTCAAAACAACGCTTGGTTTGTTTAAAGACAAAATGAGAAATGACATCCTGATCATTCTCAAACATTTCAAAATCCGTAATCGTTAAAGCTAGAACTGGTTTTAATTTAGTATATCCTTCTCCCCTTCCTAATTGAGTTGCATAAGTTTTCGCGGCATTATAGATCACTCGTTTGGCAAAGGATGAGACATTTAACACTTGCATCTCAATAATGACCGTTTTCCCGTCATTAATTTTTGCTTTGACATCCAGATAAGTATCTTTCAAACCCGGAAGTTTTGAGGCTAAAGCCGGATCAAGAATTTCTAGGTCTTCGATCATGGGTTTGCCTTCATATATTAAGGCATTAAGAAAGCTTTTCAGAATGTTTTTACTTTCCGATGAGCCGAAGATTCTTTTAAAAGCAAAGTCTATTTTGGGGTTGATAAATCCCATAACTTGAGGGCTTTTTGTGAATGGTTTCTTCCGCCGAAAGCACTTACTCTAATACAACCGGGTTGGCTCTTGGCTAAACTTATAATTTTTGAGGAAAAAACTCGGTTTATGCGTAAATTTTATAATCTACCTATATTCTAGCACAAAAAAACACAATTGTCTCTGGTGGAAAGGGTGGAGATTCGATCGCGTTTCTTCTCAGAGCTAAAAAAGCCCGTCGGGAAACGATGTAATACCCATCGGGGGCGAAGCGATAAACATCTTTCCTCTTGACAAGGAGAAAAAAATCTATTATGCTAAAAATAAGAACGCTAACAAATAAGCTATGACTACGACTCCAACGACATTGCAGCCTCTTCAGTCTTGGCAAAAACTCCTAGCCCCTCACAATATGGGCTATCGGATCAAACTGTTGTCACAACTATTAAGTCGTCGGTTTCAAGAGCGTCTGGAGCCTTTTGGTTTGACTCCGTTTCACTGGTTGGTTTTATGCTGTTTGTGGCAAGAAGATGGTTTACCGACTTCTAGTATTGGCGAACAGTTACAGCAGGTGGGCGGAACTTTAACGGGTGTTCTCGATCGCATGGAAGAACGAGGTTTGGTTTATCGGGAGCGCGATCGCCGCGATCGGCGCATTTGGCGCATCTGGCTCACGGATGCCGGGAAAGAATTTCAAGATGTTTTACCCCCCATTGCCGTTGAATTACGCGAGCAAGCTCTTAAAGGCTTCTCGGAAGATGAGCGGGAACGGATGTCTCAATTGATTGATCTCGCGATCAGCAATCTTTCTTAATCAATCCTTATCTCTACCCCTTTTTTTCCAACATTCGATCGCTCAACCATTTATTTTTTTATCCTTAAATATTACGCACGCTAAATAAATTAATGCAAAGTAAAAACCAGGAGGCAAATACCATGAAAAAGTCAACCTTGACAGATACCGCGCACAGCAACGGCAAAGCGATCGCGCTAGTCGATAGCCCGAAACTGGGGGGGGATAAGGGGGGTGTATCTGAGGATATAGCGCAACAACCCCTACCACCTGCGAAAGGGAAAAAGCGAAACCTTCCCATTGTCTTACTGATATTAGGAGTAGGAGCGATCGCGGGGAGTCACTATGGTTATAATTATTGGCAATACGCGTCAAGCCATCAAGAAACCGATAACGCGATCGTCGCGGGACACCTTTATCCCGTGAGTACGCGTATCAACGGCACAGTCGCGGAAGTGTTGGTTAAGGAAAACCAGATGATCAAAAAAGGACAACTGCTGGTGAAACTCGATCCGCGTGACTATGAGATCAAAGTACAACAGGCGCAAGCCGCGCTGGAAACAGCCCGACGTCAAGCCGAAGCCGCCCACGCGAATATTGCTCTCTCCTCTGAAACCACAGACGCGAAAACCACTCAAGCCCAAGGCGATATCAGTAGCATGATGGCAGCCATCGCGACATCAGAAGCCACCTTAAGAGAAGCCGAAGCAGGGGTTAATAACTCAGAAGCCTTAGTCACAGAAGCCGAAGCGGGAATCCCCCAAGCCCAAGCCAAGGTAACAGAAGCTCAAGCGGGAATCCCCCAAGCCCAAGCCAAGGTAACAGAAGCTCAAGCGGGGATCGCGGCCGCTGAAGCCCAATTAGCCCAAGCAGAGGCGAATTTAGAAAAGACTCAAGCCGATTATGCCCGTTATCAAAGTTTAGAAGCAGAAGGCGCGATCGCCCGTCAACAACTCGATAGTGCCAAAGCCGCGTACGAAGTCGCCCAGGCGCAAAAAAGATCAGCCCAAGAAGCCATCCTACAAGCAAAAGCGCGGTTATCCCAAGCCCAACAAGGCGTTAACAGTGCTCAAGCCGAGTTAACCCAAGCTCAAGAAGGCGTTAAACAAGCCCAAGCCAAAGTCGCGCAAACCCAAGTCGGTGTTATCAGTGCTCAGGCGAGGGTATCCCAAGCCCAAGAAGGCGTTAAACAAGCCCAAGCCAAGTTAGAAGCCTCTAAGGGGGGACTACAACAGGCGACAGCTACTAAAAACCAAACTACCATTAACCGATCCCAATATGATGCCGCACAAAGCGCGATCGCGCAAGCCCAAGTCGCGTTAAAAGATGCCCAATTACAACTTTCTTACACCAATATCATCGCGGCGACTGATGGCAAAATTGGCAAAAAAAATGTAGAAATCGGCCAACGGATACAACCAGGCTCCCCCTTAATGGCAATAGTTGGTAATGAATTATGGGTAGTCGCGAATTTCAAAGAAACCCAATTAGAAAAAATGAAACCTGGCCAAAAAGTGGAGATAAAATTAGACGCGTTTCCCCATCAAACGTTTGAGGGAACACTCGAAAGTTTTTCTCCCGCGTCGGGAGCTCAATTTTCCCTTTTACCTCCTGATAATGCCACAGGCAATTTCACCAAAATTGTGCAACGAGTTCCCGTTAAAGTGTTTTTTAATTCCTTAGGTCTCAAAGGCTACGAATCACGCATTTCCCCTGGTATGTCAGCCCTTGTTAATGTAGAATTAAAATGACGCGGGAAGACGGAAGAATGTGGTAAGTGATAGGCGATAGGGGAAAAACTGAAACTTGCTCTCTCTTCCACCTCAAACCTACTACCTCACACCTAACATTATTCTCGATAAAGGTAAGAAATGCTCGTCACAAAAAAAGGTATTCCTGAAGAGCTACGCTATGGCATTTATTATGTCGTTTTTGGTTCCCTCGCGGGGGAAGATCATTTAGTTAAATATTATTTTTGGGAGGGACCGTATCCTTTCAAAATCGCACGGAAAAAACTTGAACAATTAAAGGATTATTACCAAAATGATCCGGGGTTTATTCTGATCAAATATCAGGGACTCGATTAAAAAGTCTCACCAACTTTACCCATTTCACGATTAAAAATGGAATAACTCATCAGTAAATTCGGTGAAAATCGCCCAGTTATATAGTGTTGACCTTTCAGAAGTAAAACTTGTGGCACAGGCATCTTGCCTGTGACGGGATCTCTGCCCTGGATTTACATCTCATTTAAAAATGCTATATTGATGTATTAAGTAATCTTTAATAAAGTAGTGCAGGCTTACCGCCTGCTTTCGAGCTTAAGGGTGAAAGGAAAAACCCAATACTCAAGTTATTTAATTTCCATTTTTAATCTCCCAGAAAAAGCATTTTCAAACAAGGAGATGACTCAAACATGAAATATACCCGTGTTATCATTAACCGTCATGGTGGTTTGGATGTCTTAAACGTAATAGAGGAAGAATTAGGGGAAGCAAAAAATAAAAATTATACATGGCCACCGACAAATCAAAATCAGGAGTAATATTATGTCAAGTCAAAAAGCAATTGATGTACCTGGGAGCGATCATATTCCTTTAAAAACATGGATCGGGTTATTCGGAACCATTCTCGGCGCATTCATGGCGGTTTTAGACATTCAAATTACGAACGCGTCCCTCAAAGAAATTCAAGCCTCCTTAGGGGCAACATTAGAAGAAGGATCATGGATATCAACCGCGTATCTGGTTGCTGAAATTATTGTTATTCCCATGACAGGATGGCTCTCACAAGTCTTTTCTGTACGACGATATATTCTGATTAATACAGCATTATTTACCCTTTTTTCCATGTCTTGTGCTTGGGCGTGGAATCTGCCATCAATGATTATTTTTCGGGCTTTACAAGGGTTTACCGGAGGTAGTTTAATCCCCATGACATTTACCTTTTTATTAACCAATTTACCCCCCAAAAAACAACCTATAGGAATGGCTTTATTTGCTATTACCGCGACATTTGCACCCTCGATCGGTCCCTCATTGGGAGGATGGTTAACAGAAAATTATAGTTGGCAATATATCTTTTATATTAACTTAGTACCAGGCTTATTATTATTATCCGCAGTTTGGTACGCGGTGGAACCTCAACCCTTAAAACTGCATTTATTAAAACAAGGAGACTGGGGCGGTATTATCGCGATGGCAATCGGGTTGGGTTCACTACAAGTAGTATTAGAAGAAGGAAGTCGAAAAGATTGGTTTAACTCTGATTTCATTGTGCAATTAACCATTATTACCACAATTTTTCTCACTTTATTTATAATAATAGAATTAACCCGAAAACGTCCCTTTATTAATTTACGCTTATTAACAAGAAGAAATTTTGGATTATGTGCAATTATTAATATTTCGATGGGGATAGGCCTCTACGGTTCCATTTATATTTTACCACTTTATTTAGCACAAATTCAAAATTATAACTCGATGCAAATTGGTCAAGTATTAATGTGGGTAGGTTTTCCGCAATTATTGATTATTCCCTTCGTGCCTAAATTAATGCAAAAAATTGATATGCGATTAATCATAGCAGTGGGAGTGAGTTTGTTTGCGACAAGTTGTTTTATGAATGCAGGAATGAGCCATGATACGGGATTAGATCAGTTAAGATTATCACAATTAGTACGGGCAATGGGACAACCTTTAATCATGGTTCCTCTTTCGACAATTGCCACCGCAGGGATGGAAAAACAAGACGCGGGATCTGCATCAGGTTTGTTTAATATGATGCGAAATTTAGGGGGTTCCCTTGGCATTGCTATTTTAGCAACATTAGTCACACAAAGAGAACAATTTCACTCGAATCGTTTGGGCGAATTTGTATCATCTTATAATCCGATCACTCAAGAAAGAATTGATACCTTAACTCAAGTTTTTGTGAGTAAGGGTATTGATACTGTTACCGCGCAAAATCAGGCGATCGCGACTTTAGATAGAATAGTCCGTCGAGAAGCTTATGTCATGGCATTTAACGATTGTTTTTATTTTATTGGCATGGCATTATTATTAAGTGGACTTGCCATTATCTTCTTAAAGAAAGTGAAACCGGGTGCTGGAGGAGCAGCTCATTAACAGGTAGGTTGGGTAGAGCATCGCGAAACCCAACACCTCATAGCAAAAGTCTTGACAAACGTCACATTTTATGCTATAAATAACAGACAAACTCAGTCTTTAACTTATACTCCTTTGAAAAAAGTGTGCTATGAAGAAGAATAAAATGAACCACAAAGGCCAACTAGGACATAAAGAGGGGCATTTTACATTACTGTGAGGTTAAGAAATGATGAGAAGAGACGAAGCACGATCGCGTCTAGGGGCATCTTCATCAACACCTTCAAAACATAGTAAGTAAGGGCGGGTTCACCCGTATTTTCAAAACATAACCCGAATAGAGATTAACCCCCACCGACAAACTCTCTTTTCTCTGTGTCTTTGTGCCTTTGTGGTTATACTAAAAAGTGATATCGTAGCAAGTTTTTTTATGGGAGGTAAGTGGTGTCAGGGCATTTATCAGATCAAGATAGGCGAGAAATTCATTCTTGGCAAGAAAAAATAGAAGAAGCTGATCGTAATAATATTTTATGTCATTGTCGCCATTGTGACACCGAATGGATAGACTCATCTTGGCACGCGATTTGTCGCTGTGGAAGTGCTGATATCGAAAGAATTTCCTGTTGGCAATTTCCTGATGATTAACACATTATATATCAATCGTCAATAGTCGTTGGGTTGCGGAAAGCAACCCAACCTACATTTAAAAGGGAAATTTATTTATAGAGGATTAACCGATTCTCAACGCGGCATCTCCCGTAGGTAAACTATCACGAGGGGCTGTAGTAATAGGAGAAACAGCAAACGCGGATTTCTGCACAATATCAGAAGTCACATTTTTGACAATTCCTACTGTCACACCACTCACTTGAATTAAGGTATCACTACCGGAAACTCCAAAAGAAACATTAGTTAAAGGAGATGTAATCCCAACGCGATCGCCTTCACTGGCATTAAAATCAGTAATCACATCGGGGCCTCCAATCACCTTACCACCCTTATCTAAACCGAGAATAAACGCGTCAGCACCCGCACCACCTGTAAGCGTATCAGCCCCAGCATCTCCGATCAAAACATCATTACCATCGCCACCAATTAACAGATCATTTCCCTGTCCCCCTCGCAGAAAATCATTACCTACTCCACCATCAAGGGTATCATTTCCTTGTCCACCATTGAGGATATCATTTCCCACACCACCTAGTAGAGAATCATCTCCTTTTCCCCCTCGGAGAAGATCATCTCCGGCTCCACCATTAAGCGTATCATTGCCTTGACTTCCTGATATAATATCATTAGAATCTGAACCTGTAATTAAATCATTACCCGCCAATCCATTAATACCCCCAGAATATTGTACTGCATCTTGGGCGGTGATTTGATAAGTGTCTGGCCCCTGTGTTAAACGCAGGGTTTTTAAGGGTAAACTTGACAAATTTACCCGATTAATCATCGTGTTTAATTGATTGGGATCTTGAATCATTGTCGAAACTCGACTGGGGATATTTCCACCAATCACTTTCGCCATCGAAACGCGATCGCCCTGTTGAATCCCATTAACAATATCAAACCCTTGAGAGAGATTACCAAAAACACTATACTGTCCATCTAAATTCGGTAAATCTGCTAAAGCAAAATAAAATTGAGAAGAAGCCGAATCAGGAGCAGTGCTACGCGCCATCGCGATCGCGCCTTGTTTATGAGATAACTGCACAGGAGGGGTAACTGTTTGACTATAAACAGGTTGGGCAGCTCCTTGGGGTTTAATTTCTAAAGGAATTTGACGAGGCTGTTGAGTCGCCGGATCGACAAACCCGGCGCGTCCTAATTGACTCACAGGAACATTCGGATCGCGACTGGTAGGATCACCCCCCTGCACCACAAAGGGATTCGGTTGACGCACTACCCGATGAAACATCACCCCATCATATACCCCCCGTTCCACCAAATCGACAAAATTACCCGCGGTAATCGGTGCATCAGTGCCATTAACCTGTATCACAACAGGTTGACCTTTTATCATCATTGCCACAGTTGCGTTACCCTGTAAAGGCAGTAGATCACTCATTTTACTATTCCTCAAATCACTAATATTTTATTGTCGGGAACTCTTTTTGTTTTGTTCCCCAATTTTTTCTATTCAACCAGATTAAGGTTAATTTTAATTTATTAATTTCCTAATCAATGAGGTTTTGTTTACGAAAAAAGCCCCTCGTCACATCTGGATATCTAAAAAATTAACCGGACTTACATTTTTTTGCGCCTGATTCATGTAAACTTAGATTAAGTATTTTCTGAAATTTTGATTATGATATCCCGTCGTCAACTTCTCAGCAGTTTATTGGCAATTTTTCTTACTCTCATTACTTTCACGATTAATCCTCCTGCATTGGCTTTGGGTGGAAAACTCCCTAGTATCAATCAACCCGCGCCGGAATTTACCTTACCCACTAACAGTGGAGTAGGTAAAATTTCTTTATCTGATTATCGGGGTAAATGGGTAATTGTTTATTTTTACCCGAAAGATTTTACTTCGGGTTGTACTATAGAAGCCCGTCGTTTTCAACAAGATTTACCCAAATACCAAGCTCAAAATACGGAAATTTTAGGTATTAGTGCCGATGATGTCAATTCCCATGCTGAGTTTTGTGATTCAGAAGGATTAAAATTTCCTTTGTTAGCCGATACTGATGGCAAAGTCAGTAAAGCTTATGGCTCTTGGTTGAATTTTATCTCTATGCGTCATAGTTTTATTATTGATCCCAAGGGAATTTTAAGGGAAACTTTTGTGAAAGTTAATCCCGCGATTCATTCTCAAGAAGTCTTTGCCCGTTTGCAAGAATTACAACAAGCATAGAAAAATGAAGAGGGAAGAAGGAAGAAGGAAGAAGGAAGAAGGAAGAAGGAAGAAATAATGAACCACAAAGGCACAGAGACACAAAGGAAGAAGAAAACTTCCCCATCTCCCCATCTCCCCAATCCCTAATCCCTATTCCCTATTCCCCATTCCCCATTACCTATTCCCCATTACCTATTACAGAAAATAGCGAACCGTGGTGACAACCTGACGTTTTTTAGCGCGTAAAGCGGTTTTTAAGAAAAACGCGGTTTGATTATGTAAGATACCATCCCACCAATTTCTGGTGACAAATGCCGGAACTACAATCGTTAAAAATACCCCCGGACGTTGTTCCTCAAACACACTAATATAATCAGTGAGAATTGAAATAACAGAACGATAGGGAGAATCTAAAATTTCCAGTGGTAAATCTGATTGAAATTTGTGCCAATCGGCGAGGAGTTTTTCGTGATTGGTTAAGCCTATATCTACATGAACTCCTACCACTTCATCACCAATGGCTCTAGCATAATCCAGTGCTTCTAAAGAACCTTTGTTCAATTGTCCGACTAAAACAATTACAGGGTTTTTCGGTTGTTTTACACGGGGTATAGGGGGATACTCTTTCGGCTCTAATCCCTGAATGCTAAGACGTTCTGCTACATGACGATAATGTTTTCCAATGCTTAAAAATAGACCGACAACTAGGGGAATTGTGACGACAACAGCCCAGGCTCCTAAACGGAATTTTGTCCAGATCACAACGATTAAAACGATCGCGGTGGCGAGAGCTCCTACGCCATTCATCAAAGCACTTGGTTGCCATCCTTTACTCTTGTCTTTCCACCAGTGAACTACCATTCCCCCTTGAGATAAGGTAAAGGAGGTAAATACCCCTACCGCGTAAAGAGGAATCACAGAATTGACTTCCCCTTTAAACAGTATTACCAATAAACCCGCGGTGAAACTGAGTAACATAATCCCATTAGAATATACCAAGCGATCGCCCAAAAGAGATAACTGTCTTGGTAAAAAACCATCCCTTGATAAAAAGTAACAAAGACGGGGAAAATCGGCAAAACTGGTATTAGCTGCTAAGAGTAAAATTAACAGGGTTGAAATTTGCAAAAAGTAGTAAAGAAAATTCGTACCAAAGATTTCTCTACCTAACAAAGAAACAACCGTTTGATTTTCGTGGGGAATAATATGATAAACATTGCCTAAATAACTAATTCCCAGAAACATGACACCGAGAATTAAGGCTAAATATAACAATGTGAGACTAGCATTTTTCCATTCAGGTGCTTTAAATGCCAAAACCCCATCCGAGATCGCTTCCACCCCTGTCATGGCACTACAACCCGCGGCAAAGGCGCGTAAAATCAGAAAAAGAGTGAGAGGTTCCTTCGCGGGAATATTCTCTAAATGTACAGGAATATGACCTGTAAATTGTTGAAATAAACCCGTACCTATCAAGATAAAAATACCTACAATAAACGCGTAAGTAGGGATCATAAACAAATTGCCTGATTCTCGCACCCCCCGCAGATTCGCCACCATGATCAACACAATAAATGCTAAACACAAAATTACTGTGTAGGGTTCAAAACCTGGAACCGCAGAGGTTAAAGCCGCAACCCCCGCAGAAATACTTACCGTGACGGTAAGGATATAATCAATCATCAGAGAAGCTGCTGCAACTAAACCCGGAATAAGTCCCAAATTTTCACGCGCAACAATATAAGAACCTCCCCCCTTCGGATAAGCACGAATTGTTTGTCGATAGGAAAGAGTAACGATCGCTAACAATAAAACAATCACCGCAGAAATAGGCAATGATAAGCCTAAATTGCTACTACCTGCTAATACTAAAACTAGCAGAGTTTCTTCTGTCGCGTAAGCAACAGAGGAAAGAGCATCAGAGGCTAGTACCGCCAAACCAGCCGCGTTACTTAACCTTTCGTGACTAGCTGCACTGGTAGGTAAAGATTCACCTACTAAAAAACGTTTGATTTGATTATAAACAGGCATCGAGATACCATCACAAACTCGACGTTCCCCATCATATAACACTGCCAAAGCCACAAAAAAATAAGTTTTTTTTAATCTTTTTTTTCCACAAAAAAACTTCTCGCGCTTTGTGTATTTTTGAGTTTGGCTTCAATTGCGAGCCAATTTTCTTGTTTAATATCATCTATAAACAGATCCAATTGATCGCGATAACAAGAAAGACTTCGTAATAATTCGGTACGATTAAATCGAGCCATCATCATTCCTAACTCTGGGTTGCCACCACCAACACGACTGGTATCTCGAAAACCCGAACTTGCCAACTGTTGAGCTAACTCTATGATTTCTGGTTTTTCTTCACTCATACACGCGGCAATGAGAGTCGCGCTAATCATTACTGGCAGATGGGAAATCCACGCGACGGCTCGATCATGAGCTTTGGGACTACATTCATAGACTTTAGCACGAAGCGCGATCGCGATGTCCCTCACCTTTTGCACCGCGTCTGGGGGGGTTGTTGAGTGAGGAGTAATCACATAAGGGCGCCCCACAAATAAATCACGTTGGGCCGCTTCAATACCACTTTCCGCAGTTCCCGCCATAGGGTGTGCCCCGACAAAATTAGGCCAAAGAGGAGAAAGGTGACGTACCACAGGTTCTTTTACAGACCCGACATCCGTTACAATAGCATCTGAAGATAGATAAGGTCTTAGTGCTGCTAGAGTGGACTCCATCACTGCTAAGGGGGTGCAAAGGACAATTAAATCGGCATCAGTCATCAAAGAAAGATCCATACTTGCTTGATCCGCGACTCCCAACTCGATCGCCTGTTGACAGGTTTGGGCTCGACGTGAAACACCCAAGACGGGAAAACCTTGGGCGCGTAAGTCTAAACCCATTGATCCACCAATTAAACCCAGTCCGATAATTCCAATCTTCATTCTTTATAATTCAATAAGTATTTCATCAGGTAGAGCATAATGGAAGCAGAAGAACTACTCCTCAGATATAACATTCTTAAACGATATCACGAAGAGGGTGAAAGAGATTTTCAAGGAATTAATCTCAATGAGGCTAACTTGAGTTTAGTTAACCTCAGTGGTGCTAATTTAAGCGGTGGTAGTTTTTGTGTTGCCAATCTTAGTGGTGCTAACTTAACTGATGTTAACTTAAGTCACGCGATCCTCAATGTTGCCAGAATGAGTAGTGTTTGTCTGGTGAGGGCTATTTTAAATAACGCGATTATGAATGTCGCCAACTTAGTCCGGGCTGATTTGACGGAAGCCCAACTTATCGAAGCATCTCTGATTCGTGCCGAGTTAATTCGCGCGGAATTAAGTAAAAGTAATTTTAGCAAAGCCAATATGGCTCAAACGGATTTAAGAGAAGCCAAAATCAATCAAGCTAATTTTTCTGAAGCTAATCTCAATGGTTCAAATTTGCGAGGGGTTGCGGGCATTAGAGTCAATTTTGGAAATGCGAATTTACATGGTTGTGATCTTACCCAAGCTTATTTAAAAGAAGTCAACTTTAGTAATGCTGATTTAAGACAAACTATTTTAAGTCAAGCTAATCTCAATGGTGCGGATCTCAGTCACGCGAATTTGCGCTGGGCGGATCTCAGTGGTGTTAATCTTAGTGGTGCCGATCTTAGTGAGGCAAAATTAAGTGGGGCTAATTTTTATGGGGCTAATTTATCGAAGGCGAATTTAGGAAACGCGAGTTTAGTTCATGCTGATTTATCTCATGCTAATTTACTGGGAGTTGATTGGTATGGTGCGGATTTATCCGGCGCAACTCTCACGGGGGCAAAACTTTATAATGTTAGTCGTTTTGGTTTAAAAGCCGAAGAAATTAGTTGTGAATGGATTGATATTAGCCCTAAGGGCGATCGCTCGGAAATCCGACGTTTTAATTCTTCAGAAGAAGCCAAAGTCTTTTTTAATCATAGACCTCCTACCATTATTCTGCAAGTCGATTGTGCCTTAGATCAAGAGTCCCATTATGCCTTAGCGACCGCGTATTATCAAATTTCCAAACAATATCCTCTCCTGGTGAATCCCCCCAGTATTCAGGTGGGTTATCGCCAAACCTCTTTAAGTTTTACTTTGCCTAAAGATGAGCATTTATTTTCGGTCGCGTCTATGGTGATTATTCCCTTTATTGACGCGATCGCGAGTCAGAAAAATATTATCACAATTGTGAAAAGTATTCAATCTCAAAAAATTGATAAACGCCGCATCATTGCCTTATCTGTCGCGATGAATGAAGCCATTAATAAGATGAATGAATTTAAGAAGCAGAATCACGATTTTTGGGGAGATACCAGTAAACACGCGTTTTTTAGTGCCCCAACTCAGATGATTTTAAGCAATTCTAGTGAAAAAAATTTAACGGTTTATGTCAATCCTAATTTTGGTAAACGATTAGCCAGTAGTCAACCCTATAAATTTAGTTTCCCCACCGTTGATATGATCCTTGCCTTTATCGATAGTTTTTATTATTTTAATTAAAGGGAGTGTTTATTAACTAAATCAAAAAGTGAAAATATATTTTGATAGAAGTAGAAGTTCATAATTCTCTATTGTGTTTTTTGCGCTCCAGGGGCGAGGCGCGATGGCCTCATCATTTAACAATGGCGAGGTTAGTGGCGCGGGCTTTGCGTTTAGGGCGTAGTGCCTTAATCCAAACGAGTTTACCCTCTCATTACCATTATTCACCCTATCGAGTCAGTTATTTACTCCCCCTCTTAATGAGTCCGACTCCGGGGCTGTTAGTTATCCCCGAAGCTCTACAACGTCATTTATTAGAGCAACAAATTCCCCTTTTACAAGAATGGGTACAAATTCCTAAACCGATAGAAACGGGCGATCGTTGGCCCCGTGATGATTTTGCGGGTGTCTTATTAACCACTCCTGAAGCTTGGTTTCAAGATCGTTTAGCAAAGGGAAATCGATTTCCGACTGGTATTCCTACCCTGATCGATGGGGCTGATAATATCGAAACTTGGGTGCGTCAGCAATTAACGGTTTCTCTACATCCGGGTAACTGGAATGAATTAATGGAAGTCTCGGTTGATAGTCGTGATATTCTTCGGGAGTATCGAGTCCAATTAACGCGATCGTTGTTTCAACGTCCCCAAAACCCCTATGAGTGTTATGTACTGGAGTCTCTCCAAGAGGAAATCTTACAACAACTTGATCAAACCTTAAAACCTTTCGCCCATAACCCTGATCAAATACCCCCTTCCTGGCCGATATTTTGGCAAAGTTGGCAACAACCCCAACAATTACGTTGGGCAGAAATTTCCCGCGCTTTAGGCTCTTTTTCTCTTTATAGTGCGCCTTTAGAAGTGTCTTCTCTCTTAGAAAATATCTGGTTACAACAACCGATAGTGCTGATTGGTGGCGCGTTAGATTTTGATAGTAAAGCGCCTATCTATCGCGAAACTTTAGGGCTTCCCGATTTAACTTGTATTAAATTTAACCCCGATCGCCAAAGTGAATTAATTCAATTATATTTACCCGATGGGGTGCCGATGCCAAATACTCCAGAATTTCAAAAGGTATTAATTCAAGAGCTTCGCACATTATTATGTATGAGTGCATCGGTAGGGGGTTTAATCGTAATTATTGCTGGGGATGTCCCCTTGAAGGCACAATTAGGAGCTATTTTAGCTTCCGAATTTGGTTCGAGGGTACAGGTGGAAAAAACCGAGTTATCCGAAAATGGTATTTTGGTGACGGGTTGGGAATTTTGGCGACAACATCAGGGCAATTTACCGACTCCTCATTTATGCGCGATCGCGACTTTACCCCTTCCTTCATTAGAAAATCCCTTAGTCGCGGGGCGTGTTGCCCACTATAAAGCACAACGCAAAGACTGGTTTCGTTTATATTTACTACCGTGGGCGTTAAATGAATTACAATGCGCGATCGCGCCCATAAGAGAAAGTCAAGGAGTTGTCGCGTTATTCGATAATCGAGTATTACATCGCACTTACGGAAAACAAGTGCTTTCTGCCTTAAGCCCCTACGCGAAAATAGATTATCTCGACACTATTTGGTTGACAGGAAATAGGTGATAGGTGATTTGTGATAGGTGATTGGTGATAGGTAATTGGGGATTGCGGATGATGAAATTTTTGTTGTCCCCAGTCAAGAGTCCCCAGTCAAGAGTCCCCATCCCAAAGTCAAGAGTCCCCAGTCCCCAATCATCTATAATTCGTTTAAGATAACCTTGTTACAAAAAAAGCTATGGGCGACTCAAAACGACGTAAAGAAACACTGGGCGAAAAATACGGTAAAGAAGAACCGATTCTCCCTTGGCTTCCCCTTACCAAAAGCCAAAGCGAACAGTTTATGAAATGGACAACACAAGGAAGCTGGATCGGCATTAGCCTTCTCGTTGCTTCTTGGATTACCATTCGATTCATTGGCCCTAGTCTGGGCTGGTGGGAAGTTAATTAGTTTTTTTTGATTGGGAATTTCGGATGGTTGAGGGCGACTTTACGCCCTTTTTTTTTATTTAATAATATCTTTTTAGTTTTCATTAAATAGTTAAATAATACTTATTTTTTTGATTAAATATTTGTATCAAAGCTAAAATCGACTTAATTTTCCCCTTGACAGTAAAGGGGTTTTGTGGGTCAACACCTTATCGGAGCGTGATCCCCTGGAGTGTTGTCATTGATACGTCAATAGCTGAGGGGATTAGTTAAGGTAGGGCAATCCGTTTAGGGAGTAGTTAAGCCGATGATCTTCTCACATACTGGGGTTATAGTAAGCCTACACCCATATTTCCCAATTCTTAAGAAATTGTAAAGTTTGGGATAAAATGTAGTTTATAGTGATAGGAGGGAAAAAGTGTTTCTGAGATTAGCAGAAGAACATCGTCAATTCGTACAAGACTTGGTGATGAATCTACAAGCTCTCGCGATCGTGCTAGAGAATCGAGGTTATTTGGCATCTTGCTATACTTGCGGGGGCCAAAGAAACAGTGCTTCGTTTATGGTGAGCTTGGCGGAAAATCATCTGATCCGGTTTCTGGTATCCGACTACGGGATTACTTGGACTGAGATGCGTGACGATCGCGAACTAATGAAGTTAGAAGGTGCGGAAGCCATTAGCCAATTACAAGAATTAGCCAATTTGGTGAAGTACCAAGTCCAACCTGCGGAAGCCGCGGTTAGCGCCGCGTAATCACAGTAAAATAAAGCCCTATGGACTTTAAACGCGTTCAGCAAGAACCTCCCACGGTGGAATGGCAGGACTGGAACTGTAAAATGTTAATCTGGAAACAGATGACTAAAAAGCGGAAGTTCCATCCTGCGGCTGTTGAAGAAGCAGTGGCACTTCCCAGATGAAAGGATCGCCCGAAGCTATGACGCATTTAGAGTCTCAATGGAAACATGATTTTATCGAAACCAATAACATCCGTTTGCACTGTGTTAGTCAAGGGGAAGGTGAGCTGGTTGTTTTACTGCATGGATTTCCTGAGTTTTGGTATTCTTGGCGCTATCAAATTCCGGTTTTAGCGCGTCATTTTAAGGTGGTTGTCCCTGATCTGAGGGGTTATAATGATTCTGATAAACCCGAAAGTGGTTATGATTTAGATACCCTCAGTGCTGATATTCGTGGTTTGATTGAGCGTTTTGGCTATAAAACGGCTCATATTGTTGGACATGACTGGGGGGGCGCGATCGCGTGGCATTTGGCACAAAAATTCCCCCAATCTTTAAACCGTTTAGCGATTTTAAATGCACCCCCACCGCAGAAATTTGTCCAAGAAATAGTAAGTAATTTAGATCAACTGCGACGAAGTTGGTTTTTCTTCGCGTTTCAGGTACCGGGTATTCCTGAATGGTTAATCCAAAATAATCTCAAGGATTTTGTCAAAAATGTGATGCAGGGGCACGCGGTTCGCAAAGGGGCTTTTAGTGCCGAAGAAACTCGTATTTATCAAGAGGCTTTGGATAAACCCGGTGTCTTAGCTGCCGCGATGAATTATTATCGACAATTATTAAATCCGACTTGGTTATTGAATTGGGGTGCGAAAACCCCATTGATTACTTCTCCTACTTTAGTATTATGGGGCCAGGAAGATGATTTTTTAAGTCAACATTTAACGGAAGGTTTAGAGCAGTTAGTTTCTGCACCCTTTGAATTAAAATTCATTCCCCATTGTGGCCATTGGATTCAACAGGAAGTTCCTCAAACTGTGAATCGAGAGTTGGTGAAGTTTCTGCGAGATTCTTCTGTATAGTTCTTTTTTCCGAAGCGCGATAAGTCAGAAACCGGGTTTTTTTAGGAAATACTTCGTTGCCCTCCGCAGAGGAGGTAAAAAACCCGGTTTCTTTGGTTGGAGCGACGGAGAGGCTCTTTTTTGAAACCGCGATCAACGCAGAGGAACCCAGAGGGATCAAAGATGTCAAAGTCAGGGATTTTTTTTCCTGAGCCGTCAGGTTTGTTACAAAAATTTACATGGACTCGGCGCGCTCAAAAAACCGAGGTGTGGTATAATTAAGGATAGTTAGATAAGTATTTTTAGTATAATCGGATGGTGGCAAAAATAAAAAAAGTGCCACCATCCGATTATATTATATATAATCCGTCTATATCAAGGTTTTGTCAAGGAGTTTGAAAAAAAAACGCGCTTTTTTTTGTAAAGATTTGTAACAAAGCCGATAAGTCAGAAACCGGGTTTTTTCAGGGAATACTTCGTTGTCGTCCGCAGAGGAGGTAAAAAACCCGGTTTCTTTGGTCGGAGTACGATCGCGTCGGCAATGAACAAAAAGCGGGGCGGGTTGATAGAATTTGTTGATACTTATTAAAGCTCTCGGCGAAAGATCCCCTACAGAAATTGACCCAGGGGTAGTCAGAAACCGGGTTTTTGAGGAAAATACTTTCGTTGCGGCCAGCAGAGGATGTAAAAAACCCGGTTTCTTTGGTGGGTGTAGATTGGGTTTGACTGAGATTTAACCCAACCTACAGCAATTAAAAATTAAGGCTCTTCTTCAATTTCCTCCTCTTCCTCTTCCGCATCCACAGGCGCAACCGAATTAGCAGAAACGACCGCGCCACTGGCTAATTTTTGCTTGACTAAATCCTCAATTTGCTTGCGGAATTCAGCATTTTCTTCCATATACTTAACAACATTATCCCGGCCTTGGGAAATATTATCACCATTGAAACTATACCAAGAACCTTTCTTGGTAATAATTCCCGTTTCTTCGGCTAAGTCAGTTAAACACCCTAAAGTCGAAATTCCCTTACCAAAGATAATATCAAATTCCGCGATACGGAAAGGGGGTGCAATTTTATTTTTAGCCACCTTAACTTTAGCTCGAATCCCATACTCATCAGTACCCTTTTTCAGAGTTTGAATACGACGAATATCGAGACGTACCGAAGCATAGAATTTTAACGCGTTACCCCCCGTGGTGGTTTCGGGGTTGCCATAAGTCACACCAATTTTTTGCCGTAATTGGTTGAGGAAAATCACCGTACAACCTGATTTACCAATATTTCCGGTAATTTTACGCAAAGCTTGGCTCATTAACCGCGCTTGTAACCCCATGTGGGCATCTCCCATATCCCCTTCAATTTCGGCGCGAGGTACTAAAGCGGCTACGGAGTCCACTACCACGATATCCACCGCGATCGAGCGCACCAATTGATCGACAATTTCTAAAGCCATTTCTCCGGTATCGGGTTGGGATACCAAAAGATTTTGGATATCGACACCCAACGCGGCCGCGTAGGTAGGATCAAGGGCGTGCTCCGCGTCCACAAAGGCCGCGATTCCGCCACTTTTCTGCACTTCACCGATCGCGTGTAATGCCAGAGTTGTTTTACCCGAACTTTCCGGGCCATAAATTTCAATGACTCGTCCTTTAGGCAAACCGCCGCCGAGGGCAATATCAAGGGTGAGGGCTCCACTGGGAATTGTTTCCACTTTCATGCGAGAGGCATCACCGAGGCGGACTATTGCCCCTTTGCCAAAGGTGCGCTCTATTTGGTTGAGTACCTGGTTTAAAGCTTTCTGCTTTTCAGGGTTATCGGTAATCTTAATATTCGTTGCCATTTGCTTTCTCATCGTAATGTCTATGGCGGCTGCCCAGGATGGGCTTGGTACAACCCTACACAACTAAGAGTATGGTAGCAGTTTTCTTGACTGTCGTGGGGGGAATGAAGGGGTGACGCGATCGCGTTAATTTGAGAAACCTATAACATACAAATCATATTTTGTCAAGTTTTTGGTAACATAAATTTACAATGAAGTGGTGCTGTATATGAGTAAATTTCATTCATCAATAAGGAGTTAGCAATGTCTCGTTCAAAACATATCGTTTTAACGTCTCATCCCAGTCATTCAAGTAAAAAAAATATGCCTCTTCATTGGGGAGAAATTGATCCTTTAAAACGGGGGCCAATTATTGGCACATTAACCAATTCTACCCATCGTAATGTTATTGGAACTCATTCCGGTTCTTATTCCGTTTATCGTGCTTTGGCGATCGCGTCAGGCTCTCTACACGCGGATCATCGTGCCGATTTGACAAATACTTCCCCCTCGGAAGCGATTGGTCCCTATTCCAGTTGGAAAGATCCCGATAAAATCGTCAGTCTCGATCCCTTTGGTGCTTTAGTAGGAGAAATTTATGCTGATTTCTATGAAAAAGGATACGATATTCGCCCCACTATTGCTATTACGAAAGCCCATATTAATATGCCAGAATTACAAGAAGGTGTTAGACAAAATCGCATTTTGATAGACGGTAACATTGTCAAAAATAATGGCAGTTTAGTAGTGACAAAGATCGCGATCGATCCGGTATGGTATCTTCCGGGTATAGCCCAACGGTTAAAAGTAAAAGAAAGTGAATTACGGCGCATTTTATTTCAACAAACGGGGGGTATGTTTCCCGAATTAGTGACTCGTCCAGATTTGCACATTTTTTTACCTCCTATTGGGGGAACTACAGTTTATATTATTGGTGATATCGGGAATATTTCCCCACCCGAAAAACCCCTCGCGGTACGCGTCCATGATGAGTGTAATGGTTCGGATGTTTTCGGCTCAGATATTTGTACTTGTCGCCCTTATTTAGTACATGGAATTGAGGTATGTATTCAAACGGCACAGGAAGGAGGCGCGGGAGTTATTGTTTATTTTCGTAAGGAAGGAAGGGCCTTAGGAGAAGTGACCAAATTTTTAGTTTATAATGCTCGGAAACGTCAAGAAGGAGGCGATCGCGCTGATGCTTATTTTGCGCGGACCGAATGTGTCGCGGGGGTTCAAGATATGCGTTTTCAAGAATTAATGCCAGATGTGTTACACTGGTTAGGAATTACTCGTATTGATCGGTTAGTTTCCATGAGTGATCTCAAATATAACGCGATCGCTAATTCTGGTATACAAGTAATCGAGCGTATTCCTCTTCCTGAAAATTGGATATCCGCAGAGGCGCAAGTGGAGATTAGTGCCAAGAAAGCCGCGGGATATTATACGAATGATCCGATACCAGATGCCCAACAATTAGCGGAAACGAAAGGACGTAATTTAAGCGATTAATAGTGCATAACTTTAGTGCAAGGATATCATTTCAGGTTAAATAAAGGGAATTGATGTAGGGGCGGGTTCACCAACAACTGTGAGAAAAGCGATAGTTTCAAAAAACCCGCCCCCTCTCCCTTATCATTAATTAACCGGATGATAGGAGAATTTGATCTAAAAAAAACGGTTTCAGTGCGATTTTAGCCAGTTTTTAGGAAAATATTAAAATTACAAAGGCACAGAGACACAAAGGAAAGAAAAGAGAGAGAAAGTTAATAGATCAGAGGAGAGGAGTTAAGGGGTGAGGTTTCGAGGTAAAGTAATCAAAAATTCTGTTCCTTCCCCTAAAATTGATTCACAAGAGATACTCCCACCATGTACTTCTTCCACAATTTGACGACTAATCGATAACCCTAATCCTGTCCCTTTTCCTACGGGTTTTGTGGTAAATAAATGGTCAAAAATACGCGCTTTGACTGACTCAGATATTCCTGCTCCATTATCGTGAATCTTAATGATTACATTTTGATTATCTTCTGAGACTTCAGTGGTAATGGTAATGACATTAGGATGGGCTTCTATCTCCTTATAAGTGCGGCCTTTATTTCCTTCGGCAAAGATATCGATCGCGTTAGCAAAGATATTCATAAAGACCTGATTTAATTGTCCGAGAAAACAATTGATTTTCGGGAGTTTGCCATAATTTTTCACAATTTGAATCGCGGGGCTATCTTCTTTAGCTTTGATACGGTGTTGCAGAATCATTAAAGTGCTGTCGATTCCTTCGTGAACATCTGCCGCGACTTTGTGATTGGTATCGGCGCGCGAGAAAGTGCGTAGAGAAGTGCTAATATTACGAATACGATCGCACCCTACTTTCATAGAAGATAACATTTTGGGTAAGTCTTCAATAATATATTCTAAATCAACTTCTTCGAGTTTCTCCTCAATTTCTGAACCAGGATTAGGGAACTTTTCTTGATAGCATTGTAAACAATCAATTAAATCTTGAACCGCGGTAGTCGCTTCATTAAGATTACCCGCGATAAACCCCACCGGATTATTAATTTCATGGGCGACTCCCGCGACTAAATTACCTAACGCGGACATTTTTTCACTTTGAATCATTTGCAGTTGGGCATCTTGGACTTTTTGTAAAGATTCGATCAAAGCTTTATTGGAGCCTTGCAATGTTTGGTAAAGATTTGCGTTTTCTAATGAAATTGCGGCTTGAGTGGTTAAGATATTTAAAACCTCTAAACGTTCAACCGTAAAAATATCCGCGGTAAGCTGATTTTCTAGGTAGAGAATACCTAACAGTTTATTTTGATGAAGTAGGGGTAAACCTAAAAGACATTGAGGTGAATTTTGTTGAATATAAGCATCCGTCATCCAGTTAGGATTTACACTAGGATGATTAACGACTAAAGGTTTACGAATGTGTTGTATATAGTTCATTACCGTCACAGGAATTTCTGAAGAAAAGTCCTCGGCATTAGAAAAAGAAACGGTGACTTCTGTTTCCTGGCTAAGGGCTTGGGCTGCCATAAATAAATGCTGATTTTTCATTAACATTAATACCCCTTTTGTGGCCCCCGCGTTCTCGATCGCGACTTGCATTAATTTAGCAATTAAGTTTTCTAATACGATTTCTTCTGAAAGGGCTTGAGAGGCTTTCATTACACTGGAAAAATCCAAAATTTGCGAAATACTAGAACTGGTGCTTGTTAGGGTATTTCTGCTGAATTCAGTCAGAGTATGACTGGCGTTAATATTAATTTTTTCCTGCCTAATAAGAGGCATTAATAATTTACCATAACGCGCTTCTAAGTCATTAACTTTCATGTTTGCCCCCCAACGAGCATAACAATAATACGCGTCAATCATGTAAGTTTGGGCAATTTTTTCTTTATGACATTCTAGGTAGAAGGTAGCCGCGAGTTCGTTAGCTAAAGCTTCTTCATTGAGATATTCGTTATTTTGGGCTCCAGAAATAGCGCGATCGTAAAGTTCCATAGCTAACCAATTGTCACCCAAAAAACGGGCTTTTTCCGCTTCCACTAAATCGTATTTATGCTGACAATTTGAGGGTGCATGGTAAGCCCATTTCTTCATTTTTTCCTGATTAAGAGAAACTTGGTTAAGATATTCTTGGCGAGTTTTCTCTGTCTCTAATTCTCCCTGAGAATTTGCCTTGGGATAATCGGCAAGTAGAGCCAGAGAATAGTAAAAATTAAATTGTGTGACTAGGATCAAACCCGCGCTCATCTGGATGTATTTTTCCCCTAACTTCGCCGCGGCAACCGCTTGTGGATAGTCTTGGCAGAGATAAAGTAACATTAATTTGATAAACCAGTAGTTAAAAAGCAAGTAACCATTATTTTTTTCTTCTAAATCATTTAAGCTTTCTGCTTCATTAAAAATGTCCCCTATTAAGCAAGTTTTGTCCTTACTCTGTCCGAGCATATTTAAGGTTAATTGTCGCCACATCTTCACCATAACAATCTGAAATTCTTGTTGATACTTCATTAGTAATTCTAGATATTTCTCTTGATTCCGATCAACTTCTTCGAGATTTTGTCCGCTCAAAAATATTAGTCTACAATATTCTTGGATATTATAGCACGCGTGTTCTATCTGTCCCATTTCTAACAAGGGCATAATTACATCGGACTGCCAAACATCAGTGGATTCTCTTATGGGTTTTTTCCAGGGCTTGATCGGATTAGTAAATAGTCCTAAAACTAGATATTTTACTTCTTTGTCTGCGAATTTTTCCCCAATTTTGATTGCTAGTTCTCCAAAGCGATAGCCTGAATCTATATCTTCTAAAAAACCACATAAAACCAGTCCATAAACCACATAGGCTTGACCAGCTAATGCGGTATTTCCATACTGGAGACAAAGATTAATCATCTTAAATACTATGAGGGGCAATAGATTGGGGGCTACGGTAATAGTCATAGGAAACAGTGCTATTAAAATCCGCAGAGCTCCCAGTTTATAAGGATCTGTCATTTCCGGTAAATTGATTAACTCCTCAATATTGGGAGTTTGAGGGGGTTCTGGCTCTAATGTAATACCGAGTTTTTCCAAAACGGAAAGTCCTGTATCTATGGCTAATTGTGCCTGAATTTGAGCCATATACATAGCTATTTTTAGCTCATATATCCTCAATTGATCGAGGATATTTTCTGTGCGAGCAAGAACGGTTTCTGCTAATAAATTGGCTCCCTCAAAATTTGTGTTTAAATATTCGGATTCTATGGCTTCAACTGAGAGAGCAAGAGTCAGATTATGGTGACTTGTCCACTTATCTTCTGGCAATAGTTTTAAACCTAGGGTTAAATATTCGACGGCCCCGGCATACGCGATCGCGGCTTTTGCCTTTTTCCCCGCGATCAAATTTAATTTTGCTAGTTCATTTTTTTCGGATTGACTGGTAATTAAGTCTGCTCCTATATTCAGTTGATTGACAATTTCAAAGATTTCTTCTTCCCGTTTTTCTGTGGGTGTATTTTTTAAGAGTAATTGACCAATTTTTAAATGGGTGGCTTTTTTATCTTCCTCTGGAATCAGTGAATAGGCGGCCTGTTGTACGCGATCGTGTAGAAATTTATAAACAACTGTCAAATCCTTGAGATTTTCACAGTTGATTTTCTCCTCTTCTTTTTCGGGTTCGTGATAAAATTTATAGATATCGCTTGTGGGAATAACGAGATTTTCTTGTAATGATTTCCATAAATCATGGGCAACTTCTGATAAATACTTCTCGGAGATAATGGCTAGAGTTTCTAAGTCAAATTGATTGCCAATACAAGCGGCCATTTTCAAAACATCTTGAGTGGGAGTGGGTAATTTTTGTAACTGGAGGCTCATAAATTCTACGACATCATCTGTCACAGATAAAACTCTAACTTGGGCAAGATCACACTGCCAATATCCTAAATTTCGGTTGAATTGAATTAATTTATCTTCATACAAAAACTTGAGAAACTGTGTGGCAAAAAAGGGATTACCTTGAGTTTTTTGGTGAACTAAATTAGTGAGATTTAACGCGAACTCTGGCACACAATTGAGGGTATCTGCTACCAAATGGTTTAAATCTGATTCCTCCAGGGGTTCCAGAGTAATTGTATGAATAGTCCCGCCATTTTTCTCAATCTCTTCTACAGTTAAAGTTAAGGGATGACTGGCTGAAACTTCATTATCCCGATAGGCTCCAATCAGGAGTAGATAACCTTTTTCTCCATTATTAATCAATAATTTTATTGATTTTAAAGATGCGGTATCAGCCCATTGTAAGTCATCAATAAAAATAACAAGTGGATGTTCTTTTGTGGTGAAAATTTGCAGGAATTTCTGAAATAGTAAATTGAAGCGATTTTCTGCGGCTGTTCCTGATAGTTCTACCACGGGAGGTTGTTGTCCAATAATTCTTTCTAATTCGGGAATTACTTCAATAATTACTTGGGCGTTTTCTCCTAATTCTGAGAGAATTTTGGTTTTCCATTGGGCTAGTTTTGTCGGATTTTCACTTGAGATTTGCTCCATCAAATCTCGAAAGGCTTGCACGAAGGCACTTAAGGGGATGTTACGATTAAATTGATCGAATTTGCCCTTGATAAAATAGCCTCGTTTTCGGACAATGGGTTTGTTAATTTCGTTGACGATCGCGGTTTTGCCAATGCCGGAAAAACCCGCGACTAACATCATCTCGATTCTGGGTTTCTCGTTATTGATGGGAGGGGTTGCTACTCGCTCAAATGCTGTTAGTAAGATATCAATTTCTCTCTCTCTTCCATAAATTTTTTCGGGAATGATGAAGCGATCGCATAAATCTAAACTTCTCAGGGCAAATGACGCGATCGTGTCGGGAATCGTTCCTGTTTTTTGCCATTCTTGTTGACAAGTTTCTAAATCATGTTTTAATCCTAAAGCACTTTGATAACGGGCTTCAGGAGTTTTCGCCATTAATATACTGATAATCTCTGAGAGAAGGGGAGGAATATTGGGGTTTAAACTGTGAACTTTAGGGGGAGTTTTGGCGAGATGACAGTGAACTAATTCCATCGGATCTTTTGCTAAAAATGGTAATTCTCCTGTGAGCAATTCAAAGAAAGTAACTCCTAATGAATAAAAATCTGTCCGGTAGTCTATCCCTCGATTCATTCTGCCAGTTTGTTCAGGAGAAATATAAGCCATAGTTCCCTCTAAAACATTAGGATTTATAATGGTTTGAGTTTCTCTGGAGAGTAAAGAGGCTATACTAAAATCAATTAATTTTACTTCTTTGGTTTTGGGGTTAATTAGGATATTTTGGGGTTTTATGTCTTTATGAATAACTTTTTGTTTTGACAAGTCTTCGATGATTTGAACGAGCGCGATCGCGAGGGGGAAAAATTTATCTAATGGTAAGGGTTTTCCCTCCGTATATTTATCTAGGGATATCCCTCCGAAGTCTTCCATGACTAAGGCATAACCATTGCGGTAATTTTCTAAACTATAGGGTGTAATAATCCCCTTAATCTCTAAGTTTTTCGCCAGAGTATATTGATTTCTAAACAGTACCAGTTCTCGGAAATGTGGATACTCAGTATTGAGAATTTTGACGACAACTGGAGTATCGTCTGATTCACGATAGCCTCGATATACGCTCGATTTTGTGCCTGTGTAAATTATTTCTGTGAAGATGTAATTCGGAAGGGTAATCATAAACTCATTTTGGGGATTAATTGATTGTGCTTAATTTGGGATGATTTTTTGGGGAACCTTTAAAGAAGATAAGATAACTGAAAATATAATTTTATTTGTCTTATCTTTATCTTGTGATATTGATTGTAGTTAATGATACAGTCATTTAAGGTTAATGGTTTTATGTTGATATTCTCTCCGATTATGGCAGATTTAACACGGGTCTGTCAAGAGGTGCGATCACGTTTTTTTCCTGGTCTTCCTAGGAAATTAAAATACATTGTAAGACTCGGAGATTTTCGTAGGGGTCAAAAATGGCCCGAATCGGAATATGAAAATTAGGAACCGCGACACTGGACAAATCACCAGAATTAGATTTAATAATTAGACGATATTCACCCTCTTGTAAAATATATTGTTCAACTATTTCTAAATCAGCATCAATGATCCAGTATTCGGTCACTCCACTATCAGCATAATCAATAAATTTGATACCTCTATCTCTTCTGTTGTCGGAGAAAGAATTTCCACCACAAAATCAGGGGCGGGAAATAAAGTCTGTTCTGGCGTAAAATTAACGGATTTTGACTTATCAAAAAAACAGATATCAGCTTCATAGTCATTAGGAGCTAAACAGACCATAATTTTTTCATAACCCACATAACCCAAGTCATATTTATAAACAAAACTATTAAGCAGTCCCACCAATAATAAACCCGCGTTATTATGCTTACTTCTCACGGGTGAGTGCATCACGATCGCGCCATTGATAAATTCAGCTTTTTCTTTTTCGGTAATATTGGCATAAAATTGGAGACGTTTTTCTCGCTCATTCGTGATAAATTCTTTGATTTGCTCATAGTACCAAACCAGTTTCGGGGATTGGAGCAAATTATGAAGTAAGGCATCATTTTTCATGGTATAATTCCTCAAGGATACTTACGTTTTCATATCTCTTATCTTCATCTTAATTTATTTTTACGCGATGATCGCGACTGATACACTCAAACCAGATATAGCAATTCCATTTGAGATGTAAATGCAGGGATCTGAGCCCGTCACAGGCAAGATGCCTGTGCCACAAGTTTTACTTCTGAAATGGAAACACTATAAACCGGGTTTGTGAGATCAATACCTTCGCCATTTCTTTGTAGGTTGGGTTGAGGCACGAAACCCAACGAATTTCTTGGGTAACAGCCTCAACCCAACAACCATAAAAATCGTTTTTTAGGTTTGGCGAAGGTATTGTGAGATCATCTCCTGAAGAAACCCGGTTGCTGGGTAACAGAGATAAATAAATTTTGTTTTTTGATTTCTTGTAGGGCAATCACTCCTAATGGCCAGCTTGTGAACACGATAGAATAAACTCTAAAGAGTGAAAAGCTTATATTAGTAAGGCTAGAGACAAGGAAACAGGAGAAAAGGAACGCATGGGCAAAGTAGTAGGCATTGACTTAGGGACGACAAATTCAGTAGTAGCAGTAATGGAAGGGGGTAAACCCGTTGTTATTGCCAATGCAGAAGGGATGCGGACAACCCCTTCGGTGGTGGCCTTCTCGAAGGATGGAGAACGCCTCGTCGGACAAATGGCGCGTCGTCAAACGGTGCTCAACCCCCAAAATACCTTTTATTCTGTAAAGCGGTTCATGGGGCGCAAATATGCTGAACTGAACCCGGACTCCAAGCGTGTCCCTTATACGATTCGTAGAGACGAGAATGGCAATATTAAGCTGAAGTGTCCCCGAATGCAGAAGGATTTTGCCCCAGAGGAAATTTCCTCAATGATCCTGAAAAAATTGGCCGATGAGGCGAGTCGTTATCTCGGCCAACCAGTGACAGGGGCCGTTATTACAGTGCCCGCGTATTTTAATGATTCCCAGCGACAGGCGACTAGGGACGCGGGACGGATCGCGGGTTTGGAAGTGAAACGGATTTTAAATGAACCTACCGCCGCGTCTTTGGCCTATGGGTTAGATCGTCGTGATAGTCAAACGATTTTGGTGTTTGATTTAGGCGGCGGTACTTTTGATGTTTCCATCCTTGATGTAGGGGATGGGGTTTTTGAGGTGAAGGCTACCAGTGGTGATACTCAACTGGGGGGCAATGATTTTGACCAAAAAATTGTCAATTGGTTAGCTGATAAGTTTTTGGAAGAAGAAGAGATTGACTTAAGACGCGATCGGCAAGCCTTACAGCGTCTCACGGAAGCCGCGGAAAAAGCCAAAATCGAATTAAGTGGTGTTGGGGTGACAGATATTAATTTACCCTTTATCTGTGCGACGGAAGATGGCCCCAAACACTTAGAAACTCGGATGACTCGCGCTCAATTTGAAGGGTTATGCGGTGATTTAATTCAACGGTTACGTCGTCCGGTGAAACAAGCGTTAATAGATTCAGGATTACGTCCTACAGATATTGATGAAGTGGTATTAGTGGGGGGTTCGACTCGCATCCCAATGGTACAAGATTTAGTTAGGAGTTTAATTGATAAAGAACCTAATCAAAATGTTAATCCCGATGAAGTTGTAGCCGTGGGAGCCGCGATACAAGCAGCTATTTTAGGTGGTGATGTCCGCGATGTTTTATTATTGGATGTCACTCCTCTGTCTTTGGGATTAGAAACCATTGGCGGAGTGATGAAAAAGTTAATTCCTCGTAATACGACAATTCCGGTAAGGCGATCAGATGTTTTCTCCACTTCGGAAAATAATCAAACGGTTGTGGAAGTTCATATTTTGCAAGGGGAGCGGGAATTAGCGAGTGATAATAAGTCCTTGGGACGGTTTAAATTAACAGGAATACCTCCGGCTCCGCGAGGGATTCCTCAAATTCAAGTTTCCTTGGATATTGACGCGAATGGGATGTTATTAGTCACCGCGATTGATCGCACGACGGGAAGAGAACAAAGTGTAACGATTCAAGGTGCTTCTACTCTGACGCAACAGGAAGTAAATCAAATGATCCGAGACGCGGAAAAATACGCGCAAGTGGATCGACTACAACGGGAAAAGGTAGAAAAACGCAATCGTGCGGAAGCATTAGCCTATCAAGCGGAACGACGTTTAAGGGAAGTAGCATTAGATTATGGGATGCAATTTGCCCAACGGATGCGTCAACGGATTGATATGTTAATTCGGGAATTACGAGATAGTTTAGAACAAAATGATGAAAGGGGAATTGATCAAATTAGTGCTGATTTACAGGATGCACTTTATGATCTAAATCGCGAAGTTTCTGCCTATGGAGAAGAGGAAGAAGAAGATTTCTTTGAGTCTGTGCGTCGCACTTTTGCGGGTGATGAACCTTCTTCACGTCGTCGCGTTGATGATCGTTATAGTGGATATGGTGGAAATAGTGGATATGGTAATTCTATGGGTTCCAGTAATTCCAGTAATTCCAGTAATTCCAGGGGTGGAACGCGATCGTCTGGTGTGGGAAGTTCTCGCACGACTCGTCCCTATCAAGATGATTGGGATGATGATGATGACTGGTTGTAATTAATGAAGGAAGAAGGTTTCTTCTTCCTTCTTGCTTCTTCTTTATTCCTTATTCCTTCTTGCTTCTTCTTAACTTATATGCAAAATTTTCGGAATTACTATCAAATGTTAGATGTGGCTAAAGACGCGACAGCCGATGAGATTAAAAAAGCTTATCGGCGTTTAGCCCGTCAATATCACCCCGATGTCAATCCTGGGGATAAAACAGCAGAAGATACCTTTAAAGAGATTAATGAGGCCTATGATATCTTATCTGATGCCGAGAAACGGGCAGAATATGATAGATATAGTCGCTATTGGAAACAAAAGGGATTTCAACAAAGTGCTAAAAATTCCCGTGTAATGGGTTTTAAAACCAGGGGTGAATCTCGTGTTAATAATCGCACGACAACGACGGATGATTCTGATTATAGTCAATATATTGATTTCAATAGTTTTGTTGATCAATTATTAAATCGTCGTCGAGAAGTGCGAACGGAAATCGATCCAAATACCGCGAGAATGAGTGCTTCTGAGTCTTATAAAACTGGAAAAACTCGTGTCGCGTATGTCGCGGAAACACGGGAACAAAAAAGGGATATTGAAGCGCGATTAACTTTATCTTTGGAAAAGGCTTATTTAGGGGGTTCCGAACGTATCCGTTTAGAAGATGGGCGATCGCTGGAAGTCGATATGCCTCCGGCTATGGTAACAGGCCAAAGGTTACGTTTACGAAATCAAGGGGTAAATGGGGGGGATTTATATCTAAAAATTACGGTTTCAGAACATTCGTTTTTTAAGTTAAAAAACTCCGATATTTTCTGTGAGTTACCTTTAACTCCTAGTGAAGCGGTTTTAGGCGGTGAGGTGGAAGTTCCTACCCTTGATGGTTGGGTGAAAATGAAGTTACCGCCAGGGGTTTTTTCGGGGCAAAGATTACGTTTAGCGGGTAAGGGATACCCGACGGGAAATGGAGAACGCGGGGATCAATTAGTCGAAATTCAGATTGTGTTACCGAAAGAAATTAGTGAAGAGGAAAGGGAATTATATCAAAAATTGCGACAAATTGAAACCTTTAAACCACGCAAAGATTTACCCGTTTAAACTACTCACCACTAAATCGTACTAACGATTATATAACGCCTGATCATGAATTGTGAAATCTTGTAGGGGCAATCCCCCCGTGGTTGCCCCTATTGATCAGGGGTAGGCACGAGAGCGCTACCCCTACAAATCTTTATGAATGATTTAGACTTGCTATCGTGGGAGTTTCTCATTTCTGATTAACCCAATAATTAAAATCAAAAAGCAAAAAAAATAAGAATAGAGTGGCGTTTTGATGTCAGTGTGTAATAAACTGTAAGGATTCCTGTCTTTGATGAATGGATGAGGAAGATAACTTCGTAATTTAGGCTAAATGCACTTGAAAAAACTATGTCACCCTCAAAACCCCAAGCCGTTTTATTAGTGGACGGCTATAACATAATTGGTAATTGGCCCCACCTGCGAGAAAAACGCGATCGCGCTGGATTGGAAGCAGCACGAAGGGAATTGAGTGAGACATTAGTCAATTACAGTACATTTCAGGGATACGAAACACGATTAGTTTTTGATGCCCAATATCAAAATAATCGGGCTGTAGAGGAGATCGTCACGCCACATCTATCGATCCACTACACCGATCATGGGCAAACCGCCGATACCTTTATCGAAAAACTATGCGCGGATGTGCGTCACGAATTTCGCGTACAGAAAAAACGTCTGATTGTCGCGACATCCGATCGCGCACAACAATTAACAGTAATGGGTTATGGGGCGGAATTGCTATCCGCGGAACAATTCAGCCGCGAGGTGGACTTGATGCTCCAACTCTGTCAACGTCGCTATAAGTCGCGCAAAAATTCTCCTAAACGTTTTTTGGCCAATACCCTCGATGCCGAATCTCAACAACGTCTGGCTATGTTGCGAAAAGCCTTGAGTTAAGCGGGTTTGAGGCATTTCAAAAATTTTTTGCTAAAAGTGTTGACAAACGAAGAACTTATCGCTACTATTAAGAACTGTGGCAAGTATAAAGCCGCGTTCCTCGGTAGCTCAGTGGTAGAGCGGTCGGCTGTAACAAACACAGGTGTTAAATGCCAGTGTAAAAATTGCAGCGCTATTCGGTAACGAGTGGTGTAAAATCGGGTGAATTCAAGGAAGCCGCAGCACTTAAGAATAATATCTTATGGTGGTGGTAATCTTGAGCCAAGTCTGGTAAAAGGCAGTGATAATTCTAATTAAGGATTGTTACGAGTAGCCAGAAAGGTGCAGAGACTAGAGATGAGGAGCCTAACCGATAATTCTCACAGCGCCCGACATCCTTAGTATTAGTGATTAATATTGAAGGATGATGAGATAGTCCACCCTCTAGGGAAACTTGGAGATAAGTGTAACCGATTGGTCGTAGGTTCGAATCCTTCCCGGGGAGTTCCAACATTTTAATATTGATTAGAGAAAGGTTTAAGCTTTGATAATGGGCTTAAACCTTTCTTTATTAGAGCAATATAAGAGATTTATTATATATAGACATCTCCCAAAAATCATGTCAATCGCAGGCTCTCTGCCTGCGCCACCATAGTTGTTGGGGATGTCTAATGCCACTAGGGAAAGGTAATGCTTACTATTGTGGCTTTGTTTGAACCACTAAGGCACTAAGGCACTAAGAAAGATAATGCTTATTTTGATATCCTGTCTCTGTTTGGTCCTATAATCCTACTATTGTGGCTTTGGGTTTGGAAACACTAAGGCACTAAGGAAGAAAAGGAAAGGAAAGGAAAAGAGACAGAAAGTGGATAGGGACAATGTGTAGGGGATCGTGGAGGCACTTGGCGATCGAGATCGAAAATTTCCCCATACATATTTGTGTAGAGTTTTTTTGAACATGGTATCAAATCCTGTTGCCAGAAGAGCACCGACATCTGAAAATGATATGAATAGGGAGAAAGGATGAAGAAGCAATGGCAATGAAGCGACGAGACTTTCTGCAACACGCGGCTTTGGCTTTGACGACTTTGGGAGTCGGTGAATCATGGATGCCCCTAGGGGGTAACGCGATCGCGGGCTCTCCTGATACCGAAATACTGGGACAACCGACGGCGCGTAAATTAGCTTTATTAGTGGGAATTAATCAATATCCGTCTCTGGGAAATGCGCCAACAACCGCGTTGTCAGGATGTGTAACGGATGTGGAATTACAAAGAGAATTATTAATTTATAAATGGGGATTTCATCCCTCAGATATTCTCATTTTAACGGATAGTAATGCCACTCGTAAAAATATAGAAACTGCTTTTATTAGTCATTTACAACAACAGGCAAAACCAGGGGATATTGTTGTTTTTCATTTTAGTGGTTATGGCAGTCGTGTTAAGGGTGGTACAACCCCCGATTTAGTCCAAAATAGTTTAGTCCCTGTTGATGATTTATTCCCGACTTCTGATAGTCCTTTTGTTAATGATTTGTTAGAGGAAACTTTATATTTAATGTTGGACTCGCTTCCCACAGATAACGCGATCGTGATTCTCGACACAAGTTATCTATATCCGGGGGGAGACTATCAAGGAAATTTGCGAATCCGTTCCCGTATCCGTCCGATCATTGCTGTAGTAAGCCCGGAAACATTAGCCTTTCATACTCAATTAAAATCCTCCGATAAAACTGGACTTTTTGCCCCTAAGAAATCTCCTATTATTCTTACAGCAGCATCCCCATCTCAAACCGCGTCAGAAATACAAAAAAATGGTTTTTCTGCCGGAATATTTACTTATGCTCTTACCCAAACTATTTGGTCAATTGCCCCTGCAAATCAGTGGAAAATCAGTTTCAATCGCGTGGTAGAAACCGTTGAAATATTAACAGTAATGGAACAAGAACCTCAATTTTTGGGTAAGGATGGAAAAACACTATTTGGGCAAAACATTTCAGGGGAAGGCGTTATTACAGAAGTGGAATCCAACGGAAAATCAGCCCAAATTTTCTTAGGAGGATTACCTTTAAGTATTCGCGATAATTATGGTATTAATTCTATATTAACTTTAGCATCTGAACCTAATTTAGGATGGCAAATAAGATCAATACAGGGTTTAATTGCCCAAGGTAAATTAGTCGATTTATTCTTAGATAAAAACCGGGAAAATTACCTAAATAAATTAATTAAACCCGGACAAATTCTGCAAGAAGCTATCAGAGTTATCCCTAAAGATATTTCATTAATGGTATCTTTAGATACCCAATTTGATCGGATTGAAAAGGTTGATGCCACAAGTGCTTTAACAGGAATTACCCAAGTTTCGGTGGTGGTGGGGGAACAACCCGCGGATTATCGTTTTGGGCGTTTAATGACAACGATCGCGCAAAATCCTTCGGCTTCTTTAGCATCAGTTTATCAAGGCCGTTATGGTTTATTTAATTTAGGTTCAAGTGCCATTACAAATACTTTAGGAGAGCAGGGAGAAGCCATCAAAGTCGCGGTTAAACGCGTCACTCCACAGTTGAAGTCTTTATTAGCTGCTAAGTTATTAAAATCAACAATTAATGAAACTTCATCACGGCTAAAAGTAAGGGCAACTTTATCCCTATTAAACCCAGACTCTCAAGTTTTAATAGAACGATTTACCATGAGAGCAAATAATATATCATCCTTACCCGGATTAACGCAGAAAAATGACGGTAAAAATTCTCCCATTGTCAGTATTCCGATGGGGAGTCGTTGCCAATATCGGTTTTTTAACGAGGGCGATCGCCCGGTTTATTGTCTGATTTTTGCTTTAGACAGTAGCGCAGAAGTAAGATTCTTTAATCCTCTGAGAAATTCTCAAAAAAGCACTGAAGAAACCGTGACTAATTTCTCGGTTAATAATGGAATTAACCCCGGAGAAAGTTTGACTTTTCCTTTAGTCAATTCTCTCAATAGAGGCGAAAATAGAGAATGGATACTAGGAGCGCGATCGGGTTTAGCCGAAAATCTCATTGTTTTTAGTAATGCACCTTTTCTACAGACATTAGAAGAATTAGAGAGGGACATAACCGCGATGAAAGAATCTCAAAATATACCCATCTTAGGAAAACCTTTAAATGTAGCAAACGCGGTATTACAAGATTTACACAATGCCAGTTTAAAACGAGTGGAAACAGCCGGAATAGTTACCGATGATTGGGCATTAGATGTTAATAATTGGGCGACTTTAAATTTCGTTTATCGAGTCGTTTAACTTATATCCTTCTTTTCTTTCCTTTGTGCCTTTGTGCCTTTGTGGTTGATAAAAAAGTAACAAGATCACTATCAAATGATATTACCGAGAAACGGTTTCCGAAACCCGGTTTCTTTGATTTGAACTAAAATTAAAACTTTTTTGATGACAAACCCCCCAAATGTTCCCAAACCGATTAAAATAAGAAAAGTAAAACAGAAGTCTTATGGGAATCCTTCATGTCGGTAGTCTCAGTATTCGCGTCGATCGCAGTCTTAGCTATTCTTATTATTGTTCACGAATTGGGGCACTTTCTGGCGGCTCGTTGGCAAAATATCCACGTTAACCGTTTTTCCATCGGGTTTGGTCCCATTCTTTGGAAATATCAAGGCCCGGAAACAGAATACGCGATCCGAGGTTTTCCCCTGGGAGGTTTTGTCGGTTTTCCTGATGATGATCCTGATAGTAATATTCCTCCTAATGATCCAAATTTACTCCGTAATCGTCCGATTTTTGATCGGGCGATCGTGATTAGTGCAGGGGTGATCGCGAATTTAATTTTTGCCTATCTTCTGCTGGTATTTCAAATCGGTTTACTGGGAGTTCAAGAATTAGCACCCGGAGTATCTATTTCCCAAGTAAGTCCTCAAATTACTGTCGCGACTAAAGCGGGAATTAAACCCGGTGATCTGGTTTTAGCTGTCAATGGTGAAACGTTGGGTGGTGAAACAACCGCGGTAAAATCTTTACAGGAATATATCCAAAAGCATCCTAATCAACCGGTTCAATTATTAATTAAACATGATAATGGTGAAATATTAACCATTAGTGTCACTCCCGAAAAAGCTAGTGATGGGAAGGGAAGAATAGGGGTTCAATTAGTCCCTAATAGTGGAAAACAAGGTGTTTTAATGAATCCTGTACCAGAAGTGATTGTCGCGTCTGATGCTGGGCTAACACCGGGTGATGTTGTCTTAGCTGTTAATGGTGAAAAATTAGGAAAAATCCCTGGGGGCATGACAGCTTTTATGGATGTTTTCTCAAGTCATCCTAATGAAAAAGTTTCTCTGTTAATTCAACAAGGAAGTCAAGAAAAGACGATTGAAGTCACCCCAACAACGGCTGAAAGTCAAGGGTTTATTGCTCTGAGATTAGCTCCTAATGTCATCAGAAATAAAGCGCAAAATATCGGAGATGCCTTTAATAAGGGTGCGACGGAATTTCAAAATATTTTCGTGAATACCTGGAAAGGATTTGGAAAATTAATCACCAATTTTCAACAAACCGCGGATCAATTATCGGGGCCCGTTGCTATTGTTGCTATTGGTGCGGATATTGCCAAATCCGATGGGGCGGCTCTTTTTCAATTTGCCGCGATTATTAGCATTAACCTGGCAATTATTAACATTTTACCTCTCCCGGCACTCGATGGAGGTCAATTGGTGTTTCTTTTAATTGAAGGATTATTAGGAAAACCATTACCCAATCGTATTCAGGAAGGTGTGATGCAGACGGGGTTAATCTTATTACTAGGGTTGGGTATTATCTTGATTGTTCGAGATACGGCCCATTTAGAATGGGTGCAAAAGTTGTTTCAACAATAATTAGAAAATAGGATATGGGGTATTATATCACATCAGTACATTTTTTGTCAATAGTTATAGAAAATAATGCCCTATATCCTATACCCGGATGCCCCATTAGTCTCTCAAGAGTTGAGTTTGTCATGATATTTTAACAATTATAAAGTAATATTTCATTTGCTTGTGTTGCTCATCGGTGTAGGGAATAATTAAAGATAAGGGGAAACAGGAACTAAAGCTTGTGTCACCCCTGCCCTAACGCCACGGAGGATAAGCCGATGTATAATAGTCGAACCCCTGGACTCTCGAATACACAACAGAAGTATCTGAGAGAGCGAAACTTAGTTTCTCAACGTAATAGTCAGTTACGTGCGCGCGTTTCCTCTGAAGAAGCTTTGGTGAATGCTGAGTTAGAAGATTTATCTAATTTGTTAGCTTCTTTGGAGAGTTTTTCGGGAAAATAGACTAGGTTAGTAAATATCATTTACTCCTATTGGTACTGATTCAACTCTTATGGCCAAGAGTTGAGATTTATATTGCCCATCGACAAGATGAAACCCAGTTTTATATCAAAATTGGGTTTCATCTTATTTGCAGTTTAGTATTTATTTGTTTGAGGGTATCAAAACAGCCCCAATAGTTTTAATATAATTGAGTTTATCATATTTTTCAGAGGTGAGACTGATGGAGCGTTTACCAGAAAATTTACAACGAGCCCAGGGCCAAGTCGCGATCGTTACGGGGGCTTCGCGGGGAATCGGACGGGCGATCGCGCTTTCTTTGGCGACGGAAGGTGCAAAAGTAGTGATTAATTATGCCACTTCCAGTGCTGCCGCCGATGAATTAGTAGAGGAAATAGTCGCGGGGGGAGGAGACGCGATCGCCCTAGGAGCGGATGTATCGAAAGCCGATCAAGTTGACACACTATTTAAGAGTGTAATGGCGAAATGGGGACGTATTGATATACTCGTTAATAACGCGGGAATTACCCGTGATACCCTCTTATTACGGATGAAATTAGAAGACTGGCAAGCCGTCATAGATTTGAATTTAACGGGGGTATTTTTATGTACAAAAGCCGTCAGTAAAATCATGTTAAAACAAAGTCGCGGTCGAATTATTAATATTGCCTCCGTTGCGGGACAAATGGGCAACCCCGGACAAGGAAATTATAGTGCCGCGAAAGCAGGAGTGATCGGATTTACCAAGACAATTGCCAAAGAATTAGCCAGTCGTGCCATTACGGTAAATGCTGTAGCTCCGGGTTTTATTACCACAGATATGACAAAAGATTTGAAGTCCGATGAAATTCTGAAATATATCCCCCTCGGACGCTATGGAGAACCCGAAGAAATCGCGGGTATGGTAAGATTTTTAGCAACCGATCCGGCTGCTTCTTATATTACAGGTCAAGTCTTTAATGTTGATGGTGGTATGGTGATGGCATAATCGTGATTATTTTCACAAAAATTTGCGTTTAAGAAAATAACCACCAAGGCACAAAAGCACAAACGTGAGAGAAAATCAACGGATTAAAAATCCGATCGCGCTTCTTCTCTTCTCTTCATTTCCTCACCTGAAAGTGATGAAAATTCCCCTCTTTGTGTCCTCTGTGCCTTTGTGGTTCCTTTGATTTACCTAGGGAAAAAATCACCAAGAGAAAAGACGCGATCGAGCCTAATCAATAATCAATCATAATACCAGTGATTTTTCTAACCAATAAGTCGTCATTTCTCCCCTCCCTTTAACAGTAACTTGCCCGCGTTTCTCAAACTTATACTTATCTTTTAATCGTTGATAAGTTGCCTCAGTCACTTGAATCTTACCAGGTAAACCCGATGATTCCATCCGAGAGGCAACATTTACCGCGTCACCCCAGAGATCATAAATAAATTTCTTCACCCCAATGACACCCGCGACGACTGAGCCACTATTAATACCAATTCTGATTTGTAACTCCTCGTCATACTTCGCTTGAAAGTGCGCGATCGCGACTTGCATATCCAGAGCCATTTGGGCAATAACTTCCGCATGATCCGGTTTAGCAAGAGGCAATCCACCCACCACCATATAAGCATCCCCAATCGTTTTAATTTTTTCTAAACCATGCTTTTCCGTTAACGCGTCGAAAGTCGAAAAAATCTCATTCAATAAATTGACTAACTCCGTCGGTTTGATCCGAGCAGATAAAGGAGTAAAACCGACAATATCGGCAAATAAAATCGTGACTTCATCGAAGTGTTCAGCAATAGCACTCGTATCTTGTTTCAACCGTTGCACAATAGATAAAGGCAAAACATTTAATAATAATCGCTCAGATTGTTCCTGACTCTCTTGTAAAACTAAATCAGTAATTTGACGCTCTAATTCGGCTCCGGCTCTTGCCGCGAAAATCTTTAAAACTAATTCCCTAGTTTCATCATCTTGCATCGGGTTTATATCCAACACCGCGATATGACCGATCACATTACCTGTAGAATCAATTAAGGGTATTCCGGCATAGCTCCTTACCTTCAAATCAACTAAAATTTCTTTGTCAGAAAAAATCTGAATGAGATTATCGTGATAGCAAGAATATTTCGCACTGCTAATCACTTCACCACAAGGAGTTCCGTCCAAGTCATACTCAATATTTTGAACAAAATTATTGTCACCCCAAAATGATAAAGTCCTAAGTCTATTTTTTTCAATATTCCCATATTCGGTGACTAAAGTATAACTAGCTCCCAATATTTCCGCGAGGTAGCGGACACAGGCGCGGAAGAACTCAGCACCAGTTTTTGACGCGGTTCCCTCAACAATTAATTGCAGGGCTTCTTCGCGGCGTTTACGCTCGCGAATATCCCTCATTACGCAGAGGACTGAGTTGGGAGAGAGGGGTGATATATTCGCACATAAATCAGTTTTTTCTCCCTCTGTCATCAGACTATATTCTATTTCAATAGGCTGATTAGTTTCTAAAGTTTTTTGGATGGCAGACAAGAGGATATCCGCGGTTTTTTTGGGGAATATCTCGTGCAGACTTTTCCCAAGTTGTTCTCCGTCGTAGGGGAACAACAACAGAGTGTTTGTGTCAGCTCTTTTTAAAGCCCGTCCTTCAGCATCAAAGACAATAACTAATTCAGTCATTCCTTTAAATAGAGCTCGTAGTTCAGCTTCAGAACTTGCCAACGCGGCTTGAGTTTTTTGCAAAGCTGTTACGGTTTGCTGTAACTGTTCATTACGAACTTGGAGATTTTTCTGAAGGATTTGGATTTTCAACTGAGTTTGAATTCTGACTAAGATTTCTTCTAGTTGAAACGGTTTGGTTATGTAATCTACTCCTCCCACTTCAAAGGCTTGAAGTTTATCATCAATTCCATCACCAGCACTTAAAAAGATGATAGGAATAGAACAGGTTTGGGGATTTTCTTTCAATTCTTGACAAACTTCATAGCCTCCCATTCCTGGCATATTAATGTCCAGAAGAATCAGATCGGGAGTCACTGTTTTGGCGGCAATTAACGCACCTTGTCCATTGATTGCTTTGCGTACATTGTATCCTTTTTCAGAGAGAAAATCCGATAAAAAGCGGATATTTTCAATTTTGTCATCAACCACAAGAATATCCGCGATAAATTCATCATTTTTTACATTTATTTCCATTGAAGTCTATCCCAGAAAAGAATAATGACGGCAAACAGGAAGATATTGCCCCTACAGTTTGTGTATGTGCATAAATTTTGTCATAGTTTTTTCAAATATTTGGGGACTCCATCGGTTGCGCGATCATCGCCATTAATTCCTCAAATTGATAGGTTTCCACCAGCTTCGTTAAAGTATCAATTAACGAGGGGTATTGAGGGGGAATTTGACGAATGAGTTTGAGACTAAGCACATCATTCCCTTGGGCGGCTGCATTGTGGAGTTGGGTAATCCATTCCGATGGCAGAATTGTCAAAACATTAGCATCCAAGGCAATATTGGGTTGAGACTCAATTAGATTTGTCGCCCTCGCGGATTTCGCGATCGTTGCAGTTTCTTCATTATCATATTTTACCCCCAGATACTTAGCTAAAATTACGAGAATTTCCTGTCGACGAAAGGGCTTGCCCACAAACGCGTCGCAGCCGGCTTGGAAACATTCTTGCCGTTGTTCAGCAAAAGCACTCGCGGTGATCGCGATGATGATCGGAAGGTTAGCTAAAGCGGAGTTTTGTGAGGTTAATTCACGGTTTTCTTGGGCATATTGTTTTATTTTTCGGGTTGCCTCATAGCCATCAACTACAGGCATTTGCATATCCATAAAGATGAGATGAGGATGCCACTTTTGCCAGAGAGTAATGGCCTCCTGTCCATTTTCTGCTTCCTGAACCTCAAAACCCAAATCGCTCAATATTTTGACCAATAATAGACGGTTAACAGAGGTATCTTCCGCCACCAGAATACGATAGTTCGGCTGTCCGGGTAAAAGACGTGATGCGCGATCAAGATTAGAGGATACAGCCCTGGCTGGAATATCAGAAAAACCCGCGTGAATTTGGAATGAAAAACAACTGCCGTTACCCAGTTCACTTTTAACAGTAATTTCTCCTCCCATCATTTGCACAAACTTCTGACTAATTCGTAATCCTAAACCTGTACCTTCTTTTGATTCCCGCCCGACGCGTGTCTGTTTAAAAGCCTTAAACAAATCCCCAATTTCTTCGGGGCTAATTCCATATCCTTTATCTTCTACTTCAAAGTAAAGATTCCATTGTTTTTTATCTGTATCAACTCCTGACTCCTCACTCCTAATTCGCAAGATGACACTGCCCTTGCTCGTAAATTTAATCGCGTTACCCAGGAGGTTAATTAATACCTGACGCAGTTTGTTTTCATCGGCTTTAATGGCTCGCGGTACATTGGCTCCCATCTCTAAACTTAGATGCAAACCTTTGGACTGGGCTTTTTGTTGTAACATCCCTTTGAGACTATGAAGGAGATTGTGTAGATCAAACACCGCGTTATCAAGGGTAACTTGTCCTGCTTCGATTTTAGACATCTCCAAGACATCATTAATCAGTCCTAGTAAATGCTCCCCACTTTGATTAATAATGTTGATATATCGTTGATGAGCAGAAGTTAGGGATTGATCTCGCTGCATTAATTGGGTATAACCGAGGATGGCATTGAGTGGAGTACGCAATTCATGGCTCATGTTTGCCAGAAATTCACTTTTGGCACGGTTCGCGGTATCCGCGGCTTCTTTTGCCAGTTTTAATTCCTTAGCCTGGTGTTGAGTTTGGGCAAATAGTTCTGCTTGTTGCAGCGCGATCCCAAGTTGATTGCTAATTTTTGTTACCATTCGCATTTCTGCCTCTTGCCACTGGCGGGGACTGCTATTTTGGTAAACCGCTAATAAACCCCAGAGTTGATTGCCACAAAAGATGGGGGCATTGATGTAAGCCCGTGCCTGTAATTGTTCGAGGAGTTCAATATAGCAGGGAGTGAATCCTGCTTGGTAAATGTCACTAACAGAGCAATAGCTGTCTTTTTGCCGATAAATTCCCCCTTCGTGGGTTTGCAGATATGTGTCAGTAATCAACTTATCTGAAGAGTTGAGTTTGAGAATGCGACAATCTGGTTCATTTACTGTCACTTGTGTTAGTTGAGGTGTCGATGCCCATAGGGGAAATATGGCATTCCAACCATCAACAACAGACTCAGAAACGATAGAGCCACTCCAATCTGAATTGAAACGATAGATCAGGACGCGATCGCCGTGAATCGCTTGGCGTAGTTCAAAGGTTGTGGCATTAAAAATGGATTCCAAGTTCAGGCTTTGTCGCATTTGCAGGATCACATGATTCATTGCCTTTTCGCGTTCTGCCATCACCCGAATCGCGCCTTCCGCAGCCTTCCGTTCCGAAATTTCGTTTTCCAGGGCCTTATTAGCTGCGGTAAGTTCCGCGGTGCGTGCCTTAACCCGGCCTTCCAGTTCCTCATAGGCGGCGCGTTTTTCTTCCTCTGCCCATTTTCGTTGGAGTTCAGCAGAAGCCCGTGCGGCAAAGACTTGTAGGAGCGTTTGGGTACGCTCGTCTGTCTGAAAGGGTTTGACATCCACAATACAAAGGTTCCCAATCACATTCTGATTGATATCAACTATGGGAACACCTAGGTAGCTCTCTGCGCCCAACTTCTTAATCAATGAGTTATTCGGAAAAATCTTCTGTAAGCCGCTGGGATAGGCACAGAGCATATTTTTCTGAACTACATTCTGGCAAGGAGTATTGATTAATTCATATTCAAAGTTGTCTGCTAGATGATCTACATACCAAACATTAATACTACGGAGCTTTTGTAAAGAGTTGTCAACCGTCTCAAATACCATCGCGTAGGCGACATCTAATGCTGTTGCCAGATTTTTCACTAGAGCCGGAAAAAAATCGTCTCCAGTTACGGAAGCAGTGCCAGCTACAATCGTCTTTAGGGTTTCCTCTGTTCGTTGCCGTTGTGCAAATTCCAGTTGTAATTCCCGATTCACTGCTTCCAGTTGCTCTGGTGTTCGCAGTGCCAAAAATTGCGGCAGTAGTTCGACAAGTTGTAAGGCTGTATAACAAGAAACCAGAGCTGTAATGGCTTGCTCAATTCCTGACACCCAATAGTCGGGATGCCAAAGAGTCCAGATGTCTAATAAATGGCCCGCACCACAGAGGACAATAAAGGCACCAAATAAACGGAATACGTTGGAAAAGGGAATATCGCCCCGTTTGCGGACGAAGTAGATCAACATCGCGGGAATAGAAAAGTACGCGATCGCGATCAGGGCATCACTGACAATATGCAATCCCACCAAGGGAGTTTGCCAGAGGTAACAATGCCCATGTGGAATATAGTTATTGGGGGATAGAATATTTTTCAATAATTGCAACACAATCCTTTTCTCCTGAAAAATTGTCGCTCACCAACATGATCGACGGGCTAGGTAGTTCCGTCGGCCTCTGCCGATCCCCTACTTTTAGGTATGATCAGCAATAAAGAAGCCTAATGCCTGTTGCCACCGGTATTATTACCTTGAGATATCAGATTCGTTAACTCTACTAACTTAAATCGTTACATCCTTAAATCTATATTGCCATCCACGATGGAACTTTAAGTCGGAAACTTAACAATTCAAATGGGAATGTTAGTCAAAAGTAATAGAATGAGGAAAAATGGTCTGAAAAAAAGTTCTGTTGAGTAATATAATCCTTGTGCCACCTCTGGTTTCTCCTGACGATTTCTTGGAACAATTACCATCTCATAAACGTAGAAGAGGCGTTCTTCTTAGCTCTCAGGGCTGGCAACGCTTACAGGCTGCGGAATATTTGTCCGCGGCACGGGACAATGCGGGTATTCCTTATACCTTAGAACAGTTGAGCGAACGTACCGGATTAAGCACTAAAACCGATACTTTTTTGCTAACGTTTGCTAACAAATACATAAGTTAAGATATTCTCTTAACCAAGGCGTATCAACCAATGCACGAAGGAAAATCCCTCGCGCACCATTTAGATCCCTGTCCATCTTTAATTGGGTAGAATTCGATTTAATCGTTTTCGTTCCACCCAATTTATTGATAATTTCACCCGTCCATGACACTGTTTTAGAAGTGTAGGCTTCGTTACAATCAATCACAACTTTATTGTTTTCCCAAGATTTCCATTTCAGAAATTGCTTAAACTCATAATGACTTAGAGTCAACATTTGTCTAACAGATTTATTTCTAAGTTTACGTCTTGACTTGGAAACCATCTGTGATGTTTCAAATGTTGGGAGCAAAATTACATCAAACTTTTCCACTAAAAACTTAGCTGTTTTATGATGTAATTCCTTAACTAAGTTTTGGATTTTACAACGAAGTTTACTAGCGGCTTTTTTCAGATTTTTTTTCTGTTTGCATTTAGCTTTTGATAGTTGGGAAACTAATTTGTCTAACTTAAAGCATAATTTCTGAATATGTAAGTTAGAGTCTTTACCTAGCCAACCAAAAGATGTTTCAGAAAGGAATGTCATGAATGTGCGAACACCAGGATCTAAGGCAACAACTCTCCCTTGATTCTCGGAATTTAGTTGCTGCACTTCTGTAGCAATGGTCAAATAATATTCACCATAAATTAGTGTCAATCGACCATCGCTAAAATTGTTAGGAAGTGATTCTTTGAATTTACACTCTCCTAATATACTGTGGTAAATCCCACCGTCTTTAATCGCGGATTTTGGGATGTAGATTGATTGCTTTACATCTTTGCGACTCCGAAATTTGCATCGACGAATCTTGCCGTCTACCTTAAACCCCTTTTTGGCAGCTTTAACTGAAACACAAGCATCTTTAATGGCTATTGATTTAATTTGATAAGGGACGGGTTTAGCCCATTCAGGTAATCCGTTTAAGATTCCTGTTTTAATCGCCATCCAGTTTGCCTTTGTGTCAGGTTGCTGCAAATATTTAATGGTTTCGTTGTAGACAAATCTACTAACTCCGAACCATTGTTTGAGCAATCCTTTTTGTTCAGGGTTTAGGTAGATTCGGATCTTCCTTGATTTTTTTGCTGTAGCTTCTGAGTCCGTGCATCCGGCAAGAAAAGACGTGAAGGATGGAGAGAAGATCGGCTGTGAGTTCGGCTTCTGGACTGTGTACAGAATTTTCGAGAACCACGATGCTTCCACCGTTTTGTTGTGCCATAAACTCGAATAATTGAAATCCGTTGGCGATAGCCTGCCGTCAGGCATATCGACACAATCTGTCTCTACAGGCAACAATAATTGTGAGCTTATCACCCCGCATAAGTCTGACCAGTAACCCTTGCAATCCTTTCCTTTTGAAATTAAGCCGCTTACCGATGTCTCGGATAATTTCTGCATCTGGGTAGATTGATTGCATATAGGCAACTTGTCTGTCGAGGTCATCCCGTTGTTTTGTTGAACTGACTCGGCAGTAGCAAACAGTGGTAGCGACCACTGTATCTCTGATGTAGGATTCGACATCGTAGAGTCTTTGCCCTGCTGGGTTTTTGATGCTTTTGATCTTCCCTTCATCAGCGTATTTTCTCAACGTATTGGGATGCAGGCCCAGAAATTCGACCGCTTTTCTGAGTGGTATGTATGCCATGTCTTAAACTTTAACATACATTAGTATCTGTTAACAAAACTTATACTGTTGAATAACCCTAACGAAGGTACGTCGCCGCCAAAATCCTGTAGATTTGCCTACCTTAGCAGTTTACTTTAAAACCTTTGGACTTTCTTGGGGGGCCGATGACTACATCAGCCAAGAGCCTGATCCCAGTGCATCAATGACAATTTTGGCGGGCTTGCCACCCACGCCTCTGAAAGGGCAACTGCCTCTGGATTCCCCATTTTATATCTATCGGCCACCCGCGGAAACACTCCTAAGCAAAGAGATTTTTCACCCCGGAGCCTTAATCCGAATCCGCGCCCCTCGACAGTTTGGCAAAACGTCTCTGGTTGCGCGCGCCCTCAGTCAAGCAGAAGAAAAGGGGGTTCGCACAGCAGTGGTTAGTTTACAATTGGCCGACAGTAGTGTATTTGAGAGTTTAAGCCAATTCCTTCAGTGGTTGTGTGTGATGGTGAGTCGTAGTCTGAGCTTGCCTAACCAAATTGATAACTTTTGGAATCCGATGTTTGGCAGTAGTTATAGTTGTAATGATTATTTTGAGAGCTATTTGCTATCTGCGGCTGAGAGTCCCCTTGTCTTGGTATTGGATGAAGTTAATGTGGTGTTTCATTATCCCAAGATCGCGACGGATTTTTTTGGAATGTTACGAGCTTGGTATGAGCGATCGCGACACAGCACGGATGGCAGTGAACTCTGGCAAAAACTTCGGCTTATTATTGTTTATTCTACTGATGTATTTTTGCCCTTGAACATACATCAATCGCCTTTTAATGTGGGGTTATTGATTACATTATCGGGATTTAATCAGGAGCAGGTGCAGGAATTGGCTGTGCGCTACGGAGTAACTCCGCCAGACACTTATGCTAGTGAGTTATTAAGGCTGGTGGGTGGAAATCCCTACTTGACTCAATTGGCACTATTTCACTTAAGCCAACAACACATTACCCAAGAGCAATTATTAGAAACTGTGACAACTCCTCATAGTATTTTTGATAGTCATTTGAGGCAACAATTAGGATATTTAGAACAGTATCCAGAGTTAAAAGAAACTATGAAAAAGGTGATTTTAGCCCCGGAGGGGATTGAGATTCACCCCACCCAAGCTTTTCAACTGCAAGGGGTAGGGTTAATTCGTTTTGAGCAGAGATTAGCTTTTTCCAGTTGTGAGTTATACCAAGAATACTTTACTCATATTTGGAATCGTTAAATTAACTACTAAGCTGTCACAAATTTCAGTTAATTATTTAGATAAAAATATTAATTAAGCACTCTTGAGCGTGAACAGATAAGGGTTTGAGTCTCAGTTTTTTCATTATCAAATATGTCGTTTAAATGTAATACATTCGCAATTTTTCTCCTATTGATATTTAGTGGATGTAACCCTTACCGGCTATCGTTTTGAGAAAAGACACCCCAATTAAAAAAATCTTAATTCCTAGGTTGGGTTGAGGTACGTTTGCCTGGGGTGCGCGTCGCGCAAAACCCAACATATAGGAAACCCAACATATTCGGGTTCTACTGAACTTAGTATGTAATAAATCGTCAAAAAGTTGGCACAGCAATGGTTTGTAGAAAAGTTTATAAAAATATAACTATCAGAAAATCAAACCTTTGCCCAATCTTGCTTTTGGTTGTTTAGACTTACAAGCATAGCAAATTAGGTAGATCCCATATTCGTTGGGTTTCGCTACGCTCAACCCAACCTACAAAAAAATGGCACAGGTATTGTAAATACTGAACAGCTTATCCACCGCAATTCTTCTATTTTTTCCCTGACAAAATTTCGCTTTTATACTATGATATTGTAAGTTGGGTTAAAGAAAATGGAGATAATTACTAGGACTCTCTTTGTCTATTCAACCGAATCTACTCTGTTTTTTTCTCTGCTTTCTCTGCGCCTTTGTGGTTATATCATTCTCAAAAAAACTTGCGAAAAGAGCGCGTGTCTACAATAAAATCATTTATATAGATTTGTAGGGAGATTTGCCCCGTCTCTACCCCTGATCAATCGGGGCAACCACGGGGGGATTGCCCCTAGGGATGACGCGCTAGAGTAAGTTTGGATGAAATAATAGAAACCGATCGCGTGTCTTTCCGATAAAATTTTCTCAGTGCTATTACTTGTCGAAAAACCCTCTCTATGCTCACCTCAATCAGTCCAAACCAGCACTATCAAGTCGGTGGTAGTTTACCCTTCAATGCTTCCACCTATGTCCGACGACAAGCCGATGACAGCTTATTTGAAGGACTGTTGCGTGGTGAATTTTGCTATGTTTTTAATGCTCGACAAATGGGTAAGTCTAGTTTGCGCGTACAGACTACCTATCGTCTCCAAGCTCAAGGGGTGCGCTGTGGAGTTATTGATATTACCGCGATCGGGACTCAGGAGGTTTTACCTGAACAATGGTATGGCTCCATTGTGGGGTTTCTTGCTAAAAAATTTCAGCTTGATGTAAATTTATTAAGTTGGTGGAAACAACGCGATCATCTCTCTTTTGTTAACCGTTTAAGTGATTTTTTTGATACGGTTCTCCTCCCTCAAATTGCCGAACCAATCGTCATTTTTATTGATGAAATTGACAGTGTTTTGAGTCTTAAATTCTCGACGGATGACTTTTTTGCCCTCCTTCGTGCCTGCTATAACCGACGGGCTGAACAGTTTGAATATCGTCGTTTGACTTTTGCTCTCTTTGGCGTAGCCACTCCTGCGGACTTGATTTCTGATTCCACCCGCACTCCTTTTAATATCGGACAGGCGATCGAATTACGCGGCTTTCAACTAACAGAAGCTACACCCCTTCTCTCCGGGTTAGCCGACACTTTCATTGACTCAAAAACGGCTCTTCAACGTATTCTCTACTGGACGGGAGGACAACCGTTTTTAACCCAAAAATTATGTCAATTAGTCGTCCAATTTGGGAGGAAAGGTAATTCGGCTCTCGCGATTTCTGCACAAATCGATCGCGTCGTTGAGACATATATTCTTAATAATTGGGAAGAACAGGATGAACCCGAACATTTGAAAACGATCCGCGATCGTGTCCTTTACAGTGAAGAACGAGTCGGACGGTTACTAGGACTATACCAACAAATTATCCTACACTCATCGTTTGATCACGAATTTTACTCAGAAAGGGAGGGGATTTCCGCCGATAATAGTTCAGAACAAACAGAACTATTATTAACAGGATTAGTAGAAAAAAGAGCAGGAATTATTCATATTAAAAATCCCATATATCAGCATATTTTTAACTTTGATTGGATCGGTCAACAATTAGGAAATCTACGCCCCTATTCTCAGTCTATTAATGCTTGGATTGTGTCGGGTTATCAAGATGAATCTTGGTTACTACGGGGCAAAGCCCTACGCGATGTGCTTGTTTGGTCCCAGGGTAAAAGTCTCAGTGATCTCGATTATCAATTTCTCGCGGCTAGTCAAGAATTAGATCGGCTGGAAGTGCAAAAAACTTCAGAAGCAGAACGCCTGAAGGAAGTGGAAGCACGACTGCAATTAGAGCATAAGCATTCTCTCGCGCAACGTCGTCATTTGAAACGACAGCGGGTGATGTTGGCAATTGTCAGCACGATGATGATAGTCGCGATCGCGTTAGGATTTTTAGCCTATCGTCAATATCAAAAAACAGCCCTGAGTGAGGTAAGGGCGATCGCGCTATCTTCAGAAGCTTTATTTGCCTCTGATAAAAAGTTTGATGCCCTACTACAGGCAATCAAGGCAAAACAGCATCTCCAACATCTGAGCAATATTGACGAGACTCTGCGAGCACAGGTAGATAAAATCTTAGAACGAGTGGTATTAAGTATTCAGGAATATAATCGCCTCAAGGGACATACCGCGGCAGTTTTGACTGTTGATTTCAGTCCCGATGGCGAGCAAATCGCAACCGCGGGTGTCGATGGCACTGTCAAACTTTGGAAACGAGATGGCACTCCGATTAAGACTTTAGTCGGACATAAAACGATTATACGAACAGTTAAATTTAGTCCTGATGGCAAAATCTTGGCCTCGGCTGGGGATGACAAAATGATTAAATTCTGGAAACGAGACGGGACTTTGCTCAGGACAATTCAAACTCACTCCTCTGGAATTTGGAGTATTGACTTTAGTCCAGATAGCTCAAATCTGATCTCTGGTGGCTCTGATAGCACCGTGGAATTGTGGGGGCGAGAGGGGGAATTGTTGAAAACCTTTGAGGGTTCAAAGACAGGGATTCGTGCAGTGGCTTTTAGTCCAGATGGTAAAACGATTGGTGCGGGCGAAATTGATAATACTATCAAACTCTGGAACCGAGACGGCAGTTTGCGCTCAATTTTGCGAGGACACACCTCGGCAGTGTACTCCTTAGCTTTCAGTCCTGATTCTGCCACCATAGTGTCTGGCACTATCAATGGCATCATTAAGCTTTGGAACCAAGAAGGGGTGTTATTAAAGACGATCAGGGCCCATGATGCTAATATCGAAGAATTGCGATTTAGCCCCGATGGTAAGACGTTTGCTTCAGGGAGTTGGGATAAAACTGTCAAGTTATGGAAACGTGATGGCACTTTGTTAACAACCCTGCGGAAGATGCCGCGGTTTGGGGGATTGCTTTTAGTCCCGATGGTAGCGCGATCGCGTCTGCGGGTGCAGAGAATGTCGCGATCCTATGGAAAACTCAGAACATATTCCAGAAAACCATTTATGGCTTAACAGATGTCACTCGCGGATTTTTATTCAATAGGGATGGAAGTATCATTGCCACATCGGGAACAGGCAAAATAATCCAACTGTGGCAGCTAGACGGTACATTATTACGAACGATCCCAGCCCATGATGGCGCATTAAGCAATATTGATCTCAGTCCCAACGGTAAAATCCTAGCCTCTGTGAGTGAAGATAAAACTCTCAAGCTTTGGCAGCTAGACGGCACTTTAGTTAATACATTCAAGGGGGATTCGGGAACTCTATTGTCTGTGACTTGGCATCCCTTGGGTGAGATGATTGCTTCTTGTAGTGCAGATGGGAAAATTTGGTTATGGAAACCCGATGGCAAGTTGTGGAAAATTTTAAAGCTCCATGAAGCGGATATATCTATTTGGGATATTAGATTTAGCCCTGACGGTAAGCTCCTCGCGTCCGCGAGTAATGATGGGACTATTAGACTCTGGAGTTCCGATGGTAAACTGATAAAAATCCTGAAAGGACATACTGGTATTATTTGGAAAGTCGCGTTTAGCCCTGATGGTGAAATTTTGGCCTCTGGCAGTGGTGATACAACTGTGAAGTTGTGGAAAGATGGTACTCTGATTAAGACTCTCACAGGTCATAAAAGTGCTGTTTGGGGTATTGCTTTTAGTAGGGATGGCTCCCTGATCGCGACGGGGAGCATTGATGAAACGGTTAAACTTTGGAAACGCGATGGTACTTTGATCACTACATTAAAAGGTCATAGTTCTGGTGTGCGAAGTGTCGCGTTTCATCCTAGTCTTCCCATCCTTGCTTCTACGGGTGATGATCAGACGATCATTTTGTGGAATTTAGAGCCTATTCTTAATCTTAAACCGCTTTCTTCTGCTTGTCATTGGGTGGGAGATTATCTGCGAACTAATCAGGCTTTAGATCGCGATAATTCTTCGCTTTGCAGAGATTTTTAACTGTTTAAGCCTAAGCCAATTGTTTGATCGGAGACAAATTTTTGATCCTAGTAGGAACTCATTCATGTTTAATAAAAGGATTCAATTCAATCGCCATGAAATCGCAGGCAGTTTTGGCGACATTGGTACGGATTTACCATTAATTGTCGGCATGATTCAAGCTGTCAGCTTAGACAGTGCCAGTGTATTTATCATGTTTGGGCTGATGCAAATTATTACGGGTTTTGTCTATGGATTACCCATGCCGATGCAGCCTCTCAAAGCAATGGCGGTGTTAGTTATTACCCAAAAAGTTTCAGGGGAAATTTTATGGGGGGCGGGCATCGGCATCGGAGCGATTATGCTACTCTTAACACTGAGTGGAACACTCAATTGGCTGGCTCGATTGATTCCCCTGTGTGTGGTGAGAGGGATTCAATTTGGACTGGGACTCTCCTTAGCCTCCTTAGCACTAAAAACCTATATCCCCGCGGAAAATATTTCTGGATATATCCTCGCGGCTTTGGGATTTTTGATCCTAATTATGATTCCGAAAAATAGTCCTATTCCGGGGGGATTGGTGGTAATTGGACTGGGAATTTTATATGCAGTAAGCTTTAAACTCAACCTAGGCGCGATCGTGTCTGGAATCAGTCTCGGTTTGCCCCAATTCCATTATCCAACCGGGGAAAACATTTTCACGGGTTTTTTCATTCTCGCCTTACCACAACTGCCTTTATCAATTTCTAATTCTGTGATTGCTACGGAGCAAACGATCAAGGATCTCTTTGGCGATCGCGGGATTTCGATTCGGCGCATCGGACTAACTTACTCACTAGCAAATCTCATCGTCCCTTTTTTCAGCGGCATTCCAGTATGTCATGGTTGTGGTGGGTTAGCCGGACACTATACCCTGGGAGCGAGGACTGGTGGATCGGTGATTTTGTATGGTTCAATGTATGTGGTAATAGGTTTATTTTTTAGCCAAGTATTTGCCCAAATTGTCCAAGTATTTCCTCAACCTATTTTGGGAATTGTTCTGCTATTTGAAGCCTTAACTCTACTGTTATTTGTCCGCGATCAAGCGGGATCAAAACAAAATCTTACTATCTCGTTACTTGTGGGAATGATTGCCTTTTCAGTGCCACAAGGTTATATCGTTGGACTGATTATTGGTACGGGACTCTACTATCTATCAATCCCAATGAGGTTGTTAAGAGATGAACAAGTTAGAGAGCATTGATAAATCTCCCATACGATCGCGCTAAATCTCCTGAAAAAGGGGGACTTGAGAATCAGTTATTGTCCCCCCTTATTTCTCTGGTTACTTGCATAGTATTGCTTCTCCTAAAAGAGTTAATTGAGGAGGCACGGCGCAGATTACTGGTGATAGGAATTGTGATGACAGTTGTGGTAAATTTCGATAGGGTATTTTCTTGAAAAACAATTACGGGACGAGTGCCAGCCTGTTCTGAACCCTTAACTGGATCAAGGCTTGCTAACCACACTTCCCCACGCTTAATCGTCATACTTGATCCTCTTTTTGTAGTTCCTTGATGTAATCTGCTATTCCCTCTTCTGCAAGTTCTCTGTCTTCCTGGGCAAATTCTTGATAGAGGCTGGCAAATTGATGTACATCAACGATTTTTTGATGGAATCGACTGCGAAATTTGATAAATTCGATAAATTCGGCAATTTGCTGCAATTGCTCATCGTTAAATTGCTCAATTTCTTGTTTTAGCTTTTCTTTAGTGATTGACATTTGGCTTTTCCTCAAAGAATTAAGTCAGTTTGATTTATTCTCTACAATAGCAGTTTCCTCCTCGGTTAATCCATAGAGTTTATAAACAATCCTATCTATTAGTTGATCGCACCGAGTCAGTTGCATTTTGATCGGGTAATGATTCATCTTCGATGTTTCCCTGTTCGTATTCTTCAATGATTTCTTGAATCTCCGCCGCCGCAATATCAACTTGTTCAGATTTTGCATAAATAGTTAAGAGAATGATGCCTGTTGATGTTTTCACATAATAAATCAGACGATATCCACCACTTTTCCCTTTTTGAATATCGTGGTTACGAACCCGTAGCTTAAATACCAAATAATCGATACCAGATATGCGATCGCCCGGTAATTCTCCCTGTTCCAGTTGTTCAATTACAGGCTGTATATCGTTGCGTAGATTACGATATTTCTTGGCAAGACGGCGGATATTTCTGTTGAAAATCGGTGTAGCTTGCACTTGAATAAAGGATGGCTCAGTCATCATCAATTCCCTCCCAAATTTGGGAAACTGGAATCGTTTTTCCCGTCATTGCTTCGTGCCAAGCTTGGCGAAAATCATCTCTAATTGTGGCTTCTGGTTCATCTTCATCTTCATCTTCATCAAGATTAACTTTTTCAGGAATCAGAACAATTACCTCAACACGCGAGTTTTTATCTATCGTCAAAGGCTTGTCTAAAGCCAATTTTCCTTCTTCATCAATCGTTGCCATTACTTTGATTGCTTTCATAAAACCTCCAAATTTGAGAGAAAAGACTTTAACTTATTGGTTTGTTGCTCATCGTCCTTCTACAATAGCAATTTCCGCCTCTGTCAATCCATAGAGTTTATAGACAATGCTATCTATCAGTTTATCACAGGTCATCAGTTTCGTTTTAATCGGCAGTAAGGTGTCTAAACTGGCTTGATATTCTTTTTCTAAGGTTTCCTGTTCTTTTCGGGCAACGGGATCGATTTTGAGTTTCTTTTTGTTTTTCTTGAGCACTTCGATTAAGTCATCAAAGCTGAGATGGGGTTCGTCTTTGTTATAGTCTCCTAAATAATTCTGTATTTTAGATTTGTTGGTGAGGGTGTCAATGGGGCAACCGATAAAAGGTTCTAGCCATTGTAAAAAGCGTTTTATTTCGGTTTGTTTTTGTTGGTTGAATGCCATCATTTGTTCCGCGAGATAGGCTAAGAAATCGTGGATTACGTCCGCTTCTTCCGGTTGTTGGCTCAGGTGATGATCGACTTGGGCATATAGGAGATCGCGGTTGCCATTGTTTTGATATTGATGGTAGAGCGCGATCGTGTTGTCTAGGGCTTGTTGACGGAGATATTGTGGTGTCGTAAACTTGATTTCAATAACTGGTATTCGATTTAGGTAGTTTGTTTTATATCGAAAATAACCTCCTCTTAAAGATGTACCAATATTAGTTAAATAAAACCAAATAAGCTGACTGTTTAGAATTGCTAAAATTGTCTTTAAATTAAATTCTAAATTCCGCTTCAAAATGATGGCGTAACAAGTATCTGAATGCAGAATATCTTCTCTTTCACAAAGACTCATACTCCCCTTATAAGAAATATCCGGGGTAAGTATCTTTGTATATTTGAAGTTATTGGGATTTCTGGCATTCCATAGGGCATACCATGACTCATAATTCATCTTCTCTGAGCCTCTTTGGGATAATACCTCCCTAAGACTATTAAGATATTGATAGGCTTTGGGAAATTTTTGTTTTAGTTCGTTTTCAGGAATTATAGATTTTTTATCATTGACTGTTTTATATGGATAAACGAGTAACTTATTCACTTCCAAAGAACAAAATCTTGAAACATTATCAGCCATAATAAAATCTTGCAGTATCTCAGATTCCATCTCGATATTTTGTTGTAAATATTCCGAAACAACTAGGTATAAATTATTAAACAAATAATCCTTTTTTTGCAAAATAAAAACATTATTTAATCCCGTTACAACACCCTGAAATATACCCTCAACTAAACACTCTAGTTTGACAGTTTTAGCGTGAAGCTTATCAAAAATTATTTCTGATTCATTTTTACTCAGAAACCATCCTTCTGCCTTCAGTTTTTCCCAAGAAATAAGAGTCATATTTTCCAGGGATATCTGTTGTAAATAGGTTTGGATTTTCGCTTGAATAGATTGAAGTTCAGGCATTTCGTAAAACCAAAGACTATCTGATTTTCTCCCATCAAGGAAGAGTAGGCAGGTATAAGTTGTTACTTCATTAAAAATTTGATTAATCCCAAAACTATAAATACTATCAATTAATCGGGTTTCTATAAGCTTTTTTCTAATACCCATTCCAAAGTGAGATTGAGTAAATTTGTGTGGAATAATTAGTCCGATTCTTCCCTTTGAATGAAATAGCTTTGTAGATTTCTCAATAAATAAAACGTAGATATCATATTTGCCAGTTGCACTGGTGAAAGCCGTTTTATAAAAGTCTGCCTGTTTAGGATTTGTTGATGGTATTCCCTGAATTTTTTGATAAGGCGGATTTCCCACCACGACATCAAACCCCCCATTTTCTTTCCAACTAGCATTTTCTAAATCTATAAACACCTCTGGAAACTCCAAATCCCAATGAAAAAATAGCATTTTCTCACTAATTTTTCGCGCTTCCTCATAAACCGCTTTATCTTCCTTACTCATTTTCTTCAGATTAGGGGTAATCGCATTCGTGCCATGCACTCGCAAAAAATTATCCGCTTGTTTAACTCCAAAAAACTGAGAAATATAAATATCTAACAACCGTTTATAAGGTTTTGCTGCCTCATCAAAGGAACGAAATAACCTTTCACTTTGCTCTACTTCCGCAAACGTCGCGTCACTCAAAACACTCACCCCTCGCATAATTTCCGCGGCTCGCAGTAATCCGACAAAGGGCCCTGTTAGTAAGTTTAACTGTCCGCTTTCTTCCTTTGTCATCTTCGCTTCTGCTTCTTGAGCCGTCGTACCAATTAATGAATTACCACAGCGCAAATGATGATCTAAAAAACTCAAGGGCGCGCCAATCGTAAAGGAATGTAACCATAAACTTACTTTGGCCAATTCTACCGCCATCGGGTTTAAATCTACCCCATAAATACAACGTTTCATTACTACCCGTTGCAATAGTTGAGTCGGTTCTAATTTATCCGAATTAATCGTAATTCCCTGCTGTTTTAAGTTATCTAAAATGCTCTGACGGGTTTGATCCAGCATTTCTAACACGGGATTATGTTCGGGATATTCTGTTAAAATCCCGATTAACTCATCCGTCAAATAATCCACTGTTTCTACTAAAAAATGACCGCTTCCCATTGCCGGATCGCACACTTTTATATCAAGTAATGTGCTTTGGGCTTCTCGCTCTAATCGTTGTAACTCTTTTCGTATTCCGTTAATACTTGGCACACCTAAGCGTTTATCTTGTAATTGATTATGCCGTTGGAAAATTTGCGCCATTAGTTCGTCAAATCGCGCTTTTCGTTGTGCTAAAATCGGTTTTAGTGTGTGGCTAACAATGTATTTGACAATGTAATCTGGGGTGTAATAGGAACCTGTAGCTTTACGCTCTCCTTTATCATTTTCTAGGTGTACGGATATCGGTGGGGGCGGGTTTTTGCCAGCTATCTGTGATGAGTCATAATTGGTTGGTGAACCCGCCCCTACCCCATCAATTTTGATTCGATATTCTAACAATCCTTCATAAATTGAACCCAGTTGGCGCACACCCAAAAAACTATAATCTATGGGTTTTCCTTCAAATCGTGCTAATTTATCTAAAACGGGTGCTAATACTTCATCTGATATTTTAAATTGAGACAAAAAGTGATTAGCTCGATAGTCGATTTTATCGGCTTCCTCACTAAAATTAAAGTCAAATAAACCGCCATTATAACGAGGTACTCCTAACCGGGCATCACCGCGAGCTACGATTTTAAATAAATTTAATAATTTATCGTACATTACCGTTGATGTTTTGCTAAAACCCCTCTTAATCTCAAGGCTTTGAGCTATTTCTTGGGTTAATTTAATTAAGCTATACTCTCGATAATCGCCCTCAATGGGTAACAGATTTCTCGCTTCAGCATATAATAAAAATAACAGTTTATAAAGAAATGAAAGCGTAGCCTCATAGACGCGATCGGCTGTCACATTTTCTCGGAGCTTAACCCCCCCTGCCCCCCCTGAAGTGGGGGTTTCTGTGACAAAGCCTCCTGCTAAATCGGGAAACACGCGATCGAATACTAAGGCTTTTAACTCATTTCCTACTCGCGTCGCGTAAGTTGTACTCCCTTCCCGTACTCGCTCTAAAAAATTACGTCCTTGAGTATCTTTAACTAAAGCTTCTTTGCGAAAAAATAGCCAAAAATATTTAAACTTTTCTAAATCTTTGCTTTCCAAAAGTTCCACTAAATCGACGGGATAAAACTCCGTCGCGGTGCAAGAGGCTTGTCGATAATATAATCGCCATTCTTTCCCATTGGTTAAAATTCCCCAATCTACTCCCGTACCTGTGAGATAACTGGCAATTTGAAAGGAGGGGTTTTCATTCTTATAAATATCGCGTTTATCGTTAGCAGAAACCTTACTTAAGGGACGTTCCCAATATTTGGCTTCCACGATCGCGCTCACCCGTTGATAAAACGCGGTTTCATTCTCTTGTAAAGGATAGGCACTATCACGATCGCGATCGTTATTAAACAGGGCATAATCAGGACGTTGTGCCCTGCCCTTACCACGAGTCGTCACCTGGGGAATGTGACTAAATCCCAGAATATCCAACGCGGGTTTAATAAATACATCCTCGGTTTGATTTTCATTTAGCTTTGGCAACCAATCTTTGTGAGACAGATAAAGCTTTTGTAACTTCTCAAACCCCTGAGTGATATTTTCTTGCCATTCTAAAAATTCCTGAATCCGATGCTCCAGATAATGTTGTGAAAATAGGGGTTTATTTAGTTTTTGCCCCTGTACCATGAGCCCCCCCATTAACTATTCACAACATCTTTTAAGGCTTCATCAATGACTTGATCACTGACACCCCGACGCTTTAAACTAGCAATTAACGCGGTGACAGTTGCGCTCTCAAATCGCTCCAAATCTTGACGTAATCCCTGACCAATATAAGCGCGAATCAATGGCTGATAGTCGGAAAACCCCAACAATGGGGCTATCCGCTTGAGGTCTTCCACCACATCTTCAGGAATGTTAATCGTCACGCTCCTCATCGGACGATTTCTTTCTAACCGTTTTTTTAACTGCTCAATTTTCATAGATTGCTCGCTCCTGACGAGTTGCTTTACGCGCTGAAATAATGCGAATTACATTCTCCTCACGTTCAATGTGAACGACATACAAGAGATTCCATCGAGTATCTAACCCAATTATGGCATCTCTCGCTTCATCATTGCGGCTGGCATCAATAACTACGAGAAAAGGATCAAAAAATACTTCAGCCGCTTGCCCGAAAGTAATGCCGTCATGCTTCTGTGGATTGCGACTTGCCTTCTCGTTGTTCCAAACAAAGGTAATCTCATTCAGTACGAAATAAATATCCATGTTTCACATTGTAAAACCTATTGACACGCTAAATCCGGTTTCGGTAAAATGCGATCATTCTCAAATTACTGTTTCCGGGTTATTTATTCTCTACAATAGCAATTTCAGCCTCTGTCAATCCCTAGAGTTTATAAACAATCCTATTCTGAACTTCTGAAGGATCGGCGACTTCAAAAAATAATTGCATAGCTTCAATCAAATTATTTTTGGCTGACTCAATAGAATCACCCTGACTAGCAATATCTAGTTCTGGACACAAAGCCACATAGCCATCGCCTTCGCGCTCAATAATTGCCGTAAATTGTTGGATTCGTTTCATGTTACTTGCTCCTTGGGATTAGTTTTCCGGCTTTATTCTCGACAATAGCAATTTCCTCCTCTGTCAATCCATAGAGTTTATAGACAATGCTATCTATCAGTTTATCACAGGTCATCAGTTGCGTTTTAATCGGCAGTAATGTGTCTAAACTGGCTTGATATTCTTTTTCTAATGTTTCCTGTTCTTTTCGGGCAACGGGATCGATTTTGAGTTTCTTTTGGTTTTTCTTGAACACTTCGATTAATTCATTAAAACTTAGATGGGGTTCCTCTTTGTTATAGTCTCCTAAGTAATTCTGTATTTTTGATTTGTTGGTGAGGGTGTCAATGGGGCAACCGATAAAACGTTCTAGCCATTGCAAAAAGCTTTTGATTTCGGTTTGTTTTTGTTGGTTGAGTGCAATCATTTGTTCCGCGAGATAGGCTAAGAAATCGTGGATTACGTCCGCTTCTTCTGGTTGTTGACTCAGGTGATGATCGACTTGGGATAAGATTGAGTCAAGCTTGCCATTGTTTTGATATTGATGATAGAGCGCGATCGCGTTGTCTAGGGCTTGTTGACGGCGATCATGAGGGGTAGTGAAGTTGATTTCTGGGATAGAAATTGCATCTATTTCATAAGCGTTGACATGATTTGTTGTACTTGTCAGATTAAATCTCCACTCTACTAATTTGGAGTTTAATAATGCAAGCACTGTGTAAAGGTTGTAGTTGACATCTACAAAATAGCCAATAGTATCGGAACAAAAGAAACCAGGTTCTATTATTGTTGCAATAATTCTCCGATAGTTATCAATTGCTGAACCTCTTTGATATCCAATCCTTTTTCTCAAATGATCATTAGCTTTTGTACTCTTATTTTTTCCACGTTCAGCGAGAAAGCGTTTCTTATCCAGATAAACAGGTTCTCCTTGCTTTGGTTGATCATAAAATTCATATCGACCTATGTGCGCTCCACGAAGCACTAAATCATCAGAGAGATGATCGGATAGAAAATTTTTAAATTGTTTATTAAACATAATTTCACCTGGAGAGGGTGAACCAATTTTTTTGAATAGACATAATTTTTTATTTTCACAAAGTTGTACAGCCAGTTTCCAAGAGATTTCATTAACTGTTGGTATAGCAAGACTGTCTGGATCAAACTCTAATATTTCTTCTGATTTGGCATAGTATGAGGGAGAACTATCAATAATCTCTTTACCTGGATGTGTTCTGACTCGAAATTTGATACCCTGCTTACGCTTAGATAAAATATATAGGCAAGTTGGAAGTTTAGCCTCGTAAAAAATCCGATTATTAGGATCGTCTTTCTGAGGAAAAGCTTCAATCGTGATCAGGTTTGTTTTTGTTAAAACTTTACGTCTTAACTCGGAAGTAAAGCGATCACCAAGCAGAGACATTGGTACAATGAAGCCTTGATAACCATCCGTTTTTGTTTTATCTATTGCACAAGCCATAAAAAGTCGATATAAATTGACTCTAAATGCTCTTGCTTCCCGATATAGTTCTGTTTTATCTATAAAAATTTCTTCATCAATGATTCTACCAAGAGCATTTTGGGATAATTCATCATAAGGTGGATTTCCCACTACGGCATCAAATCCCTGATTCTCATTCCAACTGGCATTTTCCAAATCAATAAACACCTCTGGAAACTCCAAATCCCAATGAAAAAATCGCTTTTCTTCACTAATTTTTCGCGCCGCCTCATAAACCGCTTTATCTTCCTTACTCATTTTCTTCGGATTAGGGGTAATCGCATTCGTGCCATGCACACGCAAAAAATTATCCGCTTGTTTCACTCCAAAAAACTGAGAAACATAAATATCTAACAACCGTTTATAAGGTTTTGCCGCTTCATCAAAGGAACGAAATAACCTTTCACTTTGCTCTACTTCGGCAAACGTCGCATCACTTAAAACACTTACCCCTCGCATAATTTCCGCGGCTCGCAGTAATCCGACAAAGGGCCCTGTTAGTAAGTTTAACTGTCCGCTTTCTTCCTTTGTCATCTTCGCTTCTGCTTCTTGAGCCGTCGTACCAATTAATGAATTACCACAGCGCAAATGATGATCTAAAAAACTCAAGGGCGCGCCAATCGTAAAGGAATGTAACCATAAACTTACTTTGGCCAATTCTACCGCCATCGGGTTTAAATCTACCCCATAAATACAACGTTTCATTACTACCCGTTGCAATAGTTGAGTCGGTTCTAATTTATCCGAATTAATCGTAATTCCCTGCTGTTTTAAGTTATCTAAAATGCTCTGACGGGTTTGATCCAGCATTTCTAACACGGGATTATGTTCGGGATATTCTGTTAAAATCCCGATTAACTCATCCGTCAAATAATCCACTGTTTCTACTAAAAAATGACCGCTTCCCATTGCCGGATCGCACACTTTTATATCAAGTAATGTGCTTTGGGCTTCTCGCTCTAATTGTTGTAATTCTTTTCGTATTCCGTTAATACTTGGCACACCTAAGCGTTTATCTTGTAATTGATTCTGCCTTTGGTAAATTTGCGCCATTAGTTCGTCAAATCGCGCTTTTCGTTGTGCTAAAATTGGCTTAATGGTGTGGCTAACAATGTATTTGACAATGTAATCTGGGGTGTAATATGAACCTGTAGCTTTACGCTCTCCTTTATCATTTTCTAGGTGTACGGATATCGGTGGGGGCGGGTTTTTGCCAGCTATCTGTGATGAGTCATCATTGGTTGGTGAACCCGCATCTACCCCATCAATTTTGATTCGATATTCTAACAATCCTTCATAAATTGAACCCAGTTGGCGCACACCCAAAAAACTATAATCAATGGGTTGTCCTTCAAATCGTGCTAATTTATCTAAAACGGGTGCTAATATCGCATCAGCTATTTTAAATTGAAATAAGAAATGATTAGCACGATATTCAATTTGATCGGATTTTTCTTGAAAATCAAAGTGAAATAAACCGCCATTATAGCGCGGGACTTCTAAGCCAGGATCACCGCGATCTACGATTTGAAATAAATTTAATAATTTATCATACATTCCTGTGGAAGTTTGACTTAAGTTCTTTTGTTTTTCAATGGCTTGAGCTACTTCTTGAGTTAATTTAATTAAACTATGATCGCGATAATCGCCCTCAATGGGTAGTAAGTTTCTCGCTTCAGCATATAATAAAAATAATAGCTTATACAGAAAAGAAAGGGTAGCTTCATAAACCTGTGCTGATGTTACTGTTTCTCCCCGGCGATTGGCATCACTAACAAATCCACCTGCTAAATCGGGAAACACGCGATCGAATACTAAGGCTTTTAATTCATTTCCTACTCGCGTCGCGTAAGTTGTACTCCCCTCGCGTACTCGCTCTAAAAAATTACGTCCTTGAGTATCTTTAACTAAGGCTTCTTTGCGAAAAAATAGCCAAAAATATTTAAACTTTTCTAAATCTTTGTTTTCCAAAAGTTCCACTAAATCGACGGGATAAAACTCCGTCGCGGTGGAAGAGGCTTGTCGATAATATAATCGCCATTCTTTCCCATTGGTTAAAATTCCCCAATCTACTCCCGTACCTGTGAGATAACTGGCAATTTGAAAGGAGGGGTTTTCATTCTTATAAATATCCCGTTTATCGTTAGCAGAAACTTTGCTTAAGGGACGTTCCCAATATTTGGCTTCCACGATCGCGCTCACCCGTTGATAAAACGCGGTTTCATTCTCTTGTAAAGGATAGGCACTATCACGATCGCGATCATGGTTAAAGAGAGCATAATCAGGACGTTGTGCCCTGCCCTTACCACGAGTCGTCACCTGGGGAATGTGACTAAATCCCAGAATATCCAACGCGGGTTTAATAAATACCTCTTCGGTTTGGGCTTCACTCAACTTTGGCAACAAATCTTTTTTAGACAGATAAAGCTTTTGTAACTTATCAAACTCCTGGGTGATATTTTCTTGCCATTCTAAACATTCCTGAATCCGATGCTCCAGATAATGTTGTGAAAATAGCGGTTTGTTTGGTTTTTGCCCCTCTGCCATGAGCTCATCTCCCACGCGATCGCGCACATTCTTACTATTTAGTAGTATCTCACAGATTCGCGCTTTTCTCTAGGATTTCTTAACGTCGTCCAAGTAGGAGCGCGATCGCGCATACCCATATTAACAAATCTCGAATATGGTAGGGGCGGGTTCACCCGAAGCTTTGTCGCCCAACCCAGAGCTTTATAAACCCGCCCCATCCCCACCATGAGACTTTCTACAGAAATATCAGTTTTTCAGAAATCGAACATTGTCGAGTTGTTGTTAAGCTATAAGCTAACTCACCCTATAGCCTAAAGCTCTTTCCGGGCAGTAATAGGTGTGACTCTTTGTTTTTATCCATCATTTTGAAGGAAAAGGATTAAGTTAAGATGAAACCCAGCAACAATGAAAGAATTGGTCAATCTTTGACTTTGTTAAGTCAAGCATTATCTCCTTATGTTGAGGAAAAAATGAGAGCAATTTACGGCAATAGTTGGTTTTCTCAGGTCAAACTTTGCTTATCAAGTAAGAGCAATTTCAATCGAAGCGATGAGGAAATTTTTCAAGATGTTTCTGTTTTATTAACTATTATTAATCAACGATGGGATAAAGTTTTCAAAGATTATTTATCTCCAGAAAGAGGTTTAGTGAGCGAACTGATTGAAGTGCGAAACAGATGGGCGCATATTAATGGCTTTTCACCAGAGGACGCTTTTCGTGCTTTAGATAGTATCTATCGGTTACTTGTAAAAATTGGGGCTGAACAGGAAAAGATTGTTGTTGAGAATCACAAACAAAGTCTCTTCCAACTTCTGGCTCAAAAACAATCTAATTTTACTCTCTCTCAAATTTCTCAAGCAGATGAGAAAATTCGAGAGCAATTAAAAGAACTTTTAGATATAATTCATTTTCAAGATTCGAGATTACTGTTACGAGCATTAACCCATCGCAGTTATGTCTTTGAAAACCCCACGAAAACAGAAGGAGATAACGAACAACTTGAATTTTTAGGAGATTCTGTCTTGCAATTTTTAGCCGGAGATTATGTGTATGAAAAATATTTCGGTGAAGCGGAAGGAAAATTGACCCAGAATCGAGAAAAATTTGTGAGTAATGAAGCTTTAGCAATATTAGCGCAGGATTTTAATTTAGGCAAATGGATAAAATTAGGGAAGGGAGAAGAATTGAAGGGGGGCCGGACAAATCCATCTTTATTAAGTAATACCTTTGAAGCTGTCATTGGAGCTTACTATAAAGATTCTGGTGTTGACGCAGTTTGGGAATGGTTAAAGCCTATGTTAGAAAAATTAGACACAATAAAAATTGAGAATGACTATTCTGAGGTGTCGAATGATGCTAAAAATCGTTTTCAACATTGGGCGATAACCAATCATCAAAAAAATCCTGAATATATTGTTATTCGAGAATCTGGGGATGATCATAATAAAGTCTTTGTTGTAGAAGCGAGAGTCAACGGTATTGCTTATAGTCAAGGAGAAGCTAAAAAGAAAAAAGATGCAGAAAAGCAAGCCGCTACCAAGGTTTTAAAAAAGTTAGGATTAATATAAAATCACCGAAACTTTTTTCACCCTATATAGACATTTCTCAATCGGCTCTATCCTCACCATTAGCTCGAAAAGTTATGTTTTGCCCTACCTTTAACGCGAATTGTCACTTGGGGTATATCGCGAAATCCCAGAATATCCAACACGCTTAATCAATATCCTCTGTTTGGGCTTTAGTATTTAGCAATGTCTCAGCCCGATCGCGTCTCGATTGTCTCTAGGATTTATTCACGTCGTCAAAGTAGAAGCGCGATCGCTCGTACCAATATTAACAAATCTCCAATATGGTAGGGGCGGGTTCACCCGAAGCTTTGTCACCCAACCCAGAGCTTTATAAACCCGCCCCATCCCCACCATGAGACTTTCTACAGTGAAAAACCGGGTTTCTCACTTCATCCAGTAGAGAAACCCGGTTAGAGCATAAATCTAATTACGACAAACCCAAACCATTAATCCTTAAAATGACTAACGATCGCGTCCGCAAACTTAGAACACTTCAAAGGAGCCACAGGGGGTTCCATTAAACGAGCCAAATCATAGGTAACTTCCTTATCAGAAATTGCCCCACCAATGCCCTTTTTAATCAAATCCGCGGCTTCTTGCCAACCCATAAATTCAAACATCATCACCCCGGATAAAATCACAGAGGCCGGATTAATGCGATCTAAACCCGCGTGTTTAGGAGCCGTGCCATGAGTCGCCTCAAAAATCGCACATTGATCACCAATATTCGCACCCGGTCCCATCCCTAAACCACCGACGATCGCGGCGGCAGCATCCGATAAATAATCCCCATTCAAATTCATCGTCGCCAAAATCGAATACTCATCGGGGCGAGTCTGAATTTGTTGGAAAATACTATCCGCGATCCGATCATTTACCATGATCTTCTCTTTCCATTTCCGATTACCATGAGTTTCCCAGATCGCGTCGAGAACTTTTTGCACTTCCTGATTAACTTGTGCTTTTTTCTCAGGAGTCAAGGAGTCATAACCCGGTTCAATCAGTCGCGCATTATCTTCAATGGAAAGATCAGGATTAGCCTCTTTATTCCCTAAAATCCAAGATTCTTGCTCCGTCACACATTCATTACGAAACTCAGATTTAACTAACTCATAACCCCAATCACGGAACGCGCCTTCCGTATATTTCATAATGTTACCCTTATGCACCAGCGTTACCATTTGCTTATTCTTAGGTAAGCGTAACGCGTGACGAATAGCGCGACGAATTAAGCGTTGGGAATTTTTCTTACTAATAGGTTTAATCCCAATTCCTGCATCTAGGGGAATTTGCTTTTTCCCATGTTCAGGAGTCGCGGGAATTAACTCTTTATTAAGGAGTTCAATTAACTTATTAGCAATTTCACTCCCTTCACGCCATTCAATCCCTAAATAAATATCTTCCGTATTTTCCCGATAGACAATAACATCTAATAATTCAGGACTTTTATGGGGAGAAGGTGTACCCGCGTAATATTTACAAGGGCGCACACAACAATAAAGATCGTGAATTTGACGTAATGCCACATTTAGAGAACGAATTCCACCACCGATGGGAGTTGTCAATGGCCCCTTAATTGCCACCCCAAACTCCTTAATCGCCGCGATCGTATCATCAGGTAAATATTGATAAGTGCCATAAACTTCACAGGCCTCATCCCCAGCATAAACCTTAAACCAATTAATTTTACGCGTCCCATTATATGCAGCTTCTACCGCGGCATCGAATACTTTTTGGGCCGCGGGCCAGATGTCCACACCCGTACCATCACCACGAATGAAGGGAATAATGGGATCATTGGGGACGATGGGTTCTCCATTCTCAAAGGTAATCTTAGAACCCGTTGTGGGAGGCGTAATTTTTTCGTACATATCCCTTAACTCTTGCTACAGGACTGGTAGGTATTTTCTCATACTTCGTCACTTTCTTCTTAACTAAACATTAAGATTTTGGGAAATTGTATGTGTATTTCTTGATATTGTCAAGAAAACAAAGCTATTTCCGCTTCCTCATATTTAGGCGTAATTATGAATATTTTAGGCGAATTGTAAAGGAATTATTCAGATTGTAAATTTTTCTAACTATCGATCCTTTTTGGGAAAAATACTGTATGGTAATAGGTGGTAGCGGAAATAACAAAAATAACGAAGAAGCTACCCGAAGAAATACGCGCGTTTTCCCGATAAATCAAATAAGTAGCGAAAGACACAAAACCATATATCAAGACGGTCAGAAAAGACAGTCTTACACCAAACAGTCGATCGCGATGAGACCAGAAAGAATATCAGAAACGATGTCATCAAGGCTTGAAAAAATAAAATTTCCCTGACTTAGTAAGACAAATAACAAGATTACCAAAAGTCAGAGGAGCCGTCTAACTCATCATTATTATGTAACTCTTCGGAGGCTCTATGTCAACAAATAATAACGTAGGTACCTTGTCTCGCAATATTTATCAAGAAGTCTCAGTGTCAAACATGATCAAACGAACGTTAGCAGACCGAGAAGCATTGATCAATAGTACACCGGATGTAGGTATTCGTTATGGACATACCAAAGAAACCTATGGACTAGACCAATTAGGCATGAAAAACCTTGGTCAAGTGTATCGAAATTTACCAATCGCCACATTAGTTGAACACGCGTTAGCCCGCACAGAAGGCATTTTAGCAGCCAATGGAGCCCTTTGTGTCAAAAGCGGCAAATATACCGGGCGATCGCCCGATGATAAATTCATTGTAGATGAGCCCAGCAGCCGGGAAGAAATTCACTGGAATAAATTGAATGTTGCCATCTCAGAGAAAAACTTCAATCGACTTTATCGGCGCGTACTATCCTATGTACAGGGACGCGATCTTTATGTCTTCGACGGATATGTAGGAGCCGATCCGACCTACAGTAAAGGTGTGAGAATTATTACAGAATTAGCCTCTCACAGTCTATTTGCCCAACAAATGTTTTTACGGCCATCTCCGCAAGAATTAGAGTCTCATCAAGCAGATTTTACCGTGATCGCGGTACCCGGATTACATGGAGATCCCGAAGACGATGGCATCAATAGCGAAGCATTTATCGTATTGAACATCGGCAAGAAAATGGTAATTATTGGAGGTTCTAAGTACGCGGGAGAAATCAAAAAATCGGTATTCTCCTTAATGAATTACTTTATGACCAAAAGTAATGTATTACCGATGCACTGTGCCGCGAATATGGATGAGGAAGGGAACACCGCGCTATTTTTTGGGTTATCAGGAACCGGAAAAACGACGATTTCCGCCGATCCCGAACGTCGTTTAATAGGCGATGATGAACATGGATGGTCCGATGATGGAGTCTTTAATTTTGAAGGGGGATGTTATGCGAAAACGGTACGTTTATCGCGGGTAAATGAACCCCAAATTTGGGACGCGTTGCGCTTTGGTTCTCTCATAGAAAATGTAGTGTTCGATCCGAACACGCGTGTTCCCGATTACGATGATATTAGTTTAACGGAGAATACCCGCGCCGCGTATCCCGTTGATTATATCCCTAATTGTGTGATTCCGGGGTATGGTGGTCATCCCAAAGCCGTAATTTTCTTAACCGCGGACGCGTTTGGAGTATTACCGCCTATTTCTAAGTTAACTAATCGCCAAGCGATGTATCATTTCTTATCAGGTTATACGAGTAAATTAGCGGGTACGGAACGGGGAATTACGGAACCCACCGCGACATTTTCTGCTTGTTTTGGCAAACCATTTTTACCCTTACCTGCAACACTGTACGCGAAAATGTTAGGTGAACGGTTAATGCAGAATACCCACGCGGATGTTTATTTAGTGAATACGGGTTGGTCTGGCGGCCCCTATGGTGTAGGAAATCGTATTCCGATTAAATATACACGCGCAATGGTTTCCGCGGCATTAAATGGGGAATTAGCAGGGGTAACTTTCCGGCCTCATCCTATTTTCAAGGTGTTAGTGCCAGAAGCAATCGCGGGGATACCGAGTGAGATTTTAGATCCTGTAAAAACTTGGCAGGATCAGGAAGCCTATGAACGTCAAGCGAAGAATTTAGCGCGGCGGTTTGTGGAGAATTTCAAACAGTATGAGATGACGGCGAAGGATCTCGTTGAAGTCGGACCTTGTGCGGATTAATTGTTGTTTTTCTGTCTTCTTCTCCTCTCTTTTTATCAGAAAAGAGGGGTTTTTTTTGCGTTTAACAATGATGCTATGATTAGCCTCGGCTAGTGGTAAATATGTCGCGATCGCTCAAATTATCTAAAATTTTAATGCTAGAGGGTTGAAGTTCGGGAGTATCTCACTTTTGCCAAAATTGACGGTGCTTGTCTCCCCCGCGATCGTGTCTATAATCGCGAGGATAAAAAAATATTCCCTTGACCTATTTCCTATTGTGCTGTAGGTTTGGTTGAGTTGAAGTATTGCCTCGATAATTCCGCGTTGCACAATAAAGGGATGATCTTTTTGGGGGAATCTCCCCGTGGTTGCCCCAAAACCCCCGCGGGCGGGGGCAGGGGGGTGGGTAGGCACTCTGGCACTACCCCTACAACGGTATCATCCCAGGAATGGGCAACACATCCTCAAGACTTTCTTGAATTTCGACAAGCAATCGGCAACCCATAACTTCTTAATCCAAATTCAATTCATCTGTCTATTTTAGCGCATCTTCATACAGAATTGGTATAACTGTTGAGCAAGTGCCTCAACTTCTTTAAAAATTGAGTCTGGAAGAGAAATAGCAGTTTTCATAACTACAGTCGTCAAGGATTTGGAAAATTAGTTATACCAAATTTATACTCAATTGTTTAGGGTTTAAAGGCTTATCGGTATTAAATTAGTAGTATTAATTGATTTCACTCACGGCTAATTTCTTCAACCTGCCATTGATCGGTTGATAATTCAGCCATCTCAATAGCCTTTCGGCAGAAATTCTTAATATCATCTGAAGATAAGTGTAACTCAATAAAAGCCCCATTTTTCAACTTTCGTTTGCTACGAAAAACTGTTTCATCCCATCCGACAAACCGAGGAAAGTGTTCAATAATATTTTGGAATTGAGCGGAATCAATATTATCATTGATAGAATTCATTGTTTTTTCCAAAACATCGCGCCAGTTTTTTACATTATATTCTTCTCCAAACACATGGAGTCTTGTAGGTTTACTCCCTTTCTCTCTCATAGATTTAGATTTTTGTCCTGATTCATCACCAAAATCGCTCCAAATTTGCAAAATTATATCAGCCAGATGCTCTCCTCTTGTTTCAATATCTTCTCTTTGCCAAGATTGTTTATATTGAAAATATTTATTTAGTTCCAAATGACTATTTTGAAACTCCTTTTGCTTAACCCAAAATGGAGCATTAGAAACCTCGCTATTATAGGCTGTAAGAGTTAGATTACCTAAAGAGTTAAGTAATAAATCATAGGTTATACCCCAATCTTCTCCTAAATGCTCTTTCCACCAATCAGTAATAGTCTTTGGCATAATATGTTCAATTGAAAGTTTATCAAAAGGTACTTGCTCTTTATGATTAAAAGATTCTTCAATTGATTCGAGAATTAGTTTTCCTTTTTCAGAACGATTGTTACCATATAGCTTAACATCCCTCAATCTATCTCTAAATTCTATATCCTTTGGATAACGTTGATTCTGTAGAGCTAACTTTAACCGACCTACGAAATTATCAGAGGCTAGATTAGTCTCTTTACTTACTTGTGCATATAGTGATGCAAATATTCTATCCAAGCCTCTGGTTTGAACATTACAAACAAACCGACGAATAATATAATTTTCAATTATTTTTAAAACGGTAAGAAATTCTGCTTCTGTAATTAGATTTTGCTTCCACTCGTTATAGCAGTTTAGTAAAAATGGATAGACTGTACCAACATCTAAGCGATTGATTCTATGCAGATATTTCCTAACTGTTTCTTTTTCTTCTCGATCGGGATTTAAAAGCTTTGCATAGTATTCAGCGAATTTATGTAAATCTTGCAGGTAAAGTAAAGCATCACTTTTGTGAATTCGATCTTTAATTTCAAAATAAATTTCACTTTGCTTTACGGCTACACCACTTTTAGTCAGATAATGACGAATAAATTCCGTTAAATTTTCCCCTAAAATAATTTGCATAGGTTCCCAATATTGGTTATATACAGATTGTTGATTATCTGTATCAATCCGCATGAAAAAATAGTTACGGATTAAATCTGCTTGGGTTAAAGGTCTTCCCTTAGCATTAAGACTTTCAAAAACAAGATATGGATCATCATCAGTGGTGAGTATAACACTTACTACCGAAAGATTACTACAAATTACTTTTTTAATTTTGTCAAATTCTAATGGACTCTGACGAATTTTTTTAGCAAAAAACTGATAACATTCCCAAATTCCGCTTGTCTCAATTGGTTTATTTTGTTGATTAGCCTTGATGATTTGATGAAATGCTTCTCGATCTAATTGTGTAGGCTGTAATTTATAATATTCCAATCCTTTTTTATAAGGATTAACTAAAATTGTATTATCAATCTCTGCGGCAAGTTCTTCGTCTTCTGACTCTTTTGCTCTATCCCGTAATGCAGTGAGAAGAATAAAAACTGTTGTTAGCCGTTGTTGTCCATCAATTAGTAAATATTTAGTAACTCCTTCAGGAACGGATGTAGCAGGTATGGTGACAATAGAACCCATAAAGTGAGGACGAGGATTATCTGTTGTACATATTTCTGCGATATCATCCCATAACACCTGCCACTCATCTTTTTTCCAACTGTAGGGTCGTTGAAATAGAGGCACAATATACTGTTTTGTGCCTTCAATAATGTCTTGAAGTTTAGTTTCTGAGGCTTTCATTGGTTACAATTTAACTCCTATTGGGGATTATACTATCCTAAATTTATATACTACTCAGCAAACCGATTTTTTCATAAAAAAATTTGCTAGTCGGATAACCTTAAAGACTTGGTTTTTAAAATGTTTCCCAAGTGTTGTAGCAGTCAATTTTTCTTTGAAGATTCTGATATTTAGCCATACAACTATTCAAAGGATCTAATATGTTTTTGCGTATCTCTCGGCATCTTTGATTTTATTTTGTGCTTTCTTTATCGGAACCCAAAATTTATCTAGAAACATTTCATAAACGTACTGATATCGCAAATTAGAGTGAGAAATCATTTCTAACTCTTTCATTTTTTGCTCATGCTCATATTTTTGTTTCCGAGTTTCGATCATGCGATCAAACTCTTTCATTTTTTGCTCATGGTTATATTGTTGTTTTCGAGCCGACTTTTCGACTATGCGATCAAATAGACCCAAGGCTAACCCTACTGCCTGAAATGCCCTATTCATAAGTAACTTTATCAATAACTATTGACAAAAATATGCTACCATAATCGGCTCTGGTCGTCAACCAACTAATTTTTGGGTATGCCCGTTGCCACGATCGCTCCCTTGCTAGATTCAGTATATTGCCCTACATTCCCATCAATAAGGTTAAAATAGATAACTGGTAGATACCCTATACTTATGACACTCTTTACACTCCGATCAATTAACAAAGACTTCGGCATCAAAGAAATCCTAAAAGATGCCAGCTTTAGCCTCGATGAAGGCGATAAAGTCGGCCTCATTGGGGCCAACGGCTCCGGTAAATCCACATTACTCAAAATGATAGCCGGATTAGAACCCATCGATGGGGGCGAAATCTGGGTTAATTCAGGAGCAAAAATAGCCTACTTGCCTCAACAACCAGATTTAGATGAAAACCACACCGTATTAGAACAAGTCTTTGCCGATCGCGGTGAACAAATGGCTATTGTGCGCGAATATGAAGAAATTTCTGATAAATTAACACATGGACATGGCGATACCGAAAAACTAATGGCGCGTCTTTCTATCGTCTTTCAACGCATGGAAGAAATAGGTGCTCTTGAACTAGAAACTAATGCCAAAGTCATTCTCAGCAAATTAGGAATTAAAGACTTTGATGCCAAAATTAGTGACCTTTCTGGTGGCTATCGTAAACGCATTGCCCTTGCCAGCGCGCTCTTATCAGAACCCGATGTCTTACTGATGGATGAACCAACTAACCACCTCGATGCACTCTCCGTTGAGTGGTTACAAAACTATTTGAATCGTTACCGAGGTGCATTATTATTAATCACCCACGATCGCTACTTTTTAGATCGCGTGACTAATCGTATTCTGGAAATCGATCGCGCCGATCTCTACGCGTACTCTGGTAACTACGCGTACTACTTAGAAAAAAAGGCAGAAGCTGAGGAATCGGCCAGTAGTACCCAACGCAAATATAAAGGGGTATTACGGCGAGAATTGGAATGGTTAAAAAAAGGGCCAAAAGCTCGTAGCACCAAGCAAAAAGCCCGGATTGATCGCATTCACGAAATGCAAGAACAGGAATTTAAAAAAGCACAGGGAAAAGTTGATATTTCTACCGCGGGCCGTCGCATTGGTAAGAAAGTTATTGACTTAACAAATATCTGTAAAGCCTACAACGATCGCGTCCTGATTAAAGATTTCACCTACAATTTTACTCCCGAAGATCGCATCGGCATTATTGGTAGTAATGGTGTAGGAAAATCTACACTGATGGATATCATCACCGGACGAGTGCAACCAGATTCAGGCACAGTAGAAATTGGCTCTACTATTCATATAGGCTATTTTGATCAGCACTCAGACGATCTACTGATGAACGAAAATCAACGAGTGATCGAATACCTGAAAAGTGTAGCTGAACTGGTGACAACAGCCGATGGAAGTATTATTACCGCGTCCCAAATGTTGGAACGGTTTCTCTTTGAACCTAATCAACAATACGCACCGATTCATAAACTTTCGGGTGGTGAAAGACGGCGGTTATTTCTATTAAGAGTATTAATGAGTGCGCCTAATTTGCTAATTTTAGACGAACCGACAAACGATTTAGATGTGCAAACCTTGGCGGTACTAGAAGACTATTTAGAAGATTTTAATGGCTGTGTAATTGTCGTATCCCATGATCGCTATTTTCTTGATCGCACAATAGACATGGTTTTGTCCTTTGAATCGGGGGGAAATCTGCGCCTCTATCCGGGGAACTATTCGGTATATTTAGATTATAAAAAAGAGGAAGAAGAAGCGGAAGCTAAACTGGCGGCCTCTCAAGTGAAAAACTCCAAAGTGAAATCCCCAACCTCTGATTCTTCATCCACTACAGCGACTAAAACTGGCAAGCTTTCCTTTAAAGAAAAGCGTGAATATGAGGCTCTGGAAATTTCAATTCCCCAGATGGAAGCGGAAAAGAAAGAAATTGAAAAAGTGCTCTATCATAATCCTCCCAGTGGCTTTACTGAGGTACAGAAATTATCTGAGCGTTTAGCCGAATTGAGTCACGCGATCGATAGTGCTACCGAACGTTGGTTAGAATTTGCAGAACGAGCAAACTAGCAACAGCCTATCGGAAGAACATGATGAGAACTTAGCCATTAAGAGAAAACTAACTATTGCTTCTTATGTGGTAATTTCTGACGGGGTGAAAACCCCGTCAAAAGCCCTGGGCTTTTTCATTTTACGAAAAATTAGTTAGATTTTGTGGGGACACGGCACTGCCGTGTCTAGTAAACTCCCATATCCCAAAAAAAACCCGCTTCTCCTACATATCCACCAAACGCGATCGCGCTTCTCCGACATACCCGCCAAACCTGCCTTTTTCTACATACTCACAAAGGGCCGTATCGGGCTTCTCCTACATACCCGCCAAACCTGCCTTTTTCTACATACTCACAAACAGCGCGATCGTGCTTCTCCGACATCCGCCAAACCTGCCTTTTTCTACATACTCACAAACAGCGCGATCGTGCTTCTCCGACATCCGCCAAACCTGCCTTTTCCGACATTCTCACAAAGGGCCGTATCGCGCCTTCTCCCAGATCCCACAAAGGGCCGTATCGCGCCTAATACCTTGTAATTCCTCGATAATCCGTAGTATCACTTCGTTTTATTACCAGCCCAAATTATGTATTTTGATATTGATCATCAAAATGAGGCTTAAATATAGGTCGTCTAAAATACTTATTTGGTCGCAGACTGAAAAAACTGCGAAAAGTCAAAAAATTTACTCAGGAAGAATTAGCTGAGTTAACAGGTTTATCTGTCGAATTTATTAGTTATATTGAGCGAGGGATTCATGCTCCTTCCTTTGATACACTCGAAAAATTATCAGAAGCCTTAAATGTCTCGTTTTCAGAACTCTTTAACTTTGAAGAAGAAAACAATAAAAATGAAACATCTAACAGATGAAGCTTTTATAACTGATCAAATTCAGCAAGGTAAAATATCACAAAGACAGCTAAACCGCAAATCAATAGAAGAATTATTTACAATAATTAATGTCTTGGCACAGCAAGAGTATAATATATCGACAGAAAATGTACGCGTCCTTTATTCAGCCATCAGAAATTGTTTTAAAAAGCATCTTATTAATGCCGGATATCCTCCCCAAAAAATAGAGGCACTAAGTACAAAATTTAATGATTCTGGACCTCGTTCAGCCCCTTGGAAACCTACATCTAGTCGTGTACCCGGAAGACCACAAGATGGTCAAGATGGTAATCGGATTAATCGTTGGGAATTACCTATTGATCATAAATTTTATGCTGATGAAATCAATGCAAAATTAGTAGGAGTAAAGTATTTTTTACAAGCTTTATCAATGGAGAGTGTACCTCCCTTATCGACTAATTCCATACAAACAAGTTTTATTTGGTTATTAGGACATTCAGTAGAACCGGGTGAATATCTTGATCCAATTCAATTAAAACCAATTTCTTTTCAAAGATTGATTGAACATCCCAGAAGTATTGAGTCAGGTCATTTAATTCCATTAGATAGGGGAGGAAAACATATACCCAAAAATACATTTCTGATGGAAAGCGAGAGTAATAGAATTCAAAATAATTTAACATTAGATGAATTACTGGAATGGATGGAAAAAGTGATAAGAAAGTATAAACCAGAACTCTTTAAAAAATAAAATTTTCTATAGTTTTTGTAGTTGTTTGAATGAGATTTGACGCTTCATACCTAAAAGCGTCAGCTTTATATATTTGTTCGCCAATCTTTTTGGCTTTATCTATATCTTTAGGATATAAAACAGGAATTGAAACGATATAACTACAGTTAATTTCATCAATAACAGAACCAAAAATACCATCTAGTAAAAGTCTTTGTCCAATTTTACTTTTCAGATATCCATAGAGATATCCAGGATGTATTTTATCAGGATTCGGTATTATTCTAATAATATGCTCTGATGCGGCAAATCCTTCCCAATCTTTAGGAACTGTTGCCACAATACCAGTTGTACCACTACGAGTAATTAAAATCCAGCCAGCTTTTAACGCTAATTCGTGATAATGTGGACTACTTTTTAATATTCTTTTTTGGGTAACAGGAATCAATTGTGTAATATTAGAGCCTCCCAGAAAAGGTACTGAATCCTCTATATCATCTGTATAATCACGTTTAAAGCGACCAGGATAAAAAATATTACTTACTAATTCTCCTAAGGGAGAAATAAGAAAATCTGGGTTTTGTTCCGTTAAAATAATCAACTGTTTTCGTAAATCAGAAGATTTTGGTTCATAATAAGCTGCATTAAGACGAATCCCATTAGAATGTCTAATAGATTTTGAAGAAATTATAAATGCTTTTTGACTAATTATACTTGGGTCATTTACTTGCAAAAAAGCGTCATAAGCTTTACTAATTTCTGGTAAATCTATGTCAATAATGTTATCTTTAAAAATAGGTCTTCCTCTGCGATCATGTCCTATTTTTTCCGGTCTTGCCATAAAAATAGCATAATCTGCTTCCTCTTCCCATAAAGGATTAGGATTTTTGCGTTTTTCCACTACTAATAAGCTTCCTTTTGTTCCGGTATAAGGTTGAAAGGTCTCTTCAGGAAGATCAATAACAGCTAGAATTTTACAATGTGTCATTAACCATTCTCTGACAAAACCTTCTTGGGGACCACTTAAGATTTGATATGGAACAACAAGAACCATTTTACCTGACTCTGGCCTTAATAGTTCTAGATTTCTTTCAATAAATAATATATCAGGCGAACGGGGTACTATTTTTGATGTAGAAATCCATCGGTTTTTGCTATCTTTTTTCCATGCTTTTGCTAGAGCAAATGATTCTAAGATTTCTCGATTTTTTACAGTGATTTTTGTACCAAAGGGAGGATTTCCTACCATAAAAGCCCTAGAATTAGGAGATAGACGCTCTAATAATGACCTTCTCCACTGTTGAAAAGGGAGTAAACTATTATGATGTTCAACAATTTTTTGAGGTAGTTTTTCTAACTCTGGTGATGTATTAGAAATTTGTACAAGGTCTTTATCTACTTCTACGCCTAATAATAAATCTGAAATTAATTGGGAGTGTTCCCATTCACTTACGATTTTATTTTCCAGTGCTGATTGTATAATTATCCTTCTGGCTTGGTGTAAAAAACCAGAAGTCCCACAACTAATATCTGCTAAGGTTTGATCGGGTTTTCCCATAAAACCAACTAATTTTAATGCTAATTCTACCACAGGTCTAGGGGTGAAAAATTGTCCCCCTTCTCTTTTCATAACATAACTTCTAAAAATTTCTAAAGCATCTCCTAAGACATCACTAGGAGTTTTACTCAAGGAAATACCTTCTAAGTGAAATACAGTATAATAAATTGATTCATCATTTAATTCTATATCACTAATTTGATTCTGTTCATCTTTTGCTAAGTTATATTTTTGAGCTAAATTTCTGATTCTGTCTGATACCTGCTTAAGATTTTCTTGATTAACCATCATCTGATGATTGCCTTTTTCTGGTAATTCTTGACCCGTTATGCAAAAATCACATTGTTCATTGGGTTTTTCCTCATCAAATTTTTTGAATAATAGTAATTTTTGTATCTCTATTCCTAATCTTGAGGGAATCCTAATATTACTGTTTCCATATAAGTGATCATGGATTTTGGATAAAATATTTTTTAAATCATAACCAGGAGATAAGCTGGATTTTAAACGATAATGATGTCTATTTTTTAAATTTGCTATTTCTTGAATATTGGGAATAAAGGGGGGTATTTCATAATATTTATGGTTTTCATCTAACGCAAATACCTTGATACTTTCTCCATGCCAAATTAATACTTTAGCACCTGATTCCTGCCAATGTTTCAGCCAATTATAGTTAAAGCGTTCTGATTTTTTTGGGATTGTTATAACTAAGATGGGATTGGTATGTAAGATATGATTTTCTGGTAAAACAATAATCTCAGCAAAAAAAATATGACCGTTAGCTCCTAAAAAGTCAGAATTTAATAAAATATTTTCTTTAGCATAGCCTAAAAACAGTAATTGTTTTAATATTTCTTGACTAGAAACATCATAACTATTGATTTTTTTTATGAGATTTGTGTCTTGTGTTTTCGGCATATTTAATAATACTTAGAGGATAAACAAGTGATTTTTTAACACTCATCATTCTCACTTAAAAAGGGAGAATAGTAGGGTAGGTATTTCGCCTACCCTACCATTATACCCTATTTAGCCCCTACTAACAACTCCTCAAATTTAGCCACTGCCTCCTGAGACACAACTCGCCCTTGATCCTCAAATCCGGCAATTTGATCAAAGTTCAAATAACGATACAAATCACCTGCGAACGGATCAATTTTCTTCGCGACAAACTCTAAATATTCCTCTACCGTTGGCATCCGTCCTAACATCGAACAAACGGCTGCTAATTCCGCGGAACCCAGATACACTTGTGCATCTTTCCCCATACGGTTGTTAAAATTCCGTGTCGATGTGGAAAACACTGTTACACCATCTTCAACTCGCGCTTGATTCCCCATACATAAACTACATCCGGGCATTTCTGTACGCGCACCCGAAACCTCAAAAATATCATACATTCCTTCCTCTTTTAATTGCGTTTCATCCATCCGTGTTGGCGGACAAATCCACAAACGTACCTTGACGGGTTCTTCCCCTTCTAATACCTTCGCGGTGGCACGATAATGACCGATATTTGTCATACAAGAACCGACAAACACTTCATCAATTTTATCCCCGGCAACTTCACTCAATAATTTCACATTATCGGGATCATTTGGTGCCGCGACGATCGGCTCTTTGATTTCATTCAAATCTATTTCCAAAATCTCCGCGTATTCGGCATCGCCATCCGCTTCCATTAATACGGGATTGGCTAACCAGTCCTCCATTTTTGCCACCCGACGCATCATTGTGCGAGCATCTTCATATCCCCGTGCTACCATATTTTTTAATAAGGCAACATTAGAACGGATATACTCAGAAACGGTTTCTACACTTAGTTTAATTGTACAACCCGCACAGGAGCGTTCCGCGGTCGCGTCTGTTAATTCAAAGGCTTGTTCCACTTTCAAATTGGGCAATCCTTCTATTTCCATAATGCGTCCGGCAAAGACATTTTTCTTATTCTTTTTCTCCACCGTTAATAACCCTTTTTGGATGGCAACATAGGGAATGGCATTAACAATATCTCGTAATGTTACACCGGGTTGTAATTCTCCCTTAAATCGCACTAAAATTGATTCTGGCATATCTAAAGGCATTACGCCTAAAGCTGCGGCAAAAGCAACTAAACCCGAACCTGCGGGAAAGGAAATTCCCAAGGGAAAACGAGTATGTGAATCGCCTCCGGTTCCCACGGTATCGGGTAATAACATCCGGTTTAACCATGAGTGAATAATGCCATCTCCGGGGCGTAATGCTACCCCTCCCCGTTGCGCGATAAAATCAGGTAATTCTTGATGAACTTTGACATCTACGGGTTTAGGATAAGCCGCGGTATGACAGAAACTTTGCATTACTAAATCGGCACTAAATCCTAAACACGCGAGCTCTTTTAATTCATCGCGTGTCATGGGGCCGGTAGTATCTTGAGATCCGACTGTTGTCATCACGGGTTCGCAGGATGCACCCGGACGCACTCCGGGTAAACCACAGGCTTTTCCGACCATTTTTTGGGCTAAAGTGTAACCTTTCCCTGTCTCCGTAGGCATTTGGGCACGCGTAAACAGGGGACTGGGTTCTAATCCCAAGGCGTCACGGGTTTTATCGGTTAAGGTGCGGCCAATGAGTAAGGGTATGCGGCCTCCTGCCCGGACTTCATCGAGTATGGTGTCGGGTTTGAGGGTAAAGGTGGAAATGACTTCTCCTGCTTCATTGGTGATTTCGCCTTTGTAGGGATGGATTGTGATCACCATTCCGGTTTCCATATTGCTGATATCGCACTGAATGGGCAGGGCTCCGGCATCTTCCGCGGTGTTGAAGAAAATTGGCGCGATCGCGTTTCCTAAGACATAACCCCCCGATCGCTTATTGGGAACGAAGGGAATATCATTACCAATATGCCATAATACAGAGTTAATGGCTGATTTCCGCGAGGAACCTGTTCCCACGACATCACCGATATATGCGACGGGATGGCCTTTTTTCTTTAACTGCGCGATCGTTTCTAATGAACCCGGTTGACGGGTTTCTAACATGGCTAACGCGTGTAAGGGGATATCGGGGCGAGTGGTGGCATGAGTCGCGGGGGATAAGTCATCGGTATTGGTTTCTCCGGGGACTTTAAAGACGGTAACTGTCACCGTTTCAGGGAGTTTTGGACGACTGGTAAACCATTCGGCATTCGCCCATGAGTCGATCACTTGTTTCGCGTAGGGGTTGAAGTCTGCCAGAGTAAAGACATCATGGAAGGTGTCAAAAACGAGTAAGGTTTTACTAAGGGCGGCGGCGGAGGAGGACGCGATCGCGGGATCCTCTGATTCTAATAAACTCACTAAAGATTGGACATTATAGCCCCCTAACATTGTACCCAGGAGATACACCGCGGATTGGGAATTAATCAGGGGACAAGTAATTTCACCCTTCGCGACTCCAGTTAAAAAAGAGGCTTTAACGTAGGCGGCTTGATCCACACCCGGTGGGACACGATCGCGCAATAATTCTAATAAAGTTTCTTCTTCTCCCGCAGGGGGGTTTTGCAGGAGTTCGCATAATTGTGCCGTTTGTGTAGCATTTAAGGGTAAGGGAGGGATACCCAAGGTGGCGCGATCGGCAACGTGATCGCGGTAAGCTTCTAACATTCAGTATTCTCCTTTGGAGATATAAAGTTATAATTGTAGGTTTAGTTTATCTTATTGTGATAGTCTGGAGAGTTACTGGTAAACAGTTTTTGACTCCGACACGCGATCGTCGGGTTGATTATGGGTACAATAAAAGTAATGTAATGATGCAATAGGAGTATCATCATAAAAACTCTCATCACAAAGCCTAATAAAAAAGATGTCTTAACACTGGCAGAAATTAGACAAAAATATCCTCATCAATCGGTATTAGTCATTGAAGCAGAACTCGATCACAATTTAGAGATTATTCGCGGTAAAGTCTTTGTTAATAGTCCTACTAAAGAGAAATTATATGAGCAACTATATTTACGTCACAGGCAGGATGCCTGTCCCACGCAAATCATCAGCCATTGAATATACAGAAGAATATGATGATACAGTGGTGTTACTATGAGCCAGATTAAAGGATATACATTGTCCCGTTATCGGTCAAATTTATTAAGAATTAATGCGACTGTTGGTAGTGCTTATAAAAGTAATTGTCCTCGTCTTGACCTATGGGTTAATACTTGGTAATCCCGCGTTCATCTGTGTTTATCTGCGTGCATCTGCGGTCAAAAAAAAATCTATATTTTCACCCAATAGAGAACCCCAATACCGTATTACCAGAATTATCAGGGTTAATCTGTACTTTGATACCGTATCGCGCTTCGGACACCAACAGGTTTTCCCTCTCAAATCCACACAAAGGTGACAGGTAACAAGGAAAAATGAATCCCCAACCCTCAATCCGCAACCCCCAATCCCCAAAAACATCAAAGAAATGTAAATAAATATTAAGATTAATATACTTTCTTAAAGTTTCCTCAAAAAACAAGCAAAAAAAGAGGAATAAAAAGTAAAATAGGATACGAGAGATCAAAAAAAATTATCGACGATGACCAATCAGGGATCAATAACCACATAAATAGCTTTAGAGGAAATTGCTAGAAGTGCAGGAGTCTCATTGTGCAACAAAGACAAGTAAAATGGATGTATCGCAAACTTAAGGCAATCCCCAGAAAGACTCAGTATGCTTCGACCTTAGAGCCAGCAAGCCCTTGGGAACCTAGACAACATTTATGGGAAACGATGACGCAATCGGCTCCCGTACCAATGGGCATCAGCAAGGCTAAAAATAGTGTTATTCTCTATGGCAATGATCTATTTGGTCTCATCTTCGGAGTGCCAACAAGAGAATTACTGGGTCGTAAGTTACGAGAATTTTACCACAACCCAGTTGACTATAAAATATTACTAGCTATGCTACAAACCAAGGGGGATGTGCGAGAAGCTCAAGTGCGTCTGAAAAAAGCTGACGGTACGTTTTTTTGGGCAGCCCTCTCGATGAAAAGTTTTACTTTGCTCGGAGAGAAGGTAATTATATCTGTGTGTTCTGACATTAGCGATCGTAAACAAGCAGAAGAAGTTCTGCGTCGACAAGCTCTTACCTTTGAGCATATCCACGACGGAGTAATTTTAACTGATATTGAGGGAAAAATTATTGATTGGAATCCCGCGGCTTCAGAAATCTTTGGTTATACTAAAACGGAAATTATTGGAAAAAAACCAGAAGAATTATATCGAAAAAATGACGCAGTAATTCTGACACAAAAGATATTAAACAGTCTACAGGAAAAAGCGCGTTGGAGTGGAGAAATATCTTTTGTGCGTCAAGACGGTAGTGAAGGCATTTGTGAAAGCAATTTCATGTATGTTTACGATGAATTTAATGCTGCTACCGCGATCATGAGCATTCACCATGATATTACTAAACGTAAACAAGCCGAATTTGTCGAAAAACAATTACTCGCGTCTATTCACTCCAGAGCCCGTCAACAAGCGGCCGTCGCGTATTTAGGTCAAGAAGCCTTAGAGGGAATTGATTTATCATTATTAATGAATCAAGCGGTCGCGTTAGTCGCCCAAACTCTCAATGTCGAATATTCTCAACTCTTGGAATTAATGCCAGGAAATCATGCTTTTTTACTCAAAGCAGGTGTCGGTTGGCAAAAAGGAATGGTGGGAAATGTTACAGTTAGTGCTTCTCATAAATCTCAAGCCGGTTATACTTTAGAATTGGGCAAACCAGTCGTCGTAGAAGACCTCCCTTTAGAAACTCGTTTTAGTGGTTCTCCTCTCCTGCATAACCATCGTGTAATTAGTGGTTTAAGTGTCATTATTCCAGGGATAAAAACGACTAAGAGACTTGACTGGCAAGAAGATTCTTCTCTGACTTATGACACTCCTGTTTGGGGAATTTTAGGTGCTCATAGCTCTAAATTTCGTTCCTTTAATCAAGATGATATTCATTTTTTAGAAGCGATCGCGAATGTTCTGGCAACCGCGATCGAACGGGCCCACGCCGAAGATCGTTTAAGATTAATGGAAAGAGCCATTCAAAGTAGTAGTAATGGCATTGTGATTACCGATGCGACAGTTGCGGATAATCCTATTATTTTCGTTAATCCTAGCTTTGAGCGGATGACAGGTTATAAACGGGATGAAGTAATTGGTCAAAATTGTCGTTTATTACAAAGTGACAACAAAAGTCAGGTTGAATTAAACGAATTACGAGAAGCCATTGATGAGGGGCGGGAATGTCATGTAGTCCTCGAAAATTTCCGTAAAGATGGTTCTCTATTTTGGAACGAACTATCCATTGCACCCGTTTATAATTCCCGTCGCCATCTCACCCACTTTGTTGGGATTCAAACCGATATTACAGAACGGAAATGTTCCGAACAAGAATTATTACTCAAATCTAAAGCCTTAGCTGCTTTTAGTACAAATTTAAAACAATTACACCGAATTACCACCTATAATCATCAAAATTTTGAAGAACTTTTTGCCGATTATCTGCTCGCGGGTTGTGAAATATTTGGTTTATCTACAGGGATCATTGGTCAAGTCATAGATCGCTCTTTTATCCTGCGTTCTGTGAAATCAGAACAACCAGACTTAATTCCTGGTTTAGAATTTGATTTAACCGACACTTATTATGATGCTATTATCGAACAAAGAAGGACGATTTACTATACTCAATTTAGTCAAAGTTTAAACTATAATAATAAATTCAAGCAAAAAATTAATCAAGAATCATTTATTGGTACTCCTATTATTGTTAATGAAAAAATCTACGGAACTTTAAGTTTTTCAGCCCCAAAAATCAGAACAAAAAACTTTGAATCCCACGAAGGGGAAATTATCGAATTAATGGCGCAAAGTATCGGACGTTTTATTGCAGCCCATCAGACAGAATTAGAACGCCAGAACACAGAAAAAGCTCTGAAAGAAAGCGAAGAACGCTATCGTCGTTTAGTAGAACTTTCCCCGGAAGGTATAGCCATTCATTGTGAGGGTAAAATTGTTTATATTAATGCCGCAGGAGCAAAATTAATGGGGGCTATTTCACCGGAAGCGATTTTAGAAATGCCCTTTTTAACTTTTGTCCATCCTGACTATATTGATGTTTTGCAAATCAGCTTGGAAAATATTATTAAATACCATCAAACCATGAATCTAACGGAACAAAAATTAGTCCGAATAATAGATGGGGGAATTATTGATGTAGAAATTGCCGGAATCCCCGCGACTTATCAAGGGAAAATGGCGGTACAAATTATTATTAGAGACATAACTGAGCGCAAACGAGCCCAACAACAACTCCTCCATGAAGCCTTTCACGATGCACTGACAGGATTACCAAATCGCGCTCTATTTATGGATAGATTAGGTCAAGCCATTCGTCGTTCGTTAGAATATCCTGATTACAAATTTGCGGTTCTCTTTTTAGACTTAGACCGCTTTAAAATAGTCAATGATAGTTTAGGGCATATCATGGGGGACAAACTTCTTGTCACTTTTGCCAAGCGATTAGAAAAATGTATTAAGCCCTCAGATACCGTCTCCAGACTCGGTGGAGATGAATTTACAGTTTTGTTAGAAGATATTGATAATTTAGAAGAAGCCTTAACTTTAGCTAACCAAATTCATCATGAGGTAAAAGAGCCTTTTTATTTAGAAAGCCATGATGTCTTTACATCTGTGAGTATTGGTATTGTTGTCAGTCCAAGAGAATTAGCAGAACATCGATTAGAAGTACCCAATAAAACCTTATTTTTGCCTTACAAAAATCCCGAAGAAGTCTTAAGAGACGCGGACATCGCGATGTATCGTGCCAAAGCATTAGGAAAGTCTCGTCACGAAGTCTTTAATGTCAAAATGCAGGATCAAACTCGTCATTTATTAGAATTAGAAACTGAACTCAGGCGAGTCATTCAAGAAAATTGTTATTTTCCTCTCCAAATTCTTTCTCCAGAATTTACGAAAATTGCACCGGAATCAGGAATTATTTCATCTTGGAATACCCCTGATAATTATCCCATTTCTCAGCCGATTTCACCCTCAATTAATCCTGAGGAAAAATCGAGATTTTTGCTACATTATCAACCTATTATTTCGATGAAAACGGGCGTAATTACTGGATTTGAAGCCCTAGTGCGTTGGCAACATCCGATCAGAGGATTAGTGTCTCCTGCCCAATTTATTCCTGTGGCAGAAGAAACGGGTTTAATTATTCCTTTGGGAACTTGGGTATTACGGGAAGCCTGTGAACAATTGCGAATTTGGCAGAGTTTATTGAATCAAGAACAAGAAGATAATTCCCAAAATCAAGAAATAAGTAAAGCTGATTTGAATTTATTAAGACTCTCTTGTGTTAATTCTTCTTCTCAATTGACCATGAGTGTAAATCTTTCGGGAAAACAGTTAGGTCAAGCGAATTTAATTTCACAAATTGATGAAATTCTCCTAGAAACTGCTTGTAATCCGAAAAATTTAAAGTTGGAAATTACCGAAAGTGTGATTATGGAAAATGTCGCGTTAGCTACGACGATGTTAGCGCAAATTAAGGAGCGTAATATTCGCTTGTCTATTGATGATTTTGGGACGGGTTATTCTTCTTTAAGTTATTTACATCGTTTTCCCCTTGATACTTTAAAAATTGACCGTTCTTTTGTTAGTCGTTTAGGAAAGCAAGGAGCGGACGGTGGAACGCAACCTTTACAAATTGTCCGCGCGATCGTCACTTTAGCTCATAATTTAGGTTTGGATGTCATCGCGGAAGGTGTGGAAACTCCTGAACAAATGACGGAACTTCAACAATTAGGTTGTGAATTGGGTCAAGGATATTTCTTCTCCAGACCTTTAGATCGTGACGCGGCTACTGCTCTTCTCAAAAAGCAAATGTTATCCTAGTGGGATGCTCCCCAAATTTTTGCGTTTAAGAGGGCTTTTGTGCCTCCGATATCCTTGTAGTTGGCGAGAAGGAAGGTATTTTTAGGGATTAACCACAAAGACACTTTGACACTTTGAGGTAAATCTCCCCATCCGATCGCGCTTTTTTTTTCCTCTTTCCTCTGTGGCTTTGTGTCTTAGTGCTTCGGAAAAAAACGGGTTTATGCCACTAAGATTTCATCGGAAAATGGAGGGGGAGAAGGAAGGGATTTGGGGGGATTAACCACAAAGACACAGAGACACTTTGAGGTATAGTAATTCCCATTAAAGTGGGAACTTCCCATCAGTCAGAAAAGTTGGGTTTCACTAC